>WNFI01287545.1_pt1 | contig 33357 bp, 35 predicted proteins | sample 5400471 | NCBI WGS metagenome assembly WNFI01 (sample SAMN13153348, study PRJNA577476) | soil metagenome | isolation source: 100 cm saprolite on Douglas fir-dominated hillslope | place: USA:California | collected 2013-09-17 | reverse complement strand
GCTCTTCAAGCAGCTGCTCATGGTCGCGGGCTTCGATCGCTATTACCAGATCGTGAAGTGCTTTCGCGACGAGGACCTGCGGGCCGATCGCCAGCCCGAATTCACGCAGATCGACATCGAGACCTCGTTTCTCTCCGAGCGCGAGATCCAGGACCTGATGGAGGGCCTGGTGCGCAGCGTCTTCCGCGAGGTCCTCGACGTGGACCTCCCGGCGTTTCCGCGCCTGACGCACGCCGAAGCCACCTCGCGCTACGGCAGCGACAAGCCCGACCTGCGCGTGAAGCTCGAGCTCACGGAGCTCACCGACGCCGTGAAGGACGCGGGCTTCAAGGTGTTCAAGGCCGCCGCGGCATTGAAGGACGGCCGCGTCGCCGCGCTTCGCGTGCCCGGCGGCGGCGCGGCATTCACCCGCAAGGAGCTCGACGATCTCGCCCCCTTCGTCGCGATCTACGGCGCGAAGGGGCTCGCCTACATCCGCGTGAACGATCCCGCCAAGCTGAACGAGGAGGGCCTGCAATCGCCGATCGTGAAGTTCCTCTCCGCGGAGATCCTGGGCGAGATCCTGAAGCGCACCGGTGCGGTCGCGGGCGACGTGATCTTCTTCGGCGCCGACCGCCGCAAGGTCGTCAACGACGCGCTGGGGGCGCTGCGCATGAAGGTCGGGCACGAGAAGGGCCACGCCGAGCCGGGCTGGAGGCCGTGCTGGGTCGTGGACTTCCCCGCCTACGAGTACGACGAGGAGAACCAGCGCTGGGGCGCGGCGCACCATCCCTTTACCAGCCCCAAGGAAGAGCACTACGAATTCATGGAAAGCGATCCCGGCAAGGTGCTGGCACAGGCCTACGACATCGCGCTGAACGGCTGGGAGATCGGCGGCGGTTCGGTGCGTATCCATCGCCCGGAGATCCAGGCGCGGCAGTTCAGGGTGCTCGGCATCGGCGAAGAGGAGCAGCGCGCGAAGTTCGGCTTCCTCCTCGACGCGCTCGCCTGCGGAGCGCCGCCGCACGGCGGCATCGCGTTCGGCTTCGACCGGACGGTGGCGCTGATGGCGGGCGTGGAGCAGATCCGCGATGTGATCGCGTTCCCGAAGACGCAACGCGGCCAGGACCTGATGGTCGAAGCACCGAGCCCGGTGAGCGAGAAACAGCTCCGGGATTTGCATCTGAAGTTGCGCAACCCGAAAGCAGATTGAATCCGCAGATAAACGCAGATGAACACAGGCGAGAGCGAACGAAAATGCCGGTAGCCTTGATCGCCCATGGCGGCGCCGGCAACTGGCGCCCCGGATCCGAGAAGGAGGCCGTCGACGGAATGAAGGCGGCGGTGGAAAAGGGCCGCGCGATCCTCATCGCCGGAGGCTCGGCGCTGGACGCGGTGTGCGCCACCGTCGTGGCGCTCGAGGACAACCCGATCTTCAACGCGGGGACCGGCGCGGTGCTCAATTTCGACGGCTTCTGCGAGCTCGACGCGTGCGTCATGGAAAGCCGCGGTTCCCGCGTGGGCGCGGTGGCGGCGTTGCAGCGCGTGCGCAATCCCATTCTCGTCGCGCGCAAGGTGATGGAGGAGACCGACCACGTGATGCTCGCGGGCGAAGGCGCGCAACGCTTCGCGCGCGTGATGGGATTTCCCGACCACGATCCGGTCACGCCCGCGCGCCGCGCCGATTGGCAGGACAAGCGCAAGCGCATCGACGAGGTGCTCGGCAAGCACAGCCTGCGCATGCGCCGCTTCCTGAAGGAGCATCCCGAATACGCGGGGGGAACCGTGGGCGCGGCGGCGGTCGATGCCAACGGCGTGCTCGCCGCGGCCACTTCGACGGGCGGGGTGACGATGAAGCTCGTGGGCCGCGTCGGCGACACTCCGCTTCCGGGCGCGGGCAACTACGCCTCGGGCCGTGTGGCCGCTTCGGCGACCGGAACCGGCGAGTACGTCATGCGCTCGCTCGCCACGCGCGCGATTTCGGAGGCGGTCGAGCGCGGCGCCCCGCTTCCCCGTGCGATGGCCGAGGTGCTCGATCGGCTGGGGCGAGACTACGACGCCGACGTGGGCGTGGTCGCCGTGGACAGCTCCGGCACGCCCTGTGCGGTGCACCGCACGCGCGACATGCCGCACGCGTACTTTTCCGGCGTCTCGGAAGTCGCCTCGCTGATGCGCGTCTAGGGCCCGTGCCCGCGCCGTACAAGATTCCGGTCTCCACGCTCGTGGTCATCCATACGCCGCGGCTCGAGGCTTTGCTCCTCGAGCGGGCCGACCATCCGGGATTCTGGCAGTCGGTCACCGGCAGCCAGCACGAGGGGGAAACGCTGCGCGAGACCGCCATCCGGGAAGTGGGCGAAGAGACCGGTATCGACGCCGCGCGCTATCCGCTCGAGCCATGGAACTTGCAGAACGTGTACGAAATCTATCCTGTGTGGCGCCACCGTTTCGCGCCCGGAGTGACGCACAATACCGAGCATGTCTTCGGCCTGGAGGTTCCCGGGCCGCTGCCGGTGAAGGTCGCGCCGCGCGAGCACCTCGCGGCGATCTGGCTGCCGTGGGATGAGGCGGCCGAGCGCGTCTTCTCCTGGAGCAACCGAAAGGCCCTCTTGATGCTTCCCGAAAGAAAGCGCGCTTGATGTTCTCCAGGCCCAAGCCCCTCACCGTCGTTACCTACAACATCCACAAGGGGCTGTCGCAGTTCAACAAGCGCGTGGTGCTGCACGAGATCCGCGACCGCCTGAAATCCCTCGAGTCGGACGTCGCCTTCCTGCAGGAAGTGCAGGGCAAGCACGACAGCAACGCGCGCCGCCACGTCACCTGGCCCGCCGCCGGACAGCACGAGTTCCTCACGCACGAGGGATGCCATTCGGTCTACGGGATGAACGCGGTGTACCAGGATGGCCACCACGGCAACGCCGTCGTGAGCCGGCATCCGATCTCCGGGTGGGAGAACATCGACGTCTCGCACCATCCGCTGGAAAGCCGCGGGCTGCTGCACTGCGAAGTCCAGGTCGAAGGCTGGAAGGAGCCGCTGCATTGCATCAATGTGCACCTGGGCCTGTGGGCGCGCAGCCGGCGCTTCCAGCTCGAGTGGCTCACCGAGCGCATCCGCGCCGCGGTGCCGAAGAAGGGCCCGCTCATCGTCGCCGGCGACTTCAACGACTGGCACCGCAAAGCGAGCAACTATCTCGAGGACGAGCTCGGACTCTACGAAGTCTTCGAGAAGGCCGAGGGACGCCCGGCGCGGAGCTATCCGGCGGGGCTGCCGCTATTCACGCTCGACCGCATCTACGTGCGCGGGCTCAACGTCGAGAGCGTGCAGCGCCACACGGGCGCGGGATGGGCGCGCTTGTCCGACCACGTCGCGCTCGCCGCGCGGCTCACGCGCAGGACCTAGCGGCGTCCCTGCGCCATCGCCGCACTCTCGGGCATGCGCCGCAGCCGCCATGCGATGAGCGGCCCGGGCAACGCGCCGAGCGCGAGCGACCACCACGCGAGCCCCCACGATGCGGTCTCGCTCATCTGCGCCGCGCGCGTCGCATCGAGCACCACGCCGAAGATCCACGGGCTCACCGCGCCCACGCCGAAGCCGCACACGGAGCGGATCGCGTAGGCGGTACCGAGGATGCGCAGCGGCACGACCTCGGTGAGCGCGGTCGAGTAGACCGACGAGTCGCCGATGCCGGTGAGGTTATAGAGCATCGCCACCGCCACGAGCAGCCACAGCGGAGAAGTCACGAGCCAGCCGAACGCGAGCGAGCACGCGAGGCTCGCCGCTCCCATGCCGATCATGACGGCGGTGCGGCCGCGGCGATCGGACAGCGCCCCGCCCAGCAAGCTCCCGCCCATGCTCGTGAGGTGGGTGATGCCCGCGAGCAGCGCGCCCAGGCCGACGATGGAAGCGTCCACATCGCCGCCGCGGGCGGCGGCGACCGCGAGAAAGGCCGGAAGCCACGCCCACAACCCGAGAAGCTCCCAGCTGTGCGCGGTGTAGGCGCCGATCACGTGCATCGCGGGTCGATTGCGCAGGACTTCCCTCATGCGCGCGATCCAGCGCTGAGGGGGCTCCGCGAGGTGCGGCTCGTCGCGAATGCCGCGCATGAGCAGGAACCCCGCGATGGTTCCCGCGAGCGTGCCGGAGGCGGCCACGCAGAGCGAGAACCGCCATCCGCCCCACGCGACCAGCGGCCCGCTCGCGGCCAGCCCCAGCGCGTATCCGAGCGAGCCCGCGGCGAGGAACCACCCCATCGCGCGCCCGCGCGTGGCGGGAGGAAAGCGATGCGCGATGAGCGCCAGCACCGGCGTGTAAGAGCCGCCGGCGAACACGCCCGCGAGCGTGTAGAGGACGAGCGCGGAAAGCGCGCCGTCGGCGAAAGCGGCGAAGGCCGAGGAGGCCGCGCACGCCGCGATACTCATGCCGAGGAAGGTGCGGCGCGCCCCGATGCGATCGGCGAGCAGCCCGGCGCAAAACAGCGACACCACGTAGCCGGCGTGCCATCCGCTCTGCACCAGCCCCGCCTGGCTCGCCGACATTCCCCATTCCTGCTGCAGCAGCGACAGGATCGCCGCGTAGGCGACGAAGATGAGCGAGAAGAAGATGCGCGCGATGCAGACTCCGGCGAGCCAGCCGCGGTCGCTCACGGGCGCACGATGTCGCGACCCGGATCGCGTCCGTAGAAGGCCTTGAGGCGCGCGCGGTGAGCGTGCCGTCGCGCTCGAGCGTGAACCGCACCGTGCGCGGAGCCTCGCGGTCGGCGAGCTGGTTCAGGCGCTGCAGGCCGCCGTAGAACGCGAGTCCAAGAGCGAGTGCCACGGTTGCGGTCACGACCGCGTTGGCGGCCGCGGGGACCGCGGAGCGCGCCTGGACGAACGCGAAAGCGATCGCCATCGCCGCGGTGAACATCCCCAGCGCCAGCCACGGTTCCTCACGGCCGTACATCTGGTCGGAAACGCTCGCGTCGATGAACCAGAACGCGGCGGCCGCGGCGGCGATGAGGAGCGAGCGCTTCGTGGCGGGATGCTTCGCGAGGTCGAAGGACGTGCTCTCCCGCATGGCGGCACCCATGTCCTGCGGAACGTCGACGCCGCCTTCACGCAGCGCGCGCACCACCGGCAGGAGCGAAGTATCGAACCCGTTCGAGCGTCCGAGCCGGAAGCTTGCGAATGCGCGCACGCAGCGCCGCGACTCCTCGAGGTCGGCTTGCCACTGCAGCGCGGAGATCCGGCGAGGTCCGCGCACGGTCTCCAGGACGAGCTGCGCAGGGGCGAGCCCCTTCTCCCAGCGCGCGGAGCGGATTTCCGGCCACGCGAGCGCCCAGTCGGGATCCAGCGCCGATAAAGGCCACGGCGCGTTGCCGCGGTAGCGCAATCCCGAGCGGTCGCAGTCGAGCGTGCGGCGGGCGGAATGCAGCGCCCAGGCCGCGATCGCCGCGCCGAGGGCGAAATCGAGTCCCGTCCTCCACGACGTGTCGCCCTTATAGGCCGCCAGGCCCGCCGAGGCGACCAGGAACGCCGAGACCAACCCGATGGCGACGAGCGCCATCGGCTGTAGCCACTCGCGCGGGCGTAGCGAGATCAGCGGTGGTTGGCGCGGTTGGCGGAAGCGCCGCGGATGAGCGTGCCCACGCCGGAGCTGGTGAGCACCTCGAGCAGGAGCGCGTGCGCGACCCGGCCGTCGATGATGTGCGCGCTCTTCACGCCGTTGCGCACCGCGTCGAGCGCGCACTCGACCTTCGGCAGCATGCCACCCGAGATCGTGCCCTCGTCGATCATCTCCTTTACCCGCTGCGAATTGAGGCCGGTCACGACCTTGCCCTCCTTGTCGAGGACGCCGGTGGTGTTGGTGAGGAGGATCAGCTTCTCGGCGCCCAGGGTAATGGCGAGCTTGCCCGCGGCGATGTCGGCGTTGATGTTGTAGGCGGTGCCGTTCTCGTCGCTGCCGATGGGCGCGATCACGGGGATGAAGTCGCGCGAGTCGAGCAGCTGGATGATCTCGGCGTCGATGCGCACGATCTCGCCCACCAGACCCACGTCGATCTTCTTCTTCTTGTTTTCCTTGCTCGGGATCTTGAGCTTGCGCGCGTGGATGAAGTGCCCGTCCTTGCCGGTGAGGCCCACGGCCTTGCCGCCGGCCTTGTTGATGAGCGTGACGATGTCCTGGTTGATGAGGCCGCCCAGGACCATCTCGACCACGTCGAGCGTCTCCTCATCGGTCACGCGCATGCCCTGGATGAACTCGCTCTGCTTGCCGAGCTTCTGCAGGAGCGCACCGATCTGGGGCCCGGCGCCGTGCACCACGACGGGGTTCATGCCGATCAGCTTCAGCAGCACCACGTCCTCGGCGAAGTCCTCCTGGAGGGCGACGTCGGTCATCGCGTTGCCGCCGTACTTGATGACGATGGTGCGGTCGTAGAACTGGCGGATGTAGGGCAGCGCCTCGATGAGGACGTCGGCCTTCTGCGCGGAGGAGAGCTTGGGGGGCATTAGATGACTGCGGGTTCGAGGTGGACGGCTATTGTAGTGGCCGACCCCGCAAACAAAAAGGCCCCGGGGCCGGGATTTCGGCCCCCTGCGCAAGGCGGGTAGGTGCCGCGGGCGAGGTTTCAGGCCCCGGGACACGCGCCGTTGCAATGGTAAGATTTGCTCCGAGGATCGCTTCGCCCTGCCCCATGACGGACCCGCGTTTCGCCGAAATCGAAGGCCATCGCCCCTACCTCATGCGTTACGCGCTGGCCCAGCTGCGCGACGGCCAGATGGCGGAGGAGGCGGTGCAGGAAGCCCTCGTGGCCGCGCTGGAAGCGGTGTCGAGCTTCGCGGGGCAATCGAGCCTGCGCACCTGGCTCACCTCGATCCTGCGATTCAAGGTGATCGACCTGCAGCGCCGCGCCGTCACCGAGCGCTCCCGCGCGGAGCCGACCGATTTCGCCGCCGGGAGCGACGACGAGGGGTGGCTCGACGAGCTCTTCGACGAGACCGGGCACTGGCGCCAGGCGCCGCAGGCCTGGAGCGATCCGGAAGCCGCGCTCGAGCAGCGCCGCTTCTGGGAGGCCTTCGAGCGCTGCCTCGACCGGCTGCCGGCCATGGGCGGCAGGGTGTTCTTCAAGCGCGAGGTCATGGGCGAAGACACCGAAACGATCTGTAAGGACGAGAGCATCACGGCGTCCAACTGTTGGGTCATCCTGCATCGCGCGCGGCTCGTGCTGCGCTCCTGCCTCGAGAAAAACTGGTTTGGAAAAGAAGCCACAGAGCGCTGACAGCGTCGACTGCCGCGAGGCCTCGCGCCTGCTGTCGGTCGCCTACGAGCGCCAGCTCTCGTCGACCGAATCGGTGTCGTTGACGTACCATCTCGATCGTTGCTTCATGTGCCGCAACTTCGATTCGCAGCTGAAGTTCCTGCACGGGGCCTCCCAGCGCTTCCGCTCGGGCGGCCGCTAGGTTCGCGCACGGATCCAGGAGAGCCCATGTCATCGAGGAACATTTTGTTGCAGTCCGCCGTCGCCGGCGTCATGGCGCTGGGCATCGGCCACGCCGCGCTCGCCGATGACGCGAAGGGCGCCGGCGCGAAGGAGAAGTGCTACGGCATCGCGAAAGCCGGCCAGAACGATTGCGGCACGGCGCGCCACTCGTGCGCCGGCAAGGCGACCAAGGACAACGCCGGCGACGAATGGAAATACGTGCCCAAGGGAACGTGCGAAAAGCTCGGCGGCAAGTCGGGCAGCTCGGGCGGGGGCGACACGGGCAAATCCAACAAGCTGCAGGCGTACTAGCGCCGTGAGGCCATCGGGCGCGCTCGATCGCCGCTCGGTCGGCATCGGGCTGCGCGCGCCTCACTACGCGGCCCTCGTGGCCGGGCGCCCGCCTCTCGGCTTCCTCGAGGCGCATAGCGAGAATTTCTTCGCCGCCGGCGGCCCCGCGCTCGCCTGGCTGGAACGCTTCCGCGCCGATTACGCGGTGAGCCTGCACGGCGTGGGCCTTTCGCTCGGCTCCGCCGACGCGCTCGACGCGGAGCACCTGCGCAAGCTCGACGCGCTGGTGAGGAGAATCGAGCCGGCGCTCGTCTCGGAGCACCTCTGCTGGTCGTCGATCGGCGGGCGCCATGCGAACGATCTTCTGCCACTGCCCTTTACCCGCGAGGCGCTGGACCACGTGGTCGCGCGCATCGACGCGGCGCAGGAGCGGCTCGGGCGGCGCATCCTCGTCGAGAACGTGTCGTCGTATTTCGCGTTCGACGCGTCGACGATTCCGGAATGGGAATTCGTCGCCGAGGTCGCGAAGCGCTCGGGCTGCGGCGTGCTGCTCGACCTGAACAACATCTACGTGAACGCCGCCAACCACGGGTTCGATCCCTACGCTTATCTCGACGCCATCGATCCGGGGAGCGTGGGCGAGTTCCACCTCGCGGGATTCGAGGCTGCGGACGGCCGCCTCATCGACACGCACGGCACGCGCGTGGCCGAAGCGGTGTGGTCGCTCTATGCGGCGGCGGTCGGGCGCATCGGCGCGCGGCCGACCCTGGTGGAATGGGATTGCGACCTGCCCGCGCTGGACGTGCTCCTCGATGAAGCGGCCACGGCACGCCCGATCCTCGCCGAGCGTTCGCGCGCGAGCGCGGAGGCGCTCGCATGAGCTCGGCTGCGCGCCGCTACTCGCGCGAGCATCCTTCGCGAAGCGCCGACCTGCACGAGTACGGCGCGCAGCTCGCGCGATTCCTCGCGTCCTACCCGCACGCGAGCACGCTGCCATACCTCGCCGACGTCGCGCGCCTCGAGTGGGCATGCCACGAATGCCTCCACGCGGCCGACGCCGGTTCGCTCGACTACGCCGCGCTGGGACGCGTGGCCGCGGAGCGACATGGCGGCATCCGCTTCGTTCTGCATCCGGCCGTGCGCCTAGTGCGCTCGGCGCATCCCGTCGGCGCCATCCGCGCCGCGAATCTTTCCGGCGGCGACGGCAGCGTGCGTGAAGAGGGACCGGATCACCTCGTGGTCGCGCGCGCCGGCGGCGAAGCGCGCGTGCAGAGCGTCGATGCGCGCGAATGGGACTTTCTCGCCGCGTTCGCACGCGGCGCGACCCTCGAGGAGGCGAGCGCGGCTTACGGCGCGCAAGACGGCGCGGCGCTCACCGCCGCGCTTACCGGCGCGGTCGAGTCCGGAGTGATCACGGCGTTCGCGCTCGCCGAAGCGCGCGCGTGAGCGCGCGGCGCGCCCTCGCGGGCGTCGCGGCCGTCCTGCTCCTGCTCGGTTCCGGCGCGCCCGGCGGCGCGCAGCCGGCCCCTCGCGTCGAGGAGCGCGCGCGCGCCACGAGCGCGCTTCGCGTCGGCATGCTCGCCGAGCGCATCGCCAAGCTGCACGCCCAGGTCGGACAGGGAATTCTCGCGGAGCGCAGCAAGAGAGCGCTCGTGGCGACCATTCGCGACTTCGACGCGACGCTGAAAGCGGTGACCGCGAGCGCGCCGCCGGGCGAGATTCGCGACAACTACTTGCTGCTCTCGCTCCTCTGGAACGACTATCGCGAGTTCGCGCTGCGAGCGCCCACCCGCGAGAACGCCCGCAAGCTGCGCGAGCGCAACGAGGAGGTCGCGTGGATCGCCGCCAAGGGCGCGCGCATGATCCAGGAGCACGCGCGCGCCACGACCAACGGCTCGGCGGTGAGGGCGGCGGGCGCGGCGATGCTTTCGCAACGCATTCCCAAGCTTTACCTGTGGCGGCGCTGGGAGATGCGCGACGAAGGGCTCGCGCGGGAGCTGCGCGAAGCCGAGGAGAACCTGCGCCGCACCCTCGACACGCTGCTCTCCGCGCCCGGCAACACACCCGAGATCGCCGCCGAGCTGCAGGTGGCCGAGAACCAGTTCCGGTTCATGGCCGATGCGGCGCGCAGTTTCGAGGGCCGCCAGCCGGCCGCGCGCCACATCGAGTTCATCGCCAAGACGGGCGATCACATCCTCGAGGCGATGGAGCGCGCGGCGCGCCTCTATCAGATGGAGAACCGCGAGGGCGGTTAAGGAGGACGACGAGGGCGGCTAGGGCTTGGGCGCCGGATTCACGACGTCGAGCGCGATACGCCACTCGCCGGCTTCGACGCGCCACACACGCAGGGAATAGCCGAGCGGGACACCCGGTGCGGAGCGTGCGGCGTAGGTGCCCCGGGCATAGCCGAAGTCCTCCGAGCGCGCGGTCTCGGCACGCTCGACCGTCCACACGACGGCCTCGTCGGACAGCGCGCCGGAAGCCAGCGCGGCCGCCTTTCCCAGCATGGGCGCGTTCGCGTCGCGATAGAAACGCAGGCTCTGCGAGCCATGCTTCGAATACGCGGCCTTCAGGCCCGCGCGCGCGTCGGCCGCGAAGCGCTCTTCGGCGGCACGGACGCCGCCGCCTGCGCGTGCGGTCTCGCCCTGGACCGCCACGCTCACCAGCGGCTGGTCCCACAGCGAAGGCGCGGGATGCGCGGTGCCGAGGTCCACCGCGACTCTCCACGCCTGGTCGGGTTCGCGCTTCCAGATCGTGACGAATTGGCCGTAGGCAGGCGGCGCTGCAGGCTGGGCCTTGCTCGTGAGTTTCCACGGGCCGGTGGAAAGCCCCATCTCGCCCGAGGCGGCGACCTCGACGTATTGCGGGCGCCAGTCGAGGACGACCGCGGGGGCGGGACGCCCCGAGAGATAGCCGTTGGCGACCACCCAGCCGTTGCGCACGAAGACGCCGTCGTCGGCGAAGGCGGCAAGGAACGCGGCGCGCATGTCCTCACGCACGGAGTGCGCGGCGAAGGCGGTTTCGGCGGCGGCGAGCGATTTCGCGGCGTCCATGGAGTCGACCCGGGTCGGTTGGGCGCAAGCCGCGAGGCAGAATGCGGCGACGAGGAAAACCAGTTTTCTAGAGAACATAGCGCGCGAGGTCCTCGCTCTTCGCGAGCTCGCCCAGCCGGGAATCGACGTAGGCGGCATTCACCGTGACGCGGCGCTGCGCTTGTCCCGCGTCGAAGGAGACCTCCTCGAGGAGCTTCTCCATCACGGTGTACAGGCGCCGGGCGCCGATGTTTTCGGTCGACTCGTTCACCGCGAACGCGATCTCGGCGAGGCGCCGCACGCCCTCGGGCGTGTACACGAGCTCGGTGCCCTCGGTGGCGAGCAGCGCTTCATACTGCTTCGTGAGACAGGCGTCGGTCGCGGTGAGGATGCGCTCGAAGTCCTCCACCGAGAGGCTCGACAGCTCCACGCGAATCGGCAGCCGGCCCTGCAACTCGGGTATCAGGTCCGAGGGCTTCGAAAGATGGAACGCGCCGCTCGCGATGAAGAGAATGTGCTCGGTGCGGATCATCCCGTACTTGGTGCTGACCGCGGTACCCTCGACCAGCGGCAGCAGGTCGCGCTGCACGCCCTGGCGCGAGACGTCGGCGCCGTGCATCTCGCCGCGGCTCGCGATCTTGTCGATCTCGTCGATGAACACGATCCCGTCCTGCTCGGTGGCGCGCAGCGCCTTGAAGCGGATCTCCTCCTCGTTCACGAGCTTCAGCGCCTCCTCGTCGGTGAGCAGCCGCAGCGCTTCGCGGATCTTCAGCGTGCGGCGCTTGCGCCGCGCCCCGCCCATGTTGGCGAACATGCCCTGGATCTGCTGCGTGAGCTCTTCCATCCCGGGAGGGGCGAATATCTCCATGCTGCCGGACGATTGCGCGACGTCGATCTCGATCTCCTTGTCGTCGAGCTTGCCCTCGCGCAGCATCTTGCGGAAGCGCTGGCGCGTCGAGCCGGCGTCGTTGACATCGGCGTTCGGCACGCCCGGCAGCAGCGCGTCGAGCACGTGCTCCTCCCCGGCGTCCTCGGCGCGGTGGCGGACCTTGCGCATCTCCTGCTCGCGCGTGGACTTGATCGCGATCTCGGCAAGGTCGCGGATGATGGTGTCGACGTCGCGCCCGACGTAGCCCACCTCGGTGAACTTGGTCGCCTCGACCTTGATGAACGGCGCATTCGCCAGCCGGGCCAGCCGCCTCGCGATCTCGGTCTTGCCCACCCCGGTGGGGCCGATCATGAGGATGTTCTTCGGCGTGATCTCCGCGCGCAGCGGCTCGGGCACCTGCGAGCGCCGCCAGCGGTTGCGCAACGCGATCGCCACCGCGCGCTTCGCCTGCGCCTGGCCGACGATGTACTTGTCGAGCTCGTGGACGATCTCCTGCGGCGTCATCATTTGGGAAGCCCCAACAAGCCGGGGACCCCCGGCGGTCGATTCCGGCGCGGGGACTCCCGCGGGCGTGGCTTCAGCCATTTCTCACAGGGTCTCGATGACGTGGTTCTGGTTGGTGTAGATGCACAGCTCGCCGGCGATCGCGAGCGATTTCTTCACGATGTCGGCAGGCTCGAGCGCGGAATTGTCCATGAGAGCGAGTGCCGCCGCCTGGGCGTAGCCGCCGCCGCTGCCGATGGCGAGCAGGCCCCGCTCGGGCTCGAGGACGTCGCCGGTGCCGGTGATGAGAAGCGAAGTCTCGCGGTCGGCGATGGCGAGCATCGCCTCGAGGCGGCGCAGCATGCGATCCGTCCTCCAGTCCTTGGCGAGCTCGACGGCCGAGCGCAGCAGGTTGCCCTGATGCTTGTCGAGCTTCGCCTCGAAGCGCTCGAAGAGCGTGAAGGCGTCGGCGGTGGCCCCCGCGAAGCCCGCGAGGATGCGGTCGTGGTAAAGGCGGCGCACCTTGCGCGCCGTGGCCTTGATGACCACCGCGCCCAGGGTCACCTGGCCGTCGCCGCCCATGGCGACGCGCTCGCCGCGGCGCACCGAGACGATGGTCGTGCCGTGGAATTGCGCGGGATCCGGGCTCATCGAAGGGGCTATATCAGGGGACCGGGCGCGAGCGGCGGGAAAATCCCTTTTTTTGTCGCGGGGATTTCAGGACTTGCGGCGCACCAGGATCGCGTAGCGGTTGACACCCATCGCCTCCAGGAGAGCGGCGTTCAGCTCGTTCAGGTTGGTGAGGATGACGCGCTTGCCGGCGAGCTGGATCGCCTTCACCACGTCGAAGAAGGCCGAGGCGAAAGCGAATTCCACGCGCAGCACGCGGCTCATGTCCACCGGGACTTCCGCGCGCGTCGCGGCGTACGCGTTGAGCTCCGCGATCTGGTTGGCGCTCGCCGAGGAAAGCACGCCCTTCAGCTCGAAGCCCTGCTCGGGCGGGGGCGCGTTGGCCTTGGCCACCGACGCGGCCGGGGCGGGCTTGGCCGTCTCGGCGGCGATCTTGTTCACGTAAACCTCCCAGTTCGGCGGCGAGATCTCGAAGGCGACGGCGAACTCGAGCCCCAGATCCTCGTATTCCTGCGACCTTCCCTGCAGGATGTAAATCTCGAAGAGAAGCATCCAGTAAGCCCGCTGCTCCTGCGCCGACTTCTCGTTGATCGCCGCGCGCAGCACCTTCTCGAAGCCCTCGAAATTGTTGAACCACATCGGCAGCTGCTTCTTGCGCAGGCGCGTGAGGGCGTTCGCGAGGAGCACCGCCTCGTCGGCGCTGATCGCCGTCACCTTGGCTACGTCGAGGCGCACCGTCCCCTGGCTCTCGGCGAACGCGAGGAATTTCTCGATGTCTGCGGCGAGATCGCCGCTCGGCGAGGGCTTCAGCCCGAAGAAATCCTTGCGCTCGCGATTCTGGTTGCGGCGCGGATCGTTCGCAGCATCGCCGTTCTCGGCCCATACCGGGGGCGACTGCTCGAACTTGACGCTGAACAGCATCGAGAGGGCGTCGAACTCCACGCGGTTGCGCGACTCCTGGTAGAGGTCGAAGAGCATGAGCCACGCCTGCTTGTTGTTGCGGCCGACCGGGTCCTTGATCTCGACCTTCAGCAGGTACGCGGCGGCCTCGACCTGGTTGGCGGCATACAGGATCGCCGCTTCCTGCGCGGTGGGCAGAGAGGCGGAGTGGAATTCCTCGGAGCCGAGGCGGCCTGCGGGCCGCGCCGGCCGCACGTTGCCTGTAGAGCTTGCTCCGACGGCGGGGGCTGCCACCCTTGGGCTCTCCGTCCTGCTATGGGACCGCGAGGGCGTTGGTGAGCCGGTAATAGACGACGTCGTCGTCGAGCACCGCGAGGCGGCCGGCGACGACAATGGGCTCATAGGTGAATTCCACCGGCTTGTCGGCGATCACCTCGACCATCGATTCGGGGCCGCCGGGAAGGCAGAACGCGCAGTGCGGCGGAAAGGACGCGAGCAGGAAACGCTTCTGCAGGCGCGACTGCTCCAGCGGCATCATGAATCCGTAGATCTTCACCTGCTTCTTGTCGAGGCCGCGGATCTCCCTGGTGAACTCGGGTCCGAACTTCTTGTCCGCCCGCTGCACCGTCTTCGCCTGCTGCAGCAGCTCCCACGAGACCGTTCCCGCGGGCGCGGCCTCGATGGTGCCGTTGGGCATTTGCAGGCCCTTGGGGGCGGTCTGGGCGGAGCACACGCCGGCCGCGAGGCAGAGCGTGGCGAATGCGAGTGCAACGGTGCGCATCATCATGTTCATCGCTCTTCGGTTGTCGAGCCTTGGACACTCAACGCTTCAGAAGGATCGCCGGATCGCGGCGATACGCCTGCATTGCGGGCAGGAGCGAGGTCGCCACTCCGGCGAGGAGCACCACCGCAATCACTCCGGCTTCGGCGCCGACCCACGCGAACCCCGTGATCGACCAGGGATTCGAACGGGCGATCCAGCGTCCCAGCGCTTCGGCGGCCGCGTGCCCGAGGACCAATCCCAGTATAACCCCCGCTACCACGAGCGTCACGCCTTCGGCGGCGAGCAGAGCGAAGAGCGTGCCGGGACGCGCGCCCAGCGTTCGCAGCAGCGCCAGGTCGTAGCGGCGCTCCTGCAGCGCGGACATGAGCGCCACGAACACCGAGACCGCCGCGGTCACCACCAGCACCACTGCAAGGATGCGCAGCGCGTCCACGCCCACGCCGATGAGGTTCATCAGCTTGGCGCTCTCGTAGGCGGGAGAGGCGGCCTGCATCGCCGTGTTGGAGTTGATCTGCCGCGGTAGGATCGCGGCGGCAAGCGGGGTTCGGTACTTGACGAGGAGGGAGGTGATCTCCTGGCCGGCCTCGTCGCGGTGCTCGTCTTCCTTTGCGCCGGGCGGGTGCTCCTCGTGCACTTCCCAGACGCTTTCCAGCGGCGTCAACACCAGGCGGTCGACGACCGTGCCCGTGGGCGCGAGGATGCCGACCACTTCGTACGGATGCGCGGCGTGCGCGGGGCCCGTTTCCGCGAGGCCGTGCGACCCCGCGAACTTCGCTCCCGCCGCAAGCCCCGTGCGCCGCGCCGCCTCGCTGCCGAGGAGAGCTTGCATCGGGCGGTCGAATACCCGGCCCTTCTCCACGCGCGCCGAGTAGAGCGCGAGGAACTGCGCGTCGGTGCCGACGATGCGAAAGCCGCGGAAGCTGTCGCCCAGGGACACCGGCACGGCGGCGGCGACCATCGGCCCGGCGCCGATCTTGCGCGCCTCCGCATAGGGAATGTTGCCGGTGGGCACGTCTACGTGGAGCACGGAGGAAAGGATGAGCTGCAGCGGGCTGCCCTTGGCGCCCACCACCAGGTCCACCGGACTCGCGTCGCGCGCGAGGCGCTCCTCGGTCTGCGCGGTGAAGAGCATGAGCAGGATCATCGTGCCCACGCCGATCGCCAGCATCGCGACGTGCAGGAGCGTGAGCAGGGGACGGGAGGCGAGATAGGCCCAGGCGAGGCGCACGACGCTCATAGCTCGAGGCGGCGCGGAAAGTGGTCGCGGATGCGCTGGTCGTGGGTGGCGATCACAAGCGTGGCGCCGCATGCGGATGCCTGCTCGCGCAGCAAGGCGAGAGCCTTTTCGCAGTTGGCGTCGTCGAGCGCCGAAGTGGGCTCGTCGGCGAGGATGAGCGCCGGGCGGTTCACGACGGCGCGCGCGATCGCCACGCGCTGCGCCTCTCCGACCGAGAGATCGCGCGCCTTGTGCGCGGCGAGCCCGGCGATGCCGAGGCTCGCGAGGCCCGCGTCGATCGCCGCATCGTCGGCGGGAAGCGCGGCCAGGCGGCGCACGAGACGCAGATTGTCGCGCACGGTGAGCACGCCGATCAGGTGCAGCGTCTGCGGGGCAAGGCCGATGTGGCGCGCGCGGAAGCGGTCGCGTTGAGCGCCGCTCAAGCGGGTGATCTCGCTCTCGCCCACCCGCACCTCGCCCGCGCTCGGCGCGAGCAGCCCGGCGATGATCGCGATCAGCGTGCTCTTCCCGCTTCCCGACGGACCGATGACGAGGCTCGCCTCGCCCTTCGGTACGTCCCACTCCGGCACCGAGAGAACGGTTCGCCCGGCGTAGTCGTGGCGCAGATTGCGGATCTCGAGCATTGAGTACCGGGAAGTCATGCGGGCAAAAAGCTGCGGATTCAAAGCCAGAGCTCTTCAAGCGACGCAGTAGGCGAGGCCTTCCTCGAACAGGCGGCGCGGGAGCTTGCGGCCGATGAAGACCATCACGCTCTCGCGCTTCTCGCCCGCCTCCCACGGCTTGCCGGGCGTGCCGCCCATCAGCATATGCACGCCCTGGAAGATCATGCGCCGCGGCTCGCCCTGGATGTTGAGCACCCCCTTGTAGCGCAGCAGGTCCTCGCCGTAGTTCTGCACCATGAGCGAGAGGAAGGTCTCGATCTTTTCCATGTGCAGCGGCCGCGCGTCGCGCCACACGAACGATTTCACGTCGTCGTCGTGCTCGTGATAGTCGCTTACGAGGAATTCGGGGTCGACGTCGAGCACCGCATTGAGGTTGAAGCCGCGGATGTCGAGGATCTCCTTGATGTCCGCTTCCCCCATGTGCACCCTGGCCTGGTGCGCTCTCGGATTCATCTGCCGCAGGCGCCGCACGAGCTCCGCCACCTTCGCGTCCTCGACGAGGTCGGTCTTGGAAAGCAGGATGCGGTCGGCGAAGCCCACCTGGCGGCGCGCCTCGTCGTGGTCGTCGAGGGTTTTCTGCGCATGCTTCGCGTCGACGACCGTGACGACCGCGTCGAGGAGGTACTGGTCGTGGATCGCCTCGTCCATGAAGAACGTCTGCGCCACGGGCCCCGGATTGGCCAACCCCGTCGTTTCAATAATGACGCGGTCGAACTTGAGCTTTCCCTGGCGGCGCTTCTTGCCGAGGTCTCCCAGGATGCGCACCAGGTCGCCTCTCACCGTGCAGCACAGGCAGCCGTTGTTCATCTCGACGATCTGCTCGTCCTTGTCCTTCACGAGGATCTCGTTGTCGATGCCGGTCTCGCCGAACTCGTTCTCGATCACCGCGATCTTCTCGCCGTGCTGCTCGGTGAGGATGCGGTTGAGCAAAGTCGTCTTCCCCGCGCCGAGGAAGCCGGTGAGGATGGTGACGGGAATGAGGTCGTTCTCGCTGGGTGCGCGCGCTGCCATGGACTACCTTTTCTTTTCCGGGGCCTTCGCGCGCCGCGCACGGGGGTGCGCTGCGTCGTAGACCTTGGCCAGGTGCTGGAAATCGAGGTGGGTGTACACCTGGGTGGAGGCGATGCTCGCATGGCCCAGCATCTCCTGGACCGCCCTCAGGTCGCCCGAGGATTGCAGCACGTGCGAGGCGAACGAGTGGCGCAGCATGTGCGGATGCACGTCGACCTCGAGGCCGGCAAGCGCCGCCCAGCGCTTGATGCGCCGCTGCACTTCGCGCGGCGTGAGGCGCGCCCCGGTGCGCGTGACAAAGAGGGCGCCCTGCCCGCGAGCGGCGAGCCGCGCGCGCAACGGCAGCCATGCCGCGAGCGCTTCGAGGGCGGGTTGCCCGACCGGCACGATGCGGGTCTTCGAACCCTTGCCGAGAACGCGCGCCTCGCCCGTGGCGGTGTCGATCGAGTCGAGATCGAGGCCGGTGAGCTCGGAGACGCGCAGCCCGCACGAGTAGGCGAGCTCGAATAGCGCACGGTCGCGCTGTCCCATGACCGAGTCGTCGTCGAACGAGACCAGCCGCACCGCGTCGTCGGGCGAAAGGACCTCGGGAAGGTGGCGCGCGGCGCGCGGAGCCTTCACCGCGGTGCATGGGTTCGAGGCGACCTCGCGTTGCCGGACCAGCCAGTTGAAGAGCCCGCGCCAGCACGAGAGGATGCGCGCGAGAGAGCGCGGCGCCTGGCCCCTGGAGTGCAGCGTGGCGATGAAGCGGCGAATGTCCTGCGTATCGAGCGAATCAAGGGCGCGGCCGCCGGCGAGCGCGGCAAGCAGCGCGCCGTCGCGCGTGTATGCGGTCACGGTGTGGACCGCGAGCCGCCGGCCGGTCCGTAGGCTGCGCAGGTATCGATCGAGTGCGCTAGGCGTGCTCACGGGCGGGGGTCACGAAGCGCCACAGCGAGTGGCTCATCAGCTCGCCGATACGCGCGAGGTAGAGCGTGCCCATCTCGGGATAGAAGCGCTTCGGGTCCTCGGAGGCGAGCGCCACGACGCCGAAGTGGAGGCCGTCGCGGGCGAGGGCCACCAGGGCGAAGGACTTGAGGTGCGCGGCCGCTTCTCCGAACCACGCCTGGCTCTCGTAGACCGCGTGGTGGCCGCAATACGGAGCCTGCATCTGCTCGACGAACTGGCGCATCTCCGCCGCCACCGCCGCGAACTCCTTGGTGTCGGGGTTTTCCTCGGCCACTCTCCACAGCCGCACCGCGACGTGCGGGACGGCGAAATGGTCGAGGAGGTCGAGGTAAAGCGTGTCGAGCGCCGCATCGAGGCTCGGGGCGTCGATGAGGCGGAAAGCGAGGCGGTGGACCTCCTCTCCTACGGCGTCGTCCTCCTCGCCGAACTGGATCAGCTCGTGGAGCTTGTCCTCGAGGAGCTTCGCCTTCTCGCGCACCGCGACGAGCTGGCGCTCGCCGATCGAGACCGCCCTGCCGCCGTGCGGATGCGGGATCTGCAGGTTCATCAGGATGTCGACGTGAGTCTCGAAGAATCCCGGGTTCTGCCTCAGGAATTCGGCCACTTGGTCGGCGGTCAGCACCGTTTCGTTCCTTTGCCTAGAGGTCGATCTCGCCGTCGAAGACCGCGACGGCATCGCCCGTCATCATAACGGGCGCGCTATCCCCCGGCCAGCGAATCATCAGGTCCCCGCCCCGGGTGCTCACCCGAACTTCCGCGTCGAGGAGGCCGCGACGGATTCCGGCGACCACCGCGGCGCAGGCCCCGGTGCCGCACGCGAGCGTCTCGCCCGCCCCGCGTTCCCAGACGCGCAGGCGCACATGGCTTCGCGAGAGCGGCTGCATGAATCCGGCATTGACCCGCTGCGGGAATGCCGGATGGTTCTCGATCAACGGTCCCTGGATAGCGACGGGAGCGCGGTCCACGCTTTCGACCACTTGCACGGCATGCGGGTTGCCCATCGAGAGCACGCTCACCTCGACCGTGACGCCCGCCACCACTAGCGGATAGGTGAGCCGCATCTCGTCGGCGAGAAACGGCACCTCGCGCGGATCGAAGCGCGGCGCGCCCATGTCCACGGTCACGCGTCCCGAATCCTCGAGGGTGGGCGCGATGACCCCACCCACGGTTTCCACGCGAATGCGCCGCTTCTTGGTGAGCCCCTGGTCGAAGACGAAGCGCGCGAAGCAGCGCGCGCCGTTGCCGCATTGCTCGACCTCGCCGCCGTCGGCGTTGAAGATGCGATAGCGGAAGTCGTTCTCCTCGGAAGTCGCCTTCTCGACGACGATGAGCTGGTCGCAGCCCACGCCGAAATGGCGATCGGCGATGGAACGCACCTGCGCGCGCGAGAGCCGCACCTGCTGCCGCACGCCGTCGAAGACGACGAAATCGTTCCCCTGCCCGTGCATCTTGGTGAACCTGAGCTTCATTTCCCGTCCCTCTTGTAGGGCGATCTCTCGCCGGGAGGGCGCGTCTTGAAGCGCTTGCCGTCGCCCACCTGGCGCGTCACCACCGGGATCACCGCCGCGCCGGCGAGCTTTGCCAGCCGCGGCAGGGTGGTGATCGTCGCCGCGGGCACGCCGAAGAACGGGCTGAAGATCGCGTCACGCGCGCCGAAGTCCATGTCGGGAAGGAAGTAGAACGGCTTGCCGCTCTTCACCACGCGAATCACCGAGCGCAGCCCCTCCTGCCGGCTCACCAGGTGCGGATTGCCGAAGCGCGTGCGCGCCTTGAGGAAGATGCGGTCGAGCACGGGATTCTTCTGGCGGCTGTAGATGCTCGCGGTTCCCGGGTACTCGTGCGCCACGCGGATGCCGCCCACGTTGAGGCCGATGAAGTGCGGCGCCAGCGCGATGACCGGGCGGCCCTCGGCCGCCTTCAGGTGCTCGAGGCCCTCGACCTTGATCAGGCGCAGCAGCTGCTCCTCGGAGCCCCACACCATGACGGAGAGCTCGACGGCGTTGCGGCCGAGCATCTTGAAGTGCTTCAATCCGAGGGCGTGGCGTTCGCTCTCCGGCATCTGCGGAAAGCACAGGGTGAGGTTGGTGCGCGTCACGCGCCCGCGGCCGAAGCGGTACAGGATCGCGCCCAGCCCCGAGCCGATTGTGCCGATCCATTTGAGCGGCAGGAAATGCACGACCCACAAGACGAAAACGCCGAGGTATGTTCCGAGCCACCGCAGCGCCTTCATGTCGCGCCGCCTTCCTGCGCGGATTGCGGCGGTGGCGGCGCGCCCGCGGGGCGCTTGTAGCGCGCGTATCCCCATAGGTATTGCGCCGGGCACTCGCGCACCAGCGTCTCGACGACGGCGTTCACGCGCCGCGCCGCCTCGCGCCGGTCCTCGGGCAAGGCGCCATCGAGGGCAACGAGGTGCAGGACGAAGCCCTTGCCGCGCCCGCGCCGCTCGGCATAGCAGAAGACGATCGCCGCGTGGGACGCTTGCTGCAATCGCCCGATGAGCGTCATGGTGTACGCGGGCCGGCCGAAGAAGTCGACCCATTCGCCTTCGCCGAGCCCCGGCACCTGGTCGGGAAGGATGATGGTGCAGCCGCCGGCGCGCAGGTGTCGCAGCAGCAGGCGAACGCCGGCGAGCGTGGCGGGCGCCACGTCCGGGCGGTCGGCGGCCGCTCCCCGGTTGCGTCCCTCGCGAATCATGCGGTCGAGCCAGGCGAGCTTGTGCGGCCGGTACATCGCCGTCACCGGCATGCGCGACCACAGATATCTCCCCGCCACCTCGTAGCCGCCGAGGTGCGGCGTCACGAAAATGATGGAGCGGCCTTCCGCGCGCAGCTTCTCCACCGCTTCCCAGCCCGCAAGGTCGCGCACCTGCGCGGCGATTTCGTCCAGGGGGCGGAACAGGGTCCAGACGAGCTCGGTCGCGCTCCTCGGCCGAGGAAAGCGCCGATCGCGTGATTCGCGCCGAGCGGCAGGAGGGCGAGCGGACGAAGGAGGAGTTTCAAGAGGGACAGGCTCGAGCGCGGTCTTTGCTAAAATGACCCGCTGTGCGACTGTGGGGTGACCCGATGAAAAGCGAATTCCTGTTTACTTCCGAGTCGGTATCCGAAGGACATCCGGACAAGGTGTCCGACCAGATTTCCGATTCGGTTCTCGACGCCATTCTAGCCCAGGACCCGAAGAGCCGGGTCGCGGCCGAGACGCTGTGCAACACCGGGCTCGTGGTGCTGGCCGGTGAGATCACCACGCACGCGAACGTCGACTACATCCAGGTCGCCCGCGACGCGATCAAGCGCATCGGCTACGACAACACCGAATACGGCATCGACTACCGCGGCTGCGCGGTGCTGGTCGCCTACGACAAGCAGAGCCCCGACATCGCGCAGGGCGTGAACCATGCGCAGGACGATCCCCTCAACCAGGGCGCCGGGGACCAGGGGCTCATGTTCGGCTACGCATGCGATGAGACGCCTGTGCTCATGCCGGCGCCGATCTACTACGCGCATCGGCTGGTCGAGCGCCAGGCGATGCTGCGCAAGGATGGGCGGCTGCCGTGGCTGCGTCCCGACGCCAAGAGCCAGGTCACCTTCAAGTACGTCGACGGGCGCCCCGCCGAGATCGACACGGTCGTGCTCTCCACGCAGCATTCGCCCGAGATGTCGGACGGCGCGAAGATGAAGAAGGAAGCCATCGATGCCGTGATCGAGATGATCATCAAGCCGGTGCTGCCGAAGGAATTCCTCAAGAACACCAAATACCTCGTGAATCCCACCGGGCGCTTCGTCGTCGGGGGCCCGCAGGGCGATTGCGGGCTCACCGGGCGCAAGATCATCGTCGACACCTACGGCGGCGCCTGCGCCCACGGCGGCGGCGCTTTCTCGGGCAAGGATCCTTCGAAGGTCGACCGCTCCGCCGCCTACGCCGCGCGCTACGTGGCGAAGAATGTTGTCGCCGCCGGGCTCGCGTGCCAGTGCGTGCTGCAGGTGAGCTACGCCATCGGCGTGGCCAAGCCGATCAACGTCACCGTCTACACCGAGGGCACGGGCGCCATCCCCGACGAGAAGATCGCGCAGCTCGTGCAGCAGCACTTCGACCTGCGCCCGCGCGGCATCGTGCAGATGCTCGATTTGCTGCGGCCCATCTACGCGAAGACCGCCGCCTACGGCCACTTCGGCCGCGAGGAGCCCGAGTTCACCTGGGAGGCGACGGACAAGGCGGCGATCCTGCGGGAAGCCGGCGGCCTGAAGGGCAGCGCAAGAGTGATGGCGGCTGCCGACTGACGGCGCAACGCAGCACGCCGTCATCCCGGCGCAGGCCGGGATCCCATTACGCGAAGTTCCTCTTCAACACCGGCGCCACCGCCGGTAGCGCAGCCGCCTTCTCCGCGATCGCGACCACCTTCGGCGTGTTGGCGACGAACCATTTGCGTCCCGGCCGCCAGCGCGTCATCACCGCCACGTAGAGGTCGAGGGCGCTCATGCGCTCGCCGAGGAACCAGGGGCCCTGGACCGTTTCCTCGATCTGCCGCCACAGCGCCTCGCGATGGCGATCGGTGCTCTCGCGCAGCTGCTTGGAGCCCTGCGTGTCCTCGACCCATTTCGCCGGCTCGTCGCCGTAGGTATAGGTCGGATACACCGCGGCGATGAGGAACGCCGCCCAGCGATAGAACGTGAAGCGCTGCGCATCGCCCTTGGCGGGGATCAACCCGGCCTTCGGCGCGGCGTCGTTCACGTAGTGGATCATCGCGAGGCTCTCGGTCATGACCTCGCCGTCGGGCAGCACCAGCGCGGGAACCTGGCCGAGCGGATTGACCTCGAGGAGGCGCGCGCGCGTGGGGCTGCCGGCCGAATAGTCGACTTCCTCGCAGTCGTAGGGCAGGCCCGAGAGCGCGAGAGCGGATTCGACGATCGCGTTGCCGCAGCCCTTGCAGCCGAGGAGGAGGACTTTTTTCATGAGTTCGAATGGTACAATGTGCACGTTCGAGGAGCGTTGCAACGGGTAGTTCCTCATTCCCGCCAGGCTCGAACTTTCCAAAACGGCGCTCGTTGATCCGTGACCTTGCTCACGGGGGGACGAGCCGCGGATCCACCTCTTCCCTCGCTGTGGCCAGGTCGCCTTTTGACGAAAGGACCGACCGTGAATGCCCGCATCAAGCCCGCCGATTTCACCGACTACAAAGTCGCCGACCTGAACCTCGCCGCGTGGGGACGCAAGGAAATCCTCATCGCGGAGACCGAGATGCCCGGCCTCATGGCGATCCGCGAGGAGTACGCGCAGTCCCAACCGCTGCGCGGGGCGCGCATCACCGGGTCGCTGCACATGACGATCCAGACCGCGGTGCTGATCGAGACGCTCGAGGAGCTCGGCGCCGAGATCCGCTGGGCCTCCTGCAACATCTTCTCGACGCAAGACCACGCCGCCGCGGCGATCGCCGCCACCGGCGTGCCGGTGTTCGCCTACAAGGGCGAGACCCTCGACGAGTACTGGGACTACACGCACCGCATCTTCGAGTGGGGCAACGACAAGGACGGCAAGCCCAAGTACGCCAACATGATCCTCGACGACGGCGGAGATGCGACCCTGCTGCTGCACCTGGGCGCGCGCGCCGAGAAGGATGCGTCGGTCGTCTCCAGGCCCTCGAGCGAGGAGGAGACCGCGCTCTTCAGCGCGATCAAGGCGAAGCTTGCCGCCGATCCCAAGTGGTATTCGACGCGGCTCGCGCAGGTGAAGGGCGTGACGGAAGAAACCACCACCGGCGTGAAGCGGCTCTATCAGATGGCCAAGGACGGCACGCTCAAGTTTCCCGCGATCAACGTGAACGACTCGGTCACCAAGAGCAAGTTCGACAACCTCTACGGCTGCCGCGAGTCGCTGGTGGACGGCATCAAGCGCGCCACCGACGTGATGGTGGCCGGCAAGGTGGCGCTCGTCGCCGGATACGGCGACGTGGGCAAGGGCAGCGCCCAGGCGCTGCGCGCGCTCTCCGCGCAGGTGTGGATCACCGAGATCGATCCGATCTGCGCGCTGCAGGCGGCGATGGAGGGATATCGCGTCGTCACCATGGACTACGCCGCCGACAAGGCCGACATCTTCGTCACCGCGACCGGCAACTATCACGTCATCACGCACGAGCACATGCAGCGCATGAAGAACAACGCGATCGTGTGCAACATCGGGCATTTCGACAACGAGATCGACATCGCGGCGCTGAAGACCCACGCGTGGGAGAACATCAAGCCGCAGGTCGACCACGTGATCTTCCCGGACGGGAAGAGGATCATCCTTCTCGCCGAGGGCCGGCTCGTGAACCTCGGCTGCGGCACCGGGCATCCGTCCTTCGTGATGAGCTCGTCGTTCGCCAACCAGGTCATCGCGCAGATCGAGCTCTTCGGCCACCCGGACAGGTACCCGGTGGGCGTGTACGTCCTGCCCAAGCATCTCGACGAGAAGGTGGCGCGGCTGCAGCTGAAGAAGCTGGGCGCGATGCTGACCGAGCTTTCGCCGGAGCAGGCGCGCTACATCGGCGTGGCCCGGGACGGCCCTTACAAGCCGGACCACTACCGCTACTAGGCGGCGCGCGACGATGCAATCGCAGCGCGGCCGCCCGCGGCTGTTCAGCTTCGAGTTCTTCCCGCCGAAGACCCCCGAAGGCGTCGAGAAGCTGCGCGCCACGCGCAGGCAGCTGGCGCAGCTGAACCCGGCGTTTTTCTCGGTGACCTACGGCGCCGGAGGCTCGACGCGCGAGGGGACGCTCGCCACGGTCCTCGAGATCCGCCGCGACGGCCACGCCGCCGCACCGCACCTCTCGTGCATCGCCTCCACGCGCGAGAACCTGCGCGAGGTCATCGCCGAGTACAAGCGCCACGACATCCGCCATATCGTCGCGCTGCGCGGCGACCTCCCTTCGGGGATGGCGATGTCGGGCGAGTTCCGCTACGCCTCGGAGCTGGTGCGCTTCATTCGCGAGGAGACGGGCGACTGGTTCGCGATCGAGGTCGCGTGCTATCCGGAATACCACCCGCAGGCGCGCAGGCCGCAGCAGGACCTCGCGGCGTTCAAGGCCAAGATCGACGCCGGCGCCAACGCCGCCATCACGCAGTACTTCTACAACGCCGATTCGTACTTCCACTTCGTCGAGCAGGCCGAGGCGATGGGGATCAACGTCCCGATCGTCCCCGGCATCATGCCGATCAACAACTTCTCGCAGCTCGCGCGGTTCTCCGACGCGTGCGGCGCCGAGATCCCGCGCTGGATGCGCCTGAAGCTCGAAGGCTTCGGCGACGACAGCGCATCGATCAAGGCATTCGGCCTGGACATCGTGACCGAGCTCTGCGACCGCCTCCTCGAGGCGGGAGCCCCCGGTCTGCATTTCTACACGCTGAACCAGGCCGGCCCCACGTCGACCATCTGGCAGCGCCTCGGGCTCTAGCCACACCGCAGATCATCTGGGGCCGGCGACGAAGGGGTTGCTCTCGACCCGGCCGGTTCCCTCCCCCGTGCTGGAATGAGAATCCCCCGGGTCGGCCTTCACCCCGGGCTCGATGGATGGCGATCCCCGCTGGCGGCTACAATCCCGGGACGAAGCAACGAGGAGCCGCGCCTTGACATCGACCCCCACGAAGCCCAGCGAAGCCGCGCCCCGCACGAGCTCCGCGCTCGCCGAGCAGATCCGGGCGCTGCCGCCCAACGAGGCGGCCGCCCTCATCGAGCGTGCAGTTCCCTCCGAGGCGGTCGAAGCGCTCCTGAAGCTCAATCCCGCGATCGTGCAGTCGATCCTGAACGAGCTCGACAAGGCTCCGCGGCGCTTCCTCGCCGCCTCCGCGCCGCCCGAAGTCGCCGAACAATGGAAGCGCAACACGCAGTATCCGAAAGGCACCATCGGCCAGATGATGGAGCCGCCGCTGTCGGTTTTCAGCCCGGAGATGACCGTGGGAGACGCGGTCGAGGCGCTCCGCCCCGTGGTGCGTTCCGCGTTCGTCACCTACGTGTACGTGGTCGACGCGGACGGCAAGCTCGCGGGCCTCGTGACGATGCGCGACCTGCTCTTCAACGAGCGCGGCGCGCGCCTCGCCGACGTGATGCTCGCCAATCCGTTCGCACTCTCGCCCGAGCTGGCGCTCTCGGAAGCGATGAAGCTCACCGTCTATCGGCACTATCCGCAGTATCCGGTCACCGACGCCGAGGGCCGCCTGGTGGGCGTGGTGCGCGGGGCCTCGCTCTTCGAGCTCGAAGCCTTCGAGATCACCGCGCAGGCGGGCGCGATGGTCGGCGTGGAGAAGGAAGAGAGAGTCGCAACGCCGATTACGAAGAGCTTCAAGTTCCGCAACCCGTGGCTGCTCCTCAACCTCCTCACCGCGTTCGCGGCGGGCGGGGTCGTGGCCGTTTTCCAGGACACCGTCGACCGGCTCGTGATCCTCGCGGTATTCCTGCCGGTGCTCGCGGGGCAAGCGGGCAACACCGGCTGCCAGGCGCTGGCGGTCACGGTGCGCGGCATCACGCTGGGCGACATCAGGCCCGGCGCCGGAAAGTCGCTCGTCTCCAAGGAGGCGCTGCTGGGCTTCGCCAACGGCACCGTCACCGGAATCCTGTGCGGCCTCGCGATGTACTTGTTCGCCCTGTCGCAGAGCTCGCCGCACGCGTTCATGCTGGGCGTGGTCGTAACCCTGGCGATGATCGGCGCCTGCGCCGTGAGCGGAGTGTCGGGCGCGATCGTGCCGCTGGTGTTAAAGCGCCTCGGCGCCGATCCCGCGGTCGCCTCGAGCATCGTGGTTACGACCGCCACCGACGTGGCGAGCATGGGGATGCTGCTGGCGCTGGCGACGCTGATGGTCCATTGAAGCGCGTATCATGGCGCGCATGAATTTCCGATTCCTCGCCGCGGCCTTCCTGCTGGCGCTCTCCTGGGCCGCGCAGGCACAGGAGCAGGCGTTCACCAATCGCTCCACGGAGCTCAAGGAGCGCGGCGCGGCCGAGGCGCGCACGCTTGGCACGCTGCCCGAGAACACCGAGGTCAAGGTGATCACGCGCGGCGGCGGCTGGACGCAGGTCGAGGCGGGCGCGCAGAAGGGTTGGGTGCGCGTCTTCCACCTGCGCTTCCCGGCGATCGCGGAGACCTCCGCGTCGTCCGGCGGAGCGCTTTCGGGGCTCAGCTCGGCGCTGGGCTTCGGACGCAAGACGAGCCAGCAGACCACGATCGCGACCACCGGCATTCGCGGCCTCTCGCCCGAGGATCTGAAGAACGCGAGCCCGGATCCGGCGGCGCTCGCGAAGCTGCAGTCGTACCGCGCCGACAAGCCTACCGCGGAGAGATTCGCGCGCGACGCCAAGCTCGCCGCGGTCTCCATCGACTATCTCGAAGAGGCCCCGGCGGCGCCCACGAAAGGACGGCGATGAGAACCCTATTGCTTGCCGCTTTGCTCGCAGTTGTCGTTCCGGCGCAGGCGCAGATCTTCGATCTTGGCAAGGCGTTCGACCTTGGCAAGAAGGCGATGAAGGCGGCCGAGGCGACGAAAGAGTTCTCGACCGAGGAAGAGGTGGCGCTCGGAGAAGCGGTGACCGCCGGATTCCTCGGCGCGGCGCCGTTGCACCAGGACCAGAACCTGCAGCGCTACGTGAACCGCGTCGGCAAGTGGCTGGCGCTGCACAGCGAGCGCGCGGACCTGCCGTGGACTTTCGGCGTCATCGATACCGAGACCATCAACGCCTTCGCCATGCCCGGCGGGTCGGTGATCATCTCGTACGGGCTCCTGAAGCGCCTCGCGAACGAATCCGAGCTTGCCGGCGTGCTCGCCCACGAGGTCGCGCACGTGGTGAAAAAGCACCAGATCACCGCCATCCAGTCGAGCGCGAAAAGCGAGCTGCTCACCTCGATCACCAAGGAGGTCGCCGCTGACCGCATCGGACGCAGCGGCGGCGGGGTCATCGCGCAGCAGGCCAAGACGTGGGCGTCGAACGCCGCGCAGGACCTCATCAAGGACGGCTTCTTCCTGCGCCCGCTCGACCGTACGATGGAGTACGAGGCCGACCGCCTCGCGGTGGTGATCGCGGCGCGCAGCGGCTACGATCCCTTCGGGCTGGTGGCGGCGCTGCAGATGCTGGCGCAGGCCAAGGGCGACCACGACGAGGCCTCGATTTTCAGCACCCACCCCCCGGCCGCCGATCGCATCGCCGAGCTCGAGAAGACGATGCCCGCGCTCGAGCGCTACGCGTCGCAGCCGCAGGTCGAGGGCCGCTTCCGCCAAACCGTCGGGCGCTGATCCCCTAGCCGGCGAGCGTCGCGACCTTCTTTCGCGCATGCAGCGCGTCGGCGGCGTGCAGGTTCGCATACGCCTGGTGCGCCGCCGCCTCCGCTTCGCCGACGCGGATCGCGAGTCCCATGTCCATCAGCACCGAGCCCAGCGCCGAGAGGCAGAGCATCACGTTATCGGGGCGGCACGAGTAGCCCATCAGGCCGAAGCGCCAGATCCTGCCCTTGAGCGGGCCGAGTCCGGCGCCGATCTCGAGGCTGAACTCGTTCAACAGCGTCTTGCGCACCGCTTCCTCGTCCACGCCGGTGGGACAGAGCACGGCATTCATCTGCGGCAGGCGGTGCGGCTCCTCGACGAGGAACTTGAGCCCCATTGCCTCGAGCCCCGCCTTCAACGCGACGTGGTGGCGCCGGTGGCGCGCCCAGCTGTTGTCGAGCCCTTCCTCCTTGATGAGGAGGAGGGCCTCGTGGAGCGCGAAGAGCGAGTTGGTGGGCGCGGTGTGGTGATAGGTGCGCGAGGTATTGCCCCAATAGCTCGATAGCAGGTTCATGTCCATGAACCAGCTGTGGATCCTGTCCTTGCGCTTCTTCACGCGCTCGACGGCGCGCTCGGAGAATGACACGGGCGAAAGCCCCGGCGTGCACGACAGGCATTTCTGGCTCGCCGAATAGATCGCATCGACCGCCCAGTCGTCGACGCGCACCGGGGTTCCGCCGAGGGAGGTCACGGCGTCGACGATCGCGAGCGCGTGATGCTTGTGCGCGATCTGCGTGAGCGCCTTCGCATCCGACTGCGCGCCGGTCGAAGTCTCGGCGTGCACGAAGCCGAGCAGCTTCGCATCCGGGTTCTTGCGGAAGGCGTCCTCGATCTTCTGCAGGTCGACGGGATGTCCCCACGCGTCGTCGACGACGACCGCGATGCCGCCGCAGCGCTCGACGTTCTCGAGCATGCGGCCGCCGAAGACTCCGTTGCGGCACACGATCACCTTGTCGCCCGGCGACACCAGGTTCACGAAGCAGTATTCCATTCCCACCGAGCCCGGACCCGACACCGGAAAGGTGAGCGCGTTGTCGGTCTGGTAGACGTAGCGCAGCAACGCCTTCAGCTCCTCCATCATCTCGACGAACACCGGATCGAGGTAGCCGATGGCGGGCTGGCTCATCGTGGTCAACACGCGCGGATGGATCTCGGTGGGACCGGGCCCCATGAGCGTGCGCTGCGGCGGATGGAAGGATGTGATCTTCCTGGTGGCGTTGATCTGCTTGAGGGTCATTTCGAGACTCGGATCGGAAAGGTCGTTGGGGAAACGGCGCCCGGTCGCAGATTGGTGAAATCGAACAGCAACCGGTCAAGCAGGTGGGAGGGGGCCACGCTCGTGAGCGCGTTGAAGATGGTTTCGAGGCGCCCCGGGCTCCTCTTCTCCCAATCGCGCAGCATCGCCTTCACCTGCTTGCGCTGCAGCAATTCCTGGGAGCCGCAGAGGTCGCAGGGAATGATCGGGAACTCGCGCAGCTGCGCGTAAGCCTCGAGGTCCGCCTCCTCGACGTAAGCGAGCGGGCGGATCACGATGTGCCGGCCGTCGTCGGAGACGAGCTTCGGCGCCATGGCCTTCAGCTTCCCCGCGTGGAAGAGATTCAGGAAAAAAGTCTCGAGGATGTCGTCGCGGTGATGCCCCAGCGCGATCTTGTTGGCGCCCAGCTCGCCGGCCACGCGGTAGAGCGCGCCGCGCCGCAGCCGCGAGCACAGGCCGCACATCGTCTTGCCCTCGGGAATGACGCGCTTCACCACGCTGTAGGTGTCCTGCACCTCGATGCGGAAAGGCACTCCGAGCGCAGTCAGATGCTCCGGCAGCACGTGCGCGGGAAAACCGGGGTGGCGCTGGTCGAGGTTCACGGCGACGATCTCGAAGGCGACCGGGGATTTCTCGCGCAGCCTCAGCAGTACGTCGAGCAGCGCGTAGCTGTCCTTGCCGCCCGACAGGCACACCATCACCTTGTCACCCGCCTCGATCATCGCGAAGTCCGCGATCGCCTGGCCCACGAGCCGGCGCAGGCGCTTGGCGAGCTTGGCGGATTCGAAATCGGACTTGCGCGTATCTATCACAGGACCCTCTCCCCCTTGGGGGCTCCCCCTCATCCGAGCCAGGGGGAGGGAGCAAACGTTGGACGCGTCTTCGCGAATGCGACCTAAAGGTGAATGACGCGCCCCCCGTCGACCGCGAGGATCTGGCCGGTCACGAAGGGCGCGTCGAAGAGCAGGTATTTTACAGCGCCGGCGACATCCTCCGGCGTTCCGATGCGCCCGAGCGGCGTCTGGCTCGTGATGCGGCTGCGCTCCGAGGAATCGAAAGGCTCGCCGCCGTCGGGCCACAGGATCGCGCCCGGGGACACGCCGTTCACGCGCACCTCGGGTCCCAGCTCGAGGGCGAGCGCGCGCGTGAGCCCCGCGAGGCCGGACTTCGCGACCGAGTACACGAGGAAATTGCGCAGCGGGCGATCGGCGTGGATATCGACGAGGTTCACGATGGCGCCGCGGGATCGGCGCAGGTGAGGCGCGGCGGCCTGGGAAAGAAGCAGCGGGGCGCGCAGGTTGGTCCCGATCAGGTCGGCCCATTCGGTCTCGCCGATGGAGCCGAAGGCGGTGGCGTAGAAGGACGAGGCGTTGTTCACCAGCGCGTCGAGGCGGCCGAAAGCCGCGGCCGCCTCCTCTACGATGCGCGGCAGCCCGGGCGCATCGAGGAGATCTCCCTGCACCACGACGCACGAGCCCGCGCGCGCGGCGTTGAGCTCGGCGGCGAGGCGTTCGGCTTCCACGCGCGAGCGGTTGCAATGCAGCGCCACGTGCGCGCCCTCGCGATGCAAGGCCCGGGCGATCGCGGCACCGATGCGCCGCGCCGCGCCGGTAATCAGGACCGCGCCGTCTCGCATGCTATATTCGGCCGCACTCGAAAAATTGATTTTCGCAGTGTAGCCCAAGGCTTAACGATGCCCGCCGAACAGGCTCTGCCTCCCCCCGCACCGGAGGCGGTGACCCACTCCCAGCAGCTTGCCGAGCACATCGCCAACTGCATCCTCGCCGAAGGCGACTGGATCCCGTTCTCGCGTTTCATGGATCTGGCCCTCTACGCGCCGGGCCTCGGCTACTACGCCGCCGGGGCGCGCAAGTTCGGCGTGGAGGGCGACTACGTCACCTCTCCCGAGATCTCGCCCATGTTCGCGAAGTGCTTCGGTTTGCAGGCGGGGCAGGTCCTGAAGGCGGTCGGGGGCGGGGTGCTCGAGCTGGGGCCCGGATCGGGCGTCTTCGCCGCCGACCTCTTCGAGACTCTCAAGGAGCAGGGCACGATTCCCGACCGCTACCTGCTGCTCGAGGTGAGCCCGGACCTGAAGGAGCGCCAGCGCGCGCTCCTCGCCCAGCGCTTTCCGCGGGACCTCGATCGCTTCGTCTGGATCGATACGCTGCCGAAGAAGATCCGCGGGATGGTGGTCGCCAACGAGGTCCTCGACGTCGTGCCGTGCGCGATGGTGTTTCGCCACGGGGAGGACTACTTCGAGCGCGGCGTGATCCTCACCGATGCGGGCTTCGCGTTCGACGACCAGCGTCTCGGCGACAGCGACCTGCGCCGCAGGGCGCTCGCCGTGTTTCCGCCGGGCGACTACGACTATCTTTCCGAGGTGAACCTCGCCGCCGAGGGCCTGATCCGAACCGTCTCCGACTCGCTCGAGGCGGGCGTCGCCATCTTCATCGACTACGGCTTCCCGGAGCGCGAGTTCTACCACCCGCAGCGCTCCATGGGCACGCTGCGCTGCCACTATCGCCATCGCTTCCATGGCGACCCGTTCTTCATGCCGGGATTGCAGGACATCACGGCGCACGTCGATTTCACGTCGATGGCGCGCGCCGCGGAGCAGGGCGGGGCGGAAGTCTACGGCTTCACCACGCAGGCGTATTTCCTCATCTCGTGCGGGCTCGCGGTGCTGGTCTCCGCGGGAGATCCCACCATGACGCTCTCGCGGCTCAAGGGAACGAGCGCGGTGCATCGCCTCATCGCGCCTTCGGAAATGGGAGAGTTGTTCAAGGTGCTCGGATTCGGCAAGGGAATCGACGTGCCGATCCTCGGATTCCAGTCGGCGCGCCACCTCCAACTCTAAGCGGGGGAGAGGGTCCTCAGCCCTTCAGCGCAACCAGCACCTCGTCGAGCATCTTCTTCGCGTCGCCGAAGAGCATCCGGTTGTTTTCCTTGTAGAAGAGCGGATTGTCCACGCCGGCGTAGCCCGAGGCCATGCTGCGCTTCATCACGACCGACGTGTGCGCCTTCCACACTTCCAGCACCGGCATCCCGGCGATCGGGCTCGACGGATCCTCCAGCGCGCTCGGGTTCACGATGTCGTTCGCGCCGATGACCATCGCGACGTCCGTGTCCGGGAAGTCCTCGTTGATCTCGTCCATCTCCATCACGATGTCGTAGGGCACCTTCGCCTCGGCGAGGAGGACGTTCATGTGGCCCGGCATGCGACCGGCTACCGGATGGATGCCGAAGCGCACGGTCTTGCCCATGTCGCGCAGGCGCTTGGTGATTTCGTACACCGTGTGCTGCGCCTGGGCGACCGCCATCCCGTAGCCCGGAACGATGATCACGCTCTTCGCTTCCTTGAGGAGGTCCGCGGCTTCCTGCGCGCTCACCGAGACGACCTCGCCTGCCGGCGCCGCGTCGCCCTTCGCCGCCGGGGCCGCGCTCTCGCCGCCGAACCCGCCCGCGATCACGGAGAGGAAATTGCGGTTCATCGCCCGGCACATGATGTACGAGAGGATCGCGCCG
>WNFI01174437.1_pt1 | contig 33364 bp, 30 predicted proteins | sample 5400471 | NCBI WGS metagenome assembly WNFI01 (sample SAMN13153348, study PRJNA577476) | soil metagenome | isolation source: 100 cm saprolite on Douglas fir-dominated hillslope | place: USA:California | collected 2013-09-17 | reverse complement strand
CGTCGAACCAGGTACCGTCGTGGCTTTCGCCTGCGACGATCTGGGCATTCTCGGCAAACGCAGGGCGGCCGTCGCTGCTCGCGATCTCGTGGACGCCGCAGGTCTTTACCCGGCCGCGTTGACGTCACCCGTACTCAACGACGAGGGAGGCCTTGCCGGTCCTGACTTCGTCGCCGAGCGTTTGATGCGGGAATCGATACGTGCTGTGAGCATCGATGATGTGATCGCCCTTCAGTGGAAGCGCAAGCCGGTTATCACGATGCCGGTCGGGGCAAATCTTCCGACCGCCGCGGCGGCCTTTCGGTTTTATGCTTCCCGCTCAGTTATCGATGGAGCCGTCGTGGGTGCTCTGGTTCACGGCACACCCACGCGCAACGGAGACACTCTCGTGCACGTGCATCGCGGAGACATCCTGAGCGACGTCTTCGGCGATGGAGACGATGCCGCGGGTAAACGTTTGCGGACTGCGATTGCGGCGATCGCCAAAGCACGGGCGGGCATTCTCGTGTACCTGAACAGCGAAGCGGCGAACTCTGCGAGCTACACCAGCGCCAACCTTCACCGGCCATTGTCAGCCGGAGAAATTGGTCTGGCCGCCCAGATGGTGCACTTGCTCAACCCTCATGGACGTAGACGGTTCGAGGCGATGTCGGTCAGTGAAAGCGTAACGTTGAGCAGCCTTCTAGACGGCATGCAACTCGAGCGGGCCGCCCAAACTTGAAGTCGACTCGCGCCTGCGTCACCGCGCTCCTCGAGACATATGCGGAATTCCGCACAGCGCATCCTGATTGACTCGGGCCTCACGCCACCCAATAATCGGGACGTCGAAGCAATATGCGAGGCCCCTCACCGATCACGAAAGACACGAGCTCAGCGGAAATGAACGATCAGGGTCAAACACCTGGAGGCCCCCTTCTCGAGCACTTCGGCATCGGCGTAGCGAAGGCAGCCTGGGATGCGACAGTCCGCTTTTACCAGGACACGCTCGGCATGGAGACGATCGCCGCCGGCACCGGATCGAAAAGGCTGGAGGGTGGTGCGTATGCGTTTCTCAGGCACCATTCAAATCCAACCGTAATCGCGTTGTTGCGAATGGAATGCGAAGCGATGCAAGCCCCGCATCACATCGGTTTCAATGTCCCGTCCGTAACAGCTCGCAATGCGTCGCGCCCTGCGCCGTGGCCTCTATGCGTACCCCTGGGACATCGCCGACATTGGCGCCGACGTCGCACTCGGTGAGATGAACGCGGCCGGCATCAACGCTCTGAACCTGGCCTGTACGTACCATCCGATAGCCACTTTCTCGCCGCGTGTCGGGGCTCGGCGGATGATGTATCAAGAGTTGGGCGGGGTGTTCTTTCCCGCCCAGAAGGATCGCTACGGTCGGATCAAGCCCGCGACCTGGAGCGAGCGTAAAGTCCTGTCCGCCTGGGCGGCCGCTGCCGATGCAGCGGAACGGGAGGGCGTGAAGCTCAACGCCTGGACGATCGGAATGTTCCAGCCGTGGATTGCTCACTCCTACCCAGATTGCGCTCGCGTCACAGCGCCCGGGGCCGTCGTGTATGCCGGCGCTTGTCCAGCTGCGCCTGATGTCCGCGACTATCTGAGCCGCTTGGTCGGCGATGTCGTCAGCCAATTCCCGGTCGACACGGTGATGCTCGAGCTCGTGGGATTTCCAGCATTTGACTATGGGTGGGTCCGGCCTCGCGTTCTCGTCCCCCTCGGAACGTGGACGCAATGGCTGCTCAGCCTCTGCTTTTGCAAGAACTGCCTCATGAACGCAACCGCCAAAGACATAGACGTTGTCCGTCTCCGGTTCGAGGTCGTCAAGGAGATCGAACGTTCTCTGCTGGCTGCCGGCGAGGTGGATCCGACCGGCTCCTTCGAAGAGCGCCATGCTGAGTGGTTGGGATCTCGCCCGGACTACGCGGCCTTCATCCAGGCCCGCGACGGCGCGGTGGTTGAACTGCTGAGATCCGTTTCTGATGCGGTTCGATCCGAATCACCGGCGACCCGCCTGAACATCTGGTCGATCAAGGACGTGAATCTGCCCCTGGTGCTGGATCTCATCGATGGCATCACCGTCGGCCATGGTGACCGGGTAGAGGACGTGCGCAGGTTCAAACAGTCCATCGACAGCGGAACCGACCTAGACCTTCAGTACCTGTTGCTGATGGCTCCGCAACAGGGGCTGCAGAGCCAGAAAGTCCGTAGCGAGATGAGGGCGGCCTCCGAGATCCCGGTCGACCAGATCAGCCTCTACAACTACGGGCTCCTGCGTCAGGGACAGCTCATGTTGTTTGCTGAGGAAATGGAGGCTCTCTCTGAGAAAGGCTTTGCTGAACGGCCCGCTCCAGCTAGGGATTCGGCACAGTGAACGACGAGACGCCTGATCGAGAGGCGGCCCTCGAAATTTCCCGGGCGCTCCGCGGTGTGGGTACGGAATTGATATCCGATGCCCTCAGGCGGCTGGGCTCCACGAACTACGTTCTGACCGGGCTGGGTCCCGTGCCCGATGGGCGGTTAACCAATGGAGACCGTGTTGCTGGACCTGCGTTCACAATTCAGCGGGCTCCAGCGAATCGGGCCCACGTCTCCCACGCATCACTTCGTGAGGAATTCCATCAGGCGGTCGGCAGCGCCAAAGCCGGGGAGGTTGTGGTCTTGGGCGCGTTTGGTACCGACGAGGCCGTCTGGGGCGATGGCGTCACGCTGCTCTGCAAGCAACGGGACATTGCAGGGGCGGTGGTCGACGGTGCCATACGCGATTCCGGCATGGTCCGCGACGTCGGTCTAACGGTGTTTGCGCGGGGAAGGAACTTCTACTCGTCAGGACAGGTGGTGCTCGGCGTGGGGGCGCCGGTCTGCATCGGTGGCGCAATCGTCCGCCCAGGCGATGTCATCGTCGGCGACGACGACGGCGTCCTGGTTGTCGCCGTTGAGCTGTTTCCAGTCATCCTGGGTGAAGTAGAAAAGCATCCGATTCGTCGCCAATGACGGTACAAAATGCCGTAGATGGGGGACTCGTTCAGCGAGCCTATCTAACGCCGCCGGAAATCCTCGCCGCGGCACGCGGCGACCAGACTGTGGTCATCGCAGGCCACGATGTTCGGCTCGAGTCCGCCGTCAAACATCACAGCCTCGGCGTGGTCAAGGTGATTCAGACGCAAGACGGCCAGCCGGCCGAGCTGGCGCGTCTCGCGGTCACTGAATACTTGAGGGAGGGGGGAGTCCTGGCGAAGGGTTCGGTGACGACCGCACAACTTGTGCGCGCGCTCCTGGATGTACCGCACGACGCGAACGACCGCCTTGTACACGTGGCGTGGGTCTATGACGTCGCTCATCGGCGCGCCTTCGTGCTGGCGGACGCCGGGATAAATCTGGAACCCGACGGAGCCGTCCAGCTAGACATCGCCATCCGCGCGCTCGAGCTTGCCTCAGCTCTCGGCATGGAAGGCGGCATCGCGGTACTGGGACATTCGGACTCAGTGGATTCCCGTGTGCAGTCGAGCGTTCGGGCCGGCGAGTGGGTCGCAACACTCAGGCGCGACGCACGTTTCGCGGGAACTCCCGTAAGCGGTCCGATTTCGTTGGATCTGGCTCTGAGCGGAAAGGCGAGAAGGGTGAAACACGCCGGCCTCATGCCGGTGTTCGACGTATTGCTGGCGCCGGACATCGTGGTCGGTAATGTCCTTTTCAAGGCGTTCATGCTGGCTCCCCAGTATGTGGTGACCGGTGTGCTCCTCAGCCGGGACATGGCCGTTGCCGTGCCAAGCCGTGCGAACAGTACCCTCGAGAAGGCTCTTGCCGTGGCGCTGACGCAGCTGGTCAGGCGACCCCGGCCCAAGTGAGTCACCCGGTGTGCGGAAAATTCCGCGCACTTGGAGAGACGAGGCAGAAGAACGTTGACGCAAATCCCAAGCTGGAAGTAGCTTGCGGTTCATGAAACTCGGCACGTTCCACTTGATGGGTTGGGATCTAAATCGTTCGCAGGCGGCGGAAGTCAGTGACACAGTTGAGCAGATGTGCCTCGCTGACCGGCTTGGTCTCTACTCGTCGTGGACGGTGGAGCATCACTTCCCGCGACCGCACCCTGGCGCACCGGCGTACAGCATTTGTCCGGACCCGCTGACCTTCCTGGCTCATGTCGCGGGTCGCACGAAGAACCTGCGCTTGGGCACCGGCGTGGTGATCGGGCAGTGGGATCAACCGCTGCGGATCGCGGAGCGGGCGGCGCTGGTGGACATCATGAGCGGCGGCCGGCTCGAGTTCGGAATCGGGCGTGGGGGCTCCGTATGGGAGAACGCGGGACTGAACGTCAAGATGGCTACGCGAGAGGAGTTCCAGGAGACGATCGAGGTCATCTTGGGGGCGTGGGGGGAGGCGCCGCTGACCTACCACGGCAAGTTCCACAACCACGAGCAGCTGCCCGTACACCCTAAGCCGCTGCAAAAGCAGCCGCTGTACGTGGCGGCGACGAGCCCGGAATCATTTGCCTGGATCGGGTCGCTAGGGCTGCCTTATTGCCATGCGGCGGCGGGCAAGCCGATCCCGGACGCCGACTACCGGCGGAACCACCAGTGGTACCTCGAGGGAGCGCGGGCGGCGGGGCACGACGTGTCGAGCCTGCCGCACCCCCACGTCGTGGTGGCCTACTGCGCCCCGACGGACGAGGCGGCGTTGGCGGCCGTCCAGCAATACTTTCCGACCCAGCTGCGCTCGCACGAAGGGAACTACGAGTTCGAGAAGTACGGTGAGCGGGCGGTGCAGAGCTGGAAGGAGAGGGCCAAAGAGCTCCCGCAGTACTACGCCGGAACGGAGCCGCCGAACGCACCGTTGACCGCTGAGGAGTATCGGGCGGCCGGCGACAAGGTGGCTGCGATGGGCTTGGTGGGCAGCCCGGAGACGCTGGTCAAGCGACTTCAGAGCCTGCACCGCGACGGCGGGGTTGACTACGTACTGCTGTGGATCGATTGGCTGCCGACCGAGCTTGCCAGCGCGTCGCTGGAGTTGATAGCCAGCAAGGTGCTGCCTGAAGTGGCCGCGGTCGGCGTGCCTGTGGCCTCCTAAGCCGGCCGGCCACCAAACACCTATGACAAGTCCGAATTCACGTATTAATTCCACAACCTGAGGCGAAGGAGAAAATGGCCGATAGCGCAGCAGCCGAGATCGAGTCCGAAAAGGGGCGCCTTGTCAAGTACCTGGCCGAGGGCCAACACGTCATAACGGCATATGACGAGGCGCTGGAAGTCATGCGCCACGCCAAGATGAGGTGTGAGGAACTCGACGAGACCAGGTCGCCTTTCTTTTCCGGCACGATTCACGATCTGAGCGGAAACGAGCACGTGGTGCGTCGCCGAACGATGAACCGACTGGTTCGGCCTGACGCGCTTGAACGCTACCGCGAAGAGATCACGATGAAAACGCTGGTGAACAAGCTGCGGCGCCTCGAGGAGACCCCGGACGCGGACGGCAATTATCGGGTCGACCTCATCAAGTTCTCGATCGGCGTGTTCGTGCAGGTCGCGGCGGCGATCCTCGGCGTCGAAGCGTCAACGGAGAAGACTGGATCCGACCTCGCGCGTTTGGTCGACGCCATGGAGAAAGCCATACACGCCAAGATGACGCACGGCGATGCTCGGTCGACGCTCGCCGACGGGCGCTCCGAGGTCGTTGACGGCCTCAATGCCAAGGAAAGCTTCCGGGACGGTTATCTGCGGCCGGCGCTCGACCGCTGCCCCGTGGACCACGGTGGCATCCGAAAGGCGGAGACAGCCAATCTGGTGCAGCTCATCGCCAACGATGCCGACCCCGCGTGGGCCGACGCCGACCTGAGAGTTCGGGAATCGGTGTCGTTCCTCATCGCCACGGTTCAGACCAGCTCGAACTCGGTCACGAATTCAGTCGATGAGCTGCACAAGTGGCTGATCAAGCACCCGGAAGACAGGACGTTGATAGGCGATCTCGACTTCCTCGCGCTTGTCGTCCAGGAGACCTTGCGATTTCGCCCGCCATCTCTTCCGTTCTTCGAGCGCCAGGCAATGGAAGACATGGTCCTGTCGAGCAGCGGGCGCATCGTCAAAAAGGATGACTTCCTGGCGGTCATCATGCGTTCGGTCAACCTCGACACCGAGGTGTTCGGAGAGGACGCGGCAGAGTTTAATCCGCGGCGCCCGCTTCCACCCGGGGTCCCACGCTACGGAATCGCTTTTGGAGCAGGACAGCACCAGTGCCTCGGCTTGAGGGTCGTGCTTGGGAACGACGGGGTCGGCTCACAGGCTCACGTTCTCAAGACCTATCTCGAAGCCGGTATTGCTCCCGACCCCGATCATCCGCCAGTCGGGCAGCCGGGTGACCGAATCAAATTCCTGACTTATCCAGTCGTATTCACCAACCTTCAGGCGGTGACGAAGTGACGAAACATCGGGTAGCTGACCTCAATGACATAGCCGTCGGCGAGTTGAAGCGCGTGGACGTGGACGGCGTGCAGATCTGCCTTGCTCGTCTCGACGACGATGCAGTGTGCGCCATCAATGACACGTGCACGCATGAGTACACGTCGCTTAGCGACGGAGAGCTCTATCAGGGGTCCGTGTCCTGTCCGCTCCACGGGTCGCTGTTTGACGTCAGAACCGGGAAGGTCACCGGTATGCCGGCAGACATTCCGGTGGCGACGTACAAGGTGAGCGTCGATGACGGTGGCATTTTCGTCGAGGTCTGAACCTCCCACCCAGGTCCTTGAGGAAGTGAGCGGCCGGTAGGCGAGCTGTGTCGCCGTGCGTGTTTCGCCTGGGTGGCGCCACCCAGGTGACCTGCAGCAGGGCGGTAGCGGTGTCCTGGCGTGGGCACGTCCGAGACCTGACTCCGTAGAACTACGTAGCCATTCAGCTACGTACTAATCCCGATTTCACGCCGTCTCTGCCGCCCTAGGTTAAGCCTTAACAGATTCGCGTTCGGGGCATTACCTCAACGCCGTTAATGGATCGAAAAGTTATGAGCCTGGCACACATTCTGGACGACGAGGAGCCATCGGGCCGCCGATGGCGCATGAAGCAGCTGGACCTTTGCCTCAACGAGCTTGAGGAAGCGAATGCCGATGGGAAAGAGACAGTCACTGCCGCGATAGCCGCACGTTGGAGGCAATCGGCGCCAGAGCTGTCCGCCGGCATTCCTATCGTCCAGGGCCTCGACATCGTCTTCCGATTGCAGCGCGACGAGATGGCGAGCGGCCGCTTTGGCGGAAGCATTCAGGACCACCAACCTAGGCAAATTGTTCGCAAGACCGCCTCGGTGGTGTCGTCGCCCACTGATCTGGGAGAGTCAAACGCCGCCGAGCTGGATTTCGACGAAGCTACCAAATTGACCGAACAGATCAAGTCAAGTCTTGGGCACTCCTCGCACCTGCTGCTGGCCGCTCACGAAGGACGAGCCTGGAGAGCCCTCGGCCACAAGACGTGGGAGTCCTATGTCGTTCGCGAGCTCGGCCTGAGCCGGCGTCGCTCATACGAGCTCCTCGACCAGGCTCGCGTGGCGCGGTCAATCGCAGCTATCGCCGGCTTGGGCGGAATTCCGCACATCTCGGCTTACGCCGCCGAGCAGCTCAAGCCCGTGCTGGACGAGGTGCTTGAAACGATTCGACAGCGCCTGCACGGCGCGGACAGCAGCGTTGATTCACGGCGAGTGGTTGAGGAGGTCGTGCGAACGGCGCGACAGTCGATCGCTTCAGCTCAGCGCAACAAGGTCGCATACCTTGCCGCGCGGTCGCATCGCGACCTGACCCTGGCGGGCTCGGCAGATGACGACAGCTGGTCCACAAAGCTGTTTGCTGCGCTTGACACCCTCTGCGCGATGCCTGCCCCCGCGACGGTCGCGCGGTCCCTGCCTGCCGACACCGGTCTGCGTACTTCTGCCGAGCAGGCCGCTTGCTGGCTGCAGAACCTCGTCACGTTGTGGCCGAGCTGAGCGATCAGCAAAAAGCGCCGGGGTTGTCCGGCGCAGAATCATGAACGCTGAACGAGAAGCCGGCACCGACGACGCGGTCGAGCGGCAGTTTCGGGACGTTCTAGCCAATTTCCCGACCGGCGTCGTCGTGGTCACCGCGTTGGACGCAGGTCGTCCAGTCGGCCTCACAATCCAGTCTTTCTCGTCGCTGTCTCTCAAACCTCGCCTGATCGTTCTTTGCCCGGGCCGGGGGTCGACGACCTGGCCGAAGGTTCGACTCGCGCGCCGTCTCGTGATCAATGTGCTTGGCGAAGGTCAGGCCGATCTCGCCCGGCAGTTCTCGCAGAATGGGGGGGATAAGTTCGTGGGCGTTCGGTGGAAGCTGTCTCCCGTGTCGGGAAACCCAGTTCTCGACGGAGCGGTGGCGTGGCTCGACTGCGAGATCGAGGCAGAGCATGAAGGCGGCGATCACACAATAGTCGTGTGTCGGGTTCATGATCTGAGCGCCTCCCGAGAGCTAACGCCACTCGTATTCTTCAAAAGCCGCTATCGGCGCCTGATGCCATCTGATGAACAGGCGCTTGGCGTAGCCCGTTCGGTGTTGCTTTCGGTGTCGGACTTGGATCGCTCGTGCTCGTATTACGTCGACTCCCTTGGCTGGGCGCTCCTGTTCCGCGACGAGAATCGGTGGGCGGTGGTCGATGCCGGAGGGCTCAACCTTGCGCTCGCCGCAAGCGACGAAGCCTTTGCTCGGGAGACGGCCATCAACGTCAAGGTCACCGACGTAGAGGCCGCGCTCACCAGGGCACTGAAGGGGGGAGGCAGGGCTGAGGGTGAACTGCAGAGCGGAGAACACGAGACTCGTGCTGCAGTCCGCGATCCGGATGGGCACCTTCTTTTCCTCTACACGCCACGCGACCTCCGTTCGTAAACGGGTTGACCGAATGTTGATGCTCCACGACGAGAGCCTTAGGTTGCGAGGGAACTTGAATACCGATCTTGCTGTGTTGAGCACCACACCCGCCAAGTCGACCACCCCAGGAGATCAGCTTTGAGCGAGCCGACACCTCGCGAAAAGTATGTGGGTCTTCGCTCCGGCCTGATCACTTCCGGGCTCGATCTGAACAGGCTTCAGAAGGCAAGCGCGGCCGATGCCGACTTCATTCACATCGAGCTTGAGGATGGTATTCCGCCTGCTCGGAAGGCCGAAGCGCGTGAGACGGTGGTGAAGGCGCTCACGACCCTTGACTGGTCAGGCAAGATCACGATGCCTCGGGTCAACTCGGTTGACAGCGGCTGTCTCGAGGATGACATCGACGTCGTGACGGCCGGTTCACCAACTGCATTCCTGCTCGCGAAGTGTCAAGGGCCTGAGGACGTCCACTACCTGGACCGCGTGATAGATCGGGCCGAGCGCAGGCATGGCCTGGTCTCAGGCGTCATCAAGATCGCGCTCATGATCGAGAGAGCGCGCGCGTTCAAGACCATGGACACCCTGGCGACCGCGAGCCTGCGGATGCTGGCATTCCACATCGGACCCACCGACCTTTCGACTGAACTGGGCTATCGGCGCACGTATGTGGGTCAGGAACTGGAAACCTTTTTCGTCCGCTCAAGTGTCGTCGTCGCCGCCCACTCCAGTGGTCTTCTAGCCTTCGACACGCCGTGCGTGCACTTCCGTGACCAGGAAGAGACATACCGCCAGGCGCGCTGGTCGTATCACACGGGCTTCGACGCCAAGTCTTGTGTGTATCCGCCGCAACTAGCAGCCGTGAATCGAGCGTTCTCCCCGACGGCGGATGAGATTCACTGGGCCAATGAGGTCTTCGCCGGCAAGGCGGAAGCGGAGGCGGCAGGCGTTGCTGTCTGGGAGCGGGCGGGCATGATGCTGGACGACGCCATGGTTGCACGCGCGACCTCGATCCTGGCGGCGGCAGAGAAGGCGACGAAGCAACTCGGTGTGTGAACCGATGCATGACCCCGAGGTCAAGTGCTCGCGGCCAGATGCACTGCCGTTGACCAGCCGCGAAATGGCCGGCGACACTCGCGCTGCATACGGAGGCAGGCTCCGCGCGCCGGCCGCCGCAGAGGCTGCAAAGTGACGAGGACCTCGCAGGCATCTCGCCCCGTGGTCAAAGCGGGGGGAAACGGCCAACGCACGGGGCCGCTCGCCGGCATCCGGGTCGTCAGCGTCGACAACTATTTCGCCGGCAATTACGGCCCGTTGCTGCTAGCCCTACATGGTGCGGACGTCGTCAAGGTGGAAGCGCCCACCGGGGGTGACGCGCTTCGCAACGACCCTCCCTACATCCAGGCAGACGGTCGAACCATCAGTCATGCGGAACTACGCCTCATGCGTGAGAAGTCCAGTATCGGTCTCGATTTGCGGAGCAAAGCAGGACGGGCCGTACTCGGGCGTCTTGTGGCAAAGGCCGATGTGTTCTGGACAAACATTCGGCCGAAGTCTGCAGCGAGACTGGGAATTGACTACGAGAGCGTTCGCGCCCTCCGGCACGACATCGTTTATGCATCTTTGACAGGTTTCGGTCTGCCGGGACGGAGCATCGAGGCCTTCGAGGACGCTCCTGCGTTCGACATCATCGTTCAGGCGCTGGCGGGTCTGATGGCCCGCAATGCCGACAGGGATGGGACGCCCCAATACAACGGTATCGCCGTCGCGGACCAGGTAACGAGTGTTTTCACCACCCTCGGCGTGGCGATGGCCCTTGTGAATCGCCAACGCACAGGGGAAGGAGCCTGCGTCGACGTGTCGATGTTCGACTCGATGCTCGCCCTCAATGAGAAGACGCTGAGCCTCTTCGCCATGGACGGGGTGGTCAGACCCCCTCGATTGTCGGCGACGAACTCTCCATTCGGGGCCTACCGGGCCGCTGATGGTTATGTGGCGGTCGGAGTTGGTGGAAATGCCGTTTGGGCGCGGCTCTGCAAGGTTCTGGGACGGGAGGACTTGATAGACGATCCGGACCTTGATACGGGCGTCAAGCGAGTCGCCGCCGAAGAATCACGCATAAGGCCCTTGATGGAAGAGTGGCTCAAATCGAGGACAGTTAGCGAAGCGACCCGGCTACTTCTGGCCGGCGACGTCCCCGCCTCTGCCGTATTCGATGTCGACGAACCCCAATTGCTTGCCCAGGGCCGACGCAGCGGCGTAATCGCCGACATCACGGTGGGGGGCATAAGCAAGTTCGTCGTCCAGAGTCCGGTTCATTTTGCGAACGGATCTTCGCAGCCCAGATCACTTCCATCGCGTCTTGGCGGCGAGACCGCGGCCGTGCTCAAGCGTTGGCTGGGCATGTCAGCGGAAGACATCAAAAACCTTCGCGCGGAAGGCGCGATCGCCTGACCCGGCTGGCGTCGAAGACGGTAGGACAACAAAACACCACCTTGGCAAATACAGTACGAATCGGGAATGGCCAGGCGTTCTGGGGAGATTGGGCCGAAGCGCCGCTCTCGTCCGTAACCGGTGGGCGGTTGCGGTATCTGACGCTGGACTACCTGGCCGAGCTCACCATGTCGATCCTGAACAAGCAGAGGCTGAAGGATCCGAAACTCGGCTACGCCGGCGACTTTGTCGAGTTGATGCGGCGGTTGCTCCCAGCCTGCATGCAGCGGGGGGTCAAGGTCGTAACCAACGCAGGTGGACTGAATCCCGCGGCGTGTCGCTCTGCGGTTGCCGACGTCGCACGTTCGCTGGATATCGAACGCATATGCGTCGCGAGCGTGACGGGTGACGATCTGATGCCCCGTATAGGCTCTCTGATCGAGTCGGGCATCGAGCTGGCCAATCTCGACACCGGCGAACAGATCGCCAAGGTGAGAGACAGGCTCGTCTCTGCAAACGCCTACATCGGTGCGCAGCCCATAGCAGAGGCCCTCAGTAACGGCGCAGATATCGTCATAGCAGGTCGGTGCACGGACGCCGCTCTTGTGGTCGGACCCCTCATCCATGAATTCGGCTGGAGCCCCGCGGACTACGATCGCTTGGCGGCGGGAAGTATTGCGGGACATCTGCTGGAGTGCGGACCATTTTGCACAGGTGGCAGCTTCGAAGGCGGGTGGTGGGACGTCCCCAACCTGGCCCGAATCGGATACCCGATAGCTGAAGTCGCGCAGGACGGTCAGTTTGTGATCACCAAGCCGGAGGGGAGTGGCGGCCTCGTCAACTTCCACACCGTTTCCGAACAACTGCTGTACGAGATGGGCGACCCATCCAATTTCTTAACCCCCGATGTTGTGGCTGACATCACCCAAATACGAATAGAAGAGGTTGCCAGCGATCGGGTTCAGATCAGCGGGATCACCGGGCGGGCGCCAACCGACAAGCTCAAGGTGTCGGCGGCTTATGCCCATGGCTACACGGCGGTCGGTACTCTGGCGTTCTCCTGGCCCGGCGCAATTGCCAAAGCTCGGCGCACGGCGGAAATGCTGATCGAACGTATCGATCACCTCGGTCTCCGATACGACGATTTGCGAGTCGACTTCATCGGGGCTTCTGCCGTGCTGGGTCATCTGTCGCCCAATGTTGATGAGCCCGCCGAGGTCATGATGCGTGTCGCCATCAGGGGCGACCATCGAGAAGACCTTGCGAAGTTCGGGCGAGAGCTGGCTCCTCTAGGCATCGCGGGCCCCGCCGGCGCCTGTGGCTTCGGCGGCCGGCCGACTCCCAGCGAGGTGGTCGCCTTCTGGCCGGCGCTGATTCCCAAATCGGCGGTCACTGCATCGATCGAGTACGAGGAGGTCAAGGGGAGGTGGCCCGCGTAAGACTTGCGGAGCTTTGTCATGCCCGTTCCGGCGACAAGGGCCAACACGCCAACATCGGCGTCGTCACATGGGATCGCGAGGCGTACGAGTTGTTGTCGGAGATCCTTACGCCCGCCCGGGTCAAGCAACACTTCGGCGACCTTGTCGCGGGCGAGGTTCGCCGCTATGACCTGCCCACGATCGGCGCGTTCAATTTCATTCTCGAGAACTCACTCGATGGCGGCGGCACCCAGACATTGCGCTTGGATGCGCTGGGCAAGGCTCTGTGCGAAGGACTTCTCCGTATGGAGGTCGACGTGCCCGATGCAGTGAACCTCCAGAGCGGGCGCAGGCCCCGGTTGGGGGCATCCACCGAACCCATACTTCACCGGCACCCGAGCGCCGGCTGATGGGCGACGCCGCCGTAATTTACGAGCAGTCTGGACCGGTCGTGGTGGTCACGATGAACCGACCCGATCAGGGCAATTCGATAAACGACCAGATGCGAAGAGACCTATTCGAAGCCTGGGATCGGTTCGGCAACGACGATTCGGCGGCCGTCGCGGTCCTCACGGGCGCGGGTTCCCGCTTCTTTTGCACGGGAGCCGACCTCAAGGAGATGGCGGCCAAAGGTGAGCATGCCCCACCGCCTGGGCGCGCGCCAATATTTGGTGACACGGTCCATCTGGCAAAACCGGTGATCGCCGCCGTGAACGGCATGGCTCTGGCCGGCGGCTTTCTTATGGCGGAATCCGCAGATCTTTGCATCGCGTCGGAGACCGCAGCCTTTGGCGTAACGGAGGCCCGCCGCGGTCGGGGGGCGCCCTGGGCCACCCAGCTCACGTGGGGAATCCCAAAGCGCTTGATGCTGGAAATCCTCATGGTCGGTGAGCCGTTACCGGCTGAGCGGGCCGCGCAGATCGGACTGGTGAACCGGGTCGTTTCCGCCCAAGACTTGATGACCGAGGCTCTCGAGCTGGCCAACACCATCGCGCGCAATGCCCCTCTGTCGGTGCGAGCGGCTAAGCAGATGATGGACTTCATGCCCCGCGCTGCAGGGCTGGATGCCGCGCGTCAGTTCTCCGAGCGTCTATGGGCCGATGTCTACGCGAGCGAGGACGCGCTGGAGGGCCCGCGTGCGTTTCGGGAAGGCCGGCCGCCGGTCTGGAAGGGACACTGATTGGTGGCCGGGTTGACCGAGCAGGCGACGTTGACGGGCGGCGATGCAGTCGCCGAGTCACTGCTGGCCGCCGGTATCACGACTGTCTTCGGGTTGCCCGGCATCCAGTTAGATCCCTTGTTCGACGCCTTCGCACGCCGCCGGACCAAGATCGAGCTCATCCACACCAGGCACGAGCAAGCAGCTGCCTACATGGCGGATGGCTACGCGCGAGCAAGCGGCAGGATTGGCTGCTGCGTGGTGGTTCCTGGCCCGGGCCTTCTGAATGCGGGTGCCGGCCTGGCCACGGCGTACTCAGCCTCTTCGCCCGTGCTCTGTATCACCGGTCAGATTCCCTCGAAGGCCATCGGTGCCGGTCTAGGCTACCTACACGAGATCTCGAACCAGTTGCAGGTGGCACGCTCCGTTACCAAATGGGCCGCTCGGCCTAGCAGCCCAGGTGAGATCGGCGCGACAGTCGCCGTGGAACTGCTGCGCCACGCAAAGCGTCCTCTCATCGCCGCGGGCGGCGGAACTCTCGTCTCCGGTGCGTGGGACGAGGTCGCATTGCTGGCCCACGTCCTGCGTGCCCCTGTGCTCATGACTCCACAGGCGAAAGGAGTCGTTTCGGCGCGGGATCCACTCGCCTTTGAATGGATGGCGGCGCCCGATCTCATACCGGCTGCCGATGTGGTCCTCGCGGTCGGAACCCGGTACACAAACCCGAGCACAGCCAGACGGGGAGTGTTTCCGGGCCAGACGCTGATCAGGATCGACGCAGATTCCGCCGAGATTCGCCGTGTGGAACCGACCGCGGTGGCGATCATCGGAGATGCGCGGCAGTGCCTGGGTGCGCTGCTGGACAACCTTGGGTCCCTGGAGACGCCCGCGTCAAGCTGGGACCGGCAAAAGCTCGCCACGATCCGCGCGAAGTGTGCTGCCACGGTCGCCTCAATACAGCCGCAAGCACAGTATGGCGCAGCCCTGAGAGAGGAGCTCCCCGATGATGCCGTGGTTATTCATGGCATGACCCAGCTCGGCTATTGGGCTCGACATGGGTTCCCCGTGTACCAGCCACGAACCTTCATCGGTCCCGGCTACATGGGCGCCCTCGGCTTCGAAGTGGCGACAGGACTCGGAGCGCAGGCTGCGGACCGCAACCGCAAGGTGGTCGTCATCGCCGGTGACGGCGGCTTCATGTTCTGCGTCGAAGAGCTCGCCACCGCCATTCAGCACCGGCTCAACGCCGTTTTGGTCGTGTTCAACGACAGCGCTTTCGGCAACGTCAAACGGATCCAACAGGTTTCTTATGGTGGCCGCTACATTGCGTCCGACCTCAAGAATCCGGATTTCATGAAACTCGCGGATGCGTTTGGCGTTGCCGGCATCAGGGCAGATGGCCCGGCCGGGTTCCGGACGGCACTACGACAGGCAGTCGCCGGCTCCAGTCCGGTGCTGATCGAGGTCCCTGTTGGCCAGATGGACGATCTGCGAAAGATCAATCCCAAGACCTGATCGCGGATCCTCTACCCCGCGACCGGGCGGCTCTTCCACTGCGCGATGGTGATTACGTCGGCCTGCTTTGGAAAGACTTTCTCCAAAAGGACCCGATGCACTTCGACGTCGGAGTCGGCGCATGCATCAGAAAGGACGATCAACCTGTAGTCGAGGTCGGCGGCGGCTCGCAGTGTCGACAGAACGACGCCGCTGGTCGCAATTCCGGTCAGGACCAGGGTTTCGATCTCCATCGATCGCAAGAGGGTCTCGAGGTCGCTGCCGACGAAGGCGCTGACCCGTCTCTTGACGACGAACGTATCCGTCGGTCTGGCCGCGATCTCGGACGGGAATGGCTCCGGCGCCTTGCCCGCGAATGCCCCTCTGGTCGCGAGAGCCGAAAAAGTCCTGTTGCGCGCACTGACCTCCGGGTGGCCGGAACGGAACCAGAGCCCAACGAAAAGTATTGGCATTGACAGGGCCCGAGCGGTTGCGATCGCTTCGGCGACTCGCGAAACATACGCAGCATCGGCATGACGATCGACTATCTCCTGGTGGAGGTCCATGACGAGAAGAGCGGTCTTGAGCACTGATTGTTCTCCCACTGTTTCTTCGGCTTTTTTCCGGTGATAGCGTTCCGATCCTCGAAGAGATCGATCAATGGCTTATGTAATCACCAACCCCTGCATTGGCACAAAGGACGCCTCGTGCGTCGAGGTCTGCCCCGTCGACTGCATTCATAGCAACGACAGCGAACAGCAGTTTTTCATTGATCCGGATGAATGCATCGACTGTGGCGCGTGCGTCGACACCTGTCCAGTCGATGCGATCTACCCGGAAGACGACCTCCCGGCGGAGTACGTGAACTTCATCAAAATCAACCGCGATTACTTCTTGCGGTGATGTTCGGCAATCCACACAACACACTCGAATGAGCCTGCACTCAATAAACCCGTACACCGAGCTGGAGATAGCCAGCTTCGAAGAGGACTCTTCCAGGTTGGTGGAGCAGAAGCTCGAGGCCGCCGCAGTGGCCTTTCAATCCTGGCGACACTCAACGTTTGCCGAGCGTCGAAGCCTGATGCTGCAAATGGCCCAGCACATACGCCACAACCGCGACCGCATGGCAGTCGTGCTCACCCAGGAAATGGGCAAGCCGATCCTGCAGTCACGAGGCGAAGTCGACAGGTTCGCGGATCGTTGTGACTACTTCGCCACCAGCTCGGAGGAGTTGCTTGCACCGGAGAGAGTGGAACTAGCTGGCGCAGAGGGCTGGATACGCTACGAGCCGCTTGGCGTCGCCCTCGGCGTCATGCCCTGGAACTTCCCGTTTGGTCAGGCCTCGCGCTGGGCAATCCCAGCCGTAATGGCCGGCAACACCGCGCTCCTGAAACATGCATCGAACGTGACGCTCTCCGCGCTCCTGATGGAGGAGGCCTTCAAAGCGGTGGGTTTTCCGCCCGGAGTTTTCAGCTGCTTGTTGCTCTCACACCAAAGCCTCGATCCCATCCTGAGCGATCGTCGCATTGCCGCTGTGTCGCTCACCGGCAGCGTCGCCGCGGGTGAGAGCATCGGCGCCATGGCCGGCCGCGGTCTTAAGAAGCTGGTGCTTGAACTCGGCGGCTCCGATCCCTTCATCGTACTGTCGGACGCGAACGTCGAGGCGGCAGCGAAGGTCGCAGTCCGTGGGCGCTTCCTCAACAACTCAGGCCAGGCGTGCACCGCCTCCAAACGCTTCATCGTCTGCGCCGATGTGGCCGCCCACTTCACAGAATGCTTCATCGAGGCAACGCGCAAGCTTCTGCTCGGCGATCCGATGGCTGACTCGACACAGATCGGTCCGCTGGCCAAGCAGAGCGCAGTGGGCGATCTCGAGCGTTGTCGCGACGCGACAGTGGCGGCGGGCGGGCGTGTCGCATATACCGCAGACGCCCCGACCGGAACAGGCTTTTTCTTTCCACCTACGGTGCTGGTTGGAGTCCGACCCGACATGCCGGCCGCGACCGAGGAAACCTTTGGACCCCTGGCGGCGATCATCGAGGTGACAACCGAGCAGGAGGCGATCAGAGTCGCGAACGAATCGGATTTCGGTTTGGGCGCGAGCCTGTGGACAGGGGATGCCGAGAAGGGTGCCGCCCTTGTCGCCGAGATCGATGCCGGGATGGTCGCGGTGAACAGCCTGCTCCTGGGGGACTCACGCTTACCTTTCGGCGGCGTGAAAAGGAGTGGCTTTGGTCGTGAGCTCTCGGCGCATGGCCTTCGAGAGCTCACGAACATCAAGAGCGTGAACATCCGCCTGTAACCCGCGGCCAGGTCGCGCCATCGTACGGAGCTTTTGTCTGCCCTAGGCGATTGCTACTTTGCGCTTGGGTAACAGCTGCATTGAGGAAGATCGATGGTTAGCGATAAGAAGGCGCCGGTGGAGACAAGGGTTGCGCTCGTTACCGGATGCGCAAAAAAACCCGGAATTGGTCGCTCGACCGCGCTGGCATTGGCGCGAGGCGGTGCGACGCTAGTGGTCGCGGACGTCGGCGCGCTTGGCGCTACCAACGAGAACGAGCTCGTGACCGATCTCGGCGCGGGGAGCGGCCTCGACGCTCTGGTTGACGAGATCCGGGCCGGTGGGGGAGAGGCGTCTTCCGTGGTGGCCGACATCACGAACCCGGCTGACGTGGACCGCATGATCGCGGCGTGCATCGAGCGTTACGGGCGTCTCGACATCGTCGTCAACAATGCAGGAGCGCCCCAGGGGGCCGACCGCAACGACATTGCAGACGTTCCCATAGAAGCGTGGGACCAGGTGATCAACATCAACCTGCGAGGCACGTTTCTCGTTAGCAGAGCTGCCGTTCCGCACCTCAGAGAGCGCAACTGGGGGCGGATCATCAACATCTCGTCGATTGCGGCCGTTGCCGCGGCACCGAAGATCGCTGCGTATGCGGCATCCAAGGCGGCCATCCTGGGTCTGACGAGATCGGTCGCGATGGACGTGGCGAAGTGGGGCATCACAGTGAATGCCATTTTGCCTGGAGGTGTAGCCACGAGCCGCGCTATGAGCTCGGCCCGGCGTGCCGGCGGCGGCGACCCGGACGCTGAAGCCGCGCGCCGGCGGGCCGGAAACCCCCTTGGGCGGATGGCATCGCCTGATGATGTTGCCGCGGTGATCGCCTTTCTTGCGTCAGACGCGGCCGGATACATCACCTCAGCGGAGATCCGGGTCGACGGCGGCCAGGCGCTCAACTCCTTGAACATGAGGGCCGCGGCTGAAACGGCGCCAGCTACACCCGCGACTGGTTCTTAGGTCGCGCCGGCCGTTCCCAGGCGCGGCCGCAGGCGTGACTCTGAAGAAAGGTGGACGCCGCCTAGCGCAGAACAGCCCTGCTGATCACGACCCGCTGGATCTGGTTGGTGCCCTCGTAGATCTGGGTGATCTTCGCGTCGCGCATCATCCGCTCCAACGGAAAGTCCTGCGTGTAGCCGTAACCTCCGAGAATCTGCACGCAGTCGGTCGTCACGCTCATCGCCGTGTCGGAGGCGAACATCTTTGCCATCGCCGCCGCCTGCGTCAGGTCGGGGGCCTTCCGGTCGACCTTTGTGGCAGCGAGATAGACGAGCTGGCGCGAGGCCTCGATCGCCGTCACCATGTCGGCGAGCATGAATTGAAGGCCTTGGAATTTGGCGATCGGCTGCCCAAACTGCTGACGTTCCTTCGCGTACCGCACCGCGAAGTCGAACGCCCCTTCGGCGATGCCTAGCGCCTGCGCGCCGATGGCTGGCCGTGAGCGGTCGAGCACGGCGAGCGCGATCTTGAAGCCCTGACCCTCGTTACCAAGTCGGTTGGAGGCCGGCACCCGCACCTCGTCAAATGCCAGCTGCGCGGTAGGCGAGCCTCTGATCCCGAGTTTGTGCTCGAGCTTAAGCGTTCGCCACGGGCTCTTCTCCTTCTCGAGCACGAACGCTGAGACGCCGCGCGCGCCGGACGATGGGTCCGAGTCCGAGCGAGCGAAGACGACCAGAGTGTCCGCAACGCTTCCGTTGGTAATGAAGGTCTTGGTGCCAGTGACTACGTACTCATTCCCGTAGCGCCTCGCCGTTGTCTTCAGTGCCGACGCATCGGACCCAGAGCCGGGCTCGGTGAGCGCGTAGGCGGCGAGCCGACCGGCCGCCAGTGGAGGGCATAGGCGTCTCTTTTGTTCGTCGGTGCCTGCAATGAGGATCGGGTACGCGCCGAGGGCCTGTACGGCGAGGATCAAGGATGAGGTCGTGCACGCCTTCGAGATCTCCTCAACGCCCATGCAGATCGTCACGCTCGAGCCCGAGATGCCCCCGTACTCTTCGGGAAACGGGATCGCCAGTACCCCGTTCTCCGCGAACAGGCGCTGTATGTCCGCGGGATACTTCTCTGTGGCGTCGATCTCGGCTGCGCGCGGTGCGACGCGGTCCACAACCAGCTCTCGTACGGTCTCGCGGATCGCGAGCTGCTCATCAGTGAAGTCGAAGTTCATCCGGTGGCGTGCAAGGCTGCGATCACACGGGCAACGTGCACGTCCGGCGCCGTGCAGGCGACGTCCGGACGGCTAGGGCATTCGGAGGTATGAGAGTTTGTCCAGCCTCGCGTCGATCACATCGTCGTGTGCGTTGCGCACGCCGGTGTCACTCAGAGGTCAGGCTGGTATCCCGGCCAGCCAATTGCTGAACTCCGCTGTGCCGCGCGCGACCAACAACTCCGCGTCTCTGATGTAACCACTGGGAATGGTCCCGCTCTTTTCATAGAGATCGTCGACGCCTAGAAAGCGACCGCTCAGCGATCGCCGGATTGAGTCTGGGACGGCCTGTGGCGCGGAGACGTCCGCGATTGGAGGCAACGCCTCATGATGTGCCACGGAAAGCTCCGCCCAGGGACCCGCCAGGGCGACACCTATTCCCGCTGCGTGCTCCGCCAGGGCCTGCCGAGCGACGCGAGCCCGAGTCTCGACACCAGCGAATTCGGCTGTTGCAACGCAGCCCCATATTCTCGTCATCAACTGGGCTGCAATCTACCATCGGCATTCGAGCGAGCCTACAGCGGGCACTCTAACCGAGTCTTGAAAGTGCATCTTCCGACAGAGCAAGATGTTGGCCGCCCGTGGACCTGACGTTGACCTACGACCCCTACGGCGGGCTGGGCGGCGACTGGATCACGTACTGCGTCGGCCTCGAGGAGCTAGGGTGGGCCGACTCCTCGATTCGGGGGATCGTCTCCGTGTCGGCCGGCTTGGTCGGCAAGACGATCCTCGCCCACGGCAGCGAGGAGCAGAAGCTGTTCTGGCTACCAGGGATTGCCAACGGCACGATGATTGGTTGTTTCGCGCTGACTGAGCCAGACCATGGGTCGGATCCTGCTCACCTGAAGACCCGAGCGTTTCGCGACCACGACGATTGGGTTATCACCGGGACAAAGATCTTCATCACAAACGCCACGATTGCGGATGTTGCATTGATCTTCGCGCGAACCGACCCCTCCCAAGGCGGGGCCCGCGGTATCTCAGCCTTTTTGGTCCCGACCGACAGTCCAGGACTCGAAAGGATTCCGATTCACGGCAAGCTTGGACTGCGGGCCCAGCCAACCGCCGAGCTGATCCTCGACAACGTGCGCGTTCCCGACGATGCGCTCCTTGGCGAAGAAGGAAAGGGTTTCCGGTATGCGATGGAGGCGCTCGACAAGGGCCGTATCTCGGTCTCTGCGGGCTGCGTTGGCATCATTCAGGCCTGCCTGGATGCTGCCGTTGACTACGCCAAGACGAGGTCGCAATTCGGCCAGCCAATCGCGCGTTATCAACTCGTCCAGGAGATGATCGCCGAGATCTCGGTCGACGCCGACGCCGCGCGACTTCTTACGTGGCGGGCGGCCGACCTGGTTGAGCGCAGTGAGCCCTTCGCGACAGCGGCCTCCAAAGCGAAGCTGTACGCATCAGAGGCCGCGGTCAAGGCCGCGAACCTTGCGATTCAGGTATTCGGCGGATACGGCTACGTCGACGAGTACCCGGTTCAAAAACTTCTGCGAGACGCCAGGGTGATGACTCTGTACGAGGGTACCTCTCAGATCCAGAAGCTCCTGATCGGACGGGCGGAGACTGGCATTTCGGCTTTCTAGTCGTGCTGCAGAGTTGTCCGGTAGTTGGGCCTGTGCCTGCCTGCACCCCTAAAGTTCGTTGATGCCTTCGCTGAGTGAGGAGCTTGAATCGTCGACGATGTCTGGCATCCCGATCAGGCCGCTCTACACAGTCCAGGACGTACGGCCCGGCCTGGAGCAGGACCCAGGATCGTATCCCTACACGCGCGGCATCCACCCGACCGGATACCGGGGCCGGATGTGGACGATGCGGCAATTCGCGGGCTTCGCGTCGGCTTCCGACACCAACCGCCGCTACCACTATCTGCTGAAGAACGGGCAGACCGGTCTCTCCGTCGCCTTCGACATGCCCACATTGATGGGTCAGGACTCTGACGCGCCATTGTCGCGCGGTGAGATCGGCCATTGCGGGGTCGCGATCGACTCATTGGCGGACATGGAGACCCTCTTCGAGGGCATACCGCTTGACAAGGTCACCACCTCGATGACCATTAACTCGCCCGCGGCGATCCTCCTCGCGATGTACCTCGTAGTTGCCGAGCGGCAGGGAGTGAGCTGGGATCGGGTCGGGGGCACCCTGCAGAACGACATCCTGAAGGAGTTCATCGCCCAGAAGGAGTTCATCTTCCCGCCCGCGCCGTCGATGCGACTCGTTGTTGACACCATCGAGTTCTGCACGCGGGAGGTGCCCCGCTGGAACACGGTCTCGATCTCGGGCTATCACATCCGGGAGGCCGGTTCGACCGCGGCCCAGGAGTTGGCCTTCACACTGGCCAATGGCTTCGCCTATGTAGATGCGGCGATAGAACGCGGACTCAAGGTTGATGAGTTCGCGCCTCGCCTGAGTTTTTTCTTCGATTCTCACATCGATTTCTTTGAAGAAATCGCCAAGTTCCGCGCCGCCCGCCGGATCTGGGCGCGGAGGATTCGTGAGCAGTACGGGGCTCAGAACCCGCGCAGCTGGCAGCTGCGCTTTCACACTCAGACGGCCGGAGTCTCGTTGACCGCTCAGCAACCAATGCTGAACATCGCTCGTACAGCGGTGGAGGCCCTGGCCGCGGTGATGGGCGGGACCCAGTCTTTGCACACCAACGCGATGGACGAGGTGTTAGCGTTGCCCTCTGACAAAGCGGCGCGAATCGCGCTCCGGACGCAACAGATGCTGGCTTTCGAGACCGGTGTCGCCAACACTACAGACCCGCTCGGAGGGTCGTATTTCGTCGAGGCGCTGACCGACGAGATCGAGCGCCAGGCAGAAGGCTACTTTCGGCGTATCGAGGAGTTCGGCGGGGTGATCCCGGCGATCGAGGCGGGTTACCAGCAGCAGGAGATCGCCGACGCGTCCTTCCGGTATCAGCAGGAGCTTGCAGAGAACCGACGCGTGATCGTGGGTGTCAACGCCTTCCAGGGCGGCAGCGAGGACGATGCGTTGGAGATACTCCGGATCTCACCAGATCTTGAGGTTGAGCAAGTTGAGCGGGTACGCGCAGTACGCGCGAAGCGCGATCAGGTCCGCGTCGGCAAAGCGCTCAACGAGCTGCGCAAGGTGGCGCAGACCCCGGCCGAGAACACAATGCCCTTCGTCCTCGAGGCCGTACGCGCATACGCGACCGAGGGCGAGATCATGGGGGTTCTCTCGGATGTGTTCGGGGTCTACACCGAGCGGGCCATCATCTGATCGAATCGTGCTGCCAATCGCCAATATGCGCTCTCTCATCTGATAGATGCGATTCAAGGTTGAAGTAACAATTCGAGGCTTTGGTCCAGGGCATCCGCTATGGCGGGGATTTGTCGATAGCGCTGCGGCGCGGGAAAGAGCCATTTCAGGCGTGTCAATCCCGGGCTGTGACGACGAACTGGACGACGGCTACCTAAGGCTAGATGTTGATGCACTCATACCGCATGACGCAGTGAGAGAGGCGATGTCGTTCTTGCGCGAAGTCGGACAGGATGTCGATCGCCACGGATCTGTGCGATGGGCCGCCATGACAGCAACAGCAGTACGCCGACGATCTAGCTAAGTTGAAGACGCGCGAAAGAAATACGGCAAACAAGCGCAGCAATACGTCGGTGGTCATCAGCCATGCCACCGGGGCTCATATGCATTGCTGCCACGGCGCCCATGGTTGCCTGAGAGACGTACGCCAGGCCCTCGAAGGAGTTATCAGTATTACTACCTAACCGTCGAGCTAAGTAGAAATACCTCTGTTCAGCGAGCCCACCACTGTCTAGGTTGGAGTTGCATTCAGTCGTGATCGAGGCAAGAATTCGCCTTTCACCCGATTGGGTCTGATCAGGAGCCCCCAGCCAACAGATGTCTCCTGGCCACAATCTAGGGAGGAGTTTGACAATCGAGAGATTCGCTTTCCAGCCGACGCTAGGGAGTTTCAGACCGATCCTCGCCACTGTCTGCCTCATCGGCATGCTCCTGTCGGCATGTGGTTACAGCACTACCTCGCCTGGTGGCAGCAGCCTGGGCGGCAGCGTCAAGGTCGGAGCTCCGCTGTCGCTGACCGGACCGGCCGCCAACGCCGGCACACATATTCAGGAAGGAATGCAGGTGGCCACCGACGAGGTCAACAGCAACAAGTTCCTCGGTGCAGCGACCCTCAGCGTCAACTACGTGGACGTCGACTCGACGCCGCAGCAGGCTGTTACCGTCGCCCGTCAAATGATCGAGCAGGACCAGGTCAACGCCCTGGTGGGCCTGACGCTAAGCACCCAGGCGCCCGTCGTTGCGGCCGTCGCGCAAAGTGCCCAGACGCCCTTGATCGTCACTGAGGGCGCCGCGCCAGGCGTCTCCGCTAGTGGTGACTACATCACCCAGACCAACGTGCAGCAGTACACATTCGCGGACAAGATGGGCGAGGCGCTCAAGAAACTGAACGTCGGCACAACGGAGGTGTTGTACGCGCAGGACAACCCCACCATCGTCACTATGGTCCACACTTACACCGACCAGGTCTTCCGCAAGTACGGCGTCAGGCCAACTCTCAAGGCCTACGTCGCGACCGACACAGACCTCAGCGCCGGGATCACGCAGGCGCTGGCAGCGAACGTTGATGCGATCGGCTGCCTCTTCATCAGCGCCCAAGGCGCGACCTGTCTCTCGCAGGCTCGCAACGCAGGCTTCAAAGGCCAGCTCTGGGGCGGGTCGGGGTTTGACGGCGGTACCGCAGTCAAGGCGGGCGCTGTCGCAGAGGGGCTGATCTTCACGACCGGCTGGTCACCCGATTTCCCCTATGAGGCAAGCAAGCGATTCATCCAGCTCTACCAGGCGAAATTCCCTGGCAAGACTCCCACCGCCAACCAAGCTGAGGGCTACGACGCAATCTGGCTCCTGGCCCGTTCCATCAAGGCGGGCAATGGGACTTCCAGGGCGGCGATCCATGCAGGCATGCTGAAAGTCCTCGCCCAGGGCATGAATGGCGCTCTCGGCCCGATGACCTGGGATAAGGACCGCGTGCTCCACGCCCCTGGAGCAGTCATCCAGATCAAGAACGGGCAGCCGGTCCTCTTCCTCTAATCTCCAATGACGGTTGACGTTGCCGGGACGTCTTGGTAGTCCTCCAGCAGTTGATCAACGGGCTCATTCTGGGCTCGGTCTACGCTCTTTTCGCGATCGGGTTGAGCCTCGTTTGGGGCGTCCTCAAGATTCTCAACATGGCCCATGCGGCCATTTTCACCTGGGGCGCGACCGCGGCTTACTTCCTTCTGATCTGGCTGCCGCTACCGCTCTACCTCCTGATCCCAGCCATCATGCTTTTCACCGGTATTCTGGCCGCAGTCGTCGACTTCTTTGCCTTTCGGCCGGTGCGGAAGCAACAGCGGAATCCCGACGATGCTGAGCTGGCCACCCTCGTGACTAGTCTTGGTGCGGCCGCTGTGCTGATGGCGATCGATGTGAAGATCACCAACGACGGCGCCGTCTTTTCGTACCCGGACAGCCTCTTCACAATTCAGCGCTACACGGTCGCCGGCATCACCCTCAGCAATCTGCAGATCACCATGTTCGCCGTGGCGACGCTTCTCTGCATCGGTGCGGCGGCGTTCATCAAGTGGAACCGCACCGGAAAGGCAATGCGGGCGATCGCGGTGAACCCGGACATGGCGGCGATGCTGGGCGTCAACGTTGACAAGTTAACGATCGCGACCATCGCCGTGGGCGGCGCTCTCGCCGGGGCGGCCGGAGTTCTCTTCGGCGTCGCCTTTCACTCGGTCGACTCCGCGATGGGTGACCCACTCCTGCTGAAGGCCTTCGCGATCACGATCCTTGGCAGCGCGGGGAGTGTCATGGGCGCCCTCGTCGGCGGAATTCTGTTGGGAGTAATCGAAGCCTCGGTCCTTACTTTCGCGTCGGCGAGCTACCGAGATGCCGTCTCCTTCGGCCTGATCGTCGCGGTCCTGTTTCTCCGGCCCAAGGGCATCTTCGCAGTCGCGACCGGCGAGCGCATGTAGTGGAAAACATCCTTGACTACGTCGGCCTCGGGCCATACACCTCTTTGGTCATCTTCATCTTGCTGAATATGCTGCTTGCGGCCAGCATTCAGGTCGTCATGGCCTCTGGTGTGTTCAGCGTCGCCTCAGTCGCGTTCGCAGCGCTTGGCGCTTATGCCTCTGCTGACATGACCAAGCATTACAACCTGCCGCTTGGAGTCGCCATGCTCGTGGCAATCGCCGTCTGCGTGGTCGTTGCGCCGATCTTTCTTGTTCCCGCGCAGCGTCTCAAGGGCATGTACCTGGCCCTGTCCACGATTGCATTCGTGCTGGTGTTTCAGGTGATCGCCTTCGGCATCAACCTCTTCCGTTTCAGGTTGTTAGTCCTCGAGTTGTCCGCCATCCTGGGGGGCGTCAACGGCGCCTTCACCGCCCATTACCTTGCGTTCATCTCGCCCGAACTCTTCGGGTTTGGGGCGGTGACAAGCTCGTTGGCTGCGGCGATCGTCGGCGGTTTTGATTCCTGGGTCGGCGCGTACATTGGCGCCGCCATTCTCACGCTCCTGCCGCAGTTCCTACTCGGTCTTACCGGCTGGGCTGACTTGATCAATGGCGCACTGATCGTCGCGGTGATGGTCTTCCAACCAGGCGGACTCCTGGTCGGCCTCAAGCGTGCGGGCAGCTTTGTGAGGAGGCGGGCCCCAGCCTTCGCGCGATGACTTCGCTGCTCGAGGCGCGAGGCGTTGGCGTTCGCTTCGGCGGCCTGCAGGCCGTCGCCGATTTCAACTTCGTGGTCAGAGGTCCGGGCGTCTATGGGATTGCCGGCCCTAACGGGTCCGGAAAGACAACCGTCCTCAACGCCATCACTCGGGCGCAGGCCATCAACTCCGGATCCCTCCGATTCGGAGGCGTCGACTACACGCGCTGGCCCGCCCATCGGGTGGCCTCTCTCGGAATAAGCCGGACCTTTCAAAACATCAGGTTGGTGCCGAACCTCACCGTGCTCCAAAACGTGATGGTCGGCCTGCATACCACTTCAGCCTCGGCAAGCATCTGGGGGAGCTGGGTTCAGCTGCCTTCCGCGCGGCGTGAAGAGCGCCGCTCGCGGGAGCACGCACTGGAGCTGCTCCGCGTGCTAGATATCGCGGATACCGCGGCAATGCTGCCCCGCGAGCTTGCCTATGGACACCAGCGGAGAGTGGAAATCGCAAGGGCGCTTGCGGGCACTCCTAGGCTCCTCCTGCTAGATGAGCCGACCGCGGGAATGGGCCGAGCGGACGCTGAGCTGGTCGCCCAGCTGGTCCGCGAGCTCGGCCACCGCAAGACGATAGCGATCGTGATTGTCGAACACAACATCCCCCTGCTCGCCTCTCTGTGCGACCGACTAGTCGTGATGCTTGCCGGCCGGAATCTCACAGAGGGGTCGCCGGCGGCAGTGCTCACCGATGAGCGTGTTGTCGAGGCCTACCTGGGCCGCTCGGCCGCAAGAAAGCCAGCGCCGGAATGACCGAGCCGGTTCGGTGGCCTCTCCTAAGGGTCGAGGACCTCTGGGTCAGCTACGGACCTATCCGGGCAGTTCGCGGTGTGTCGTTCGAGGTGGCCAATGGTGAGCTGGCTGCGGTGCTGGGGGCCAACGGTGCCGGCAAGACTTCTATCCTGCGGTCCCTCAGCGGGATCATCGGAAAGGCCAAAGGCAAAGTAGTCTTCGACGGAACGGACATCTCCCACTCGCCTCCCCACCGGATCTCCAGGCTCGGGTTGGCGCATGTTCCGGAGGGACGGCAGGTGTTCGCGCCTCTGACGGTGTCCGAGAACCTCGACCTTGGCGCTTATACCCGCCGAGGCGCCGCCATTGCGCCGGACCTCGACCTCGTGTTTCAACTCTTCCCAGTTCTGGCCGATCGCCGTTGGCAGGTCGCGGGATCGCTGAGCGGGGGCGAGCAGCAGATGCTGGCGTTTGCCCGGGCGCTGATGGCGCGTCCAAAGTTAATACTGATGGACGAGCCCAGCATGGGCCTGGCGCCAATTACCACCGACAAGGTTTACGACGCGATTCGGGCGATCAACGGCGCCGGTGTCGGTATCCTGCTGGTGGAGCAGAGCGCGGAGCGCGCGCTGGAGGTCGCCTCTCGCGTCTACGTGATAGAGCGAGGGGAGATTGTCCTCGCCGGCTCGCCCAAGCAGGTCACCGACAATCCGCGCTTCGTCGCGGCGTACCTGGGCCCGGCGGCGGCGGCCGGGCCCGAGTTCGGGGACGTCCGGCTCGCTGAAGCGTAGTGACATCCTCGGCAACCTCTAGACGAATAAGACCACGACCTCTCCATCTCCGTCGTTCAACGGCGCAGTTCGCTCTCGCCCGGTCCCCGACGGTTCTAGACCAGCTGACCAGCGTTTCTACCCCGGGCTGTGACGACGAACTGGACGACGGCTACCTAAGGCTCGATGTTGATGCACTCACACCGCATGACGCACTGAGAGAGGCGATGTCGTTCTTGCGCGAAGTTGGACATGATGTCGATCGCTACGGATCTGTGCGATGGGCCGCCATGACAGCGACAGCAGTACGCCGACGATCTAGCTAAATATCTGAGGACGCGCGCGCGAATACCACACAACGGAAGAACATGGGTTCGTAGAGTGCCACCGTCTTTGGCAATTCTCGCTCACGTCGGGCGCCCTCCCAAACGCTCAGTTCAGCCACCACAGCGATAGAGCTGGCGGCCCGCGTGTGGCGCACTAGCCGCGGAGCCTGAATCGTCCTCACAATGCGGCCCCATGCAGCATCAAGAATCGGACGGACAGCACACAGTCGATTCAGATGAAATCGATCACGCATCCACCTTGTTCGTTCGCGGGCGTCGGTTCAATGTCGTCGAGCGCATCGGCGAGAGGACAGGTATGACGCCGATAGGGAGCCCGCGTAAGCAGGCGTCTGTTGGGCGACGAGTCGGTTGACACGCCGGTACGTCGTCATCGGCAACGGCATCGCCGGACAAACCGCCGCGGAAGAGCTGCGCAAGCTCGAATCCGACGCCTCCATCGTCATCATCGCCGCGGAGCAGCACCCGCTGTACAACCGGGTCGCACTCCCTCGCTATCTGCGGGGACAGGTCCGCCGCGAGAAGGTCTTCATGCGCACGCTCGAGGACTACGCCAAGCAGAACCTCGCGATTCACTTCGAAACGTTCGCGACCGAGATCGACACACAGGCCAGGGTCGTGCGCACCGACCGGGGACAGTCCTTTCCTTACGACGCGCTGCTGATCGCAACCGGCGGACGGCCGAAGCCGCCGCCGTGGCCGGGCTCGGACCAGGTCTCTCAGGCCCTCGGCTTTCAGACCATCGACGACACCGACGCGATGATCGAGAAGGCCGACGGGTCAGGTCACGTGCTGGTCATCGGCGGCAGCTTCATCGGGTACGAGCTCGCCGAGGGCGTGAGCTTCCGCAAGACCGCGAAAGTTACGTGGATCATGCGCGGACCCTGGTTCCTGCGGTATGTGCTGGACGAGGAGGGCGGCCGCCTGTGCAGGCAGCTCGGCGAGGCGCAGGGCGTCGAGTTCATCACCTCCGACGAGGTCGCCAGGTTCAGCAGCGCGAACGGTGGATATCTCGCTGAGACCGTCAACGGCAGGCGCGTGGCCTTCGACGTGCTCACCTACGGGGTCGGACTCGATTACAACACCGAGCCTATGGCCGGCACTCCCATCGAGCTCAACAAGGGCATCGTGACGGACGCAAAGCTGCGCACCGCCGTTCCCGACGTCTACGCCGCCGGAGATGTCGCGGTTTTCTTCGATCTCATGGTCGAGCGGCACAACCAGATGGGCACGTGGGACAACGCCGAAGCGCACGGGAAGGTGGCAGCGCGCAACATGGCCGGCGCCAACGAGGACTTCTTCGACGTCCCGACCTACACGACGACGATGTTCGGTTCGACGCTGGCAGTGGCCGGGGTCACACCCGACGTGCAGCCCGACCTCGAGTCTGTGCGCACGTACAGCTTCGACGAGAAGTTCTACCGCAAGCTCTTCTTCAAGGACGATAAGCTGGTCGGCGCGATAATGATCGGTCCGCCGAAGGGCCGGAAGAAGCTCATTGAGATCATGCGGTCGCGGCAGAGGATCGACTGCCCGAGGCAAGAGCTCCTTGATCCGGCGAACCTAGCTTGATCCAATTCTTGGCGCGAACCCAGAGCGTCGCGGTGGTCGGGTGTCCGTCGACCGCCACTTTCACGATTTATCGCGCCGGCACAGCCGCGTCGGAATTCGATTGCCAACCCAGGCGTCCGGGTCTCGCCCACGCGAACAGTTGCGATCGACGAGAATTCGCTGAGCAATTAGCCACCTAAGGAGAATCGCATGGACCGTACGCTCGACGACGTGACGGCTCGCTGGAACCTTCTGGAGCACAGCTTCTACCAGCGGTGGACACGTGGCACGCTGACTCACGCTGAGCTTTGCGATTACGTCAAGCAGTACGCATATGTCGTCCGCGCGGTCCCGGTTTGGCTCGAGCAGGTCCGAGCGGCAGACACCGCCCAGATCGTTCGTCACGCCGCCGAGGAGCAGTCGCACATCGCGCTGTGGAACAAGTTTGGCGAGGCACTGGGCCTGAGTTCCGATGCCATTCGAGACGAGCGGGCTAACGTTGCCACGGCCAAGCTCATACGGTGCGGCGATGAGCTTGCCGCCAGGGGTGAGGCAGCGCCGGTCGTATGGGCACTGGAGGTTCAAACCCCAGCAGTGGCTGGAGCCAAGCTTGCCGGCTTATCCGCTTACTACGCAATTGAACCCGACGCTGGCGGCGAGTACTTTGCAGTCCATCAGCGTCTGGATGTCGAGCACGCAGCCGAGCTCCGAGCACTCTGCCCGGAGGGTTCCCAAAACGCGGCGAGTGTCATGTCGGGGGCGCTGTGGGACCTGCTCACATCGGTGGAGGCGGCACCACAGCCCGCGTAGCCAGGCAGGGCAATCGTCGAGACATCGTTACGAAGGGCTCCGGAAGGACACCAGCAGGAATCGATAGCCAGTTTGCCGTCGATAATTAGCCTCGCGCGCATTTATGACTAGGTCAGTAATGTCCGCACGATATTGGCGAGGCGTATCGGATCCAAGACCCGCGTCACTCCGGGGGCGGTTTCGACGATGCCGGCGGTGCGCAGCGCCTTGAGGGCTCGGCTAACAACTTCGCGCGAAGACCCTATTGAATCGGCGAGATCTTGATGCGTGCCTCTTGCGTCGAGGCGGCCGAGAGAAAGTTGGGACCGGCTGGCCCGCTCGAGCAAGTCGAAGGCCAACCGCTCGGGAATGTTGCCGAGCGAGCGCACCGCAAACCTCCGAACGCTATATCGACTAAACGCGGCAAGGACGGTCGCCAGCGCACTGACGACCTCGATCTCCCTTGATGCCACGCTGCGCGCGGTTTCCAGGTCAAGGAAGGTCAGCGTGGAATCGACAACAGCATGTGCGCCCGCCGAACCGAAGGGTCCCCACCAGCTCGCCGCCCCAGGGAGTAGTTGAGGGGCCCCGACCAGGTTCCCGGGATAAAAGAAGGCGATCGTGGGTTCCTGTCCATCCGGAGCAACCCAGAAGAAACGAATGAGCCCCTGTCGGACAAGAAAGGCATCACGAGCGTGGCCCGGCCGGACAGCCACCGCGCCGGCTGGAGCTGTCACTTGTATCGAGTGCTCGAGCAGGCGCCTCTGGCTGGCGCTGGGCAACAGGGCAAGGAAGTCGACGAACTCGTCGGCGAAAGCCGGCGTCGCCACCTCCGCATCATGTCTCCGCGTGACGCTCTAAATCCACCCTCGCCTTCGGAAGGGCAAGAGCATGATCCCGAGGGGGCGCGCAAGCGTCTCGAGGACGCCCCAGAGCTTTCCGACAAGGAGCAACAAAACCGGAAACGTGGCGAGAGCGGCGACATCGTCGGCCGAGTTGATACGAGGCGGTCTCTAGTCATCGTGACCATCAAATGGGCGCTGGAGCTCTTGGGTTATCCGAGGGAAGGTCCGCCCGTGCGTCCCATGTTCGGGTGCTAGCCGGGTCTTGGCGGAAGCTCGTCCGAGTGTTTACTTTCGTTCAGCACCGCGCTGGCAAACCGTGCAAATGGAGGGCACGCAGTAACACTCAGCGAACTGAAGGCTCCGTTTTCTGAACGGGGTGCAGCGATCCGTCAACCGCCGAGTAGTCGAAGGGCTCTGCCGAGGGCACTCAACCGGCCCTCGCGCGCGCGTTCTTATGATCCGCCCCGACGCCATGGATCTGCCGGGCCCCAACATGCACCCACACGCGGACCCATACGGGTCCTGCTGATAACCGCTCCCAGGGCGAGCACAAAATCGCGAGTCAGGAGGCGTAAGCGGCGCCGACCTCCAGCTTCGCAAATTGCTCTGATTGCTCCCTGGGTCGTCGCGAACGATCTGGCGCGAATGTGTGGACGGGCAAGAAGCGAGCGCGCCTCCCCAGCAAGTACATAGCCAACTTATATAGAATCCTTATCTAATGGCCGACCGCATCAACCGCACCGCCAAGGCCTTGGGCGACGCTACCGCCCGGATCCAGTCGCTGGTGCGCAGGGAGATTGCTCACTCCGGAACCAGCTTGGCGCAGGCACGGACGCTGGCCACCCTCGAACGCGAAGGGCCGCGACCGCTGACCGAGCTAGCGGAACTCGAGCAGGTGAGTCAGCCGTCGATGTCCTACCTGGTGGCCCGGATGGAGCTCAAAGGCCACGTCGGCCGGTCAGCCGATTCCGGTGACCGCCGCGTTGTGATCGTGTCGATCACTGACGCCGGGCGGACCGCCTTAGGCGGCCTGCTCCAGCGCCGAGCCAAACTCCTGGCGGAATACCTCGGGCAGCTTCCGGAGGGCGAGGTAGCAACCCTCGAGGCGGCGCTTCCGGTGCTCGCCCATCTCATCCTGGCTCTCGAGGACCGCAGGGCCGTTGTCTCGACCCGCTAGCCGCTCCAGCTTCAGCAGTCAGCCGCGTGCCGTGTGGGCGGTCGCATTCGCGTGCGTGATCGCCTTCATGGGCCTCGGGCTGGTGGATCCGATTCTCCCCGCCTTGGCCAAAGATCTCCATGCCTCCCCGTCGCAGGTGGAACTCCTTTTCAGCAGCTACACCCTGTCGATGGGAATCGCGATGCTTGTCACGAGCACCGTGTCCTCCTGGCTCGGCGCAAAGTGGACGTTGCTCGGCGGTCTGGTACTGATCATCTCTTTCAGCATCGCCGCTGGATCGTCAAACTCGATCGCCGAAATCGTCGGCTTCCGAGCCGGCTGGGGTCTGGGCAACGCGCTCTTTGTCGCCACGGCGCTAGCCGTGATCGTTGGTGCAGCATCGGGAGGAATTCGATCGTCCGTGATCCTTTACGAGGCCGCGATCGGAATCGGAATTGCAACAGGCCCGGTCGTCGGCGGCATCCTCGGTGGAATCAGCTGGCGCGGGCCGTTCTACGG
>WNFI01176324.1_pt1 | contig 33371 bp, 24 predicted proteins | sample 5400471 | NCBI WGS metagenome assembly WNFI01 (sample SAMN13153348, study PRJNA577476) | soil metagenome | isolation source: 100 cm saprolite on Douglas fir-dominated hillslope | place: USA:California | collected 2013-09-17 | reverse complement strand
GGACGAGCTCGAAGGTGATCGCCGTGTGTTCCACATATGGCGCATAGATCGCCGCGCAGGCCTCGGCGTCCGCGGTCGTTGCGAGGCGCACGAGGCCGTGGTGCGGGGGGTCGGGCATACCGGTCACGATCCGCCGGCGCCTCCGGGCTCCACCGGCCCGGGACGCAGCACGTCCGGATCGTGACCTGGCAGCACGCGCGCACCGCCTTCACGCAGCGCCCGCAACCGTTCCGCGGAGCGGGCCTGGGCGGCGAAGTCGTCAGCGAAGGACGGGAAACGGTGATCGTCGAGCGTGGCGGCGAAGTGCCCGACATCGGCGCCGATGATCAGCTCCTCCGCGACCCGCAGTGACTGGTGGCCCGGTGTGTGGCCGGGCGTCAGGAGCAGCTCGATCGAACCGTCCCCCAGCAGGTCGTGGTCGCCGTCGACGAGCACCAGCTTGCGTTCCTCGCCGGCGTAGTCACGTGGGTAGAAGAAGTTCCGGCGGATCGCACCGGCGTCGCCCGCCGCCTCCCATTCGCGACGTTGGATCACGATCGGGATCGAAGTCGGCAGCAGCGTGAGCGCGCCGACATGGTCGAAGTGCAGGTGAGTGATGACGATACGGGTCAGCGTCTCGACGTCGACGAGCTCGGTTATGGCGTGTTCCTGCTCCAGCTCGAAGAGGCCCGCCTCCGGGCGCCCGTAGAAGGCCCCGGGGTCGCCGATCGAGGCCGGATGGAGCCCCGAATCGACAAGTATCCGCTCGGTCTCGGTCTCGATCAGGTAGGCGGGGATCGGAAACCTGATCCGGGCCCCCGGATCCTCGCCCTGGCGGTAGACGGCGGCCGGCGCGGAGATCCAGCCGACGATCATCAGCTCCACCTTCATGCGCCATCGCCGCCGCGCTCCGCATTCACCAGCATGGCGGCAAAGCTAACAGCCGCCCCCGAGGGCTGGCCGCCAGACGCCGGCACGGCGATCTCGAGAGCGGCGAGAGGGGAATCCGTCCACCCAAGGTGTGTTTTCTGCTCGACATCGGGTATTGAGATCACATGGCCAACGTGGAGGGCAGGCTGTGACGCGGCTCGAGGCGGCCAGCTTCGAGGTCGAGCGGTTCGAGCTGTCGGGCGATTCCTCACTCGAGGTGAGGGGGCGCTGGTTCGGCGTGCGGGGGCGGCGATTCATGCGCCCTGCTTTGACGGCCGTGACGGACGGACGCGAGCAGCGCATGCTCGCAGTGCTGGATCACAAGCCGTGGGTCGCCGAGGAGGGAGAACCCTGGCGGGCGGTCTTTCCCTGCGAGTCAGATCCAGGCGCGATGGATCGTGCCGAGCTGACGGTTGCACCCGATGTGACAGTGCCCCTGCCGTCGCCCTCGCGGCAGGTCCGCGGACGCCGCGAGCGGCCCGCAGCCTCGCGAACGCGAAAGACATCTGCGGCGAAGACGACGAGAGCTGCCGAAGACGGTGATGCGGCGTCAGACCTGAAGGCTCTCGAGGAGGATCGCGACCGGCTGCGCGTCGCGCATGACCGCGTGTCCCGGCAGCTCGACGCCGCCGTCGCCAAGCACGACGAGGAGATCGAGGCCGAGGTCGAGCGACGGATCGCCAATCTCCGAGTAGAGGTCGAGCGGGAGCGCGCCGGGGCGGGGCTCGCAGCGCGAATGGCGCGCGAGCGCGACCAGGCGCGCGCGGCGCGCGACGAGGCGGCCAAGGAACGCGACGAGGCCGCCGGAGAACGGGACGAGGCGCGCGAACAGCGCGACACGGCCCATCAACAGCGAAATCGGATGCTGGCCGAGCGGGACAGCGCTCGCAGCCGCGTCTTGGAGGCTACGCGGCAGTGGGAGCTGACCGCCGCGGTCGGTACACGGCGAACATTGGAGCGCGACGCGATCGCAACCGAGCGAGACCGGCTCGCACGCGAGCGCGACGCAGCTGTGGCTGCGAGCGAGCAGATCGCGGCCGAGCGCGACGCCGCGCTGGAGGCACTCGACCGCATGACGGACGGGCGCGATGGCGCGCTTCAGACGCGCGATCGCATGGCCGAGGAACGCGATGCGGCGCTGGAGATGCGCGATCGAGTGGGTGAGGAGCGCGACGCGGCGCTACAGACACTCGAGGGGACGGTGGCCGAACGCGACGCGGCGCTGCAGGCGCGAGAGCTGATCGCCGAGGAACGAGACGGGGCAGCGCAGACACCAGGGCACCTCGACGCAGGGCTGAAGGATGCAGGAGTGCCGCCCGACGTTCCGACGCTGGTGCTCGACGACGGGCCCGCAAGCGAGGAGCCGCAGGCGACCGAGGAGCTGCAGGCGACCTCGACGGACGGGCCCTCGACGACCGATGCTCCCGGGGCAGTCGAGCGGGCGGTACCCCGGCCGCGACTCCCGCCGAGACCGAGCGGTGAGCCACGGATCGCCGAGCCGCGCGGAGCGGGGATCAGCGACTGGCGCCAAGGACCGCTCGATCCCCTCGCGCTGCTGGAAGAGGCCGGCGACGTGTGGCGCAAGCGCTTGCTCGCGATCTCTGCGCTGCTCGTGGCCGCCGTGGTGATGCTGGTGCTGCTGCTGGCGCACTGATCAGGGAGCGAGGGCGCAAGACTCGCCCGTCGCCTGTCGCCCGTCCAACGGCTGAGGGTGCGCTCACTCCCAGCCGTGGAACATCGAACGGTCTTCCGCGTCCCAGGCCTTCCGCAGCCCGGGCGCCCCGAGGTCCCAGTCGGGGCGGATCTCGCTGCCGACGGCGCGCAGGTCGTGCCAGAGGTCGACGAAGGACGGGCGGCCCCAGAACCAGTAGCCGTTGTAGATGCTGTGGATGACGAGCCCGGGCTTCAACACGAGCGTGTGGGGGATCATCGGATCGTGCTCGGGGTCGGTGTACTCCTGGATGTCCAGGTCCTTCTGCACGATGCGCCCGGGGTCGGCGAGGAAGGTCCACTGCGCACCTACGGATGCACGGAACTCTTTGAGCTCGTGGTCGTCGTCGGTCGCGATCGTCGCGATCTGCGTATAGGCGACGGCGATCTTCGAATAGTTGGCGGCGAGTTCGAGATGCTGCTGGTGCTCCTTCGGGCAGTACAGGCCGCGAGCGAGCGTCAGGATCAGCGGATCGTTCCCCTGCAGCTCGCTGAGCCGGCGGGTCGCTTTCTCGTGGTCGGGCAACTCGTAGTCGGGGAAGATCCCCCCGGGGACGATGTCGGAACGGATGGCTGGACCCCTGTCGCTCAGCCCGCCGTCGGCGGCCCCGCGCCGACGACCCGGGACGCCGCTTCGATCTCGCCGCGAAGCACCTTCAGCGCGTCGGCGTAGATCCCCGAGAACGTTGGGAACGGCTGGATCGTGTCGGCCAGGATCTCCAGCGGAACGTGAGCGCGGATCGCGAGCGTCGCCTGCTGCAGCCACTCGCCCGCCTCCGGGCCGAGCGCGTAGGCGCCCGTCAGCCGCTCGCCGTCGCTGAGCAGCGTCAGGAAGCCGTTCTGCTCGGCGTAGGCGTGAGTGTAGGTCGCGGTCTTGGGAACGCCGGACAGCGGCACCATCGCGCTGAAACGGCCGGCGGAGGCGCCCACGGCGGCGGCTTGCGGGTCGGTGTAGACGACGCGCGGAACCGCCTCGTAGTTGGCCTTTCGTGGCTCGCCGAGGATGTTCGCGGCGACGATGTCGCCCTGGTACTCGCCAACGTGTGTCAGCGGCCACAGGCCGTTCACGTCGCCGATCGCCCAGAGGCGCTCGGCCGCGCGCAGATGGGCGTCGACGGGAACGCCGTGGGCGTCCGGCTCGATGCCGACGGTCTCGAGGCCCACCCCCCGCACGCGCGGACGCCTGCCGGTGGCGACGAGCAGCCGGTCGCCGCGGAGCTCGCTTCCGTCGTCCAGCTCGAGCACGTACTCCTCGCCTTCGCGTCGCGCGGCCTTCGCGTTCGCCGACAGGGCCAACTCGATGCCTTCCCGCTGCAAGGCCTCCCCCAGCCCCAAGCCAAGCGGCGCCGGCTCACGTGACAGCAGGTGCTCGGACCTCTCGACGACCACCGCCTCGCCGCCCAGTCGGCGAACGGCCTGCGCCATCTCCACCCCCACCGGGCCGCCGCCGATGATCACGAGGCGACGCGGGACGGCCTTCATCGACGTGGCCTCACGATTGGTCCAGACGCCCTCCAGGTCGCGCAGGCCGGGTACGGGCGGTATGACCGGCTCGGCACCGTTCGCCAAGACCACGTTGTCGGCGCTGTGCTGCACGCCGTCGACCTCGACGACGCCGGGCCCGGCGAGCCGGCCGTCGCCACGCAACAGTGCGATGCCGTGGTCGGCCAGCCAGCGCTCCTGGCCGGCGTCGGTGTGGTCGGAGACCATGAAGTCACGCCAGGCAAGCGCCGCCTCGACATCGACCTCGGCGCTGGCCGCAGCCTCGCGGGCCTCCTGCACCGCCTCACCTGGCCGCAGCAGCGTCTTCGACGGTATGCACGCCCAGTAGGAGCACTCCCCTCCGACAAGCTCGCGCTCGACGACCGCCACGCGCAAGCCACCGTCCGCGAGCGCGGCCGCACAATGCTCGCCCGGCGCTCCGCCGCCCAGCACGATTACGTCATAGTCGCTGGCCATGTCGGCGGCCTCCTCTCTGCGCCCATCGTGCTTCGCCCGGCCGACGGGTTACTCGGGTCGCCGACACTCTGGCTCGCCCCCGAGCGGAAGTCAAGCTTCCAGACACCCTCGGCCCCCCGTTGCATGCCTCGCGGCCCGTCACATCTAGCTCCGTTAGGGTTGGTGCTCGCCACGCCAAAGACCCGCCGCGCCGATCTCGCACCTTGATCCGCTGGTCGGCACAAAGGTCGAAACCCGACACCAGGGGCCGTCGATGATCGCTGCAGCCGTCACGCAGCACCTGCCCGGCGTACTGCATAGTCTCGAACCGACGCTCGACCACTACGGCTATCTCGCGGTGGTGGGTCTCGTCTTCATCGAGGACTTCGGCGTCCCCGTTCCCGGGGAGACGGTCCTGATCCTCGCGGCCGTCTACGCGGGGGCCGGGCGACTCAACGTCGTGCTCGTGGCCCTTCTCGGCTTCTGCGGCGCCGTGCTCGGCGACAACGTCGGCTTCGCGATCGGCCACTTCGGCGGGCGCCGGCTCGCCGTGCGGTACGGCCGCTTCATCTTCCTGACGCCGGAGCGGCTCGACAGAGCCACCGGCTTCTTCCTCCGCCACGGCGGCAAGATCATCATCGTTGCGAGGTTCATCGAGGGCCTGCGTCAGGCGAACGGGATCATCGCGGGCACCACCGGCATGCACTGGTCGCGATTTCTGTTCTTCAACGCGATCGGCGCCGCCCTCTGGGTCGCGACCTGGACCAGCATCGGCTACTTCTCCGGCAGTCACATCAACACGATCTACGGCGACGCCACGCGATACGACAAGTACCTCGCGATCGCGATCGGCGCGCTGCTGGTCGCGCTCGTCGCGCGGCGGGTGGTGCGAGTGCGTCGGGCTCGCGCGCGCGGGAACGCCTGAGCCTCTCCGCGGCTGCGGCGCGCCGAGGCTCAGGGCGATGCCACGACGATGTGCTTGACCTCCGCCATGTAGCGCCTGGCAGCCGACGAGGCGTCCTCGGGATTGCTCCCGTGCTCGCGGGCGTCCATGTACGCCGCATACCAGTCCCACCAGTCGTGTGGGGGCGCAACCGCCTCGAACGAGCCGTGGCGTTCGGAGGTCTCCTGGAGCAGGTCCGCCAGGGCGGCGACATCCATCGCAGCCCTCCCCTTCAGCGTCGGTGCCGGCCATCTTTGCCTCCTTCGGGTCGTGTTCGCCAGATTGTGGCCCTTCGGCGCCGATCGCGCCCGTGGGCGCACTGGTCCTGTGCGGGCCTCGCGAGCGCTACTTCACCTCAGTCCGCCCCAACGGTCGGCGACGGGGCGCCCAGGGAGCGGACCAGGGTCTTCACGGGCGCGAGGCGTAGAGCACGCGGTCAGCGTGAAGGCATGGCCGGCGCGCGTCACGTCCCCAGTGCGCTCGCGGCGCTGGATGGCGCCGGCGTATGGCTCAACTCGGATCCGCTCACCGCCGAGCGGTTGCGGGGGAACGTCGTGCTCGTCGACTTCTGGACGTACTCCTGCGTCAACTGGCTGCGGACCCTCCCCTACCTGAGGGCGTGGCACGAGCGTTACCGCGACCGCGGTCTCGTCGTCGTCGGCGCGCACGCCCCGGAGTTCGGGTTCGAGCACGACCTCGAAAACGTGCGACGAGCGACGGGCGAGCTGGGCGTCGCCTACCCGGTCGTGATCGACAACGACTTCCTGATCTGGCGTTCCTTCGAGAACCACTATTGGCCCGCCGTGTACCTGGCCGACAGCGAGGGGCGGGTGCAGTTCCAGCACTTCGGCGAGGGCGAGTACGAGCAGACGGAGGGGGCGATCCAGCGTTTGCTGGGCATCGATGAGGACACGGTCCGCGTCGATGCGGGCGGCCGCGCCGAGGCGGCTGACTGGGCGAAGCTGAGCTCCCCCGAGACCTACCTGGGCTACGGGCGTGGTGAACGCCGCAGCGACTCCGGCCCCGACGGGCTTGAGCCGAACCACTGGGCGTTGGCCGGGGCGTGGTCGGTGGAGGAGGAGGCCGCGGTACTCGAGGCGCCCGACGGTTCGATCACCTACCGCTTCGAAGCACGCGACGTGAACATGGTGCTGGCGCCGCCCGACGGGGAGGCTCCCGTCCGCTTCACCGTGCGCCTCGATGGTGACTCCCCAGGCGATGCGCACGGCGTCGATGTCGACGGCTCGGGTCAGGGCACCGTCTCCGAGCCGCGCATGTTCCAGCTCATCCGGCAGCGGGGGGCAGGGGGCGAGCGGGACTTCGAGATCACCTTCCTCGACGCCGGCGTGCGCGCCTACGTCTTCACTTTCGGGTGATCCGGTCGCCGCGGCGTTGTACTGTGCCGCGGGTGAGCAAGCACGTCCTCATCCTCGGGGCCGGGTTCGGTGGACTGGAGCTCGCGACCCGGCTCTCCGAGACGATCGCGGATGCGGTCCGCGTAACTCTGATCGATCGCAACGACTCGTTCTTCTTCGGCTTCTCCAAGCTCGACGTGATGCTCGGCCGCAAGTCGGCCGAGGAGATCAAGCTCCCGTACGGGGAGATCGACATGGAGGGCGTCGAGTTCCGCCAGCAGACGGTGACGGGGATCGACCCGGCCGCGCGCCGCGTCAGCACCGACAGGGGCTCGCATGACGCCGACTTCCTCGTCGTGGCCCTCGGCGCCGACTATGACTTCGCCGCTACGCCCGGCTTCGAGGAGGGCGGACACGAGTACTACACGCTCGCCGGCGCCGAGCGGCTGCGCGACGCGCTCGCCGAGTTCAAGGGCGGCAAGGTGCTTCTGTCGGTCCTAGGGCAGCCGTTCAAGTGCCCGCCTGCGCCCTTCGAGGGATCCTTCATGATGCACGAGTACTTCACACAGCATGGCATCCGGGACGCGGTCGAGATGGCGACGACGTTCCCGATGGGGCGCCCCGTGCCGGTGACCGGCGAGGTCTCGCAGATGTTCCGCGAAGGACTCGCCGCGCGCAACGTCACAGAACTGCCCGAGCATCTCGTGACCGGCATCGACCCGGCGTCGCGTACGGCACAGCTCGCGAGCGGCGAGCAGCTGCCGTACGACCTGTTCGTCGGCATCCCGATCCACCGAGCGCCAGCCGTGCTGGCGGACTCCGGGCTGGTCGAGAACAACTGGGTGCCCGTCGACCAGGCGAACCTCAGGACCCGCTTCGCCGGCGTCTACGCGCTCGGCGACGTTTGCAGCGGCCCGCGCAACGTGCCAAAGGCCGGGATCTTCGCCGAGGCGGCGGCGCGCGTGGTCGCCGATGACATCGCGGCCGCGGTCGCGGGCACCGATCCGCCCGCGCCTTACGAGGGGTCGGGCGTCTGCTACGCCGAGTTCGGCGGGGGACTCGTCAGCAAGGTCGAGGTGAACTTCCTGCGCGGGGATGCCCCGGAGGCACGCCGCCAGGACCCCTCGCTGGCGTTCGCGGCCGAGAAGGAGCAGTTCGGCACGGTCCGCCGAGCGCGCTGGTTCGGGCGCTCTTAGGCGCGACGAGGATTGACATCCCGAGGAGTTCGGAGAAACACGTGGGCGATGCGAGCGCCGGACACGGCAAGGTCGTCGTGAACAGGTGTATGTCGCTTGACGGCTTCATTGCCGCTGCCGGCCATGTGATGGACTGGGGCGATGGTCGCCAGCTCGCCGACTTCGTGGGGCCGGACGAGTTCCACGAGATCGCGGCGGCCACTGGTGCAATGCTCGTCGGCCGGCGAACCTCCGACGTCGGAGACAGGATGGAGGCCGAGAAGCCGGGCAGCGTCGACTACCCGTTTTCCGGACCCGTGTTCGTACTCACCCATCGGCCACCCGAGCCGCCGAATCCAGGCATCACCTACCTCACCTGTGACATCGGGGAAGCGGTCGCCACAGCGCGCAACGCCGCGGACGGCAAGAACCTCGAGATCCTCGGCGCCGACGTGGCCGCTCAGTGCCTGAAGCGGGGCCTCGTCGACGAGATCCTGGTGTACGTAGTGCCGGTACTGCTCGGCGACGGCGTCCACTTCTCGCCGCCGGGCCTCCCCCGCATCGACTTGGAACCAGTCGGCACCACGCGTTCGCGAAACGTCACCATCCTCCGGTTCCGCGTAATCAAGTAATCGCTGCGTACAAGCGGCGAGCTCGGGCAGCCGAGTCGCCGTCAGGAGCCGTTGTTCACAAACGCCTGATAGGAGCGACAGGGCTCGTTGCGGAGGCTTGGGCAGGGCGGTAGTCCCGTAGGCACGCTGACGCCGGGCACGATCGGCAGTGTGAGGCTGGCGGGCATGCCCGGCCCGAACGCGATCGACACGTTGGCGGTGGTGCCTTCCGGCTGAGTCTCGCCGAACGACCAGACCGGCTGCGTCCCGTTCGGCGCAGAGATCGTGACCCTGACGCGCGAGCCTGCGCGGTAGGCATGGCCCTCGAAGTACAGCGGAATCGTGACGGGAACGAATTCGCCGGCCGGCATTGGCTGCACATCGGACGCGAGGAAGGTCGGGATCGGTTCGACTGCCGTGGGGGTCTCACCGAACATGTTCGTCGAGGTGGTGGCGAGCTTGCGCTCGCTGGCGCGGATCCAGCCGTTCTGAACGAAGGTCTCATTGCCGTCGGGGCGCACTTCGCTGACCGTCGCCTGGAGATCGACGTCTGGAGTCGATGACTCCACCCAGAGGTTTACGGCGCCGCCACCGACCGCGACGGTGTCGGACGTCAGCGGCGCGGACACGTAGGACACGGCCGAACCGGCCGGCGCCTGTACCCAGTTCCACTGCCACTGGGACGCGACGCCCCACAACCCACCAGGGCCCGCGCTGCCCGTGTAATCCGTCGGCGGGGTGGCGCCCGCGTCGGAGGTGTAGGTGTCGAGCCCGTCGGATGTCGCCGTTTCTTCATCGAGTGCGCCTTCCGGCCCGAGGTACCAGGAGCGAGCGATCGTGCCGGGGACGGGAAACGCCGAGAACGACCCTTCGAACCCGGGGTAGGGATTGCCCGGCGTCGTGTTGCCGGTCGGCGAGGTTCCTGCGCCGTTGTCGAACAGCACTCGAATCGCCGGCAGCGAGGTGAACGCGGAAAGCGCTTCCGCGTATGTCGCCTTTTCCTGGATCGGGTCTGCAGGCAGCGTCACCTGGTCTCCTGACGGGAGACCCAAGGCGGCTTGGTAGACCAACGGCGCCGCGGCATGGAGGAATCCCCGGTTGTTGATCGGCGCCTGACGCGCGACGAACAGCTCCAAGAAGTCGTCCAGCCGATTGATGGTATTTGGATCGAGCGAGTCGATATGCGCACCGTTGGTGAACGTGAACCACTTCCGTTCGGTGCCGGTGAAGTGCTCCGCCAGGTCGGCGCAGTGCCCGCCGGTCTGCTCGTCCTCCCACTGGCACGCCATGAAGGTCGGAACGTTGATGTTGTGAACGAACGAGACCGGATCCAGCGGGTCGGCCACGGACGGCTTGTAGGTCGCGTTTTCTTTGATTTCCGACTGCAGGTTCGTCGCCTCTTCGTGCAGATCCTGGTTCGCCGCGCAGGTTTCATCGCCTTTCTGGATCTGTTCGTAGGCCCAGTGCTCGCCGCTGGACGGCCCGGCCGGCTCCGCGTCGAACTGGCGGTCTTCGGCCCAGGGCACGGCGAAGCCGGTATTGAGGATGCCCCCGGCGTAGAGGGTCGTCGCCGTCGCATCGACCACCGACAGCGGGGCGATGGCAGCGAGGTGGGGCGGCCGGAGCTGAGCGGCGAAGAGTTGGCTGATGCCGCCGTAGGAGACGCCGAACATCCCGACTTTGTGGTGGAGCACCCAAGGCTGGCGGGCGATCGTCTCGATCACGTCGTACGCATCGAGATTCTGCAGCGGTTCGAAATAGTTGAAGGCGCCGCCCGAACAGCCGGTGCCTCGTATGTTCACGTCGACCACGGCGAAACCCAGCTGGTTGGCGACCGCGGCAAGCCCGCTTTCCGGGCCCGCGGGATTCGCGTAGCCGTATCCGGAGTATTCGATCAGCGTCGGAACGGCGCCTTTGTGCTTCGTCGACGCAACGGCCGGCGGGTGGACGTCGATTGCCAGCTTTGTGCCGTCGCGCGTCGTCAGGTACGTGTATCCGCTGTTTGGGATCGACTGTTTGTAGGTGCTCTTGTTCCACGACGCCGGCTTTTGCGTATGAACGGTGATCGGCCCGGATTCTTCGCTGGTCGAGCTCAGTCGTACCTTGTAGAGCCTTCCGGGTGCGACCTTCCGGAACAGCAGACCGCCGAGCGAGTCGGCGGTCTGCGTCGACACCGTTTCGCCCTTCCTCCCCAGGAGCGACATCTGGGCGCCCGGGGCCAGGCCGGTGACATCTACCTGTTCCACGCTTCCTTGCACGCTGAAGGCCGAGGCAGTCGCCGCGGTCACCAGCCAAACAGCCAACACGGCGAGCGCAGGGACGACGCCGATCAGCGCACGACGCCGCAGCGCGCCAGCTGTGACGAAGCGGCCACCGCCTCCCACGCGGCCCACGCCCCGGCGATCATCGGCGTCTTGCTCGATGCGCAACGTCTCTACCCCTCCTGCTTTGGCCCACACCCGTACCTCCGTCCTTGCGCATAGTAGACATCAGCAGGTGCTGACCGCAACCCCATCGAGGGCGGTCACCCCGGTCTTGGCTCTGTACAGCCAAAGCCGAGGGTGTCACTGGAGACGGTGCTCGGCCCTCAGGCCGGGATGCCGGGAGGCCCGAGGATCTCGAGCCCGTGGTCCGCGGCGGCCTGCAACACCGGCGCCATGTCGGGCGGCGCATCCGGCGCGGGCGGGATCTCAGCGACGGGAGCGGGGGTACCGAGCCTGCGGATGAAGCCCTCGAACCCGGCCGCCTGGGTGACCAGCAGGAAGCGAGCTTCGTCGGAGCTGACGATGAAGGTGTGTGGCACGTCGCGCGGGCCGAACACGAAGGAGCCAGCCGGAGCGACGACCGTCTGCCCTGCTACCCAGATCGTGAGCTCGCCCTCCAGGACGTAGAACCACTCGTCCTCGTTGTGATGGACATGAAGCGGTGAGCCGCTGCCACGCGGCGAGGCCTGCTCGGTCAGCATCATGCGACCGCCGGTGCCGGCGCCGTCAGCCTTGATCGTCGTCAGGCCGCCGAAGAACCAGAAGTGCTCTCCCTCGCCGGGAGCGAGAGCGATGGGTGCGAGGGCGCCGTTCGGCGTGTTCGTTGCTGTGTCTGCTGTGTGTATGGAGGACATGCCAGGCAGTCTGATCTCCGCGACCGGCGTAAACCATCCCCCGCGTCGGGGGATTTGTCCTGCACGGCATGCGAGACTGACCCGTATGGATTGGAAGGTCGAGCGCCTGATCGAGGAGATCGACCTGCTCGGCTCACGGGGACTGCCACGTGAGGAGTTTTTTGCCGAGCTGTCCCCGCGTCTGCGCAAAGCGATCGACAACGACGCCAGCTGCTGGCACACGCTTGACCCCAGCACGCGGCTGTTGACCAGCGACGCGCCCAAGGAGCTGATCGAACGCGGCGTGTTCGCGCCCGACGAGGCCCCGGCCGCCGGAGAGCTGATCGTTCGAAGTGAGTACATGGTCGACGACGTCAACACCTTCGCCGGCCTCGCGAAACGGCGGGTGCCCGTCGGCATCCTCGACGACGCCACCCGCGGTGATCCCCGGCGCAGCGCGCGCTACCGCGACCTGCTGCTACCGGCCGCCATCCCCCACGAGCTGCGCGCCGCCTTCGTCCTCCGCGGTCGCGTGTGGGGGGCAGTGCACATTGCCCGCCGTGTGAGTAGCGGCGGATTCCAGCAGCGGGACGCACAGGCGCTCGCCGCCCTCACCGGGGCGATCGCACGCGGCATCCGCGCGTCGCTGCGCTTCGACGCGGCCCGTCGGATCACCGGCGTGGAGCCGCCCGGGATGGTCGTCCTCGGCCCACACGACGAGGTTGAGCTGATCACCCCTCCGGCGCGCGGGCTGCTCGCGTCGCTGCATCCCGGCGAGTCGGGCTACACCGACGAGACGATCGCGACGCCGGTCCTCGCGCTCGCGTCGTTCGTCCGCTCCGTGGCGGACGGCGGTCAGAGCGGCGGCAACGTCGTCACGGTGCCCGGCAGCGACAGTTGGGTGACGCTTCACGCCTCGCTGCCCGGACCGCCGGGCGACGGCCGCGTTGCGGTCGTCCTCGAGCGGTCGACCGGGGCGCGCTCGGCGACAGTCCGCCTCGAGGCGTTCGGTGCAACCGCCCGCGAGCGCGAGGTCGCGACCCTCCTGGCCCGTGGCCTCTCCCGTGCCGAAATCGCCGAGGCCCTCGTCGTCTCCCCGTAGACCGTCGACGACCACGTCAAGAACCTCTACGAGAAGCTCAGCGTCGCCTCGCGACAGGAGCTCGTCGCTCGCGTCTTCCTCGACGAGTACCTCCCCGAGGTGGTGCGCCAGACACCGCTGACATCGCGCGGCCGCTTCGACCGTGCCTAGCGGGCCGGCCCGCCCCCATGCTCCCGCGATCGCCGCTAGCCGAGAAGCGGTGAAGGCGGTGTCACGTTTGCGTCTCTTGCGGCCGCGGCCGGCGCGACAACGCGCGTGATAGGAGTCTCGCGAGGCCGGGCGCGCGGCGGGCCAGGCGCAGCGCAGCGCGGTCGCCCTTCGTGATCAATGTCGCGTTGGGAGCAAGCGGATCGCCGGCTGTCTTTACGGCCACCACCGGTTCGCCGGCGGTCCGCGCCCCAGCCACCGCGAGCAGCTGCCATTCCCCTGGCACGCCCTTGAGCTCGTGGGTGCCGCGGTCGGCGAACTCGATCCCCGAGCCAATCACGAGGTCGCGGACTGCGCCGGACACGAGGACCTCGCCGGGTGCCGCCCGTGCGACCACGCGCGCGCCGATGTGCACGGCCATGCCGCCGATGTCCGCCCCGATCATCTCGCACTCGCCGGTATGCACGCCGGCGCTTATATCGACGCCGAGCGAGCCGAGGTCCTCGCGGATCGCGCACGCGCAGCGGATCGCGTGCCCGGGACCGTCGAAGGTCGCCAGGAACCCGTCGCCGAGCATCTTGACCTCGTGCCCGCTGAACGCTGCCAGCTGGCGGCGCACGAGCTCGTTGTGACTCTCGAGCAGCGCGCGCCAACGGTCGTCGCCGAGTTCTGCGGCGCGCTCGGTCGAGCCGGCGATGTCGGTGAACAGCACGGTCGCCAGCACGCGGTCGGGCTCGGTTCCATGTCGGGCGCCGGTGAGGAACTGCTCGACCTCGTCCAGTACGGCATCACTGTCGCCGAGCCAGGGAAGGTGGTCGTTGCCCGCGAGCTCGACGAACCGCGCACCGGGCACGTGGTCGACGAGGTAGCGTCCGTAGGCGACCGGGACAAAGTCGTCGGTCCGGTGTATGACGAGCGTCGGCACGCCGATCGCCGGCAGGATCTGAGTGACGTCGGCTTCGGTGCTGAATTGATAGAGCGCGCGGGCCATCGCCGGGCTTGCCGACGCGCGCTCGAACATGCCGGCCATCCTCTGCGCGTTCGGGTCGCCGGCGAGGCTCGGCATATACAGCGCGAGCGCCTTGCCCTCGCCCCAGTGATTCTCGATGGCATCGGTGAACGCTTTGTTCTGCTGCCACCCGCGCTCGGCTTCGTCGCGCACGTCCTCCGTGTAGGGGCCGCCCTCGCGCCGCTCCCAGAAGTAGTGGGGAGCGGGCAGCAGTCTGGCGAACGAGCCGAAGGTCACGAGCGCCGTCGTGCGTTCGGGGTAGGTAGCAGCGAACAGCAGGCTCATCGGTCCCCCCTCCGACAGCCCGAACAGCGCAGCCTGTTGGGACCCGCACGCGTCGAGCACCGCGTGGACGTCCTCCATCCGCTCCTCAAGCGTGGCCGCGCCGGAAACCGGGTCCGATAGGCCGGTGCCGCGCTTGTCGAACAGGATCAGGCGCGAGTACGACGCCAGGCGCCGCAAGAAGGCTGCGGTCTCGGGTGCCGCCCAGTACAGATCCAGGTGCGAGACAAACCCCGGTATGAACACGAGGTCCAGCGGCCCGTCACCAACAACCTGGTAGGCGATGCTCACATCGCCGTTTTGCGCATAGCTCGTCTTGGGCGCGATCACGCTCGCCCTCCGATCGTCGTCTGTTACTGAGGCTACCGCTGTGCCGCGTGGCTCAGCCACGAGAGCGGTGCGATGGTGGGCCGCCGCCGACCTGAAGCGGGACGCTTGCGCGGGCAAGCGAGCCCGCTCCGCGACTTCGTCCGAACCCAGGAAGCGGCCTCGGCGGCCACCATCTGAGCGCCACAACCGCCCATTTGCAGGGAAAAAGTGGAGACGGTGGGTTCGACAGGTGCGAAGCGAAGGCAAAAAAGTGGCTCTGTAGAGCGGCTTGTGGTGGCAGCCTTGGAAGAACCTGCACACGCTGCGCGTACGTTGGACGGTTATGCTGCCTGGCGATTACTCCCAATCGACCAGCCAGGACTCACAGCGGACACGGGAGAATCAATCTGAGCCGAGGATGCTCGGCTGAGGCGGACGCCGTAGCGGCTGGAGCTCGAGAGTCGTTCCCGAGGCCAGGCGCCACCACGCTTGGTCGCCTAGCGACCCGGCCCAAACAACATCGAAGCCAGCGGCCTCGACGGCGGACACGGCTCGCTCGAGGTTTAGGACGGCGAAGCAGACGTGGTTCGGGGCCGTGCCTGGGAATGTTGGTTCATCCTGGCGAACTGGCCGTGAGTTGAGGTGTATGCGAACGTCCCCTGCTTGAAACCATCGCCCCGGAACGGTGATCGTCGGGGGCCGGCCGACCTCGACGAGGCCAAGACCCTCGACGAGGGCCGCGACGAGGCGCTCCTGCTCCTCGACGGTTACGTGCAGGCTTACGTGCTCAAGTTGGACAAGCCCGTCACAGAGAGCCGCCGCCGCCTCCCGTTCGTGCGACAGAATCCAGCGCATCGACAGGTAGTCGGAGGTCGAAGCATCGGGCCGATCGCTAGCGAGTCGTGCGAGCTGCAGCAGCCGGTCAGGAGCTGAACCCCACCGTCGGACTTGCTGCGCTGAAGCATCGAGGGCAGCGGGCACATACTCCTCGGGGCAGAGCTCCCACGCGATCGCCGGCTCGCCCCCCGGGAACCAGCGGTACAGGTGCGGCACCCAGAGCAAGCCCTCGCCTAGCGCGTCGTCTGGTGGCAGCGGGTCCTCCGCGGCGAACACGGTGACTAAGGTCGGCAAATCCCTGCGCTGGCGTGCCGCTGCCAGAACTGCACCGAACGCGCCTGCCCTCTCCGGCAGGCACCGTGAATGCTGAACAATGTTGACGCTCGCCTCCTCCTCGCTTGACGAGACGGTCAGCAGCGGAGGCAGCGTCACGAGACCGCAGGACCGAGGGCGGGGCTAGCGTCCAAGAAGTCCGCGAGCAGCGTCCCGTCGTTCAGCACCGCGTTAGCTCGCTGTGCGTCGTTACCCGCCGGCCACGGAGGATCGGCGCACGCGAGCGAGATCGCGCCGAGCAGCAGGCTCGCCATCACAAGGTCCGACTGCTGGTTGGGCATCGACTCCGCAAAATGGAAGTTCACCGGAAAACCGTCGGCCAGCAGTAGCAGCGATTGTCCGTCACGGATGTATCGGGTGCCGAGTGTTCCGAGCGGTTCAGCAGTGAACGAGTCGCCGAGCGCCGCCTTGTCGATCGCGACGTCGCGGGAGGTCACGCTTATGAGCGCGCAGTCGCCTCTGATCGCCATCAAGCCGCTGCGCTCGACACAACCGGGGCGCCCGCATGCGAAGACATACCGAGGGGAGATGCCACGGAGAAGTTCGGGCAGGCTCGCGTACGAGGGGAAGCCCCGCTCGCGGGCCCTCACCTGCATCGCAGCTGAGTCGTCAACGACGTGCACCTCGACGTTATGCCGCCGCAGCACCTCCGCGATGGCCTCTCCGATCCGTCCGAACCCGACGACGACGGCAACACGACCATCGAACTTCTCGTGCGGAAGCAAGCGACGGACGCTCGTCAACGTTGCCTGCGCCACGCCCTGGGCCTCGACGGTCGCCTTCAGGTCGCTCTCGGCAACGCTGAACACCGGGACGCGCAGGTCCGAGAACGGCTCTAGCTTCCAGATTCCGCTTGTCGTCTGCTCGACGACGCCCTTAAACAGGGTGAGGAACGGCTCGAAGTGTCGGTGCAGCTCGGGCAAGATGTAGCCGCCGTCGTCGATGACCAGCGTGCGTGTCCAGGTCGTGGCCTGCCGCTCGTCGCGCGCCTGCTGAACGCGGCGGATGTGCTCGCTCAGGCCATCGGCGAGCATCGAGTATGGGTAGACGGGGACGCCTAGGGTCTCGCGGATGTGCGCGTCGACGCGGCGGGAGAGCCGGTAGCGGTACTCCTTGTCGATCACGGTCACGAGCTGGCGCTCGATTCCGAGTTCAAGCGCCTGTTCGAGCAGAAGCACGAAGTCGGTTTGATGGTGGATCGTGAAGATGCCGCCGTGGCCAGCAAGTGGTCTGTCGTTGAGCTCGAGAGTGGGCAGCCAGTCGCGCATCCGTTCAGGCACCCCAGCCGACAGGGGCATGTCGCGGGCGATCGACTCCACCTCGAGCGGCGTGAATGGCAGTGCCGCGGTCAGGTCGCTTAGATGGACGCGATCGTGGACGGCCCCGTTGATGGAGATCTCGTACTGGTCGGTGACGTGGAGGCGGTGCGGCTTGTCGGCCGGCGCGACGATCAGCGCGAGCCACTCGTCACCGCGTTCGAGGCGAGTGGCTTGGAGCGGCGAGCGGTTTTGGCGCTCCTCCCGAGGGCGGAAGCCCTCCGTTTGGAGACGCTCGAGCAAAGCGCGTGTTAGCGTACGGACCTCTGCGGGGCGGCCCCTGATTCCATGTGTTTCGGCGAACGGTGCCGGCGCCCGTTCGGCCCGGGGCGGTGTGCTCACCGCAGCGGAAGCACGGCTGTTACACGCCCGTGCGGCGTGCCGCTAGAACATTCGTCGCAAGGTGCGGCGTAATCGCCGGTTTTCCCCCGAGCGACCGGGTAGGTTTGGAGTTGGAGCACGGCCCATAACCTACGGGATTTGCCGAGTGATCAGCAACAAAAATTCCACTCTTCCGATCGAGTCGTTAGGCTAACGTCCGGCATGTCTGGCTCCACCAGCACCAGGGGTAGGAAAGGCAGTCCTCGTGGTCGTCCCTCCAGCGTCGAGCTGTTTGCCGACCCCGAGCTGAGCGGTCGGTTCCTCGATCATTACGAGACGCTTCGCGGAAAGGTCCGCCGCGAGATCGTTCGGAGGCACCTTCAGGACGTCGTGCTCGACTCTGCGGGCAAGCCGCTGCGCGTCGTGGATGTCGGCTGCGGGGATGGGCTCGACGCAATCTGGCTGGCATCACAGGGCCACGACGTCATCGGCGTTGACCCCTCGCCAGCAATGGTCGAACGAGCCGAGGAAAATCTTGAGCAGGTCGCTGAGGACCTGACGATCACGTTCTCCGAGGGCGACCTGTCGTCAGTCCTCGCGAGAGAGGGCGAGGCTACGTTCGATCTCGTGCTCTCGCATGGCGTGATCATGTATCAAGAGGAACCTCGTTCGTTCGTCGCAGAGCACCTCCGCCTCGTCAAAGATATGGGCGTGCTGTCGCTGCTCGCAAAGAACACAGCGGGGTTCGTTTACCGCGCTGCGAAGGAGGCCTCGGCCGACGAGGCGATGCAGGCGTTGGACGATGCGTGTGGTCTCGGACACCTTGGTGTCTCGACGGGCGGCCAGAGCATCCAGGAGCTCGCGACGTATGGTCACATCGCCGGCGCGACCGTCCGTAGTTGGGCGGGCGTCCGAATTTTTAGTGACAGCCCGACTGATGTTCTAGTCGAGGAGGACGACGCCAAGGTTATTGAGCTTGAGTGGCTGGCGGCGCGGCGCGACCCTTACCGCCAGACCGCGGCGCTACTTCACGTGCTGCAGCTGAAAGGTCTCGATTTGGGCCTTCTCCCGGCTTAGCGCCCCGGGGTCTGTGGCCGCGGCTCCCGACACCGGCGTCCGGTTGTTGGGGGGGCCGCTGCAGTCAGTGGCGTCTCATGGCCGTGCGTGCGGACTCGAGACGCGGATGCGCCATCTTGAGCCGCTCACGTATCGCCTCCTCGCCAGGGTGGCCGTACAGAGTCATGACGAGACGCCCCCCGTCTTGGTGGCCGAGCTGGAAGGCCACGTCTCCGACATTGAGACCGCGTTCGACGAGCATCGTGGCGCAGGCGTGCCGTAGCTCGTAAAGGTCCGTCGCCCGATGTCCTCGGGCAACCCACCCGGCCTGTATACGGCGCCAGAAGTACGCGAGCGTACCCTTCGTGAGTCGTCGGCCACGGACGGTGTGGAATACGTAGGGCGACCCGATGATCGCCGGCACCTTCGCGATGGCCTCGGCTGCACGATCAGGCAGAACAATTCGCCTCGCCAGACCGTTCTTAGGCGTCTTCTCCCTCCCAGTGCCGTCGAGGCTTCGCTGCACGATCACCTCGGATCTCGCGAGGTCGAGGTCTGGGCGGCGCAGTGCGCAGAGCTCCCCCGGTCGCATTCCCGTGTAGGCGAGCGTGAGGATGATTGCGCGTGCCTCCGTGCCGTAGTCGCCGGAGAGTTCCGTCGCGAGTTCCGCGAGTTCGAGGATCTCGCGCTCTGTGAGCGCGTCTATGTCCTTGCGGCCCTTCGGCGTCTCCAAGCGCAGGTTGGTGAACGGGTTTGCCTCACACACGCCGTCGCGGACGGCGTCGGCCCACATGGTGCGCGCGACGCGCGTCGTTCCGCGGGGCCATGCGGTCGCGAGACGCCGCGCTTCGGGTCGTGTGATATCGCCGAGCTTCCGCGCACCGAGTTCGCTCGTGATTTGCGCGACGGCGTAGCGGTAGGTTTGCTGCGTCGATGCGGCGGGCCGCGCGTAGTCGGATAGCCAGACGCGCCCCCACTGCTCGACGGTCGGGGAGTCGCTCCCAGGCTTGAGATCGGCATCGGCTTCCGCCGCCCTCGCCTCCGCTTCAGTCGGGTAGCTGCCGACCCACCGGTAGCGCTTGCGTCCGCGGTCCCAGACCTTCACTCCGTACTTGTCGTTTCTGCAGACGATTGTCATCGGCCCGTGGATATATCACGAGCCTGCGAGGGTTATCACGCGGCTGCTCGGCGAGCGCTTCATCCAGCTTGCCGGAGCTCCGCGACTTGCGCGGCGAGGTCAGCGATCCTGCGCTCGAGCTGCTCGATCCGGTCTCGACACTTCGGTGACTTCGCCGAGTCTTTCAGCCATTGCTCGACTTGCTGGAGGTGGTAGCGCCGCCGGCCGTGGCGGTCGACGTTCTGCTCCACCGGCATGCCATCACGGACCTTCAGCTCGATCCAGCGCTCCGAGCGGCGGAGATGCGCGGCGAGCTGCTTCTTCGTCAGCAGGATGGGGCCGCGCGAGGGAAGGCTGATGATCTGAGCGCTCATCAGCCTTCTGTGCGGTTGTGGCCCGCCGCGCGCATGTCAGATATGACCGCGAGCAGCCCCAGAGCGCCAACAATTGCGTTGGCCCCCGGGGGCGACTACGGACCCCGATCTCGTCCCATCTCCGGACGTCTCGCCAGCCCTCGCGAGAACGGAGACATCATGCGCTCCCGTCCGAGCATACGAAGATGCTGGTCAGCCGGCTCCCATTGGGTGTCAGCGATGTCAGTTTTAGAGAGCGATGGCAGCTACACACGGCTGATGCGCATCTTCTCGGCCAGCCGCTCGACGCGCTGCTCGTCTTGGCCCTCGCGGCCAAGCTCGTCGCGTGCGAGGAACCAGTCGGACCCGTTACCGGCGCGGGATGCTTGGACGTAGGCGGTCTCGCGGCTTGTCTGCCAGCCGCCAGTGACGATGATCGCGCGCTCGACGATCGCGCCCTGCTGGCGGTAGACGTGCTGAGCGTAGGCGAGCCGCAGGGTGGAGAGCTGCTCGCCGGCAAGCCATAGCTCGCGCTCAGACCCGTCGAGGGCCACGGTTAGGGAGGCGTCTTCGAGCTGCAGGCCGGTGATCTGGCCGCGGGCGCCGTTCTCGATACGGGTTGCTCCTGGCGGGTGATGTTGCGCGGTGAAGGTGATGAGGTCGCCTTGGCGGAGCCCGTAGTGGCGGTTGGGCAGCGGGAGCTCCTCGTGTCCGAGTTCGCCGCGCTGCGCGCGTAGGTGTTGAGCGCGGGCGTTGAGACGCTCGATCTCGACGTTGGAAGCGTCGGCGATCAGCGTGATCTGGCGGGGGTCGTGGTGGTCGAGCAGCCGCGTCCAGGCTTGGGCGGCGCGCTCGCCGGCCTGGTCGCGGCTGTCGGCGAAATGCAGCCGTCCATTGGCGCGGTAGTGGGCCATCGCTCGCTCGGGTTCGCCGGCGCGCAGCGCGGCCCACGCTCGGCGCTCGGCGGGCTCGAGCGTCCGGTGCACGTCGGCAAGCTCGGCGGCCGGTGCGTGCAGAGCGAGCCAATCGAACATGCCGCCGGGGCCGATCGCGGGTAGCTGCCGTCCGTCGCCAACGGCGATCAGCTTTGCGCCGGAGCGCTCCGTCAGCGCGGTGAGGCGGTCCATGCGTTGGTGGTCGACCATCCCCGCCTCATCAAGGATCACTGTGGTGTCGGGGCCAACGCGGACGGTGCCGCGGCCCGCGCGGGAGACGAGCGCGTCGAGGGTCATGGTGCACCCGGCCAAGGCGAGGCTGTCCCGGCCAAGCCGCTCGGCCGTTGACCCGGAGACAGCGACGCCGATGACTTCGCGGCCGTTGTTCTGCTCGGCGCCGGCGGCGGCGTCGATCACCACGCCCTTGCCGGTGCCGGCGGGGCCGACCAGGACTGCCAGGCGCTCCGGGCCCGTCAAAGCCCGGAGCGCCGTCCGCTGCTCACCAGAGAGCGCGAACCCGACACGCTCGGCCACCTGCTCCTCCGCGAGCTCCCGCGCCACCTCCCCTACCTCCCGGCCCGCCGGGCGGCCGAGCTGCTTCGCGCGTCGCACGATCGCCTGCTCCTGCGCCCGGACTGCGAGCGTCGTCATCCGGCCTCCCTCGAGCGGAAGGACACGCCGCTCGCTCACCATCTGCCGCGCCAGTTGCAGGGCCTGCTCGGGAGAGAGCGCGCCCGCGCTCTGCTCGAGCGCCACCGCCCTCAGCCGACCAGCGTCGAAGACCGCCTCGCGCTCGGTCAGCTTGCGCTCGACCCGATCAGCGAGCGAGCGCTCGCGCACCCGCGGCAGCGGATCACCGATCAGCGCGATAGCCTGGTCGGGCCCGAAGCCATGGGCCGCCGCGGTACGTCCCCAGGCGCGCTGAAGGTCGCCGCGGGTGGCGAGCTGCCTGGCACGTCGGTTCTCCAGCGCGAGCTCTCGCAGCTCGCCCCGCTCAGGCGCCCGGCCATGCTTGGCGCGGAACCGCTCGGCCGCCGCCGCGACCTCGCGGCTGCGCGACGAGAACGCATCGCGAAGCCCCTCGGGCACCCGCGCAATCTCGAAGTACTTCCCGTCCCGACCGGTCCCCGCTTCGATCGGGTAGCCCTTCGCTCCCAACTCCTCGGACAGCGCCGAGCGGTAGAAGGCTCCCAGCTCCCGCGCCGCACGGAACACCGGGCGAGAGGCCACCGCCACATACCGGCCGTCCTCCCTCACCGCCCCGGCGATCACGACGTGCGTGTGCAGCTGCGGGTCCGGTGCCGCCGCACCCTCCACGCCCCTGGCGGTCGTGTGCAGGAAACCCGCGGCGATCACATCACGGGCGCGCTCCTCAACCACGCCGGCGCCGTAGCGCCGGCGGACCAGGCTCACGCTCTCCCGCATGTACTCGACCGCCCGCTGCACGGCCCGCTCATGCGCGGCCTCGAGCTGCTCACGCTGCCACTGGTCCGCGAGCGCCCACGCGACGGATACCGACTTCGGTGCGCTGAACGTCACGTCAATCCCTCCCCCACGCGTCCCATCGGGACCAGCACGCCGCAGCCATCGTCCCGTCTGCGGGTAGCGTCCCTCCATGGCAGCGACAAAGGCCGGGCCCTCCAAAGGTCCGGCCCCGCTAACTCCAAGCTCGTCAAGCGTCTCCGGGTCCGAAAGCCACCGGCCGGGGGCCTCCGTGACGCTGCCATCCGGGCGCAGGTAGTAGTCGCCGCGCTGCGGCGCCACCGTCTTGCCCTCCAGGTAGCGGGCGTATCCAGCCGCCTTCCCGGAGCCGATGCTCGCAGCGCTCATCACCCATCGAATTGACCCTCAGCACCCCGGGAACGGCCGAAATCCGAGGTACCGATCACACACCAACCGCACCCCTGTGCATCTGGTCTGTATGAGCTGTTGGGCTGCGTCGAGAGGTCAGAGGGCGCTGCCGCGCGCCGATCGGGGATGAGCTGTCGGTAGGCGAGCCCGGCTCGGAGCTGGGCTCGCGCTCGGCGCAGAGTTGGTGTCGGGTGGGGGTTAGCGGGGCCGGCGGAGCGTCGTAGGTGGCGTGACGTGCCGAACGAGCTCGAGGGCGCGACCAGCCTGGGGTGAGCAGGCCTGTCAGCCGGCGCAGGGCCAGGTGTCCGGGAGGCCGAGTAGCTCGCGCGGCGCGCGGTGCGCGCACTTCCGGACGAATTGGCCTGTGGTCGGCTCGACCGTCACGGTCGCCCAGGGCAGGTCGGCTGTCAGCGGGCGGGTCGCCGCCGGGTTCAGCCACAGCGTCGGCTGCACGGACGCGATCGACCAGGGGTGCAGGTGGATCGCGGAGAGCACGCCGGACACCCGCGTGGCGCTCTGCTGCTCGCCTCGCTGCCACAGGCCCTTCGGTTGGCGGTCGAGCCGCGCGGCCTCCGGCACCGGCCCATCGGGGCCAACCGGCACCTTGACCACCTCCGGCCCGTAGAGCGCCTGCTCAACATCGAGATGGGTCGCCATCTCGCGGGCGCACAGCGCGGCGATCACATACGGGCGATCCGGCCGACCGTACCTGCTCGCCTTCGCACGCAGGTCATCGAGGATCGTCGGCGGCTCGTTGAATATCCCGCCGCCGGACCGCATCGCGATGGTGGGGAAGGAGCGGTCCCCGCGCGACGACTCCGGCCGCGGCCAGGGCAACGCGCGCAGCCGCCAGCCACCTCCGAGGACGATCACCTCGTCGGCGCGGTCCAGCTCCCCGATCCGCCGGTGCTCGGTGTCCCAGTCGAGCGAGCCGAGCCACTGCTCGATCGCGCCCACGACCTCACGCTGTGAGGGCTGGGCGTCGCCCTGCGCGAGCTGATGGACCCTGAGCGCGAAGTCGGGGTGGTAGGCGGCTTCGATCATGTCGAGCACGAGCTCCTGGCGCTTGCGCGCGGCGGCCTCCGTGCTGGCGTAGCCGACGACCGTCGCCTCGAGGTAGAACGACCCCTTCGGGCTGTTCATGAGGAAGTCGGGTCGGCGCGTTGTGGCGGGCACCTCGGGGTCTCGCTCGCACTGGAAGCCGAGCCGCCGGTGCAGCTCGTGCAGGTAGAGCTCCCAGAACGCACCACGGAACTGGCGGTCGTCCTTCGCCTCCAGGCGCCCCCGCAGGTCCCCGTGGTGGTCGGCCGGCCAGTGCGCGAACCAGGCCTCCAGCACCGGGCGGGGCGCCGCCATCTCGGGTCGGCTGGCGCGGTTGATGAACGCCCACATCGTCTCGTCGGCGCGCTTCGGCGCATCGCTGGTCTGAGGGCCAGGAAAGAGGAGATCGTGTGCCACGGCACCAGGTCTAGCGCAACGACGTCAGCCTGCAGTCCGTATGGAAGAGCGAGCTTCGGATCGCTCGGACCAGCGCGACATCATTGCGGCGCGGCCCACCAGGCCAACTATGCAGCCTTCGCGGCGGGAATGCGGAGCAGGTCCCGCGCGCTCTCGGCCGACACCTCAAGTACTGAGGCGAGCACCGCATCTTCCGCCCCCTCGATGTCCCCGGGACTGGTCAGCCCTGCGTCCGCGAGCGCGAGGTACTGCCCACGTGTGAGCCTATCGCCGCACAGCAGGCCCAGGTCGACGAGGCTCGCGGGGATCCCGAGCTGCAGGCGCAGCAACAACGAGGACTCGAGCTCGGTGAGGTCGCTCTTCTGCACGAACTCGACCACGCGCATCGTCGTGGGGAGCAAATCGACGGTGCGGCTTATCGCGCCGCGCACTGGCCCGTCGATCGTGTTCGCGGGCTGGTGGCGTGTGAGCAGCTGCTCGATCCGCCGACGCGGCACCCCGTCGGCCCACAGCACGCAGCCGAAGGCGCGCTTCGCGCGGGCGGCGATCTGAGCGCCGTCGGGGTGGCTGCGAAGCGCTTCGTAAACGCCTCGCGCAATGCCGATGCGTGCGAGTTCCTGAAGCCAGGAGGAGGCCTCCTTCCGCCACCCGCGCGTGTTGACGGGCATGTACACCTCGTCGAGCTCCGCGGTCACCTGAACAAGCGCGAGCGCCGAGACGTCATCGGCGAGCCCGGGCGCGTTGCGCGCTACACGCGCGAGCCTCACGATCGTCTCCACGGCGACGCCCGCCTCGCCCGCGAACCGTCCAAGCGGTAGCAGCCCGAGGTTGCCCGCCTCGTCGCGCTCCACCATCTCCAGCTGCTCCAGCTCGGCCAGCCGCGCTCGCAGCTCCTCCTCGTCCCACGCCCACTCGCCCTGCGCGGCGCGGCGCTGGAACACGCCCCACGAGTTCTCCAAGAACTCGATCAGCTCGCCCCCGGACATCTGCCCCGCCATCCCCGGCCCTGCGACGGTCGCAAGCGCCCTGAGGATCAGCGCCCGCGGGTCGGCGTCCAGGAACCGCGACCGCAGGTCCTCCGGGCTCCCGGTCACGTACTGGCCCCACGCGAGGTGCTCGCTGCGGGGGTCGCGGGCGATGATCACCGAGCGGCCACGCTCAGTGAACCCGAGACGACCGGCGCGTCCGACCATGTTCTTGTACTCGGCGACCGTGTACGGCGCGCCGCCCGCAGCTCGCGCCTGCGGAACGCCTCCTCGAGCGCGAGCCGCTCCTCGCGGCTCAGCTCCGAGTTGTGGAACGCCACACCCCGACCGAGCACCTGCCGCAGCACGCCCGAGGTCTCCGATGGGTCGCCCTCCGGCATCGCTTCCAGCGCGGGCTCGCACGCCGCGAGGCCGAGGCTGTTCGCGAGGTACCTCGCGCAGCCGACCGTCGCGCCCTTCGTGTTGCGGAACACAATCACCTGCTCGTGCTGCTCGGCCAGCCTCGCGACCAGCGGGATGATCCAGTCCTGGCTGCTCCCGCGACCGTAGTGCGGCGTGATCAACGACTCGGTGTGCTCCTGCCCGTCGTCGCTCGCCCGCCAGCGGAAAGAGCCGTCGGCCCGGATCACACCCTCATCGAGCGGCACGGGGCGCTGCTCGTGGCGCAGCAGCCGGCCACCGATCCAGCGCTCTAGGCCCCCGGTGTCGCCGATCACCGCCGACAACGAAATCACCTGCGGCTCGATCCCCTCGCCACGGCGAACACGCAGAAGGGTGAGCAGGAACTCGAGGTTTGTGCCACGGCTCACGTCGGCGAGCATCTGCGCCTCGTCGACTACTACTGTGCCTACCCCGTCGAGCAGGTGCGGCGCCGCGAGGAACAGCGCTGTGGCCTTCTCGTAGGTCATCAGGCAGATGTCGTACTGGCCGCGCATCAGCGCCTCGTTGTCGTCGGTGAAGTCACCCGTCGCACGGATGGTGCGGATCCCGAACGCGCCGTACTTGCGCGCGAACTCCTGGTGCTTGTCGTTCACGAGCGCCTTCAGCGGCAGCAAGAACAGTGCGTGCTGCCCACGCAGCGTTCCCTTCAGCGCCGCGAGCTCACCGATCAGCGTCTTGCCGGAGGACGTCGGCGCGGTCACGAGCAGGTGCTCGGAGTCCAGCAGCCCGTAGTCGTTGATCGCAGCCAGCTGCAGATCGTTCAGCGACGGAACGTCCAGCCGCCACGCCTGCAGCAGCTCCTCGGGGAAGCCGTGCGCGGCGAGCGAGGAGATCTCCGGCGTCACCGGCTCCGGAGAATCCTCGGGGAAGGCCGCTGACCAGGCCGCGCCGCGGCGCATCACTGGCCAGGTGAGCTCGCCGTCCAGCTGCCCGCGCAGCGTCGGCTCTTGCTTGCTGCTGTTCGCAGCAGCCGTGTCGATTACTCGCCGGGTCACGTGGGCCATCAACGGCAGGACCGGCAGGCGGTCGCCCTCAGCGACCTCAGGCGCACCTTGCAGAGCGTCGATGAGATGGTGGGTGAGCAGGCCGTGGCGAAGGCGGGCGTACTCCCACGCCGGCTGCGTCGCGGTCGAGGCCGTGAGGATCAGACGGCCGTCACCGGCCATCTCCGCGAGCACTCGCTCCTCGGAGTCAAGGCTCCGCGGTCTCCCCTCGAGCGTGAGCACCTTCGCGCCCATCTCCCCGGAGAAGCAGCAGTCGAGGATGCAGACGAGGTGCCGCGCGGGGATCGCAGAGAACCAGTCCGTCAGCTGGGTGAGCGGCACCGCGCTCGCGGCGAGATTTTCGACCTGGGCGTCGTGCGTGACGAGCTCGTGCGACGCGCTGCCGTGCCCAGAGAACGTAACCACGACGACGTCCTCCTCTCCGCATGCGGCGAGGCGGTTGAACTGATCCTCCACGGCCGGCCTCGTAACCGCGGCACCCACAAGCAGGGTGGTTTCGCCCCCGAGGGTGTCCGTGAACAGCGCGTGTAGCGCCGTGGCGTCCGCCTCAGCGAACCGGAGCTCATTGATCGCTGGGGAGGCGTAGCGGTTGACGCCCATGAAGACCCCGTGGAAGCGACCCATCGCCATGGCCCTAGGATGGCGCCTCCGGCGGTCGAGCCGGGGATAGTCAGAGACAAAGCTGCTCGGCCCGCACGGCAGCCCGGCTCGGCCATACAAACCGATCGATCGTGTTTAGAAGCCCGGCGGCACTCAGCCGGGCAACGCTGTCCGCGGGATCTTGGCCGAGTTCTCGTCCGAGCTCGTCGACCGAGCGGGGCCATGGCTGCTCTCGGTCGAGCAGAATCAGCATCACCGCTCGGTCGGTGTTGTCGTCCTCCTCGCTCGGGACGGGGATACGCTGCTCGCGCATGGGAAGGTCTGTCCTTTCCGTGCCAGGCCCCCGGCAGCTCCAACTGCGCGGGGGCCGCTTCTTCGTTTGCAGACGAGCGTAAGACGCCCGTGCGATGGAATCCATCGCCTCACGCTGCAACCACGGCACGTTCGCAGCCCACGCAGGGATGCTTCCGCCTGATCTTCACAGCGCGCGGCCAGCGCGACCGTCAGACGCGAACGCCCCACGGTCCTAGCATGGCCGCGTGACCTCACAGGCGACAGCGTCGGCCGGTGCCCTGGGCGGCTCGGCCAACGAGAGGGGGGGGGAGCTTCGCGCCTGCGTCGGCGCGCTGCTTGCGAGCACCGTGATCGCCGCCCGGCCGCTCGCCGAGGCGGGGCTTGCGCTCGAGGGCGTTGTCGGGACCGGTCTGATCGCCGAGTCCGATGAGCCGGTCGACGATCTTGTCGTGCCGTCAGGCCCCAGCGGGCGGGTGTTCGTGCAGGTGAAGGAGAGCGCGGGCCTCGACACGAGCCCCAGCTCGCCGCTCGCTCAGTCCGTTGCCCAGTTCGCAGCGGCCTTGGGCAGCGGCCTCGAGAGCGACGACTGGCTCGTCCTCGCCTGCGCACGGCCGACCCGTGGTCTTATCGCCCTCGGTGCGCTGCTTGACCGGCGCCGGGCGGACCATTCCGGCGCCCCCAGCGGGACTGAGCTACGCGCGCTCGACAAACTGGAGACAATCGCCTCGCGCCACCTCGCGCGCGAGGAGCTCCCGGAGCTCCTCGCGCGCATGGTCATCTGGAAGACCGACCCGCGCAGCGGCGACGGTCGAGCGGCGCTGATCGCCCGCCTGGAGAGCCATGTGTGCGTCCCGGGCCAGGGCGCCGACGCTGCCCGTGAGCTGGCCGGCATCCTGAGAGGTCTCGCCCAGCTGCGCGGCGGTTGCGATGCGCTCAGATTGGCGCAGACGCTCGCAGCCTGCGGCGTGGAGCTGCGCTGCGGCCTCAGCGCCGAGAGCCCGGTCGCGGCAGCGCGCGCGCTCGCCGAGCACCGCGCGCGGATGACCCGTCTGGGACGCACGCTCTCCCTCTTCGGCGCGCCGGCCGCCCTCGCCGACCTGCCCCTGGATACGGCCGATGCAGAAGTGCGCGTCGACGTGGCGAACGAGGAGCGCTCGTATGGGCGCGCGCTCGAGCTCGCCCAGCGCCGCCGCGGGCGCTGCCTGCTGCTCGGGCCTCCAGGCGGCGGCAAGACCACCGCCCTGCGGGCCGTGTGCGCCCACGCAGCCGAGCGCCTGACGTGGCCCGTGCCGGTGCGCGTCCACCTCAAACGCATCTCGCGTGCGGGGCCGGTCATCGGTGACCGAATACTCGCGGCGGCCTGCGCGGCGGCGCCCGCGCCCGAACGCGCGGCGCTTCGCAGTGGCCTCGAATCCGAAGTCGCGCGCGGCAACGTGCTCTTCGCACTCGACGGACTGGACGAGGTGCGCCGCGGTCGCCGCGCGCTCGTCGGCGAGCTGATCGACTGGGTGCGAGACCTTCCAGCCCCGGCGGAGCTCGTGCTCGCCACCCGCCCCGTCGCCGCGGATGAAGGCCGCCGCCTCGGTCTTCCCGAGCTCAGCTTGCGAACGCCGGAGGACGCCGAGCGCACGGTGGTCGCGATCCTCCAAGCGGCCGCGCCGGCGGGGGACGGCGAGAACTGGGTGAGCGAGCGCTCCGCGTGGGTCTCCGCGACCCTTGGGAAGAACCGCATTCCGCCCACGCCGCTAACTGTCGTGACGCTATCGCTGCTCGCCGCGCGCGCCGAGGAGGTGTCTGCGCTGCCAAGCGACCGCGCGGACATCCTGTTGCGCCTTGTACAGGACGTGATCGAGACCTGGGAGCTCGAGCAGCGACACCGCGGCGAGGCAACAATCGGGCCGCTGGAGGACTCGCGCGCCCGGGAGGCGGTGGCGGTGGCACTGCGCACCCTGGGCGGGCTTGCCCTTGCCGGCGAGCCGGTCAGCGCTGCGCACGCCGCAGCAGCGGTGCGCGAAGCCCTAGTGGCCGAGTTCGCGCTCGTACCGGGTGATGCCCGCAGCGCCGCGGACGACGCGATCGGCTTCTGGACCGACGCGGGATTGTTCGCGTTCGAGGACGGGGATCTGACCGCCGTGCTGCGCCCGCTCGCCGAGCTTGCCCACGCGTGGGCTGGCGCGCTCGCCGGCGAGCGAGGCAAAGAGCTCTGGCTCGCGCAGATGCGATCTTCTGAGGAGACTTGGTCCGCGCTCGCGCTCGGCGCCGGGCTCTCGGCGCCGCTCGCTCGCGGCTGGCTGCAGGCCGCCAGCAAGCTGACGAGCGTTTCCGAGCTCGAGGCGCTGGCCGCCGCTGCCCGCGATGGTGTCGCCTTCGCAACAGAGGACCTCGCGGCGCTCGTCGACGGAGACACTCTTCGTCTGCTGGCCGATCCGGGGCTGGCTGAGCGCGCGGCGCTCGCACTGCTCCTGCTGCCGCTCGGCGCGCCGCTGCGCGAGCGGCTTGAGGGGCCGCTGTCCGCGGGCGTGCCGGCCGCGCGCCGCCCGGTCGTGCGCGTGCTGCAGCTCACCCGCTGGCACCGGACCGACGCACAGGCCGTTAGCGAGATGCGCGAGTTCATGGCCTTCGAGCGCCCACCACCTCGTGAGACGGTTAGGCCCGGCGAGGACGGTGTGCTGGAGCTGCTCGTCGCGGCACGCGACGATCCGTACCAACGGGCCTTCGAGGCCGCGGCAATTCGCCTCGCCGCGGGATCACGAGCGGACGCCGAGCTCGTGGTCTCGCGATTCGAGGACGGCAGCTTCGACTTTCGTGAAGCACTCGGAGACGCCCTGCGCGGCGCCGGGCACGGCGATCTCGCCGAGGCGCTCGACACCGAACTGCGCGAGGCATACGCGAACTTCAAGGCGCCCTGGCAGGACGTCGACTTCGACGCCCACACACGTGCGACGCTCGCGCTGATCGCCGAACTCGCGGACGATGGCGCACTGGAGCCGCTGCAGAGACGGCGCCTGGACGAGCTCGCCGACTTCGCCGCTACCGCCTCGCTGAACTGGGTGCGGCCCGGCTGGGCCGAAAAGCGCCCGGCGACGGCTCGGGCCTGGATCGGTGCCGTGGCGGCCCTCGGTGGCTTCGATCGCCCGGTGCTCGCAGCTCAAGCCCGCCTCGTCGCCGAGGAGCTCGCGCACGGAGAAGAGACCGACAGCCTGATCTACGACAACGGCGAACGCCGCGTTCTGAAGGTGGACTGGAGCGACATCGCCGACCCCGACGCGATGCTGCGCGGGCTCATCGACTGCATCGGTGTGCTCCCGCGCCAGGCACAGGGTGCGATCTTCGCCGCGATCACCAGCGCGCCCGACCGCGCGCAGGCAGTCGCGCTGCTTGAGGCCCACATCGAGCGAGTGCTCATCTGGGCCCGCGAGCTCGCGGGCCTGATGCTGCTGCTGCTCGCGCCCCACGCACAGGAGCTCGCTGAACGCTGGCTCGCCGGCGAGGATCCGATGCTGCGCTCCGCCGCCGCCGAGTGGCTCTCGGCGCGCGTAGCCGCTGGCGAGGACGGCGAGGAGCAGCTTTTTCGCTGCCTGGACGACGCCGACGAAGGCGTGCGCTCACAAGCCCTCAGCCATCTGGGGGACACGCGGCTCTCGCCTGCACTGCGCGAGGAGCTGCGCAAATTGTCCACGAGCGAGGTCAGGCCGTGGATGTGCAGCCACTGCGGCGCGGAGAACTCGGCCGGCAAACGCGCCTGTGGTGAGTGCCACGTCGTCGGCCCCGAGACACGCAACGGAGCCGAGCGACTGCTCGGTCAGTAGTCCCCGTCCGCATGAGTGGGACCGGGTCATCGCAGCGTACGCAGCGTACGCAGCGCTGCGACCGTTCTGCGTACGCACGACGCCTCGATACCCCGCAAACTCCATGAATCCGTTCGCAACGCTTCGCAGCGGCCTGTCTGCCAAAAAACCCCTGCAAAGGGGCGAAGTTCGGATCCCTTCGCCCCTTCTTGCTTCAGTGGAGACGGTGGGAATCGAACCCACGTCCGGGTCGGCGGAGACGGACCTCGCCAGGTGAGCCTGCTTTCTGATCCCGGCCTTCCCCGCCGCAGGCAAGCGGGGCCCGAGACCTCACGGCTTAGCTATTGACTAAGCGGCGAGGGCGTACTCGTGAGAGTCCGCACTTATGGTTTTCCCGGGTGTTTTACGAGGCCGCCCGGGACCTCGACTCGCCACCATCCACACGAACCGGCCATGTCGAAGCCTGTCGTCCCCGTGGATGTTCACTTCTGCCTTCAGTCTAGCCCCCGGTCGTCCAGGGTGAAGCGCAGAACCGGCGTGGGACGTAAAGCGACGCGGTCCCGGGCCGCTTGAGGAACCTTCCGCGGCGTCCGGGCCAAAAGCCCTTCTTCCGTTTCTGGTGGCGCGGCCTCACACCTCGTTGGCCTCGCTCTTCGCGGCTCGGTTCCGCGTCTGGATGGAACCTAGCCGGAGCCCCCGGACCGCGCAAGGCTCGGGTCGCGACGATCCCGCATTCTCCGAGAAAACCCTTCCGGCGTGGCGCCCGGCCCGCGAATAACCGGCGGCGATCGACATGCTCACCGCCACGCGGCTCACCGCCACGGCTCACCGCCACCACGCGGCACCTTCTTCGTGATGCTGCGCCGGCCTGCCGTTGATCGATCTCGGCACAGACGCAAATCGACGCGGTCCCGAGCCACTTGAGGAACCTTCCGCGGCGCCCGGGCCACAAGGCCCTTCTTCCGTTTGGGTGGCGCGGCCTCACACCTCGTTGGCCTCGCTCTTCGCGGCTCGGTCCCGCGTCTCAAGAACAAAGGTAGCTCGCGCGATCCCGTGATGCAAGGGCCCTGCCGAGGGGAAGTCGCATCGACCGCGGAGAGCCGTGCGTCCGTTCGGCCACGGACGCGATCCCCCAACTGCACACACGGCTGCGATGGTTAGGAAGCGCTTATCACGGCTGCGACAATGGAGGTATGGAGAACCCCGAGCTCTCACTCCCCGGCGGCCCCCCTTCGCTGGCCGGCGGAGCGGCGGCCGCCGAGCGCGAGCCGCTGCACGGCAACCCCTTCGGGGAGCGGCAAACCGAGCGGCCGAGTCATCGCGGCGGCCTGCGCGGCCGCATCGGCAGCGTGCTGGCGGCGATCGCCGCCCTCATCGCGAAGTTCTTCGCGGTCATCAAGGGCGCGTTGCTGTTCCTGCCCAAGATCAAGCTGCTCTCGACGGCCGGCACCGCCCTCATCTCCGTCGCCGCCTACAGCCTGTGGTTCGGCTGGACCTTCGCGCTGGGCTTCGTGATCCTGCTGTTCGTGCACGAGATGGGTCACGTGCTACAGCTGCGCCGGGAAGGCATCAAGGCCAGCGCGCCGATGTTCATCCCCTTCCTCGGAGCCGTCGTGATGATGCGCCAGATGCCCGACGACGCCCTCGCCGAGGCGCGCGTGGGGCTCGCCGGCCCGGTGCTCGGCACGCTGGGCGCGGCCGCTTGCCTGGCGATCGGCGAGGCCACCGGCAGCGACTTCTTCTTCGCGCTCGCCTACATCGGGTTCTTCCTGAACCTCTTCAACCTGCTGCCGATCGTGCCGCTCGACGGTGGCCGCGCGATGGCCGCGATGGCGCCCTGGACCTGGTTCGTCGGCTTCGGTGTGCTCGTCGCGCTCGAGCTGCTCTTCCCGAGCCCGATCCTGCTGATCATCATCCTGTTCGCCGGCTACGAGCTCTACCGTCGCTGGAAGCAGCGCAAATCGGGCTCGCCGGCGCAGGCCGCCTACTACCGCGTGTCGCCGAAAAACCGGGCGCTCGTGGGCGCCGTCTACCTCGGGCTCGTCGTGCTGCTCGCGCTCGGCATGGACGCCGCCCACATCCTCCACACCGGCG
>WNFI01479043.1_pt1 | contig 33407 bp, 34 predicted proteins | sample 5400471 | NCBI WGS metagenome assembly WNFI01 (sample SAMN13153348, study PRJNA577476) | soil metagenome | isolation source: 100 cm saprolite on Douglas fir-dominated hillslope | place: USA:California | collected 2013-09-17 | reverse complement strand
CCCGCGGGCGAGGTGCTCGGCCACCGCCCAGGCGATGGACAGGCCGTCGAAGGTGGCGGTGCCGCGCCCGATCTCGTCCAGCAGGACGAGGCTGCGCGCGGTGGCATGACGCAGGATGTGCGCGGTCTCCTGCATCTCGACCATGAACGTGGACTGACCGCGGAGAATGAGATCGGACGCACCCACGCGCGTGAAGACGCGGTCCACGAGGCCGAGCTTCGCTTCGCGGGCGGGCACGAAGCAGCCCATCTGCGCCATCACCACGATGAGTCCGGTCTGGCGCAGGTAGGTGGATTTGCCGCCCATGTTGGGCCCGGTGAGGATCAGCAGCCGAGGCCCATCCTCCTCGGCCAGGCGGAGGTCGTTGGCCACGAACGGCTCGGACAGGACCCGTTCCATGACCGGATGCCGGCCCTCCACGAAGACGAGCTCGTCCCCGCCGCTCATCCGCGGCTTGACGTAGTTGTGGCGGCAGGACACTTCGGCCAGCGCGGACAGGGTGTCGATGGCGGCGATGGCGCGGGAGGAAGCCTGGATGCGCCGCGCCTGGGCCGCGACCCGCGCGCGCAAGGCCTCGACGATCTCGGCCTCGCGGGCCACGATGCGCTCGTCCGCCTTGAGGACCTTCTCCTCGTACTCCTTCAGCTCGGGGGTCACGAAGCGCTCGCCGCCCGCGATCGTCTGCTTGCGGATGTAGTCGTCCGGGACCTGTCCCAGGTTCGACTTGCTGACCTCGATGTAGTAGCCGAACACGCGATTGAAGCGGACCTTCAATGACGCGATGCCGGTGCGCGCGCGCTCACGCTGCTCGATGGCGGCGATCGTCGTCCGTCCGCCGTGGCTGATCTCCCGCAGGGAGTCCAGCTCCGCGTCCACGCCCGCGCGCACCACGCCGCCCTCGCGGACGGTGGGCGGGGGCTCGTCCACCACGACCGTCTCGACGTCCTCCGCGACGTCCAGGGGCGGGTCGAGGTCCTTCAGCTCGGACCGCACGAGCGGGGCCTGACAGTCCTCGACGCAGGCGGCGGCGTCGGGCAGGGCGCGCAGCGAGCGCGCCAGCGCGCGCAGGTCGCGCGGGGAAGAGGTGCCCAGGCTCACGCGGCCCACGATGCGCTCCAGGTCCTGGACGTCGCCGAGCGCCTCGCGCAACCGCGCGCGCTCGACGGTGCGGAAGGCGAGCTCTTCGACGGCATCCAGCCGGTCCTGGATCGGCTCCAGCCGGGCCAGCGGGCGCAGCAGCCATTCGCGGAGACGGCGCGCGCCCATGGGCGTGCGCGTCAGGTCCAGCACGTCGAGCAACGTGCCCCGGCGCGAGCCGTCCACGGCGTTGTCCACCAGCTCGAGGTTGCGGCGGGTGAGGGCGTCGAGGACGAGTCCGTCCTCGACGGCGCGCGTGCGCAGCCCCGTCACGTGGGCGAGGTCACGCTTCTGCGTATCGCGCACGTAACGGAGGGCGGCGGCGCCGGCGGCGATGGCGGCGGGTTGCGCGTCGCAGCCGAAGGCTTCCAGGGTGAGCACCCCGAAGTGGGCGAGCAGGTCGCGGCGACCCGCGCGAGGGTCGAAGGCGGACGGGTCCAGCTCCGTGCGCGGAATCGCGGCTTCGGTGGAGGCGGGATCGGTCAGCCACGCGGGCAGCGCGGACCCGTGCGGCACCAGCAGCTCACGAGGGCGCGTGGCCCCGAGGTCGTCGCGCAAGAGGTCCCACGCGCCCGCGCCGTCCCACTGCGCCACCTCGAACTCGCCGGTGGTGGCGTCGATCCACGCCGCGCCCAGGGAGGAGGGGCCGGGGGCGAGGGCGAGGACGAATGCAGCTTCCGTCGCCTCCAGGGCGGAGGATTCGAGCTGCGTGCCCGGCGTGACCACGCGCACGACCTCGCGCTTGACTACACCCTTGGCGGTGCGTGGGTCCTCCATCTGCTCGCACACCGCGACGCGGAACCCCTGCTTCACCAGCCGGCCCACGTAGGTGGTCACCGCGTGATGGGGGACGCCGCACATGGGGATGGGCTCGCCTTCGCGGTCCTTCGACCGGGAAGTGAGCGCGATCTCGAGGGCGCGCGCGGCCACCACCGCGTCCTCGAAGAAGAGCTCGTAGAAGTCGCCCATGCGGAAGAAGAGCAGCGCGCCCGGGTGCTCCGCCTTCATCCGGTGGTACTGCTGCATGGCCGGCGTCTGGGGCTGAGTGGTCATGGGTGTGGCCGAGCAATGGCGTGGCGGTATGCTCGGCCACACTCATAATAGGTCGACAGCTATTAGGAATGTGTCCCCAGTGAAGCTCCTCGCGGTCGACACGACGAGCGAGCGCGAGAGCGTCGCCCTGGCCGACGATCTCGTCGTTCTGGCCGAGGCGCGTGTCCGTGCCCACGGGCACTCGCGGCAGCTCCTGCCCGCGGTCGAGTTCGTCCTTCGCGCCTCCGGGATCGACGCGATGGAGATCGAGGGTTACGCCGTGACCGTGGGTCCGGGATCCTTCACCGGCGTCCGGGTGGGGCTCAGCACGGTTCAGGGTCTGGCCCTGGCCTCGGGCCGTCCTTGCCTGGGCGTGTCCACGCTGGACGTCCTGGCCGCGGCCATCGCGGGGGAGGCGCCCACGCTGGTGCCCATGGTCGATGCCTCGCGGGCCGGGCAGGTCTTCGCCGCCGTCTACGGCCCGGACGCGCGCCGGCGCGAGGATCCCCAGTCCGTCGCGGCCGAAGCGATCGCCGGACGCGTCGTGGGGCCGCTCGCGGTCATCGGCGACGGCGCCGACCGTTATCGCTCCGAGATCGTGACCCGGCGCCCGGACGCGCTCTTTCCGCGGCGCAGCCTCTATCTCGCGGCAGCGCTCGCCCGCCTGGCCGCGCCGCGGCTGGCCGCGGGCGAGGGCACGTCGCCGGGGGCGCTGCGGCCGCTGTACCTGCGCGCGGCGGACATCCGGCCGAGCGGGCCATGAGCAACGCCGTGAGCCTCCCGCCCTACGTGGTCGAGGAAGCCCGCCACGACGACGTCGACGCCCTGGCCAGCCTCGAGCGGCGCTGCTACACGCATCCCTGGAGCGTGCGCGGGTTTCGTGAAGCGCTGCGGCGCGGCGAGAACGGCCTCGTGCTGGTGGCGCGCGCGCCTGCCGGCGCCGATCCCGAGCGCGGCATCCTCGGCTACTGCGTGATCGAGACGGCGGCGGACGAGCTGCACGTCCACAACCTGGCCGTGCGGCCGGAGTATCGAGGGGGCGGGCTCGGCCGCCGGCTGCTCGCCATCGCCCTGACCGTCGGAGAGCGCCGCGGGGCGCGGGTCGCCCTGCTGGAAGTGCGGGCGAGCAACCGGCCCGCCATCGAGCTGTATCGCTCGATGGGCTTCGCACCGGTCGCGGTCCGCCGCAGCTACTACTCGCAGCCCTCCGAAGACGCGCTCGTCCTGCGCAAGGACGGCATCGGAGACGGCGGAAATCAGCCTTGAAATCACCGGGAGCGGGTGGTAACGTCCGGATCAGGGCCACCCCGCCGTCGCCCCTCACGACGCGGACCTACAGGCGCCTGGTCTACCTTCATGATTCGGAGGTGCCGATGTCCCAAAACGCCGGTTCTACGGAGCGTCTCCTCGAGAACGAGGAGTACAAGCGGCTTCACGAGCAGCATCACGAGTACGAAGCCCGCTTGAGCCAGTTCACCGACAAGGCCGTATTGAGCGACGAGGAGCAGGTCGAGGAGACCACCATCAAGAAGAAGAAGCTCCAGTTGAAGGACCGGATGGAAGCGATCGCGCGCCGGATGAGGGAGGACCACTAGGGCCCCTTCCGGGGTGCACCGCCGGACGCGGAGGGCCTGCGAGCCCTCCGCTTTTTCATTTAATATGCACGCGCGGACATCGGAATGAATACTGAGGCCACGAGCGGGGGAGTCCAGCGGCCGGAGCGGCCGGCCACGTCACGGCGCCGCTTCTCGCGCGGCGCCGCCATCCTGCCCAGCCTGTTCACGACGGGCAACCTGTTCCTCGGATTCTGGGCCATCGTGCGCACGTTTCACGGCCAGTACGCCGAGGCCGCGCCCCTCATCTTCTGGGCCATCCTGCTCGACGTCCTGGACGGCCGCATCGCGCGCCTGACCGGCACCACGAGCGAGTTCGGGGCGGAGCTGGACAGCCTGGCGGACGTGGTCTCGTTCGGCGTCGCTCCGGCCCTCCTGGCCTACTCCTGGGGCTTCGCCACGCTGCCGCGCGTGGGGTGGCTGGTGGCGTTCCTCTTCATCGTGTGCGGCGCGCTTCGGCTGGCCCGGTTCAACGTCCAGAAGAGCTCGGTGGACGGACGGTACTTCGTCGGCCTGCCGATCCCGGCGGCGGCCGCTCCCGTGGCCGCCCTGGTCAACGTCTCGCCCCAGCCCGTCGACGAGAGGACCCACGCCGTCGTCTGGCTCTCGCTGCTCATCGTCCTCTCCTTTCTCATGGTGAGCACGTTCCGCTACACGTCCTTCAAGAAGGTGGACCTCCGGAGCCGGCGCAGCTACGTCAACGTCGTGGGCATCGCGCTCCTGCTGATCGTGTTCAACATGCACCCGGGGTGGTGCCTGCTCGCGCTGGCCACGCTGTTCTGGCTCTCCGGACCGCTCGTCTATCTGTGGGGACTCGTGTTCCGACGCCGCCCCGGCCCGCCCCCCGTCGTCGCCGCCAGCGAGGCGCCCTGAACGGTCCCGCCGCGTCGCGGACGGCGCCGGACCGGCCGTGCGTGGGTGTCGGCGGCGTGGTCCTGATCGGCGGACGCGTCGTGCTGATTCGCCGGGGAAAGGAGCCGCTTCGCGGCCGCTGGGTCATCCCGGGCGGCACCGTCGAGCTGGGGGAAACGCTGCCGGAAGCGCTCGTGCGCGAGATGCGGGAGGAGACGGGTCTCGTCGTGCGTCCGCGCGAGATCGTGCTCGTCTTCGACCGCATTCAGCGGGAGGGCACCGAGGTCGAATACCACTACGTCATCATCGACTACGCCTGCGACTACGTGTCCGGCGAGCTGCAGGCGGGGTCCGACGCGGACGAGGTGGCGCTGGTGGCTCCGGACGAGCTGGGCGGCTACGACCTGCCGCCGCAGGCCCTCGAGCTGGTGCTGGACGTTTTCCGGCGCGGGGTGTAGGATTCTTCAAGTAACGCTTTTACTGGGGCCCCTCATCTCTCTGTAAAAGGGGGACAAATGAAGCTGGTTGTCGCCGGGATCGCACTCCTCCTCCTGGGCTCGGCTTCGGCCGAGTCCGGGATCTTCAGCGGGATCTTCAAGGGGAAGGACAGCCTGCCGAAGCCGATTGATTCCCCGATCGTGCGGCCGAAAGCCCGCCAGGACCACAAGGCCGGAAAGCGCAGTGGCCAGCACCCCAGCGCGTTCTCCCGATCCGACTACGGCGCGGAATGGGACAAGATCTTCAGTACGCGCCGCCCTCACCCGATTCCCGAGTACCTCTACCAGACGCAGTAGGCGTCTGGGCGGCCGGCAACCATAGGAGGGCGCGGGTCGGCTCGCCCGGCGTGCTCTCGAGGCTGACGCCGCCGCCGTGGTCCTCCGCGATCTTCTTCACCAGGGCGAGTCCGAGGCCGCTGCCGCTGGTCTTCGTCGAGAAGAACGGCTCGAAGATGCGGTCGCGGACTTCCGGGGCCACCCCGGGGCCGGAGTCGCGCACCTCGATCTCCACACGGCGCCCCTCGTCTCGCGTCCGCAGGCTCACGCGGATGGCCCCGACCTCGCCGACCGCCTGCAGGGCGTTCTCCAGCAGGTTCACGATCGCGCGCTCCAGGAGGCGGCGATCGGCGCGCACGGCGGGCGCGGCGCCGTCGAGATCGAGGGTCAGCTCCACGCGCGGGGGCAGGCCGGCCTGGTAGGGCCGGACCACCTCCTCCAGCATCGTGCGCGGATCCTGCGCGGACCGCTCGTCCGCCGGCGGCCGCGCGAACGCCGAGAACTCGGTCACGATCCCGCGAAGGGTGCGCACCTGCTTGAGGATGGTGTCGGTGCAGGTCTCGAGCGTGTGCGCGAAGTCCTCGCTGTTGTCCGCGAACACGCGGCGCAGGTGCTCGGCGGAGAGCTGGATGGGGGTGAGCGGGTTCTTCACCTCGTGCGCGACCTGCCGGGCCATGTCCGCCCAGGCGGCCAGCCGGTTGCTCCGCTCCAGGTCGCGGCGCTGAGCGTGCAGGTCGCGCGCCATCTGGTTGAAGGCGTCGACGAGCCGGCGCAGCTCGTCCTGGCTGGTGGCCTCCACCCGGGCCTCGAGGTCACCCTGCGCGATGCGGCGCGTGGCCCGCGTGAGCTCCTGGATGGGCCCGGAGATGCGGCGGGCCATGGTGAGAGCGATGCCCGCGGCCAGACCGAGGAAGAGCACGGAGGCCAGGCGGATCGTGCGGTCGAGGTCGTCGACGGTGGCCTCGACCTCGCGTTGTCTCAGGGCGAGCGGCATCGAGAGCACGCCGTGCTCGGGCCCGCCCACGTGGACGGGTACGGAAGCGACCAGGTACGAGAAATCGCCGATCCGCTCCGTCTGGAGGGTCGAGGGCTGCCCTTCGAGGACGATGGCGCGGTAGACGGACCCGGACACGCGGGGGGCGAGGAGGCCCGACGCGTAGAGCTCGCGCTTGCTCGACGCGACGAGGCGCCCGCGCTCGAACAGGTCGAGGTCGTTCTTCACCACCGAGGCGAGCCACACCAGCGCCGCGTCCGTGACCGACTCCGAGCCCGTGGCTTCCTCGCGTTGGAAGAACGCGTAGTCCTCGACCGCCTTCTTGGCCACCGACGCACGTTCCAGGGCCTGGTCGTCCGACTCCTTGCGCAGGCGCGCGGTGACGAAACCGCTGACCACGATCTGGAGGACGGCCGCGGGGACGCGAAGCGGCGACCCACCGCCGCGAACAACGACGGCAGGGACAGCGAGGGGCGGCGCAGCACCGAGCGCACCAGCACCACCAGCACGAGGACGAGGACGCCGAGCAGGAGCAGCGCGGAGACGGCTTCCACGAGGTCGGCCGCGTAGCGTCCGGGGGAGAGGGCCCGGTAGGTGAGCGCGTACACGAGATCGGACGTCGCGAACACGTAGGCGTGCTGGGCCACGCCGTCCACCTCGAGCGTCGTCCATACCCCCGCCGCGCGTCGGCTGGCCTCCAGCGCGCGCGCGGTGAGTCCGAGGTCGAGGGCGGGCGGCCGCTCCGCCGAGCTGAAGGCGACGTCCCGGTGCGTGTCGTACACGAGGAGGGTCACCGGCCGGTCCGGGAGCCCGCCGCGGGCGGTGTTGCGATACAGCACGGAGTAGGGGTCGCGCCCCTGCACGAAGGGGAGGCTCCAGAAGTCCTCACCCACGTAGACGTGGATCGCGCCGTGGGCTTGGCCGTGGTAGGTCAGCAGCCGCTGCGCGTGCAGCACGAGCGTCTCCGTGCTGGCCAGGCTCACCGGCTCGCGGGAGACCATCCATTCCGCGCCGCGGGGGAGCCGCCGCTCGCGGGAGGCGATGGACGGCAGGTTGAGGGCGAAGCGGCTGATCACGGTCCCGCTGGCGTCCTGGATCTCGATCGCGGACGAGAAGCCGTAGGCGGAAAGCTCGGTGGCGGACCAGACGGCGAAGGCCAGCTCCTCGATGCCGGGAGGGTAGATGCCGGGAGGCGCATCCTCGAGCACGTTCATGGAGTCGATGGCGCGTTCCGTTCCCTCGAGGGCGTACTGGCGCCACTCCGGCTGGCGCAGGACGAGCGCCGCGTAGTCGGTCTCGATCTGCCTGCGCAGCGTCTGCTGGGTGTCGTGGACGAGGGTGGGATAGAGGAGCGCGGCCAGGGCAGCCACCGCCACCAGGACCAGGGCCGCGCAGGCGCCGGGCCGCAAGGCGCTCAGCCGCTCACGGGCCGCGCGCGCCTCCAGGGCAGCGCCCAGGGCGAGGGCGAAGAGCAGGAAGACGGCCGGGAGCGGGACGTCGTGGTGCTCCCCGGGCCAGTACCGCACGCCCGCGGTGACGGCCGCGGCCAGGACCAGCACCATGGCGATACGAAGGCCGCGGGCCAGCGGCGCGGGCGCGCCGAGGGTCAGCGCGCTGGCCGCGCCCAGGGCCCCCGCCGCCATGACGCAGAGGAGCGCCAGGTCGATCGTGAGGTGCGCCGCGGAGCGCGGAACGAGGGGCAGCACGGTCAGGTCGAGGGAGCAGTTCACGACCGTGTCCTCGATCAGGCGGAACGTACCCGCGAGGACGGGTATGGCGAGGAGCGTTGTGCCGAGCACGCGGATCAGGGAGGGCGCAGCCGCCGGAAGGCGCCGCGCGCCGTCGAAGGCCGCCGCGGCCAGGGCCAGGAGCGCGATTGCGGTGAGGAGCAGGTCGATGGGGCTGATGAGGAACGGCCCCAGCAGCGTGGAGGCATAGGTGTCCGGCGAGACGAGCTCCGACGAGACCAGCGGGAAGGCAGGCGGGACGTACACGAACAGGAGGCGGCAGGCCACGGCGGCGACGGCCCATCGCCACGCGCGCCATCCGCGCTCCCGCCGGTCTCCGATGGCCCAGGCCACGAGCAGGACGGCGGCCACGAGGGAAAGGCCACGCCGGTAGTGCGCCTCCAGCGTGCGCTGCGCCTCGTCCAGCGGCGGCACGATCGCGCGCACCGCGGCCAGCACGCCGCCGTCCGGCGAACGGAGGATGCCGTCGCGGAAGAAGACGCCGGCGGCCGGGGGCGGGAAGGGCCGAGGACCCTCTCTCTCGCCGTGCGCGTCGACGTAGCGGAACTCGACCCCGCCTTCCGGACCGGCCAGAAGGTCGTAGTCGTGGAGGTACTCGTTGCGCACGTTGCGGCGCATCTCGATGGGGAGGGCGACGGTGGCCACGCCCGACCAGGCTCCGTCCTTTCCGCGGATCGGAGCGCTCGCCACCAGGGTCGTGGTCACCGTGCCGCCGAGCACGAACACGTCCGCGCGATCGTGGACGAGGCCTTCCAGGACGGCCGGATCCGACGTGCGCCCCGCCCAGGCGAGGGGGCGCAAGGGGATCGCGTCCACGGCCAGCGACGGCGCGAGGTCGCGGTCGCGTGCCCGCGCTTCGAGCTCGCCGAACAGTCGCACCAGGGCAGCCCGATCGCCGGCGAGGGCGCTCCTCGCGTCGTCGAGGGCGGCGACGGAGGCCGCCTGCGCCTGCAGGCTCTCGACCAGGGCTTGCGCGCGCTTCTCCACGGCCAGGAGCCGCGCCTGGGCACGCGTCTCCGCCCATCGGGGCCAGCGTGCGGCCTGGACGTGCAGGTGGATGGCGGCGGCGGCCTGGATGAGGACGAGCAGGGTGGCCAGGGCGGTGAGGGTACGGCGCGCGCGTCGCGCCGTGGCCGCGAGCAGCAGGGCGGCGGCCGCGGTCAGGATCCCGGATACCGGGGCGGCCCAGAGGACGTCGGCCACGACGAGCGTCCCCGCCGCGAGTGGTCCCGCGGCGGAGCGGGCGGGAGGCGGCGGGGCCGCCGGGAGCGAGCGCGCATCCGCCATCAGGAAGAAAAGACCACAAACGGCGCGCGAACGCTAGCCGGCGTCACGCGCCACGCGCGGTCAGCGTGAGGAGCGGATCTCGTGGATCCGCCAGTCGCCGCTCTCCTGGCGCAGGGTGAAGGTCACCGTGTCCGTGGCCTCCGCGCCGCCGCGGCCCGACCTCCGCACCCATCGTCCGCGCGCGAAGGCGATGCCCGGACCGGAGACGGTGACGTCCTCGTCCTTGAACGCGAACTGCCGGGTGCGGTTCTCGTCGAAGATGCGGCCGAAGATGACCTCGAGCTGGCTCGGTCCGTAGGACCCCGGGCCCTCCATGACGTCCTTGAGGTCCACCCGCACCTTCGTGTTGGCGGTGAAGGCGGGACGCAGCGAGCCCGCATCGCCGCTGCGGAAGGCCGTCTCGATGCGGCGCAGCCGGGCGGAGAGCGCGGGCTCGACCGTCGCCGCGCGCACGGGGGCGGCCGCGCACAGGAGCAGCGCCGCGGTGCCGATCCGTCCCACGCGTTGGATCCGTTGCGGCATGCCCATGCGATCGTAGACCCCGCAGGCGACGACGTCCAACGGAGTTTTGCAGGGCCTGTGCCGCCGGTAACTCCATGACGTACGGAGATGGCTTCGATGCGAACGTCCTATGGCGGGGACGGGCCTGTGCCCGGGGGAGGCCGGAATATACTGCGGCGTCCGAGCGGCCGGGCCGCGGACGAAGGAGGGCACGGGATGACGGAAAAGGTGGCCACGAACTGGGAGCAGCGCTTCTCGAGCGCGGCGCGCGGCATGCGCTTCTCCGCCATTCGGCGGATGAGCGCGCTCATCGAGAAGCCGGGGATCATCTCCTTCGCACCCGGCCAACCCAGCCCGGACACGTTTCCGGTGGACCGCTTCCGCACGATCCTCGAGGACATCCTCGCGCGTGAAGGCGCGGCGTCGTTCCAGTACATCCTCACGCGCGGGCTCGCCCCCCTCCTGAGCGCGGTGCGGGACTACGCCGCGGCGAAGGGGATGGGGGCGGCGGCGGACGAGGTCCTCATCACGGAAGGCAGCCAGCAGGGCCTCGATCTCGTCGCGCGCGTGCTCATCGATCCCGGCGACGTGGTCCTCGTCGAGCGGCCCTCGTACATCGGCGCCACCTCCGCCTTCCGGGCCGCGCAGGCGCGGATGGTCGGCGTGCGCCTCGGTCCCGACGGCCTCGACCTCGACCATCTCCGCGAGCGTCATGGCGCGGAGACCGCGGCCGGGCGGCGCGTGAAGTTCCTGTACGTGACCCCCAGCTTCCAGAATCCATCGGGGATCAGCCACTCCCCGGCCTCGCGGCGCGCGCTGCTCGAGGCCGCGCGCGAGCTGGACCTGCTGGTGGTCGAGGACGATCCCTACGGCGATCTCTACTTCGAGGCGGAGCCGCTGCCCACGCTCCGCTCGATGGCGGGGGAAGCGGAGGTCGTGTACCTGTCGTCGTTCTCGAAGATCCTGGCTCCCGGGCTGCGCACGGCGTTCGTGCTCGGCCCGGAGGAGCTGCTGGCCAAGATCGAGATCGCGAAGCAGTCCGCGAACCTCTGCGGCAGCAGCCTGGACCAGCGCATCATCCTGGCCTGCCTGCGCGGCGGCCTCATCGAAGAGCAGAAGGCGCGCATCCGGCCCTATTACCGCGCGAAGCGCGACGTCATGCTGGACGCGCTCGACAAGGAGATGCCGCCCGGCGTGAGCTGGACGCGTCCGCGGGGAGGGCTGTTCGTATGGCTGACCCTGCCCGAGGGTCTCGACGCCGCCGCGCTCCTGGAGGCGGCGGTGGCGGAGGGCGTCGCCTACGTCACGGGCGCGCCGTTCTACGTCGACGGCGGGGGGGAAAACAGCATGCGCCTCACCTTCGCCAAGGAGGACGCACCCACCATCGAGGAGGGGGTGCGCCGGCTCGGGCGGGTGGTACGGGGCCGGGTGGGCTGAACGGACGGAGACGAACCGTGAAGCCCCCGTCCGTTCAGACGTTCAAGCGGTACAGCATCCAGTAAATCACGACCCCGGTCACGGACACGTACGCCCAAAGGGGCAGCGTGATGCGCGCCAATCGACGGTGACGATCGAATCGCCCGCGCAAGGCCGGCACCAGCGTCGTCGCCACCAGGGGGACGATCGCGACGGCCAGGACGGTGTGCGTCAGCAGGATCGTGAAGTACACCGTCCGCACCGCGCCCTGGCCGCGAAAGCGAACCGAACCGACCTGGGCGTGGTAGACGAGATAGCTCGTCAGGAAGAGCGCGGAAGAGGCGAGAGCGGCCAGCATCACGCGCTTGTGGGCGTCGCGTCGGCCGCGCCGGATGAGGACGTATCCGGTGGCGAGCAGGACCGCGCTGCTCGCGTTGAGGAAGGCGTTGAGCGCCGGGAGGTCGGTGACGGTCAACGCCGCGCCCGGAGGGCGGCGGTGTCCTCTGCGAGCGTGCGCATCGCCGCCTCGTCCGTGCTGTCGTAGTAGCCGCGGATGACGCCCGCGCCGTCGACCAGGACGAACTTGGAGCTGTGGAGGAAGGGACCGTCCCCCCCGGCCGCCTGCTCCCCGGGCGGAACCTCCATGGCCGCGAGCTTGAAGCCGGCGACGGACAGGGTGTAGAGCTCTTTCGCCGGGCCCGTCACGAAGCGCCAGCCCTCGTCCGCGCGGAAAGTCGCGGCGTAGCGGGCCAGGACCTCGGGCGTGTCGTGGGCGGGATCGACGGTGAAGGACACGAATTGCACCTCGGGGGAAACGTCGCGGCGCAGGCGCGCCATGCGGGCGGTCATGGCCGGACAGGCCCCGCCACACTGGGTGAAGATGAAGTCCGCCACCCAGGGACGGCCCCTGAGGTCGGCCAGCGACAGCGGGCGGCCGGACCGCTCCACCAGCCGGAAGTCCGGGAGCGAGCCCAGCCGCGGCGGCTCCGGGGCAGGCCGGGCACGTGCCGCCACGACGGCGACCGCGCCCGCCGCCACCAGGATCGCGCCGACGAGACCGAGGACCCGGCCGGACGAGCGTGGCGTGGCCGTGGCCGGCGTGGGTGCGGCGGTCGGCATGGGTCTGGCTAGTGTACTCGCGGGCGGGCGACGCGACGCCAGGTCCGGCGCAGGCGGCCCCGCTCGCGGCGCAAGGACGCGCCGATCCGCTGCCGGAGCAGGACGGTCCCGACGACGCCGAACACCGCGTAGGGCGCGCAGAGCATCACCAGGATCGCGCGGTTGAACTCCTGGCTCATGCCGCGCCCTTCCGCCGAGCCCGTGAGCGCGGTCTGGCACATCGCGCACTGCGCCGTCACCGGAGCCGCGGAGAGGACCAGGGGCGCGACCAGGAGCGCGAGGGCAAGGAGGCGGCGCATGCTACTCGACGTGAGCCGCCGGCGCCGGCTCGGGGGCCGGAGCGGAGGTCGCCTTCACGTGCCACGACTCGGGGGTGATGAAGGTGTAGAGGATCAGCGAGGTGACGAGGATGCCGAGCGAGACCATGAGGGCGAGGTTCCGCCGCTCGAAGCGGAGGTGCATGAAGTTCCCGCCGATCATGGCCGCCTTCACCATCATGAACGTGAGCAGGAACAGCGCGAGGAAGATGCGGGGGAGGTGAAAGGCCTCCGCGGCCAGCATGGCCACGGTGATCATGAGGAGGAGGCCCCACGTGATCCAGTAGATCCGGTAGGGATTGGTGCCGGGCGCGGTCTCGCTCATCGGATCCTCAGAGGAGATAGAACAGCGTGAAGATGAACACCCAGACGAGGTCGACGAAGTGCCAGTACAGACCCGCCATCTCCACGCCCTGGGCGGGCGTCTTGCCCATGGAGGAGCGGATGGCGGTGATGATCAGGATGACGAGGCCGGAGAGCACGTGCGAGCCGTGGAAGCCGGTGAGCAGGAAGAAGGCCTGCGTGAACTGCGAGGTCACGCCCTTCTCGATCAGCTCGCTCCCCGCGATCGGCCCCGTGAGCCGCGCCCCCTCGCGGATGAGGTGCGTCCACTCGTAGGCCTGGCAGGACAGGAAGGCCGCGCCGCCGATGATCGTGAACACCACGTTGGCGAGCGCCTTCTTGCCGGTGCCCAGGCGCGCGGCGGTGACCGCCGTCCCCATCGTCATGCTCGACGTGATGAGGATGAACGTCATCAGGGCGATGAAGGGGATGCTGAAGACGTGGCTGCGATCGGGCCAGGGCGCGGGATTGGCCTGGCGCAGGAACGCGTAGCCGCAGAGCAGCCCCGAGAAGAGCAGGGCGTCGGTGACGATGAAGATCCACATCATCGTCTTCTGCCACGTCGCTCCGAAAGGCGATACGCCGCCGCCCCAGCCCGCCTCCATCGTCGCCGTGTGCGCGCCAGGCTCCATCGGACCTCCCTAGAAGACGAAGATCAAGACCAGCACGTAGCCCCAGAGCAGCCCGAGGAAGTGCCAGTAGGTCGCGAACAGCGACAGCGTCCGCCCACCGGCCGCGGGGGCGTAGCGCGGCCCACGCAGACGGTAGAGGACGAGCGCGAACCAGACGAGGCCTCCCCCGAGGTGGAACAGGTGCACGCCGCTGAGCATGTAGAAGAACGAGCTATGCGGGTTCGAGGAGAGGAAGAACCCCAGCGCGCGCAGGAGCCGCCAGGCCTGGAACTGGCCGGCCACGAAGAGGCTCGCCAGGAGCGCGGTCGCGCCCAGCCAGAGGCGCAAGCCGCTAAGGTCGAGGGCGGCCCGGCGGCGCCGTGCCACCTCCAGGGCCACGCTGCTGAGAAGCAGGGCGGCAGTGTTCCACCACAGGAGGCGCGGCAGGGGCAGCGGCCGCCAATCGATGCCGGTCCGCCGCACGATGTACGCGCTCGTGAACCCGATGAACAGCATGCTGACGGTGCCCAGGAACGCCCACAGGCCGAACTGGCCGGGATCGAAGGTCGCGTTGGGGCCACCTCCGTCGTCGCCCCGGCCGCGCGGGCCGTGCCCGGGGGGTCCGACTGGCCGCTCCGCGATGGGAACGAGGCCGGGAGCCCGGGCGTCCAGGAGCTCGGTCGCCATGGTCTCAGTGCCCCGACTCGACGGCCAGCGGCGGCTCGGTCTGCATCACGAAATCCTTGGGGGCATTCGGATTGCTGTATTCGTACGGCCAGCGGTGCACCTCGGGGATCGCGCCCGGCCAGTTGCCGTGAGGGGGCGGAGAAGAGGTCGTCCACTCGAGGCCGTTCGCGTTCCAGGGGTTCTCGGGCGCCTTCGCGCCCTTGAACGCGCTCCAGAAGAAGTTCACGAAGAACAGGATCTGCGAGGCGCCGAGGATGAGCGCGCTGACCGTGATGAAGTGGTTCAGCGGCTGCATGCTCTTGAGGAACTCGTACTGATAGGGATCGTAGATGCGCCTCATGTGGCCGGCCAGGCCGATGTAATGCATGGGGAAGAACGTCCCGTAGTAGGTGACGAAGGTGAACCAGAAGTGCCACTTGCCCAGCGTGTCGTTCATCATGCGGCCGAACATCTTGGGGAACCACATGGCGGTGGCGCCGAAGACGCCGAACAGCGCCGCGCCGGCCATGATGAGGTGGAAGTGGGCGACCACGAAGAACGTGTCGTGGAGCTGGATGTCGGGAGCGCTCTGGCCCAGCCATACGCCCGAGAGCCCGCCGCTGATGAAGAGCGAGACCACGCCCATGGCCCAGAGCATCGGCGTCTTGTACTGGATCCGCGACTGCCACAGGGTGGCCAGCCAGTTGAAGACCTTCACCGCCGACGGCACCGCGATGAGGATCGTGCCCACCGCGAAGGCCATGGCCAGGTACGGGCTCATGCCGCTCACGAACATGTGGTGGCCCCACACGATGAAGGAGAGGCCGGCAATGGCGACCATCGCCCCCACCATCGCCTTGTAACCGAACAGGGCCTTGCGGCAGAAGGTGGTGAGGATGTCCGACGTAAAGCCCAGCGCGGGCAGCATCAGGATGTAGACCTCGGGATGCCCGAGGAACCAGAAGAGATGCTGCCAGAGCAGCGGCGACCCGCCCTGGTGGACGAACTGCCCGTTCGCGCCGACCATCGGCACGTTGTTGAGAACGAGCCCGGTGGGCAGGAAGAAGCTGGTGCCGAAATGGCGATCGAGGAGCAGCATCAGGGAGGCACCAGTGAGGGCGGGGAACGCGAGCAGGCCCAGGATCGCTACCAGGAACATCGACCACATGGTGAGCGGCAGGCGCAGCATCGAGAGGCCCTTGGTGCGCAGGTTGATGATGGTGGTGACGAAGTTGAGGCCGCCCATGGTGAAGGACGCGATGAAGAAGACCATCGCGATGATCCAGAAGGTCTGGCCGGTCTGGGAGCCGGGAACGGCGCCGCGCAAGGCGGAGAGCGGAGGGTAGGAGGTCCAGCCCCCGGCGGCCGCGCCCGCGCCCACGAAGAACGAGGTCAGGATCGTCACGCAGCCGCAGAGGAACGTCCAGAAGCTGAGGCCGTTCAGGAAGGGGAAGGCCATGTCGCGGGCGCCGACCTGGAGCGGGATGAGCAGGTTGCCGAAACCGCTCACGGGCGCGGTGGAGAGCACGAAGAACACCATGATGGTCCCGTGCATCGTGAAGAGCATCGCGTAGAACTCGGGGTTCATCACGTAGGGCTGGCCGCCACCGCCCTGGAAACCCATGGGCAGGAGCCGGCCCAGGAGTCCCCAGTTCACCTCGGGCCAGGCGAGCTGGATGCGGATCAGCATGGCCAGGAGGCCCGCGATCAGCGCCATCAGCATCGCCGTCACGTAGTACTGGATGCCGATGACCTTGTGGTCCTTGCTGAAGACGTACTTCCAGATGAAGGCCTGCGGCGCGTGATCGTGGGCGTGGGCCTCCGCGGCGTGGGCCTCGGTGTGGGCCATGCGTTCTTCTCCCTCCATGGGTCTACTGGGCGGCCTCGGCGACGGCCTTGTCGAGATCGGCCGCGGGCACGACGTGTACCTGCCCGCGCATCCGGTAGTGGCCGAGACCGCAATGCTCGGCGCACGCGATCTCGAAGTCGCCCGTCTCCTTGGGCGTGAACCAGATTTCGATGGTCATGCCCGGCATCGCATCCTGCTTCACGCGGAAGTTGGGCAGGAAGAAGCTGTGGATGACGTCCATCGATCGCACTTGCACGCGCACGGGCCGGTCCTTGGGCAGGTAGAGCTGGTTCAGGAGGAGGAGGTCATCCTTGGCCGCGGGATCGTCCTTGACCAGGCCGATCGGGTTGTCCTGCGAGGCCTGCAGGTGATCGGTCTTGCCCAGCACGCCGTCCTTGCCCGGGTAGCGCACGTTCCAGGCGAACTGCTGGCCGGTCACTTCGATCAGCACGGCGTCCGCCGGCGGACGCGAGTTCACCTTGGCCCAGAGGTTGAGCGCGTTGAACAGGAAGATGGCGAGGATGGCCGCCGTCACCAGCGTCCAGGTCATCTCCAGCCGCGGGCTGTCGTGCCAGTAGGCGGCGCGCGCGCCCGGGCCGTCCTGGTAGCGGTACCCGAACCAGGCCAGCAGCAGGTTGGTGACGATGAAGACCAGCCCCGTGACCACGAGCGTGATCGCCAGCGCGTGGTCGATCGCGATCCGGTCCGACTTGAGCGGCGGGAGCCAATCCTTCGTGAAGAGGAAGGTCGCGACCACCACCAAGACGAGGGTCGCCAGCCCAAACAGCAGGCCCTGCAGCTTGGCCATCAGGAGCCCTCCTGGCTCGGACGATCGGTTGTGAAGCGAATCGATGACGTCGAATTTCGCGCGGAGACTATCGCAGGAGAGGAGCGGGCGTCAATACGTAGTGTGTAAATCGTCGCGATCGACGAGGAATAGGGGGTGCGTCGGGCAGGGTCGGCTTCGAACACGACCACGAACACGTCAACGACCACGTCAACGAACGAACCGCCGGGTAACGTTCGAAGCCACGCAGTCGTCGTGCCGGTGCCGCTATCGCGACTTCGGCACCGTCACGTCGACTGCAGGAAGGTCTGGCCGTCCCTTCATCCGGCTTCGGACCGGCCTCTTTTTGCGAGAGGCCGGCCCGAAGCCGGCCTGAATTGGAGGTGATCATGACCCTTCCTGCCATCGCCGACTTGCCGGCTCTCGCCATCGACCGGCTCGACGCGTATCGCGTTGCCGTCGAGTTCGCGGCCCTGGCCGCGCGCGTGCGTGTGACGCCGGCCAGCCTCCGGGACCAGATCGAGAGGGCATCCGTCTCGATCGTCCTGAACCTTGCCGAAGGCGTCGGCCGGACGTCCGTGCCTGATCAGGCTCACTTCTTTGCCATCGCCCGTGGCAGCGCCCTCGAGTGCGCGGCCGTTCTCGATCTCTTGCGGGCGCGAGGGATTCTCGGCGCCTCGACCCATCGCGAGGGTCGCTGTCTTCTCGTGCGCGTCGTCCAGATGCTCAGCCGGCTGATCAGCCGACAGACCCCGGCGCGCTCGCCTCGTCCGGCGGCCGGATCGTCCCGGAGGCTGCGGTCTTCAATCGAGGCTCTGATCCAACCGGGTGAGCATCTGCACCATCCGCACGAGCAATGAGCGTCCATGTCGCCGCTCCGCGGACGATGCGATTGGGCTCGAGCGCAGGACATCGAGGACGGCTGCGCATTCCATCGCCGAGCCTCGCGCGATGGCATAGAAGCGTCGCTTCTGCGGCCGGGAGCGCTGCCCGGCGCCCTCCGCGATGTTCAGGACGCACGACAGGCTGGCGCGTCGGAGTTGATCGCGCACGATGCAGTCCGCGCGAGACGCGAGGACGGTCGCCAAGGCCTGGAACTGGAGCGCGACCGCGTAGACATCGAGCCGTTCCGCGTCGAGCAACGGCGCGGAATCGGGTGCTGGCGCGACGGTTGATTGAGTGGATGGGGGGTGAGACATCGTGAGCCTCCTTGTAGGGGGCGTTGCCGCCGCCCCTCACAACTCAGGGGCGGCGGCATCCTGGGAGGCTCACGGCTCCCCGCATCCACTCCGTCAACCGGCGTGACAGCGCCCGTCCGGGTGTTCACGTGTCCCGTGAACGTAAACGTGTCCCGTCTGTTAGTGGTGGCTTAAATCCGATCGACGAGGAGCAGCGAACAGAGCGCGAGCAGGTAGACGATCGACGCCAGGAAGAGGCCGCGCGCTGCCGCCGCCGTGCGCCGGATCGCGGACCAGACCGCGACCGAAGTGAAGGCGACGCCGAGGCACACGGCGCCCACGAAGTACAGACGGCCGGTCAGTCCCGCGATCGTGGGCACCACGCTCACGAGGAGCAGGGCCAGGCTGTTGGCGACGGCCTGGCGGCCGGTGACCACTCCCGCGGGGTCGAGCACGGGCAGCATGGGCAGGCCGCCGCGCGCGTAGTCCTCGCGGTAGATCCAGGCGATGGCGAGGAAATGCGGGATCTGCCAGAGGAAGAGGATCGCGAACAGCACGACGGCGCCCGGCTCGATCTGGCCGCGCGCGGCCGCCCATCCGATGACGGGAGGCAGGGCGCCGGGGAAGGCGCCCACGATCGTCGACAGCGACGTGCGGGTCTTGAGGGGCGTGTAGGCGAAAAGGTACGTCGACCAGGTCAGGAGCGCGACGAGCGCGGCCAGCGCGCCCGCTCCGAAGCGCAGGATACCGAGACCGGCCAGGGTGAGCGCGAGACCGAAGGCGAGGGCTTCCGTCACGCGCAGACGGCCGGCGGCGACGGGGCGATTGCGCGTGCGCAGCATGAGCGCATCCGTCCGGCGCTCGAGCAGCATGTTCAGCGCGCTGGCGCCGGCGGCGACGAGGGCGGTCCCGGCCAGGGTCACTCCCAGTCGCGAGAAGCTCACCGGGCCGCGCGTGCCCATCACGTAGCCGACGAGCGTGGTGATCAGCACGGTCAGGGTGATGCGCGGCTTGGTCAGCTCGAGGTAGTCCGCGACGGCGGAGCGCGGGACGACGACGGAGGCGGAGGCGCTCACGACACCGCCGGATCGCCCAGGCCGGCCACCGCGGGCGCGGACACGGCCGCGTGCAGGTGACGTCGCGTGCGCAGGGTGGCGAACCAGCACAGGCCGAGGATGGCGGCCCCCGTGGCCACGTGGGCGGTGGTGGGGAGGACCGCCTTCCCGGTGATGACGGTGAGGGCGCCCAGCGCGATCTGAACGAACACCAGCGTGATTGCCAGCTGGGCGGGCCGGGCGAGGCGCGCGTCACCGTCACGTGTGGCGCGAAGGGCGAGGCGCAGCACGAAGGCCAGCACGATGACCGCGCCGGCGCGGTGAGCCAGGTGAATGGCCACCGGGACCTGCTCGAGCGCCTCGGCGGGCGGGATCCATCGTCCGTACATGCGCGGGAAGTCCGGGACGGCGAGGCCGGCGCCGATGTGCCGCATGACCGCCCCCAGCACGAGCTGCCCGAAAGCGGCGGCGGTGGCGGCCACGGCCGCGCCGCGGACGCCCGCGACGTCGTCGCGTGTACCCGCGGACGAGAGCCACTCGCGCGAGGTCAGGTACGCGAGCGCGATCGTGATGCAGAAGAAGGCCTGGGCCAGGCAGGCGTGGGTGACGGAGATCGGCGTGGGCAGCAGGAAGAGGACGGTGAGGCCACCGAGGACGCCCTGCGCGATCACGGCGGCCAGGGCCAGCCAGGCCAGGCGGCGCACGCCCGCCCGCGTCTCGGAGCGCGCGGTCCACACGGCCAGCGCCAGGGTGAGGAAGCCGACGAAGCTGGCGACCATGCGGTGGCCGTGCTCGTAGAACACGCCGCCCACCATCGGCGGCATGACCATCCCGTAGGAAAGAGGCCAGTCGGGGACGGACAGGCCTGAGCCCGTGCTCGTCACCAGCCCACCCACGAAGATCAAGGCGAGCGTGGACGCCACCAGCAGGAGCGACAGGCGATGGCGCCAGGGTGCGAAGGAAGAGAGGCCCGGGGAGCCGCCCACGGCGTCGGCGGAGAGTTCGAGCGGCACCCCGGGAGACGGCGTCAACGGAAGAGGCCTAGCCCTTGTACGACAGGTCGAGCGTGGCCTTCTCCCCGTCCTTGACGGTGATCTTGCCCGTCTGGCTCTTCAGCTTCTCGTGCACGGCCTCCACCTCGTACTCACCGGCGGGCAGGCCCTTGATCTCGTACTTGCCGTCTTCGTCGGTGACCGCGAAGAAGGGATGGTCGAGGACCGAGATGTAGGAGCGCATCCACGGGTGGACGTCGCACCCGACCGGGATCATGACTTCCTTCTTGTCGAAGGTCTTGGTGGACTCCATGCCCTTGCGCGGCTGGCCGATGTTGAACTCCGCGTTGACGACCGGACGGGGATGGATGTTGTGCAGCGTCTCGTCGTTGTTCTTGATCTTGAGCGGCTGGCCGACCTGCAGGGCCACGATGTGCGGCTTGTACATGCAGCCCGACTGGTCGAGCTCGACGGCTTCCGTCGGCGGCGGATAGGTGCCGGTGATGCCGCTCTTGACGTACACGAAGACGTCCTTGAGCCCGCCGTCCTTGACGTCCACGGTCTTGCGCTCGAGGCCGTCCTTGTGCTCCTTCTGGCAGTACGGGTCGGCCGAGACCTTGATCTTCTCCGGGGCCGGCGCCGTCCCGGCAAAGCTGATCTTGCCGCCGATCGATGCCGATCCCTTGGCCGCGGCGCCGCCCGCGGCGGCGCCCGGGGCCGCCGCTTGCGTGGTGGCGGGCGCGGCCGCGGGAGCTTCCTGCTTCTCGCCGCCGCCGCAGGCCACGAAGGCGAGAGGGGCGGCGAACGCGACAACGGCGAGGGTTGTGCGCATGAACATCACATGACTCCTCATGAAGAAAGTCTCGAAAGCTATGTTGTGCGATGGGATTCCGGGTGTCAAGGATTCGGCTCCAGAGAGCCGAGCCGCAGCGCGGCCACGGCGCGATCGCGCAGAGCCATGATCACGAGGTCCCCCACGATGACGGGCGGGGTCCGCACTTCTCCCGGCGCCTTGAGATCGCCCTGGCGCTGCCCGGTACGCGGATCGAAGCCGATGAGGAACGTCTCGCCCGGCCGGTTTCCGAAGCACGCCACCAGGACGCCGTCGCCGTAGAAGAGCGGGCCCGACAGCGGCCGCGAGGGGAGGGCGGCCCGCCAGGCCAGGTGCCCGTTGCCACGGCGCAGCGCATAGAGCACGTCTTCGTGATTCGTGAAGAGCACGCGCGGGCCCGACACGGCCGGCGGCGCTTGAACGTCACCACCGAGCTTCCATCTCCAGCGCACGTCTCCGCTCTTGCGCGGGTCCAGGGCCACGAAGCGGCGGTCCGTGGTGCCGAGGAGGACGTGGCCCTCGTCGTCGACCACGGGGGGCGCCACCAGCGGATGCCCCGTCTTGAAGCTCCAGAGGACGGTGCCGGTGACGAGGTCACGGCAGCGCAGCGCGCCGCCTTCCTCGCCGACGAAGAGCCAGGGGCCCCACGGCACCGGCGTCGCGGTGGCGTGCGCGTCGGAGACGCTCCAGCGCGGCTGGCCGGTGGCCGCTTCCAGCACGGCCAGGCCTTCACCGGCCACGACGACCGCGTCTTTATAGAGGACGGCGGGCAGACGGCCGCGGACGCCGGAGGCCGCCTTCCAACGGTCCGACCCCGTCGCCGCGTCCATGGCCCACACCGTGCCGTCTTCGTCGCGAGCGATGACGAGGCCTCCGCCTGCCGCTACTACGCCGGGCCGCGCATCGACCTTCCACCGCACCCGCCCCGTCTCCGCCTCCAGGCCGCGGACGGCGCCGTCGCGCGTGGCCACGTAGACGTTGATCGAGTCCGTAGCGAGCGGTCCCTCGACGGTGGCGGGCACCGGCCTCGTCCAGGCCGGTACCATGGGGAAGAGGGTTCGCGAAACGACGGGCGGTGCGTGATGGCAGCCGGCGAGGATCACGGCGAGGGCGATGGGTAAGGACGCGGCGATCGCGCGCATGCGGAGCGCGAGACTATAGCACCGAGGCCTTGCCGGCGACGGTGGCGCGGGCCATCCTGGGAGGAGGTCAGCCCGTAGAACGCGCATGCGCATACGAACGCTCCTCGCCTGCATCACGTTTGCCGTGGCCGCCGGTTGTGGCCGGCGGGCCGAAGAGAGCCGCGCCGGAGCGAGCCCGGACATCTCGACCGCCGCTCTTCCCGGCAGTTTCCCCGCCGAGGTGGTGATGGTCGATCCGGGCAAGCATCGCATCGTTCTGAGCACTGCGGGCGCGAGTGGCGCGGGGATCAGCGTGCGGGAGCGGAGCCTGCCCGTGTCGGGCTCCGCCACCGCGATGCTGTCCAGCCTCAGAGCCCGCGATCAGGTCGTGGTGGCCTGCGCGGACAACGCGGCCGGCCCGAGCGCCGCCCCCGCTTCGGCCTCGCCCGCGCCCTCGAGCTCGGCCGCGCCGCGCGACATCGGCCCCGCGGGAGGCAATGACGGGATCGGCCCCATCGCAACCGGGGACGAACTGGCCACTTGCGCGACGGTGGTCTCGGTGACGAAGGTGGCCACTCCGCTGCAGTGAGCAAGTCCCGCCGGTTTGGTCCAGATCGCGCCGGGGCGCGGGGTATAATCCCGGCCTTCGAGAGCCCCGCCGATCCCATGGACCGCGACACCATCGTCATACTCGACTTCGGCTCGCAATACACGCAGCTGATCGCGCGCCGGCTGCGCGAGCTGCAGGTCTACTCGGAGATCGTCCCGCCGACCACGACGGTGGCCGCACTGAAGGCACGCGCGCCCCGCGGCATCGTCCTCTCCGGCGGGCCGGACAGCGTGTACGAGAAGGGCGCGCCCCGCGTGGACCGCCGCGTCTTCGAACTCGGCGTGCCCGTGCTCGGGATCTGCTACGGCATGCAGCTCATGAGCCACGTCCTCGGGGGCGAGGTGAAGCGCGCGGGTCGGCGCGAATACGGCCACGCCTTCTTCGAGACGCGCGACCACTCGCCGCTCCTGCACGAGCTTGCGTCCCCCGCGCACGTGTGGATGAGCCACGGTGACTCGATCGAGAAGCCGCCGCCGGGGTTCGAGGTCACGGGCTCGAGCAGCACGAACCCCGTGGCGGCCATGGCCGACAGCCGCCGGCGCCTCTTCGGCATCCTCTTCCACCCGGAGGTGAAGCACAGCCAGGGCGGCATGACCGTGCTCGCCAATTTCCTCGACATCTGCGGATGCCGGCGCGACTGGAACGCGGCCTCGTTCGTCGAGTCCTCGGTGGACAAGATCCGCTCCACGGTCGGCGGGGAGCGGGTGCTCTGCGCCCTCTCCGGCGGCGTGGACTCCGCGGTGGCGGCGCTCCTCGTGCATCGCGCGGTGGGGGACCGGCTGACCTGCGTGTTCGTCGACAACGGAGTGCTGCGCAAGGACGAGGCGGCTCAGGTCCGCAAGCGCTTCGCGGAGAAGCTGCACCTCAACGTGGTGTTCGTGGACGCCTCCCGGCGGTTCCTGAGCAAGCTCAAGGGCGTGAAGGACCCGGAGCGCAAGCGCAAGATCATCGGCCGAGAGTTCATCGAGGTCTTCTCGCGGGAGGCGCTCAAGCAAGGCAAGCCCGCGTTCCTGGCCCAGGGCACCCTGTATCCGGACGTCATCGAATCGACGTCGGTGCGCGGCCCCTCTGCGGTCATCAAGAGCCACCACAACGTCGGCGGGCTTCCGAAGAACATGAAGTTCAAGCTGGTCGAGCCGCTCCGCGAGCTCTTCAAGGACGAGGTGCGGGCGGCCGGGCTCACGCTGGGCCTGGACGAGGAGTTCGTGTACCGCCAGCCGTTCCCGGGTCCCGGCCTGGCCGTGCGGTGTCTCGGTCCGGTCGATCGCGCGCGGCTCGATCTGCTGCGCGAAGCCGACGACATCGTGGCCAAGGAGATCAAGGCGGCCGGGCTCTATCGCCAGATCTGGCAGTCGTTCGCCGTGCTCCTGCCCGTGCGCTCGGTCGGGGTGATGGGGGACGACCGCACCTATCAGTACACGGTGGCCATCCGCGCGGTGGAGTCCGCGGACGGCATGACCGCCGACTGGGCGCGGCTGCCCCATGACGTCCTGGCCCGCATCTCGAGCCGGATCGTGAACGAGATACGCGGCATCAACCGCGTGGTGTACGACATTTCGAGCAAACCCCCGTCTACCATCGAGTGGGAATAGACGGGGGTGGGACAAGCGTCACGTAGAGCGCGGCGGCGCTGCAAAGCAGCGGCGACGCGCGAGGGGGGTTTCAGGGCGGGCCGCGAACACCCATCGCGGCCTTGTGTGAGTGCCCCCCCTGACTTGAAAAGCCACCGACAAGAACAGGGATAACAACACAAACCTTGTCCGACCCCGAATTCGTTCATCTCCACCTTCACACCGAGTACAGCCTCCTCGACGGCGCGAGCCACATCGACGAGCTCGTCGACCAGGTGGGCAAGCTCGGAATGAAGGCGCTGGCCGTCACCGATCACGGCAACATGTTCGGGGCGGTTGCCTTCTACGACGCGGCCATCGACAGGGGCATCAAGCCGATCCTGGGCTGCGAGATCTACGTCGCTCCCGGGAGCCGCCACGACAAGACGGGATCGGGTATCGAAGAGGCCTACAACCACATGACGCTGCTGGCCGCGGACGAGGCCGGCTACCACAACCTGATCAAGCTGGTCTCGATCGGCTACACCGAAGGCTTCTACCACCGGCCACGCATCGACAAGGAGGTGCTGGCCTCACACGCCAAGGGGCTGATCGGCCTCTCCGGGTGCCTCTCCGGCGAGATCGCGCAGCACCTCCGCGCGGGGCAGGAGTCCGCAGCCCTGCAGTCGATCGGGGTGCTGAGCGAGATCTTCGGCCGGGAGCGCTTCTTCCTCGAGGTGATGGACCACGGCATCGAGGAGCAGCGGCGGGTCAACCAGGGCCTCTACCGGCTCCACGGCCGCACGGGCCTGCCCCTGGTCGCGACCAACGATGCGCACTACCTGCGCCGCGAGGACCACCAGGCCCACGACGTCCTGCTCTGCATCGGCTCGGGCAAGAAGGTGCACGAGAGCGAGCGGCTGCGCTTCGACACCGAGGAGTTCTACGTCAAGAGCCCGGCGGAGATGGCCGCGGTGTTCCCCGACCATCCGGAAGCGCTGGCCAACACGGTGGGCATCGCCGAGCAGTGCGGCTTCTTCCTCAAGCCCGCGGGCGAGCTGCCCGCCTTCGACGTGCCCCCCGGCTTCACCACCTTGAGCTACTTCGAGAAGGTGACGCGCGACGGCTATGCGGAGCGGCTCAAGATGCTCGAGCCGCTGGCGTCGGCCGGGCGTCTCCGGCACACCCTCGACGAATACGCGGCGCGGCTGGACAAGGAGATCGGTGTCATCCGGCGCGTCGGCTTCGCCGGGTACTTCCTGATCGTCTGGGACTTCATCCGCTACGCGCGCGAGCACGGCGTGCCCGTCGGGCCCGGTCGCGGGTCCGCGGCGGGCTCGCTCGTCGCCTACTCGCTGCGCATCACCGACATCGATCCCATCGAGCAGCACCTCATCTTCGAGCGCTTCCTGAACGAGGAGCGCATCTCGCCCCCCGACATCGACATCGACTTCTGCGAAAACAGGCGCGGCGAGGTCATCGAGTACGTGACGCGGAAGTACGGCCGCGAGAACGTGGCCCAGATCATCACCTTCGGGACCATGAAGGCGAAGGCGGTCGTGCGCGACGTGGGCCGCGTGCTCGACATGAGCTACGCGGAAGTCGACAAGATCGCGAAGATGATCCCCTTCGATCTGAAGATGACGCTGGACAAGGCCCTGGCCGAGTCGCCGCCGCTCCAGGACGCCTACCAGAAGGACCCGAAGGTCAAGGAGCTGATCGACATCTCACGCCGGCTGGAGGGGACGACCCGGCACGCCTCCACCCACGCCGCGGGGGTCGTGATCTCGCCCGTCCCCTTGACCGACCTCGTGCCCCTCGCCTCCTTCAAGGGCGGGGCGGAGGGGGTGACCACCCAGTACGACATGAAGGGGGTCGAGCGCATCGGCCTCCTGAAGATGGACTTCCTGGGCCTGCGCACCCTGACCTTGATCGACAACTGCGTGAAGATGATCGCGGCCCAGACGGGCGAGCGGCTGGAGATCGACCTCATACGGACGGACGATCCCAAGACCTACGAGATGTTCACGGCCGGCCGCACCAGCGGCCTGTTCCAGTTCGAGTCGGACGGGATGCGCGACATCCTCAAGCGCTTCAAGCCCGACCGCCTGGAGCACCTGACCGCCCTCAACGCCCTGTACCGGCCGGGCCCGATGGCGATGATCGACGACGTGGTCAAGCGCCGCCACGGCCAGACCAAGGTCGCCTACGACCATCCACTCCTGGAGCCGATCCTGTCCGAGACGTACGGGGTCATGGTCTACCAGGAGCAGGTCATGCAGATCGCCTCCGCCCTGGCCGGCTACACACTCGGGGAAGCGGACATCCTCCGCAAGGCGATGGGCAAGAAGAAGGCCGACGTCATGGCCACCCAGAAGGGCAAGTTCCTCAAGGGCTGCGCGGACCGCAGCGTCAACGAGAAGAAGGCCTCGAAGATCTGGGACTACATGGAGCAGTTCGCGGGGTACGGCTTCAACAAGTCGCACTCCGCGGCCTACGCCTGGCTCGCCTACCAGACGGCCTATCTGAAGGCCAATTACCCGGCCTACTTCATGGCCGCCCTCCTCACCTCGGAACGCGCGAACACGGACAAGATGGTCCAGTACCTCGGCGAGTGCCGAGCCATGGGCATCGAGGTGCTCCCCCCGGACTGCAACCAGTCCCAGATGCATTTTAGCGTCGGCAATTCAGGGGGGTACCTATCAGGGAGGCACCCCCCTGCGGCTTCGCCTACCCCCCCACCCGCTCGCGGCGAAGTGAATCCGCCGCTCGCTGCAGCTCCCCTTGCGATTCGTTTCGGGCTGGCCGCCATCAAGAACGTGGGCGAGGGGGCGGTAGAAGCGATCCTCACCGCCCGCTCCGCCGGCGGCCCGTTCAAGTCCGTGTTCGAGTTCTGCGAGCGGGTGGACCTGCGCGCCGTGAACCGCCGCGTGGTGGAGAGCTTCATCAAGAGCGGCTCCTTCGATTCGCTGGAGAAGCGGCGCGCGGCCCTGATGGCGGCCATCGACCGCGCGATGGAGGCGGGCCAGAAGCAACAGCGCGACCGCGAGCAGGGTCAGGCCAGCCTGCTCGGCATGCTGGGCGGAGCGGAGCCGGGGACGCCGCGCGCGCCCGAGCGCCTGCCCGACGTGGCGGACTGGCCGGAGGGCGAGCGCCTCGCCTACGAGAAGGAGTCGCTCGGGTTCTTCATCACCGGCCATCCGCTCGAGCGTTACCAGGCCGAGCTCGCGCAGTGGGCGAATGCGACCGTCGGGACCCTGGGGCAGCTCGGGGAGAAGGAGGCGACCATCGGCGGCATCGTGACCGCGCTGCGCCTCCTGAAGACGAAGAAGGGCGATCGCATGGCCACCTTCGTGCTCGAGGACCTCGAGGGCGGTGTGGAGGTCCTCGTCTTCCCGGAGGCGTACAAGAAGGCGGCCGCGCGCCTGGCCGACGACGTGATCGTCCTGGTCAAGGGCCGCGCGGAAGCGTTGGACGAAGGGCGATTTCGCCTCCTCGCCTCCGACGTCATGCCCCTGGAGACGGCCAAGCTCAGCGAGGCGCGCTACGTCACCATCCGCGTCCCGGTGGGGAGCTGGGACAAGAGCAAGGGCGAGCGGCTGCGCGACATCCTGGGGTCGCACAAGGGCGACTGTCCCGTCACCCTCGAGATGTTCCGGCCCGGCTCGTTCGCGGTGGCCGTCGCCCCCAGCGCGTACTTCCGCGTGCGCCCGGACGAGGTCCTGCGCACCGAGGTCGAGGGACTGCTCGGCCCGGGATCGCTCATCCTCGCCCGCACCAGCGGCGCCCCAGCGTAGAATCCGGACGTGGTTGATGATTTCGAGGCGCCGCTCCTGGCGCTGCAGAGACGCATCGAGGAGCTCGCCGCCTTCCCGGGCGACCACGTCAAGGAGCAGGAGGCGCGCCGCCTCCGCCAGGAGCTCAGCGAGAAGCGCCGCAGCATCTACGCCGCGCTCACCCCCTGGCAGAAGACGCAGGTCGCGCGGCATCCCAACCGCCCCTACACCCTCGACTACATCGGCGCGCTCTTCACCGACTTCACGGAGCTGCACGGCGACCGGCGCTTCGGCGACGATCCCGCCCTCGTGACCGGCTTCGCCCGCTACAAGGATCGCGCGGTGGCCGTCATCGGCCACCAGAAGGGCCGCGATACGAAGCAGAAGATCTATCGGAACTTCGGGATGCCGAAGCCGGAGGGCTACCGCAAGGCGCTGCGCGTCATGCAGCTCGCGGCCAAGTTCGGCCGGCCCATCATCTCCTTCGTGGACACCCCGGGCGCCTATCCGGGCCTGGACGCGGAGGAGCGCGGCCAGGCGGAAGCGATCGCCTACAACCTGCGCGAGATGGCCCGTCTGCCCACGCCGATCATCGTGAACGTGACGGGCGAGGGCGGGAGCGGCGGGGCGCTCGCCGTGGCCGTGGGCGATCGCGTGAACATGCTGGAGCACTCCATCTATTCCGTCATCACCCCCGAAGGGTGCGCGGCCATCCTCTGGCGCGACGCCGGACGCGCGGAGGAGGCGGCCACCGCGATGAAGATCACCGCCCCCGACCTGAAGGGCTTCGGACTCATCGACGAAATCGTCCCCGAGCCCCTCGGCGGCGCCCACGCCGATCCGGATACGCTCTTCGCCTCTCTCGACCGCGTCCTGGAAGCCCAGCTTCGGGCCCTCTCCGCGGTGCCCAAGGACGCCCTCCTCGACGGCCGCTACGAGAAGTTCCGGAAGATGGGCCGGCTCGGCGCGGAGTTCCTCGAAGCCCCGTGATCGTGCGGGCGGTCGGCATCGTGGGCGCGGGCACCATGGGGCAGGGCATCGCCATCGCCTGCGCTTCCGCCGGCCTGGACGTGCTGGTCAGCGAGCGCTCTCCGCAGTCGGCGCAGGCGTCGATGGCGGAGATCGTCCACGGGCTGGACCGCGACATCGCGAAGTGGCGCCGGACGGAGTCGGAGAAGAGGGCGATCCTGGCCCGCATCCGCACCGTCGACTCCTTCGGCGCGCTGGAGGCGGCGCAGCTCGTGGTGGAGGCCGTGCCCGACGACCTGGAGCTGAAGATCGGGATCTTCCAGGAGCTCGACCTCGTCTGCCCTCCCGAAGACATCCTGGCCACCAACACCTCCGCCCTCTCCGTGAGCGAGATCGCGTCGCGCACGAAGCGGCCCGATCGCATCCTGGGCCTGCACTTCCTCACCCCGGTGCCGGTGGTGCCCCTGGTGGAAGTGGTGCGCGGCTTGAGCACTTCCGACCAGACCCTCCACGACGCCCTCGAGTTCGTGCGCCTCCTGGGCAAGACCGGGATCGAAGTCTTCGAGTACCCCGGGTACGTGACGACGCGCGTGATCCTGCCCTTCATCAACGAGGCGATGTACGTGGTCCTGGAAGGCGTGGCCACCGCGGAGGCGGTCGACACGTCGATGCGCCTCGGCTACGGGATGCCGATGGGGCCGCTGGCCCTGGCCGACCGCATGGGCCTGGACGAGGTGATGCGCTGGACGCAGCACCTCTTCGACGAGCTGGGCGACCTCAAGTACCGGCCGTGCCCGCTCCTGCGCAAGATGGTGCGCGCGGGCCGCCTGGGCGTGAAGGCGGGCATCGGGTTCTTCGCGTACGACGACGAGGGGCGGGTCAAGGCGGCGCCACCCTCGTCCCCGGGCCGCTGATGGCGGACCGCGACCTGCCCGTCGATCCCGCCCGACTGCGCCGGCAGTTTCCGGACCTCACCGACGAGGACATGAAGGCCTTCGAGGAAGTCACGAGGAGGATACTGGCCGAGGGACGGCCGGACGCGCGGGCGAAGCTCACGCGCCAGATCGTCGCCGAGGGCCGCCAGGCTCGCGCGCGCGCGGCCGCGGGGGCCAAGCTCTCCGCGGACGAGTCCCTGGCCGCGCGCTACGTGGCCGCCGTCGACAAGATGCAGCCACCCATCCGCGATGGTGGCCGCTAGATGCAGCCACCCACCTCGTAGCCCCTCAGGCGCTCTTGAGCCCGGTGCCGCTGCGTGAGCTGAGGCCTGGCGGCGCCAGCGAGGGCGTGGGCTGCGGCCGCTGGTTCTCGGACGGAGACGAGTAGGCGCGATTCACGAATACGACGACGGCGCCCAGGAGCACGCTGGCGGCGCCCAGGCCGACGCGAACCCAGTTGACCTGGGAAGGGCTCTCCGTGGCCCGCTTCATCTGCTCGGCGAGGAAGGGATCGATCTTCCCCAGGAGGTAGCCCGAGATGAATGCGCCCACCGTCTTGCCCACGAACTGGAGACGCTGGGCGTCCCGTTCGTCGATCGGCGAGAAGAACATTCCCACCGCCCATCCGGAGAGGGCGCCCAGGAGCGCCACCAGGAGGTTCAGGCCGACCGCCGCGCGGTCGGCGCCGAGGATCACGCAAAGATAAACGATGAGCGCGCCGAAGAGGACGGCGAAGATTCCCGTGAAGAGAAGGCTGAACGGATGAGGCCCGAGCTTCCTGGTCCACCGGTCCATCGACTCATCTCTCGCGTCGCTCCCTCTGGCAGCGGGCTTCGGAGACGCCTCGATGGGGAACCACTGGCCACGCGGAGACGGCGATTGCCTGCGCGAAGACCCGACCCGCCCGCGGCGGACGGAAAACGATTTCTATGATACGCGTTATTCGATGGACGGCAAACTACGACGCGCGTCAGGATCCGGGCTCTTCGGCGGACTTGCAGCCCGGGACCTCGCGCAGCGCGTGGAAGACGCGCAGCCCGTTCTTCCGCGCGACCTCGACCATCTGATCGGCGCCGGCCGACGCGCCGCCGACACGGAGCACGCCGTCGCAGCGCGCGAGCAGGCGCTCCGCGATCGGATGGAAGACCTCGGTGAATCCCTCGTCGCCCACGCGGCACGAGCCGGCCAGCGCGACGAGCGGCAAGGCGAGCCACTCGCCGACGATCGGGACATGGCCGGCACGGAAGAGGGGAAGGGCGTAGGCCTCCATCGCGCGGACGTTGGCGGTGAGCTTTTCGGGATCGTCACCGGTGCCCGAGCGGTAGGGACCGGCGACGAGGATCATGAGGCCATCTGTTTCGCGACCGGTGCCGGTCACTTGGGTTGCCCTCGATGAGCTCGATCCTATTGCCGAACGGGTCGTCGACGTACACGCGGCGTCGTCCTCGCGCCCCTCCGGCATCGCGAGCTGGACGTGATCGATGGCGGTGACGGACGGCGTCGCGCGCGCGGTCATGGTCCCATCATGCGCGTGATCCAGGAGGCGAGGAACAGCACGACGGCGAGGAGGCAGCCGATGCGCCCGCCACATGTCCGTGCGGCGCGTCAGCCGCAGCGTGGACCGCGTCATGGCCTCTGCGAGCTGCGGATCGAAAGGCGAGAGCCCCTTCGCATCCGCGGGGGCGCGCGGAGTCGCGAGCGCATGGGCGGTCCCGAGCATGAGGAAGGGCAGGGCGCCCGCGAGGTAGAGGTATCGGCCCAGCTCAGAAGACATCGTCTTCCTTGGCCGCTCCGAACCAGGGGCGGAGGTATACGCGCCCGCCCAGGACCTGGGCCATGAACTGCGTCAGCGGCTCGAGCTCCTCGGCGCGGAACTGGCTCTTGTGGCATGCCAGCGCCGCACGGCTGGCTGCGAGGTCGGCGGCTTCGAACGGCACCCGCACGGTTAGGAAGCGGGGCTCGGTGGGTGACCACGGTATGCCGCCCTCGCGCTGGGGCAGACGGTCCTTGGGCAGGCCGGGATAGAAGAGGCGGGCGGGCGCGCCGTCGGCGCCGGCCTGGACGAGCTGGGTGACCACCGCGCCTAGCAGACGATGGTCGGGATGCCCGTAGGCGCCTTCCGGACCGAACGTGATGACGGCGTCGGGCCTGGCCCTCGCCAGGAGCTTCGCCAGCTCGGCCTGGACCTCGGCCAGCGGCACCCACGGTGGACGGCTCTGCTTTCCGAGCTCGCCGTCCTTGAAGCCGAGGAGGATCGGAGGCTCGATGCCCAGCGCACGGCACGAGCACCGGGCCTCCTCCGCGCGCACCTTGGCCAGCTCCGGCCCGGCGGGGATGGTGACATGCGCCTGTGTGCCCTTCTCCCCATCGGTGACGATGGCGAGCTGGACGCGGACGCCGCGACGCGCGTAGGCGGCGAGCAGAGGTGCCACCAGCGTCTCGTCGTCCGGATGAGCGAACACGGCGAGAAGCGTGCGCGGTCCCTCGGCCGGCGTTGCCGAAGGCGCGGCGGACAGGATCAACAGGACGGCCAGGAAGCGGTATCTCATGATCGTCGGTCAGAGCCTCGCTTTCGAGAGAAGGACGGTCACGCCCAGCACGGCGCGAGCAGGCTGAAGACCAGAAGTCCCCGCTGGCGGCCGGGTGCGAACGAGAACGCGGCGATACCCAGCACGAGGTAGTAGGCGGCGATGGCGAGGCCGAGGAGCTGCGCGAGAGGGTCGCCCCGCCCCAACGCGGGCGCGACGAGCAGCAGGATGCCACTGACGCAGAGATTGGCGAGCACGCCGTAGATCCATGAGGTGCGGAGGAGGTTGGCGATGCGCGTGCTGGCGCCCTCGCGAGCGAGCTCCGCTACGCCCACTGCGATCGCCGCGCCGCGTGCGAGATCCGCGGAGGGCATCAACGCAGGGTGGCGCGGAGCCACGTGCAGAGCGTCTCCAGCACTTCCGGCGCCAGGTCCTGGGTCGGCAGGAGGGACCCGATCATTCCGCCGGCGATTGTGTGCCAATACGCGCCATATCTGAATCTCCGACCCCCACGCTAAAATGCATGGGTGAACGTCCTCGTCCTCAACTGCGGCAGCTCATCGCTGAAGTTCCAGCTCATCGACACGGACCTCGCGCGGGCGGCCGAGGGCACCGACCGCCTGCTCGCGAAGGGCATCGTGGAGGACATCGGGGGGACGGGGATCCTGAAGCTCGAGGCGAGTGGACGCCCGGCGGTCCGGGAGTCGGCCGAAGTCCTCGAGCACAAGATCGCGGTCGAGAAGGTCGTGGATTGGCTGTGCCGCCCCGGCGTCGGGATCCTGGGCAGCCCCAGGGACATCCATGCCGTCGGCCATCG
>WNFI01142146.1_pt1 | contig 33410 bp, 27 predicted proteins | sample 5400471 | NCBI WGS metagenome assembly WNFI01 (sample SAMN13153348, study PRJNA577476) | soil metagenome | isolation source: 100 cm saprolite on Douglas fir-dominated hillslope | place: USA:California | collected 2013-09-17 | reverse complement strand
CGCGTAGAGGAGCAAGAGGCACTGCAGAGCGAGGAACGTACGGAGTGGCCGCCGCAGCCGGCGCACCATCACGATCCCGGCCAGCGCACCCGTCGCCGATCCGAGCAGATAGACCGTGAGCAGCGTGCCGAACGTGTAGGCCGTCGACTTGAGCGCGACGTCCAGGACGCGGAACCACAGGATCTCGAGCGCCAGCGCGCAGAACCCGCTGAGGGCGTAGAGGAGGAGCCATGTCCGGAACGATCGCGGTGCTTCCATCGGCGCATTCCCCGTTCCCGCTCCCGTCCCCGGCTCCGTGCCCGTCTCCGTCCGTTGCGATCTGGCCTTCCGTTCCGACCAGGCCAAGCCGATGGCACACACCCCGGCGATCGCGTTGGCCGCCACCGCCGCCATCACCGCGGTGCGAATCCCGTGATTGCGGATGAAGACCCAGGGCGTGCCCAGAGCCCCCAGCGCCGCTCCCAGCACGTTGATCCCGTAAAGGAAGCCGATCGTTTCGCTGGCCGTCGCCGCATCGCGCACCATCGCGCGCGTCAGGAACGGCAGGGACATCCCCATCAAGATCGTGGGAAGGGCGAGGCTGGCGAGCTGGAGGAGGCCCGCCCGTACCGGCTCGCCAAAGGCGGATCCCCAGCGCACGTACAGCCAGTCGTAGTACAGCGTGCAGCTCAGGGCGCCGAAGGTGGCGATCGTCAGCTCACAGGCCGCGAAGAGGGCCAGGGCGCGCTCGCGCGTGATACGGGTGCTCAGGACCGCGCCGAGATGGCTGCCCAGGCCCAGACCCAGCATGAAGGCGGCGACGATCACCGCGATCGAATAAAGGCCGACCCCGGTCTGCAGGGCGAGGATGCGTTGCCAGGCGACCTGGTAGGCCAGCGCGGCCGCACCGCTGAGGAAAAAGGCGACACCGACGACGAGGAGACGAGGATCCGCCGCAGGCATGAATCCCCGATCTTAGCCTTGCATGACAAATTGACGCTCATGCCTTAATTTCGAGAGCGGAGGATCGTTCAATGCGCATGGACCAGTTCACCGTGAAGGCTCAAGAGGCCATCGCCGCCGCCCAGACGGCGGCGGAGCGCGCCGACCACCCCGAGGTGACGCCGGAGCACCTGCTGCAAGCCCTGGTCACGCAGGAGGGAGGAGTCGTGCCCGCGGCCCTGGCCAAGATGGGGGTGAACACGAAACATCTCGACGGAGCACCTCCTCCTCGCGCTGATCGAGGGGAAGAACGTCGCCGCCGACGTCCTCAAGCGGCATGGGGTCAGCCGCAACGGATTGCTCGGCGTGTTGCGCGACATCCGCGGCAACCAGCGCGTGACCGACCCCAACGCCGAAGAGCGCTACCAGTCCCTGGAGAAGTACGGGCGCGACCTCACGGAGATGGCGCGCAAGGGCAAGCTCGACCCCGTCATCGGCCGCGACGAGGAGGTGCGCCGCGTGATGCAGGTGCTCTCCCGGCGGACCAAGAACAACCCCGTGCTCATCGGCGAGCCCGGGGTGGGCAAGACCGCGATCGTGGAGGGCCTGGCCCAGCGCATCGTGGCCGGCGACGTCCCCGAGTCCCTGAAGGACAAGAAGCTGGTCGCCCTCGACCTGGGGGCGCTGATCGCGGGGGCGAAGTATCGCGGCGAGTTCGAGGACCGCCTCAAGGCTGTGCTCAAGGAGGTCATGGAGGCAGAGGGGGAGATCATCCTCTTCATCGACGAGCTCCACACCGTGGTGGGCGCGGGCGCGGCCGAGGGCTCGATGGACGCCTCCAACATGCTCAAGCCCATGCTGGCCCGCGGTGAGCTGCGCTGCGTGGGGGCCACCACCCTGAGCGAATACCAGAAGCACATCGAGAAGGACGCCGCCCTCGAGCGGCGCTTCCAGCCCGTCTACGTGGGCGAGCCCACCGTCGAGCAGACGATCGCGATCCTGCGCGGCCTGAAGGAGCGCTACGAGGTGCACCACGGCGTGCGCATCCAGGACTCCGCCATCGTGGCCGCGGCCACCCTCTCCCACCGCTACATCGCGGACCGCTTCCTGCCCGACAAGGCCATCGACCTCATCGACGAGGCGGCCAGCAAGCTGCGCATCGAGATCGACTCCGTGCCCGTCGAGATCGACGAGATCCAGCGCCGGATCGTCCAGCTCGAGATCGAGCGCCAGGCCCTCTCCAAGGAGAAGGACAAGGCCTCACGCGAGCGCCTGGGCAAGATCGAGCAGGAGCTGGCGGACCTGCGCGAGAATGCCTCCGCCCTGAACGCGGAGTGGCAGCGCGAGAAGGCGGAGATCGAGAAGGTCAAGCAGATCAAGGAGCGGATCGACAAGGTCCGCTTCGAGCTGGAGCAGGCCACGCGCCAGGGCGACCTCAACAAGGCGGCGGAGCTCCGCTACGGGACGCTGCCGCAGCTGGAGGCGCAGCTCCAGGAGGAGGAGAAGCGCCTCTCGCAGCAGGACGGCAAGCGCATGCTCAAGGAGGAGGTCGACGCCGAAGACGTCGCGGAGGTCGTCTCCAAGTGGACGGGCATCCCCGTCTCCAAGATGCTGGAGGGCGAGGTCGAGAAGCTGCTGCACATCGAGGACCGCCTGCGCGAGCGCGTGGTCGGACAGGACGATGCCCTCCTCACCATCGCCAATGCCGTGCGCCGCTCGCGGGCGGGGCTGGGGGATCCCAAGCGGCCCATCGGGTCCTTCCTCTTCATGGGGCCGACCGGGGTCGGGAAGACGGAGCTGGCGCGCGCCCTGGCCGAGTTCCTCTTCGACAGCGAGAAGGCCATGGTCCGCATCGACATGACCGAGTACATGGAGAAGCACGCGGTCTCGCGCCTGATCGGCGCGCCGCCCGGATACGTCGGCTACGACGAGGGCGGTCAGCTCACGGAGGCCGTCCGCCGCCGCCCGTACGCGGTCATCCTCTTCGACGAGATCGAGAAGGCGCATCCGGACGTCTTCAACATCCTGCTCCAGGTGCTCGACGACGGCCGCCTCACGGACGGCAAGGGCCGCACGGTGAACTTCCAGAACACCGTGCTCATCATGACCAGCAACGTGGCCTCCGACCTCATCCAGGAGATGGCGCGCCGGGGCGATGCGCCGGACCTGAAGGACAAGCTCATGGAGGCCCTGCGGCTCACGTTCCGGCCGGAGTTCCTCAACCGCATCGACGAGATCGTGACCTTCCGCGCCCTGGGCCCCGAGCAGATCGAGAAGATCGTGGACATCCAGATGCGCGACCTGCGCCGCCGCCTGGCCGAGCGCAAGATCACGATCGAGCTCACGGACGAGGCGCGCAAGACGCTGGCCGAGCGCGGCTACGATCCCGTCTTCGGCGCGCGGCCGCTGAAGCGCGCCCTCCAGCGCATGATCGAGAACCCGCTCGCGGTGGAGGTCCTGGCCGGGAAGTTCCGCGAAGGCGACCACGTCATCGTGGACACCCGGGACCGCGAGACCTTCACCTTCCGCAAGGAAGCGCCGGTGGCGCAGCCGGCCTGAGCCGGAGGCCCCGGGCCCGGAGGCAAGCATGTCCGACGACCTGGCCCTGCGCGCACAGCTTCGGCGGATCCTGGACTGGGAAGACGCGCACGCGAGCTTCGATCGTGCCGCCGCCGGACTGCCCGCGCGCCTGCGTGGCGTGACTCCCGACGGCGGGGCCCATTCCGCCTGGCAGCTCCTCGAGCACCTGCGCATCTGCCAGCACGACATCCTCGACTTCTGCCGCAACCCGAAGTACGTCGAGATGGCGATGGAAGACTACTGGCCCCCGTCCGCCGAGCCGCCGTCCCCGAAGGCCTGGAGCGCGAGCGTGGCCGCCGTTCGCCGCGACCGCGCGGCGCTCAAGAAGCTCGCCGCGGATCGCGGAGTCGATCTCTTCGCCCGGATTCCCCACGGCTCGGGCCAGACGTACCTGCGCGAGCTGCTGCTCGTGGCCGACCACAACGCCTACCACGTGGGCCAGCTCGTCGCCTTGCGGCGCGCCCTCGGGGTGTGGGAGGGCTAGCGCCCGCTCATTCCTCCCGCAGGGCCAGGGTCGGATCGACGCGCGCCGCGCGCTCCGCGGGCAGGTAGCTGGCCAGGGCGGCCACAGCGGCCAGGCTGGCCACGGCCTTGACGAACGTGAGCGGATCGCCGGGGCTGAGACCGAACAGCAGCGCGCTGGCCGCACGCGCGGACCCCACCGCCAGCACCGCACCCACCACCACGCCCGCCCCCAGGAGCAAACCGGATTCGCGCAGCACCATCTTGACCACCGCGCGACGATCCGCGCCCAGGGCCATGCGGATGCCGATCTCGTTGCGGCGGCGCGCGACGAGGTAGGACATCACGCCGTAGAGTCCGACGGCGGCGATGACGCCGGCCAGGATGCCGAACGATCCGGTCAGCGTCGCCATCAGCGCTTCCGATTGCAGCGTCCGCCGCACCTGCGACTTCATCGAGTCGAACTTCAGGCCGATGAGCGGATGCACCTCCGCCACCGATCGCGTCACCGCGGGGACCAACGCGGCGGGGTTGGCCGCCGTGCGGATCACCACCTGCAGGAAGGCATCCGGCTGCGTTTCCTGGGCCGCGGCCAGGTAGGCGATGGGCGTGAACGGCTCGCGCAGGTTGTAGCGGACGAGGCGGTGTCACGCTCGTCGAAGTCCCGCCCGGCCACGAGCGGCGTCCCCATCGCCTTGAAGTAGCCGGGGCTCACGCGATTGAAGTTGGGATAGTCCTTCTGGACCTCTCCGCCGACCAGGATCGTCTGGTTCCAGCCGCTCCCGCTGACGGGCAGGATGTCCGCCTGCGCGGCCGCGACCACGCCGGGCAGGCGGCCGAGGGACTCGACGATGCCCTTCTTGATCGCAATCTCCTGCGCGTCGGGGAAGCCCGCGCGCCGCATGTCCAGGCTCGCCCAAAGGACGTCGTCGGCGCGGAACCCGGGATCGACGGTCAGCAGGTTGCGCAGCGTGCCCACGAAGAGGAGCGCGCCCACGACCAGCACGAGCGACAAGGCCATCTGCGCGACCACGAGGCCGCGGCGCAGGCCGAAGCGCTCGCGCGAAGAAGTGACGCCGCGCCCCCCGGACTTCATCGCCGCCGCCGGAGCCAGGTGGGTGGCGCGGACGGCGGGGGCGAGCCCGAAGAGCACGCAGGTCAGCACGGCCAGACCGGAAGTGAAGGCGAGCACGCGCCAGTCGGTCTGCAGGTCGACGAAGATGCGGTTGCCCTCGGTGCTCAGGAAGGCTACCAGGGAGGTGCTGAGCCAGCGGGCGAGCAAGGCCCCGGCGGCGGCGCCGGCGGCGGCGACGAGCAGGCTCTCCGCCATGAGCTGACGCACGATGCGGCCGCGGGAGGCGCCGATGGCCAGCCGCACCGCGATCTCGCGCTCGCGCGCGCTGGCCCGGGCCAGCATCAGGTTGGCGAGGTTCGCGCAGGCGATGAGGAGCACGAGGGCGGTCATGGCCAGGAGGATCCAGAGCGGCTTCTCGTAGTTGCGGCGCAGGCTCGAGACCCCCGTGCCCGCCGGGAAGGCGGCCAGGGAGAAGGCGAGATAGTGCTTGGCGTCGCCCACCGAGTAGCGCGGCGAGACCGTCGCCTGGAGGATCCCGGGGGAGATCTGCGCGAGCTGCGCGGTCGCGCGCGCGACCGTCCAACCCGGCTTGATCCGCCCGATCGCGGCCAGGAACCACCAGTCGGACTTGTCGAGGGCGGCGTTCGCGCCGTCGATGGTCGGCTCCGCGCAGAGGGGCACCGCGACGTCGAAGCTGCGCCCGACCTCCACTCCGAAGAAGCCGGCGCCCGCGACTCCGAGGATCGGAAACGGATGCCCGTCCAGGCGCAGGTCGCGGCCGACCGCGGAGGGATCGCCTCCCAGCTCGCGCTGCCAGAAGGCATGGCTGATCACGACCCCGGGAGACGCGCACCCGCGCACGTCGTCCTCGGGCGTCAGGAGACGTCCGGCGGCCGGACGCACGCCGAGAGTCTCGAAGAATGCGCCGCTGACCCACAGGCCCTCGGCGTAGCGCGCCTCACCTCCGTCCGACAGATCGAACCGCGACGTACCCCAGGCCGTGAGCCCCGAGAAGCCTTCGGCCTTGTCCCGGATCCCCTCCCACAGGGGATTCGTGAGCTGCGGGAAACGGCCGGTGAACCGGCCGGTGGCCGACTTGCGGTCCGCGATGCGGACCTCGACCAGCTCCGACGGGTCCTTCACCGGCAACGTCCGGATCCGCACCGCGTCGAGGAGCTGGAAGATCGCGCTGTTCGCGCCCACGCCCAGGGCGAGCGAGAGGACGGCCACCGCCGCGAACCCGGGATTGAGGCGCAGGACGCGCGCGCCGTAACGGAGGTCCTGTCCCAGCGCATCTCTCCATCTCGAGATAGGACTCGAGCTCGCGCGCGCGTTCCTCGTCCCAGCGGCGCCGGCGGAAGAAGCGCGTCCAGCTCACTTCTCTTCCGAGGTCGGACGGAGGGCGCGGTCGATCGCGCGCACGAGGTCGTCCCAGCGGCTGGTCTGCTCGACCAGCTTCTTCCGGCCGGACGGCGTCAGCCGGTAGTAGCGCGCGCGGCGGTTGTTCTCGGAGGTGCCCCAGAAGGACGCGATCCACCCGCGGTCCTCCAGCCGGTGCAGGGCCGGATAGAGGGAGCCGTGCTCGATCTGCAGCACGTCGTCGGAGCGGCGCTCGATCACGTGCGCGACCGTGTGCCCATGCGCCGGCCCCAGGGCCAGGGTCTTCAGGATGAGGAGGTCGAGCGTCCCCTGCAGGAGCTCGCCCTGGAGCGGAGGATTGCCCTTCTTTGGCATGGGCGGAGCATACCACTAGATCATCTACCTGAGAAGGACGACTTCAGACGCCCGCGTGCGTGTTTCGAAGGTCAGGCCGCTATGAGGGCATCTAGGGGAAAGGGGAGGACGAGGGCGCGGTGGGCACTTCCATGCGCTGTAGTAGACTCGCTTTCTCGATGGACTCTCCGACCCTTCCCTCCGGAGGCGCGTCCGGTCCGGTCCAGGCAGGGCTCACTTGGCTCGAGGGTGCGACCCTCGCCCTCCTCGTAGTGCTGGCCGGCATCGACCTCGTCGGCTATCGCTTCGGCGACTCCAACCAGGGCATCACCGTCCCCATCCTCAAGCGCTTCATGGATCCGTCCCTCTACCGCTGGGACGTGATGGTGGCCACGGGCGAGCGGTTCCCGACGCTCTTCTACGCGACCCTGGCCGCCCTGCTGCCGGGCAAGGAATCGATTCCCGCCGCCTTCTTCGTCCTCTACGTCTTCTCGGTCGCGGCCGCGCTGGCCGGGGTGTATCGCATCGGACGGTGGTGTGGCGGCCGGGAGGCCGGCCTCCTCGCATTCCTCATCGCGATCCCCGTGCGCAACGGGATCGCGAACGAGTCGCTGTACCGCGTCCAGTTCAGCCACTCGCACCTCGCCTCCGCGCTCGTGATCTGGGCCATGGCCCTGTTCCTGGAGGGACGGCGGATCCTCCCCCTCCTCATGTTGTCGCTCGGGGCCTACCTCCACGTCCTCTATTCCATCTACGTCCTCGTGCCCTGCGTCCTCGTCGTGCTCTACGAAGCGCGCGGGGTGGGGCGGCGGCGCACGCTGCAGCGCCTGGCCGCGGCCGTGCTCCCCCTCCTGCCGTTCCTGGCCTGGACGTTCGCACACGGCACGCCGATGACGGCGGAGTGGCTCTCCCTGCTCCGCCTGCGCTCGTCGCACCACAGCTTCCCGAGCTTCTTCGGCGACATGCTGGCCGCGGGCGCGTTCCTGATGGCCCTGGGCACCCTCACGCTCTCGCGTCTCCCCCGCGAGAAGCGCGCGCTGCTGGCGTGGTTCTTCGTGGGCTTCGCGCTGCTGTGATCCTGTACGGCCTGGCCGCCGCGGGCGTGGTGGAGGGCTGGCGCGCGGGCGGCCTCGCCCGTGTCGCCGCCGTCGTGACCGCCCTCATCCTGGTGAACCCGCAGCTCGAGCCGCTCCTGCCCGTGGCCGTGTTCGCGCAGGCCGCCGTCGGCCGTCCCACTCCGGCGACCTGGGCGCGGCTCGTCGCCGTGGGAACGCTCGTGGCCCTGGCCGGCTGGGACGGTCCCCACCTCGCCCTCAGCTGGGAGGAGTACCCGCTGGACGAGCTGACCAAGCCCACCGTGCTCGGGGCCGCGGCTCTGGCCATCCTCGTGCTGATCGGCCGGGAGCTGAGCGCGAGCCAGCGCCGCTGGGCCGCGCTGGCCGCGGCCGCGGGCGCCGTGTTCTGGCTCGGGCCCGACGCCTACGCCCGCAAGCGCGGAAAGTGGGAGACGGGATCCTGGCGCGAGGTGCAGGACTGGGTCCGCCTCAACACACCCAAGGACGCCATCTTCGTCACGCCCCCCCAGGAGGCGGGCTTCCGCGTGTTCTCCGAGCGGACGGTCGTGGGGGAATGGAAGGACGGGACGCAGCAGTATTTCGACGAGACCTTCGCCACGGAATGGGCCGCGCGCATGGAGGCGCTGGGGCCGGCGGACTACGTCAAGATGAGCGACGACCAGCTCACGCAGATCGCGCGCCGCTTCGGGGCGTCCTTCGTCGTGGTGCCGGTGCGGCGCCGCGGCCATCCCGGCCTGGAAGAGGAATACCAGAACAGCCATTACGCGGTCTATCGCGTGCCCCCGTCGGCGGTCGGCGGACTCGCGGCCCCACCCGCAACCCGGCGAGCCGACGCGCGGTGATCTCGGCGCGCCGCGCCGGCCCCCTCGTCGTGGCCCTCCTCGCCGCCGTGACCGTGTACGCGGCGGCGCGTCCCCCCGGGCTCGTGCGTCTCGAAACGGGCGCGCCGGCGGGCGACTTCCTGGGCGCGGGCTGGTCCGAGTCGATCCGCACGGACCTCGATCCCGATGTCGGGGCTCTCGATCCTTCGGCGGCGGGGTTCAATCGATTCCGGATCCGCCCCGCGTCGCCCGGCGCGGAGATCTCCCTCCCCATCGCCGCCCGTGAGGGAACGCTGCACCTGCGCGTGCGGATGCTGACGCGCGTGCGCACGGCAGTCGCGTTCCACGTGGCGGGCACGCCGGGGGCCGAGATCATCGTCCCCAAGGGTCCCTGGGCGCAGTACGACGTCGAGCTCCCCCCCGCCGGCCTCGTCTTTTCCACGAGCGGACGCGCCGGGCTGGCCGCGGCGACGCTCGCCGTCTTCGGCTTCGCGATACTGATCGGCGCGGGGGGGACGGCGGCCGCGCTCGCGACCCTGGCCGCGGCGGCGGGCGTGCTCGTGGGCGCGCACCTGGCCCCGCTTCCGCTCCTCCTCTTGATCACGCGCCTGGGCCCGTTCGCCTTGGGGGCGGCACTCTTGACCCGAGTCGCCCTGGCCTGGCAACCCTCCCTCGCCCCGAGCGTGCGCGCCGCGCTGTGCGCCCTGGTGGCGGCGGGCACGCTGTGGCACGGATCGCTCCCGTTCGTTCCCGGGTTCGACCCCTACGACGTCGAGGTCCACGTGCGCCGGGCCCAGGACCTCGGCAAAGTGCCGTTCACGTACGACGCCATGCTCCGATACGGGTCGCACCTGCCGACGGAGACCCAGACCTTCGGCACCGCGACGGCCGCGCTGGGCGAGCGGACCCTCATCCCGTATTCGCCGCTGCCCTACGTCTTCTTCCATGCGCTCGAGCGCGCGCGACCATCCTCTACGTCCTGGACCTGCCGGTCTGGCACCACCTGGGCCGCGCGCACGTCCCCGCCTCTTTCGGGAACGCCCTGGGCACGGCGGCACTGCTGTACCTCGCCCTCGAGGCCGGACGCCTGGACGACCGCCGGCGCATCGCGGTGGCCGCGGCCGCAGTGGCCGTCGCCGCGCTCGGCTACTCGAGCCTCATCGTCATCTTCGGGCTCTTCGGCTTCGCGACGCTGGTGCTGGTGGCGGCCGACGCACGCGCGCTGTCCGTACCCGCGAAGAAGGGGCTCGTCGCCGCCCTGGTCCTCGGCGGGCTGCTGGCGGGAGTCCTGTTCTATTTCCACTACGTGCCCGGCCTGCTCCAGGGCGCGGGTGGGATACAGCAGGAGCCGGACCTGTTCCAGGCGCGCACCTACCTCTTCTTCCACAACGAGTCACGGCAGAGCATGCGGGTGTGGGCGGCGGGGTTCCTGATCACACTCGTCGCCGGGCTCCTCGCCGCCCCGATCGCGCTACGCCGGGCCTGGGCCCCGGCGCGGCCGGTCTTCGCGGCCTGGCTGGCGACGTGGGTGCTGGTCATGATCTTCAAGGAGCCGTTCCTCTTCCCGCGGCCGATGCGCTGGGCGAAAGAAGATCAATTCATCGGGCCCCTGCTCGCCATCTTCATCGGGGCCGCCCTCGGGACTCTTCCCCGCCCCTGGATGCGATGGGCGGCGGGAGCCGCGGTGGTGGCGGTCGCGCTCTGGCTGCAGCTCGGCGATTTCCGCACGCAGATGACGGGCCTGATGCCGTGAGCCCACGCCTGCGCGCGATGGCGGCGAACCTCGCCCTCGCCGTCTTCAGCATCGCCCTCGTCCTGGGCACGGCCGAGGTCGTCCTGCGCGTGCTCGCCCGACAGACGCGGGGCGGCAAGGAGCAACGCGAGCGCAACCGCTACACGGAGTACGACCCCGTGCTCGGCTGGCGCAAGACGCCCGGCGCGGCCGTCGTCTACGACCGCCGCGAGTACCACGTGGAATTCCGCGTCAACGGCCAGGGGTTGCGCGGCCCGGACCGGCCCTACACGAAGCCGCCGGGCGTGGCGCGCGTGCTGGCCCTGGGCGATTCCTTCGTCGAGGCCTTCATGGTCGAGGACGCGCAGACGGTCACCGCGCGCCTGGAGGCGGACCTCGCCGCGCGCGGCTGCCGCGTCGAGGTGATCAACGGCGGCACCGTCGGCTACAGCACCGACCAGGAATACCTCTTCTATCGTGACGAGGGCCGGAAGTACGCGCCCGACGTCGTGGTCGTCTTCGTCTACCAGAACGACATCCCCTACCTCGCGATCGGCGAATACCTCGGGTACCCGAAGCCGCAGCTCGACTTCTCGACGGACCCGCCGACCGTCGCCAACGAGCCGGTGCCGCGCTACGAGGCCCCCGCCCTGGCCGAGGCCGCGGCACCCGAACCCGTACCGTCCTTCGTTCTCGAGTTCGTGAAGAACGCGCTCGAAAGGACGTCCGTGCGCACCTACAACCGTCTGGCCCGCGCCGGCCTGTGGGAGCCGCTGCGGCAGCTCCCGATCAACGACGAGATCCAGCTCTTCCACGTGCCGGAGCTGGGCCACCTGCGCCCGGCCTGGTCCGCCTTCACGTGGACCCTCGAAACGCTGAACGAGGCCGTGGCCGCCGCGGGGGGCCGGCTGATGGTCGCCTACGTCCCCGGCCGGATGGAGGTCAACCCGCGGACGTGGGAGCTGATGGAGGCCCGCTACGGACTGGACCCCTCCGCGTACGACGCAAAGGCGGTCGCAAGCCGCGTCCGCTACATCACGGGCCGCCTCGCCATCCCGAGCATCGATCTCACCAAGCCGCTCGCCCACGCGGACGGCGCCCTTACGCCGACGTATTTCCAGACGGACAGCCATTGGAACGCGCGCGGTCAGGAAATCGCGGGCAAGGCGATCTCGGACTACCTCGCCCAGAGCAGCCTCGTCCCCAACTGTCGCTGAGCGCACTGCGGCCACCACCGCGTTGGGTGGCTGCGGCTCAGGGCCGCGGCGCCGCGTCCGGCCGCCAGAACAGCTCGTCCACGTTCCAGAGGACCTGGGGATCGAGGATGGCCGGACGGAAGTTGCCCAGGCCGGACTTGGCGCCGACGAGGACGTTCGGGCTGACCAGCGGAATCATGGGCAGGTTCTCGGCCACGAGCTGCTGCACGCGATCGTAGAGGCGCTTGCGCGCCGCTCCGTCCAGGGTGACGAGCTGACGCTCCATGAGCTCGTCGATCTCCTTCTCCCAGGGACCGAGGGGCGCCGGCGCGCCCAGACGCCACAGGTGGGTGGGGCCGCTGGAGACCCATACGTTCATCTCGCTGGTCGGATCGGCATCTCCGCTGGCCACCGCCATCAGGGCCGCGTCGTAGTCGTGAGTCTTGAGCACGCGGTCGAGCAGGGCGCGGTTCTCCAGCGGGACCACCTGCGCCTGGATGCCGATCTCGCGGAGGTCGTCCTGGATGATCGTCGCCATCTGGACGCGGGCCGCGTTGGCGGCGTTGGTGACGATCGTGAAGACGACGGGCGACCCCGTGGCGTCGCGCAGCTGGCCGTCCTTCATCGCGAAGCCCGCCCGGCCCAGCAGCTCACGCGCGCGCGCGAGCGACCGCGAGGGGTGCGGCAGTGCCGTATTGAGCCATAGCTTGTTGCCGGGGGTGACGTGAGAGGCAAGCGCGGTGGCGCGGCCCTGATACACCAGCCGGACCATGCCCGCCCGGTCGATGGCGGCGGAGACGGCCTGGCGGAACGCCGTCTCCTTGAACCAGGCCTGCTTGCGCGCGACCGCGGGGAGCCGCCCTTCGTCGACGTCGTTGAGGTTGAAGAAGAGGAAGGTGTAGTCGAGCCCGGCGCCCAGGTCCGTGAGGCGGCGGGCGGGCGACGATTCGCCCACGAGCACCGCGAAGTTGGCCGCGCTGAGCCGGCTGATGACATCGGTCTCCCCCGCCTTGAAGCGCACGACCTGCGCGTCATCGCTCGGCACGAGCAGGAAGACGATCTCGTCGAGGTAGGGCAGGGGCCGGCCGGCGCGATCGATCTTCCAGTAATAGGGATTGCGCTCGAGGACGAGGCGCTCGCCCGGCACGTAGGACTTCAAGCGGAACGGACCGAGCCCCGCGATCTCCGAGGGGGCGGTGCCCAGTCCCCACGCCGCGGACAGGTTCCCTTCGTCCTGGGCCTTCTGGAGGCGGCGCCGCGGCACGATGGCCAGGCTGTCGAACAGCCGTTCCGCCGCCGCGTACGGTTGCGCGAGGTCGAAGGCCACGCGGGACGCATCGAGCTTCCGCACGGTGAGAGGCTTGCCGCCGATGATGAGCAGATCGCGCTGCGGAGAGGCGTTGCGCTCGTCGAGGTAGCAGCGGAAGCTGAAGACGACGTCCTCGGCCTCGACGGGCTGTCCGTCCGAGAAGCGCCGCCCGCGGCGCAGCGTGAGCGTGTAGTGCAGGCCGTCGGGCGTCACCGTCCACGACCTGGCCAGGGCCGGCCCCGTACGCTGCGTCTGCCGGTCGATGTGGATCAGGTCCGCGTTCAGGCGGCCGATCACTTCGCGCGAGGGGACGTCCACCGCCGCCACTGGGTTGAGGGTCTTGGGCTCCGATCGCAGGGCGAACACCAGGCGGCCGCCGGGACGGCCCACGTCGTGCTCGGCGCGGAGGGGCTCGGCGGGCGCGGCCGCGTTCTGGGCGGACGCGGACGCGCACAGGAGGGCGATCGCTATGGACAGCACAGCCCGCACCGAGGAGTGTGTCCAAGTCACTGCCGGGCGGTACTCGGCCACACTCCTGATGGGTCCCCTCCGGTCAAGAACTCCATTAGGAATGTGTACGAGTCCCGGCGCTCGGCTGATTCGGACACATTCCTAGGGAGACGCGGGTCCGACGCGAGAGTGAAGCGCTTCCGACAAGGCAAAGTATGAGAGGAAGACCGGGACCAGGGCAAGACCGGGGGCCCACATCCACCAGTACGACGCCAGCACGTGATAGCGCTGGAGCGCGGCCAGCATGTTTCCCCAGCTCGGCGCCGGCTCTCCCACCCCCAGCCCCAGGAAGGACAGGGTGACCTCGGCCAGGATGTACTGGGGGACGAGGAGGGCGGCCTGCGTGAGGAGGACGCCCAGGGTGGCGGGGGCGATGTGGCGGCGGATGAGGTAGAGGTCCGTCGCGCCGAACCCGCGGGCCGCCCGCACGTAGTTGCGCTCCCGGGCGCTCATCACGATGCCGCGCACGAGGCGCGCCGGCCGCGCCCAGTCGACGAGGCCGATGACGAGCACGAGCATGAGGAACGCCTGGGCGGCGGAGACGTGCAGGGGCAGGACCGCGCGCACGGCGAAGAGGAGGTACAGCCAGGGCAGGGCGAGGAAGACGTCCGCCGCCCTCATCAGGACGGCGTCCATCCAGCGGCCGTAGAACCCGGCCGCCGTGCCCAGCACCCAGCCGACGCCGAGGGACAGCACGGTCGCGAGGAGGCCGGCGAACAACGAGATGCGCGCGCCATGGAGCAGGCGTGAGAGCTGGTCGCGCCCGAAGCCGTCCGTGCCGAGCAGGAACACCCGGGCGGGCTCGTCCACGCCGAACAGGTGCCGATCGCCGGGCTCGGCGCCGAACTCGGCCGGGCCGCGGACGAAGATATGGATGGGAAAGGCCTGGCTGCGGTCTTCTTTGTACTGGCCGGCCATCGTCTCGTCGTCCACCAGCGCGTAGACGAACGGCCTCAGATGAAGGCGGCCGGCGTCGTCGAGGAGGTGGAGCCGCGTCGGCGGCGCGTAGGGCAGCGCGCGTGCCTGCACGGTCGGTCCGTACGGTGCGAGGAAACCGGCGCCGAGGGCCGCGGCGTGAATGGCGACGAGGACGGTCGCGGCCAGCGCCAGCTTGCCCGGCCTCCTCACTTCTCCTCCCTGCGAATGCGCGGATCGGCGGCGAGCAGCAGCGCGTCGGCGAGGACGTTGCCGCCCAAGAGCAGCACCGTGGACGCGAGCACCAGGCCGAGGACGAGGTGGAAGTCGCGGGCCAGGATCGCTTCGAGCAGAAGGGGACCGAGGCCCGGCCAGCTCATCACGATCTCCACCAGCAGCGACATGCTCAGCAGGGTGGCCAGCGACAGGCCGAGCAGCGAGATGAGCGGGTTCGCGGCGGCGGGCAGGGCGTGCGCGAAGAGGACGCGCCACTCCGGGAGGCCGTGCCCGCGAGCGGCCTGGACGAACGGCGCGTCCAGGGTGGCGGCCACGCTGGCCCGAACGTGCCGCGTCAGGCTCGGCAGGACGCAGACGACGAGGGCGGCCGCGGGCAGGACGAGGTGGGACACGATGTCCCGGATGCGCGCGGCCAACGACATCTGCTCATGGCCGACCGAGGTCATCCCGCCCGCCGGGAACCAGCCGGTGCGGACGGCCAGCAGCAGGAGGGCGAGCGCGAGGATGATGTCGGGGATGGCCAGCAGGACCGCCATCAGGACGGCGAGAGAGCGCCGCGTGGCGGCGCGCCGCGTCGCCGCCCACCACACGCCGACGGGAATGGCGAGCGCCCATGCCGTTGCCGTCGCGGTGGTGGTGAGGAGGAGCGTGTTCCGCACGCGCGGCCACAGGAGGGGGGCGACGGGGCTCCCGTAGGCGAACGAATACCCGAGCTCGCCGCGCGCCAGCGAAGCGGCCCAGCGTGCGTAGCGCTCGGGCAGGGGGCGGTCGAGGCCGTGGCGCGCGCGCAGGGTGCGCAGCGTCGCCTCCGAGATCCGCGGGTCGAGCCGCATCTCCGCGAAGAAGTCGCCGGGCGCGAGCTCGACCAGCAGGAAGGAGAGGACGGAGACCCCGAACAGCACGAACAGGCCGTGGAGCGCGCGTCGCGCGAGCCAGCCTAGGAGTGTGTCCAAGTCACCTCCGGTCGGGACTCGGCCACACTCCTGATGCGTCCCCTTTGGTGAAGAACTCCATTAGGCATGTGTCCGAGTTCGAGCGTTCGCTGACTCGGACACATTCCTAGGCCAGGGGCGGCACGGAAGGGACGGCCGCCACCAGCGCGCGCGTGTGGGGATGCTGGGGCGCGCTGAAGAGCTGCGCCGCGGCCGCGCGCTCCACGATGCGTCCCTCGAACATGATCGCGACCTCGTCCGCGAAGACGGACATGAGGGCGAGGTCGTGCGAGATGCAGAGGTAGGTCAGCCCCTCGCGAACGCGCAGCTCGTGAAGGAGGGCCGCCACCTGGGCCTGGATGGACGCGTCGAGGCCGGCGAAGGCTTCGTCCAGGATCAGCAGCCGTGGCTTCACCGCCAGCGCGCGCGCAATGGCCAGCCGCTGCCGCTGGCCGCCGCTGAGATCGAGAGGGCGGCGGTCCGCGACCGCGGAAGGCAGGCCGACGGTCTCCATCAGCTCCCGGGCGTACCCGCGCCGCTGCGCCGGTCCGCCGCGGCCCAGGATCTCGAGCGGCTCGGACACGATCTCGGTCGCAGTCAGCCGTGGCGACAGGGCGGCCGCCGCGTCCTGGAAGAGGAGCTGCACGTGCTCGCGAAACGCGCGCAACGCGGCGCCCCGGAGGGACGCCACGTCGGCACCGTCGAACCGGATCTCCCCGCGCGTCGGCTCCTCCTGGCGAGCGAGGCAGCGCGCGAGGGTCGACTTCCCCGAACCGGATCGGCCGACGAGGGCGACGACGGTGCCGCGTTCGATGACGAAGTCCACTCCGGCCAGGGCGTCGACGGGAGCGGAGCGGCCGGCCACGCGGCGCACGTAGCGTTTCGTGAGACCGCGGATGCGGACCATGGGCTCGTCATTCATGGAGGACGCACCGCACGCGGCGTCCGGACGCCGCACGCGTCTCGCCCGGAGGATGCTCGACGCAGACCGCCCGCCGGTCGGAGCAGCGCGGCTCGAACGCGCATCCCGGCGGCAGGCGCGCCGGGTCCGGAGGCGAGCCGGGAATGGGGACGGGGCGGCCGGGGGCGCCCCCCCGCGTCGCCGCACGCGGATAGGCGAGGGAGAGTCCGCGCGTGTAGGGATGCAGAGGCTGGCCGAACACCTGGGCCGGCGTCCCCGTCTCCACCAGGGTCCCCGCGTACATCACGAGGACGCGCCGCGCCACCGCCGCCAGTGCGCCCAGGTCATGACTGGCCATCAGCACGGCAAGGCCGAGCCGAGCCTGGAGCGAGGAGAGGAGACCCAGCACCTCCGCCTGGGTGGTGGAATCGAGCGACGCCGTCGGCTCATCCGCCAGGAGGAGCGCGGGCCGGCAGGCGAGCGCCTGCGCCAGGACGACGCGCTGGCGCTGGCCGCCGCTGAGCTCGTGCGGATAGGCGTCGAAGACACGGTCGGGCTCGGTGAACCCGACTTCGGCGAGGGTGGACAGCGCGTCGTCGCGGCAGCGGCTTCGGCTCTGATCGCGGTGCGCGCGGACCACCTCCGCCACCTGCGCGCCCACGCGCCGCACCGGGTTGAGGGCGAGCGCGGGATCCTGGAACACGATCGCGATCTCGGCCCCGCGCACGCGCCGCAGCTCCGAAGGCGGCCGCCCGACCAGATCGCGGCCCCGGAACCGGATCGAGCCCTTGACGACGCGCGCCGACGGAGGAAGCAGACCCAGGATGGCGAGGAGGAGCGTCGATTTCCCGCAGCCGGACTCGCCGAGCAGGCCGACGACCTCGCCGCCCTCGACGTCGAAGGTGAGGTCCCTGGCCGCCCACACCGGCGCGCCGCCGGTGTGGTACGCGACGGCGAGTTCGGTGACCTCGAGCAGGCCCGGCACCCGCGAATGATAGGGCGACCCCATGCGGAAAATCTTGAATCGTCGTCCCCCTTGTCGTGAATTGCCGTCCTATGATTCTTGAAGGGTCGCGTCCGCCCATGCTCGCGGGCGGCTGAGGACGGGGCCGATGATGACGCAGGCGAACGAGAGTACGGGACGGCATTTGGGGCACGAGCATTTCCGCGAAGAGGATTGGCTCGACTTCGCTCGCGATGTCGGCGACCGCGAGCACCGCGCACTCGTCGCCCGTCATCTCGAGACGGGCTGCCCCGAATGCGAGGAGACACTCCGGCTCTGGGCGGCGGTGCTCACCGTCGCCGACCAGGAGGCGGGGGCGAGTCTTTCCAACTCGGTCCTCCAGAGGATGAAGGACCGCTTTTCCGTGCACCGTCCACCGAAGCTGGGCGAGAAGATCGCCGCGGGGGCCGCCCTCGTCTTCGACAGCTTCCGCCAGCCGCTGCTGGCGGGCATGCGCGCCTCGGGCGGAGCGACGGCCCGGCAGCTCCTCTACAAGGCCGGACGCTACACGATCAAGCTCCAGGTGGAGCCGGGAATCGGGCAAGAGAGGCTGTCCATCGTCGGCCAGATCCTCGACGAGCGGGATCCGACGGGCGGGCTGCGAGACATCGCCGTGCTCGCGCTGAAGGGCAGCAAGACGCTCGACCGGACCATCACGAACCAGCTGGGCGAGTTCCATCTGGAGCCGGGTGCCAGCGACAAGCTCCAGCTCTCCGTCGACGTCCCCGAGATCGGCACCTTCACCGTCGAGTCCCCCCATCGGACGCCGAAGGCCGGACGAGGCGCGGAGGGAAAGGCGATCGAGGGTTCCGGTCGCGGTAGGAAGGCGCGACCGCGGTAGGCGGCCGAGCGCAGGCAAGAAGGGTAAGTTCGCAGATGAGAATCAAATCAGTCATCTTCTCGGCCATATTCCTCGCGGCGCTGGCCACGCCGGTCGCAGCATGGGACACGAGTCGGTCCATCGTCCGCATCAAGAGCAACCTGGTCGGCCAGACGGTCATTCAGGCCATTTGCGCCCAGCTCCAATGCCAGGTCCTGCATTCGCTGGACAGCCTCCCGGGAGAGACGGGCCCGAGCTCGTTGTTCGTCGTGCGCAACCTGCCGGCGCCCAGCCTGTCCGTCAATTACGACCTTCTCGGCATCGAAGCCGTCGAGCCCGACCTGCCCGCGTGGCTGGCGGACGAACCCTGGGGGGTGTCGCAGGCAACGGCCGCCGTTCTCGATGCGCTCGCCGACCACACGCCGGCGACCTACTACGGCTCGACGGCGTGGCGGTCCTATCTCGGGCAGCCCGCGTCCACCATCGTGCGGGCGAGCGACGCGCACTGCACGCTCCGCGCGACGGGCGGCGGAACCGTCGCCATCGTCGATACCGGAGTCGACGTCGACCACCCCACCCTGGCCCCCGTATTGACGGCGGGCTACGACTTCACCCGCGACGTCGCCGGGGGTGATGAGAGGGCCGACGCCGGTGGATCGCGAGGAGTGACGCCCGACAGCGTGTATGGCGTCAGCCAGGCGACGGCGGCCGTGCTCGATCAGGCCACCGCGGCCGTGCTCGACGACTCCACGCTGGTCGACTTCGGCCACGGCACCATGGTGGCGGGCGTCGTGCACCTCGTGGCGCCCACCGCCCACATCATGCCGTTGAAGGCGTTCGCCGCGGACGGGACGGGCTACACGTCCGACATCATCCGCGCCATCGTCTACGCCGGCCGCAGTGGGGCCAACGTCCTCAACATGAGCTTCTCCCGGCGGACGCCGTCGCCCGAGCTCGAGCGCGCGATCGACAACGCGGCCAGCCTCGGGGTCATCGCGGTGGCTTCGGCGGGCAACGACGGCCGGCCGACCCTGATGTACCCGGCGGCGTACGACAACGTGATGGGCGTGGCCTCCACGGCCGACGACGACGCGCGGTCGTCGTTCTCCAATTACGGCTCCAACCTCGTCTGGGTCGCCGCCCCCGGCGAAGGGATCATCACGACCTATCCCTGGGGCACCTTCGCCGGCGCCTGGGGCACCTCCTTCAGCGCGCCGATGGTGTCCGGGGCCGCGGCCCTGCTCGTGGGGTTGGAGAGCACCGCGACCTACGGCCAGGTCTCGTCGGCGGTGGCGCAGCCGGGCCCTGATCCACGGCCGGCTCGGTGAGGACCCGCGAGCCTTCTGCTATCCTTGCCGCCCCATGCACGCGTTGGGCGGCCCTCCCATCAGCCCGTGAAGCGCCGCGAGGGGGGGCTCGCACGCCGCGCCGGCCGCGGCGACGCCGGCGATCCGGATCCGACGGCCCCCCCCTCCGAGCCGACCGACCGTAGCGCCGCTGAACGTTCCACGGCCACGTCGAGGCGAGAGCTTTCGTGGCCCGATACGCGTCTGGTCCGCGAATGCCGCAACGGGAACGAGGAGGCCTGGGCGGCCCTCCTCGACAAGTACAAGAACCTCATCTTCTCGATCCCGATCAAGCGCGGCCTCCCCCGCGACGAAGCCGCCGACGTCTTCCAGCGCGTCTGCGTCCTCCTGCTGGCCGAGCTGCCGCACCTGCGCGAGCCCAAGGCGCTGCCCATGTGGCTCATCCGCGTGACCTCGCGCGAGTGCGCCCGCTGGCGCCGTCAGGAGCATCCCTATCCCGCCCGCGACACCGTCGAAGCGGATACAGCGGCGCTGGCCGACGAGCAGCCGCTGGCGGACGAGCTGCTGGGCCAGCTCAAGGACGAGCAGGTCCTGCGCGAGGCGGTCCTGGCCATGCCGCCACGCTGCCGGGAGCTGATCGGCATGCTGTTCTTCGAGATCCCGGCGCGGCCGTACCAGGAGATCGCCCACCGGCTCGGCCTGGCCGCGGGATCGATCGGATTCATCCGCGGCCGCTGCCTGACCCGGCTGCGCCGCGAGCTCGAGAAGAAGGGGTTCCGGTGACGGCGGCGACGGCGCGCCCGCGCCCACGCAAGCGGCGACCCACGGAGGCGCGGCCGGAGCGGCTCTACGCGCAGCTCGCGCGTCTTTTCGACGCCGCGAGCCGGCGCAAGTTCGTCGCGCGCCACCCCGAGCTGGTGCGGGCGGAGACGGTGACGCGCCTCAGCGAGGCGGTTCCCCAGAAGGTGCGCGTGGACGTCAAGGAAGCGATGGCCCTGGCCGACGCGGCCGTGCTCATCGCGCGCCGGCTGCGCCGCCCGGAATCGGTGGCCCAGAGCCTGCGCGCCAAGGGGAACGCGCTCTACGCGCTCAACGAGCACGCCGCCGCCGTCGAGCGGCACGACGAGGCGGCCCGCCTCTTCGCCAAAGCCGGCCAGCCGCACGAGGTCGCGCGCACCCTCAGCACGTCCATCCAGCCCCTGATCCTCCTGGGCGCCTATCAGCGCGCGGAGGCGGCGGCCCGGCAGGCGCGCGAGATCTTCACCCGCGAGGGGGACGAGCTCCGCCTGGCCCGGCTCGACGTCAACGTCGGCAACATCTTCCACCGCCAGGATCGCTTCGCGGAGGCGCTGCGCTCGTACGAGCAGGCCTACGAGCGCCTGCTGCCGCACCGCAACGCGGAAGGCATCGCGGTCGCCCTCGGCAACATGGCGGTGTGCCTGATCAGCCTGAACGACTTCACGCGCGCCCTCGAGACCCACCAGCGGGCGCGCGCGTTCTGCGAAGAGCACGGCATGCCCAAGCTCGTGGCCCTGGCCGACTACAACATCGCCTATCTCTACTACTTCCGCGGCCAGTACGGGCGTGCCATCCAGGAGCTGAAGGCGACGCGCGACGAGTGCGAGAAGGTGGGCGACGCCTACCTGGCCGCCCTGTGCCGCATGGACCTGTCGGAGATCTACCTCGAGCTCAACCTCAGCGACGACGCCGCGCAGATGGCGGAGGAGAGCCTCGGGGAGTTCCGAAGGCTGGGCATGGGCTACGAGGCCGCGAAGTCGCTCGCCTACCTCGCCATCGCGAACGGCCAGCAGGGGAAGGTCCTCCGGGCCCTCGAGCTGTGCGCGGAGGCGCGGCGCCTGTTCGTCCAGGAACAGAACACGGTGTGGCCCGCGCTGCTCGACCTCTACCAGGCGCTCATCCTCTTCGGGGCCTCACGGCTGTTCGAAGCGCGCCGGCACTGCACGGCCGCCCTGGAGGCCTTCCGCTCCACGGCCCTGGCCAGCAAGGCGATCCTCTGCCGCCTGCTCCTCGCGCGCCTGGCCCTGCGCATGGGCGAGATCGACGTGGCCCGGCAGCAGTGCGAAGCGGCCGGGCAGACGCTGGCCCCGCTGGACCTGCCCGCCCTCAGCTTCCAGCTCGACTTCGTGCGCGGCCAGATCGAGCAGGCGGCCGTCGAGCCCGCCGCCGCCTACGACGCGTACCGGCGTGCCCAGCGGTCCCTGGAGATGCTCCGCAGCAGCCTGCGCGGCGAGGAGCTGAAGATCGCCTTCATGAAGAACAAGCTCGAGGTGTACGAGGCGCTGGTCGACCTCGCCCTCGAGCGCCGCGGCGACGACGACGGCGTGGCGGAGGCGTTCTCGTACGTCGAGCACGCCAAGTCCCGCAGCCTGCAGGACCTGCTCCTGCGCGCGGCCACGCCCGTCAGCCCCATCGCCGTGGGCAAGAGCGAGCTCGTCCGCCGCGTCGGCGATCTGCGCGAGGAGCTCAACTGGTACTACCACCGCATCGAGTCGGAGCAGATGGCGGCGGAGGAGCGGACGGAGGAGCGCATCGAGGCGCTGCAGGAGCAGGTCCTCGCGCGCGAGAGCGAGCTGCTGCGCGTGATCCGCGAGCTGCCCGCGTCCGAAAGCGAATCGGTCGAGGTGCTGGCCCCGGTCAGCCTGCCCCTCGAAGAGATCCGACGCGCCCTTCCTCCGGGCGCCATGCTCGTCGAGTACTTCCGCATCGGCTCGCGCCTGCTCGCCTTCCTCGTCACGCGCGAGAGTCTGGAAGTCGTGCCCGTCGCGCTCGTGCCGCGCGTGCAGCACATCCTGCGCCTGCTGCAGTTCCAGCTCGCGTGGGCGCGCCCCAATGCCTCCGACGTCTCTCCGCTGTCGCGCGAATCGTCGCGCGTGGCCACGGAGGCGCATCTGGGCGAGCTCTACACGGAGCTGATCGCCCCCCTGCGTGCCCGCCTCGACGCCGACCACCTGATCTTCGTCCCCCACGACCTCCTGCACTACGTGCCCTTCCACGCCCTCCACGACGGCCGGCAGTACCTGATCGACTCCTTCTCGATCTCGTACGCGCCCAGCGCCACCGTCTACGCCTTGTGCCACGCCCGCGGCGGGCATGGGAGCGGATCGTCGCTCGTCCTCGGCGTGGCCGACGCCCACACGCCGTTCATCCTGGACGAGCTCCGCTCCGTCGCGGCGCGGCTTCCCGGCGCGGAGCTGTACGTCGGCGAGGAAGCGACGGTGGACGTGCTGCGCCAGAAGGCGGAAGGGCGCCGCGTCGTGCACATCGCGGCTCACGGCTTCTTCCGCCCCGACAACCCGATGTTCTCCGGGATCCGCCTCGGCTCCTCGTCCTACTTGACGCTGTACGACCTCTACAACCTCAAGCTGCCGGCGGAACTGGTCGTCCTCAGCGCATGCGTCACCGGCGTCAACGTGATCGCCGCCGGCGACGAGCTGCTCGGGCTGGCCCGAGGGCTGTTCCGCGCCGGGGCGGCATCGCTCCTTTTGACCCTGTGGGAGGTGCCCGACCAGAGCACAGCCGAGTTCATGAAGGCCTTCTACGACCGTGTCCTCATCGCCCCCAACCGGGCATCGGCGCTCCGCGATGCCGTCCTCGCCCTCCGGGAGAAGTACCCGCATCCCATCCACTGGGCCCCCTTCGTATTGATGGGCAAGGTCTTGGCGACCTAGGGCCTCGGGGGCCGGCTTTATTCGCGCGACGCTATATCGAACGGGCCAGGGGACGTCTCTTTATCGCTGACCCCCATCAGGTGGCCGCGGACGGAGAACGGTGATGGCCGACACTGACGTGAAAACCCGCAAGAACGAACATTCCGGTGAAGAGGACTGGTTCGACTTTGCGCGCCAACAGGCGGCGCCCGCCCTCCGGGCGCGCCTGGAGCAGCACCTCGAAAAGGGTTGCTCGCGCTGCACGCAAACCGTCCGGCTTTGGAGAGCGGTGCTCGATGTCGCCGATCAGGAGGCTGCCTACCGTCCCCCGGATGAGGCCCTCCGCCAGCTCAAGGGCGACTTCGCTCTCCGCCGGCCCAAGGGGCTGCTCGAGAGAGTGGCCGAGCAGGCCGCGCTGGTCTTCGACAGCTTCCGGCAGCCGCAACCGGCGGGCGTGCGTACCGCCGGCGCCGCCCCGCGGCAGCTCCTCTACAAGGCCGGCCGCTACTCGATCCGCCTCCGGCTCGAGCCGGCGTCCGACGCGGAACGGCTGTCGATCGTGGGACAGCTCGTGGACGAGCAGCACTCGCCCGCGGCCGTCCAGGACATCGCGGTGATCGCGCTCAAGGGAACGAAGACCGTGGATCGCACGTTGACGAATCACCTCGGGGAATTCGTGTTGGAGCCTGACTCTGCCGAGAACCTCCGCCTCTGTGTCGGCGTCGCCGAGATCGGAACCTTCACCGTCGTGCCGCGCCAGGCGACGGGAAGGACCGAAGGCGACGCGGTCAGGGCGCTCGACATGTCGGGTCGTCGTGGAAGGGCGCGGCAGCGGTAATGCTGCCGAGACGCTGAGGCAAGGGAAAACGATGAAGTCACGATGGCTGGTCTGCCTGATATTGGCCGTGTTCGTCTTCTCGCTCTCGCCGGCGGCGATGGCCGCCAGCGGCGACAAGATCGTCCGCACGAAGAGCCTCGACGGGCTGCCCATCATCAAGTCGGTGTGCGCGCTGCTCGGATGCCAGGTGCTGGGATCGCTGGACATCCTTCCCGGGTCGACGGCTCCGAGCTCGCTCTTCCTCGTGCGAGGCCTGATCGACAACACCGTGTCCTTCCTCCTGAGCCTGCTCGGCCTGGCCTCCATCGAGCCCGACCTGCGGGTCGCGGTCGAGATGGACGACTCCTGGGCCTCGTCGCAGGCGACCGCGGCCGTCCTGGATCAGCTCTGGGACCGCACCCCCATGACGTACTACGGGACGACGGCCTGGGAGTCCTACCTCAAGCAGCCGGCCACGGGGATCGTCCGCGTTCGCGACACCCACTGCGGGCTGCGTGAGACGGGAGCGGGCGTCGTGGCCGTGATCGATACGGGCGTGGACCCGACGCATCCCGCGCTGCAGGCGGTGTTGACGGACGGCTACGACTTCACCCGCAACGTCGGCGGCGGCAACGAGAAGGCGGACGTGAACCAGGCCACCGCGGCCGTGCTCGACGGCACCTGCTGGGTGAACCAGGCCACCGCGGCCGTCCTCGACCAGGCCACGGCCGCCGTCCTCGACGATCCCGACCATGCCGCCTTCGGGCACGGCACCATGGTGGCGGGGGTCATCCACCTCGTGGCCCCCACGGCCCGGATCATGCCCTTGAAGGCCTTCACGGCGGACGGACAGGGCTACACCTCCGACATCCTGCGCGCGGTCTACTACGCCACGCAGAAGGGGGCCAAGGTCCTCAACATGAGCTTCAGCCGCCCGACCTCGTCCGCGGAGCTCAAGCGCGCGCTCGACAACGCGACCAGCCGCGGGCTCATCGCGGTCAGCTCCGCCGGCAACGACGGCCAGGCGACCCTGGTGTATCCGGCCGCCTACGACAACATCATCGGCGTGGCGTCCACCTCCAACAGCGACATCCGCTCGTCCTTCTCCAACTACGGATACAACCTCGTGTGGGTGGCCGCCCCCGGCGAAGGAATCATCACCACGTATCCGTATGGAAGCTTCGCCGCGGCCTGGGGCACGTCCTTCAGCACGCCCATCGTCTCCGGCGAGGCGGCCCTGCTCGTCGGGATGCAGGGAAGCGCCACCCAGAGCCAGGTGGCTTCGGCCGTCGCGAAGGCGAAGCTGCTGACCACCGACCTGCACTACGGCCGGATCGACCTCTACCAGGGCGTCAAGGCCGGCCGCGCCCTCTGGCCCAGCGCGCCATACAGCGCCGTGCCCGACAGTTGCGCGTCCGATTCGATCGATTGGTCGGCCACGCCGTGAAGGCCGGCGACCTCTTCCCGAGCGCGCCTTTCTCCTGGAGCCCGCTCAAGCTCCAGGAGCTCGAGGAGAAGGTCCGCTCCACGCGCGAAGCGACGATCTGCGCGCTCAACCAGATGCTCGACCTCAAGGACCTCAACACGGGCGTGCACAGCACGCGTCTGGCCGAGTGGGCGGTGCGGGTGGGGCAGGAGCTGGGGATGCAGGAGAGCGGCCTCGCCGACATCGAGGTCGCGGCCCTGCTGCACGACGCGGGCAAGGTCGGCGTGCCCGACTCCATCCTGAAGAAGCCGGGCCCGCTCGATCCCGACGAATGGCGGGTGATGCGCATGCACCCGGAGTTCTCGTGGGCCGTCCTGCGGCTCGTTCCCGGGCTGGAGAAGGCGAGCCTCTACGCGCTGCATCACCACGAGAAGTTCAATGGCAGCGGCTACCCGTCCGGCCTCAAGGCCGACGAGATCCCCATCGGATCACGCATCGTGAGCGTCATCGACGCGTTCGACGCCATGGTGGCCAGCCGCCCCTACAAGGAAGGTCTGCCCCTGGAGGAGGCGCTGGGAAGGCTCGTGCGCGACAGCGGGACCCACTTCGATCCCGCCGTCGTCCAGCACTTCATTCCGATCGCGCGCGCGGAGATGCCGTCCGTGTTCGCCGCCACCGGCGTGAGCCAGTCGACCGAGCTCTAGGGCAACGTCTTATCTCAGGGGGGGAACTCACGCCTCACCCTGCGCCGCGTGAGTTCCCCCCCTGAAACCCCCCACCGCTGCGCCGCCGCTACGCGGCGCCGCGCTCCTGACTCGCTGTTTACCGCCTCGCTGTTGACCGCCTCGCCGTCTACTTGTCCAGACCGAGTTCGTTGAGCGGGACGTCCCAGTGCGCGTCGAGGATCTCGAAGCGCCGCTGCTCTTCCTTCTTGAACGTCGCCTGGTCGGGATAGAGGCGCCTGACGATCACATCCTCGCCCGAAGGCGCCATCATCGCGCCGGTGTCGCGGAAGGTGATGGCCACCGCGAAGGTCCAGTCCGCACGTCCGTCGCCGTGATAGGTGGGGACGAAGGTGCGCACGGCCGTCATGCGCCCGGCCTCCTGCTGGGCCTTGAGGACGGGAAGGTGGTTCTTCTTGAAGAGCGCGACGAACTCGTCCTGGAATCCCCACTTCACCTTGTAGAAGTACCAGACCGTCCGCTCGGCCGTCGCCGACGATTGCGCGGCCGGAGCCTGCATGGCCGCCGCCTCGCGCACGTCGGCCGCGCTCAGGAGGCCCCAAGCCGCCAGTCCCGCCACGCACGCGCCCACGTGCTTGCTGATCATGTCGCTCCTCCGCGCGGATTCTAACGCCAGGACGCCGCCCTCGGCCGACCCGAAAAGGCGATCGAAGACTACGGCGCCGCGTGGCGCCGGGCCCTCGGCGCGTCAAATGAGCCGGCCCTGCGCGGTGGCCGGGTAGACGAGCACCCCGTCGGGCCCGGGGCGCGCGCTGGGGTTGAGCTCGTGCGCGCGCTCCTGGCCCGGGCCGAGGATGTGCCGCACGGTCACTCCCCGCGCCACGAGCGCGTCCGCGATGAGCTGGCGATGGCATCGCCAGGGCACGGCCTCCGCGCACAGGATCACCGGCCGGCCCTTCTCTGCTTGCGCGAGCACGCGGAGAAGGCCCGCGCGAAAGGCCGGCGTCGCCATGTGATCGGCATACCCGCGGAAAGCGGCCACCCGCCAGGCCCCGTTCGGAGAGTCGGGCCCGGGATCGCGCCGCCCGCCGAGGTCCGGCTCGTGGGCGTAGGCGATGGCGACGTCGGAGAGGGCACGAGCCAGCGCGGGTCCGTTGAAATGGGGATACCGGCGCGAGCCCGGGAATCGGCGCAAGTCGACGAGGGCCGTGACCTCGAACTCCGCGAGCAGGGCGAGCAGCTCCGCGAGCGCACGCGTCGAATGGCCGATGGTCCATACCCGGGGCGGCGAGCTCACGCGGCCGGCGACCGCCGGTAACGGATCTCGCGCAGACGCGCGCCGAGGCGGCCGTCGGGAGAAGACACCGTCACGAGGTTGTCGCCGCGCACGAGGTAGCGCGCCGGGATGCGGAACGCCTGTTCCGCTTCCTCGGAAGAGGCGCGCCACGATCCGACGGCGTGGCCGTTCACGCTGAGGGCGAGGGTCACGGGCGACGACGACATCATGCGCAGCCGCACCTCGAGGTCCGCGGGCACGAGCACCGGCAGCAGCACGGTGGCCGCGGGCGCGTGCATCACGACCTCGCCCGTGCCGTAGTGCGCGCGGTCCCCCCATCCCTCGCGCAGGAACCACCGCAGGCGCGAGACCGACCCGGGTTCGGAATCGCTCCACGTGAAGCGCGGAGACTGCGGATCGAACACGACCTCGTCGCCGCCCGCGAGGCGCGCGGCCATCCGCCACGTCTCGCGGCAGACGGCGAGGACGAGCGGGCCGTCGCGGCTCCCCTGCAGGTCGACGCGGCGATAGCGATCGACGAGGACGAAGGGCAGGACGACCACGGCCAGGGCCGCCGCCGCGGGGAGGATCTGGGGCCGGGGAGCGCGGGGGGCCGGGGGCGGCCCCAGGCTCGGCCAGAGGCGGTCGAGCGCGGCCAGGGCGAGGGGCAGGAGCAGCGGCACCGAATAGATGAGGAGCCGCTCGAAGTTGTCGCCGAAGAGCGGCACCGGCTCCCGGCTCGGCACCTTGAGCCAGGCCAGGAAGGCCATCGCCCCGAGCAGCGCCAGCGAGATCCCGTAGCGCTTCAGGTGGGCACGGCCCGGCGGTCGCAGCGCGCCCAGAAGCGCGAGCGGCGCCAGGCCGCCCACCAGCGCGCTGAGGGCCGTGGTCGGCCAGACCTCCCGCAGCGTCGCGAGAGCGGCGCGCACGAGATCGAGGTCCCAGCGCGCGGCGATGACGGGAATGTGCGGCGTCCACCACCAGCGCAAGGCCGGCGTGAGCAGCGCGCCCGGGAGGGCGAGGGCGAGGGCCGGGAGGAGGGCGTCCCGGCGGCCCGCCGACCATCGCGCGACGAGGACGGCCGGGACGAGGGTCAGCACGATCACGCCGTCCTTCGCCAGCGTGAGCAGCGCGGCCAGGAGCGCGAGCGTCGCCCAGCCCGCGCCCCATTCGATGGCGAGGAGCAGGGAGAGGACGAGGAGGATCCCGGCCGGCTCCAGGAAGAAGGGCGTCTCCACCACCCGCGCCATCGGCGGCGTGAGGCCGAAGAGCACCACCCCGAGCAGCGCGGCCCCGTCCGTGGCCCCTCGGCGGCGCAGGAACAGGAACAGGAGGCCGCCCGCGGCCACGATGGAGGCGAAGGACAGGAGCCGGAACCCGCGCACGACGGTCCGCAACCCCATCGCGTGCACGACGGCGGGAACGAGGATCCGATGGCCCCAGGGCGCGACCGTGAACACGGCCGGCCGCTCCGCCATCACCACGTACACGTTGGCATCGAAGCCGGGGAGCTGGAACCGGCCGTAGGCGACGTGCGGGTCGAGCTGGCGCTCCTGCTGCCAGGTGACCAGGGCCGCGGTCAGGGCCAGCGCAAGCGCGAAGAAGAGGACGGTGCGCCGCGCCGCGACTTCAGGCGGCAGGGGCGACGGGCCGGTAGAGCTGCCCCTCGAGCTCCTGGGCGCGGGCGGACAAAACGTCCAGCGCGGCCGTGCGATCCGGATAGAACCCGAGCGTCTTGACGACCGTCCCCGCGCCGCGCCATTCCTCGGTCACGAGGTAGCCGGCATCGTCCGGCATCCCTTCGACGCGGCGGGCGCCCGCGGCCGTCTCGTAGACGACGAGCCGGACCTGGCTGGGCTGGTGCGGATGCTGGTACACGCGCTCTTGGACGATCATTCCCGTGATTCTAACCTTCCGCCGCCGCAGCCCACAGCCACGGACCGCGCCGCGGAGGCGAATTCACTTCGCCGCAGCGGCGGGGGGTGTGGGGGCCGCGACGCAGCGGCCCCCACCTCAATCAATGCACGGTCCGGACTTTCTTGTTCAGATAGTCCATCAGCACGAACTGGCCCAGGGTGTACGGAGTGGTGAAGTAGGCCTTGCCCCGCGACATCTCGCAGACCTTCTTCACGAAGGCGACGAGGTCGTAGTCGCGGGCGAGCATGAACGTGTTGACGAGGATCCCCTGGCGGCGGCAGTTCGCGACTTCCTTGAGGGTGAGCGCGACCACGCGCGGATCGAGGCCGAAGGGGTTGCGGTAGATGCGCCCGTCCGTCTCCGTGAGCGCGGAGGGCTTCCCGTCCGTGATCATCACGATCTGCTTCATGTCCTTGCGCTGCCGGGCCAGGATGCGCTGCGCCATCTTCAGCCCTTCACGCGTGTTCGTGTAGTACGGCCCCACCCGTACCCGGGCGAGCTGGCTGAGCGGGACCTCCTCCGCGGAGTCGTGGAACACGACGAGGTTGAGGCTGTCCCCCGGGTACTGCGAGCGGATGAGGTGGCTCAGGGCCAGGGCCACCTTCTTGGCCGGCGTGAAGCGGTCCTCGCCGTACAGGATCATGCTGTGCGAGCAGTCGAGCATGACGACGGTCGCGCAGGAGGACTGGTACTCGGTCTGGTGCACGAGCAGGTCCTTGTAGTCCACGTCGAGCGGGACCTTCAGCCCCTCGCGGGCCAGCGCGGAGAGCAGGGTGCCGCTGACGTCGAGGTTCAGGGTGTCGCCGAACTCGTACTCCTTCGAGGGCCCGGAGGACTCGATGCCGGTGGCGAGGTCGCGCGTGTCGTGGCGGCCGAAGGACGACTTGCCCAGCGAGCCGAGCAGGTCGCGCAGGGTCTTGTAGCCCAGGAAGTCGACGCCCTTCTCCGTCAGCTCGAACTTGATGGGCGGGCCGGCGGGACCGAAGCCGCCGCGGCCCTGGGTGGGATCCTGGAAGGGCTGGCCCTCGGACATGGAGAGATAGCCCTCGCGCATCAACCGCTCCACGACCTTGTCGAGGAACTGCTCCAGGGCGTCGCCGTCGTCGAGCAGCTTCTGGAGGTCCTCGTCCGAGAGCAGGCCGCGCCGCATGAGCGCTTCCAGGATGGCGTCGTGCAGCGCCTGGAGCTGGTCCTCGTCGTACTCGCCTTCCTCGGTGCCGAACCCGCTCTGGAGGAGGAAGTCGGACAGCTCCCCGACCAGCTCGCCCAGGTCGAGGTCGTCCCACAGCTCGCCGACGTAGCGGTGATATCGGATCAGGGCCACGCTTTCAATTCACCTGCTTCTTCATCCGGCGCAGGCGCTCGAGCTTCTCGAGGTCGATGTCGGCGTCGCTGTGGCGCTCGGGGCCGACGAACCCGCGGTCGTCGCTACGGCCGATCTTCTTCTGGCCGTACAGGCCCTCCAGCACGAACTCGGCGGCGGAGGCGGTCACGGGAGCGGGCTCGCCGCCCCCGATGCCCAGATGGCTCAGGGCCTCGAACAACCCCGGCACCTTTCGCAGTTGCGCGACCATGTCGCCCGACGACGCGTCGTCGCGCAGCTTGAGGTTGCCCCCCGCCTCGAAGTAGGCGACCACGGGACGCAGGTCGGCGGAGCCGAGGTAGACGGAGAAGGCCTCCCCCACCGACGCGCGGATCAGCTCGCGAGCCACGTTGTCCGCGCCCATGAGCTCGCCCTCGTACTCCAGCTCGAACTTGCCGGTCAGGGAGGGCAGGGCGGCGTAGATGTCGGACACCCGCGGCACGACCATGGTCTCCTTGCGCAGGACGGCCCGTCGCTCCGCGTTGGAGATCGCGTTCTCGAGGGCGGTGATGGGCAGGCGCTGGCTGACGCCGCTGCGCTTGTCGATCTTCTTGTCGCGGCGGGCGGCGAAGGCGATGCCTTCCGCGACCTCGCGGATGTAGCGCGGCACCCGCAGCTCCCGGCCGCGCTCCGTCCAGGCCTCCTGCTGCGTGATGGCCACACCCTGCTCGACCGTGGCCGGATAGTGCGTGCGGATCTCGCTGCCGATGCGGTCCTTCAGGGGCGTGATGATCTTGCCCCGCGCGGTGTAGTCCTCCGGGTTGGCCGTGAACACCATGGCCACGTCGATGGGCAAGCGCACGGGGTAGCCCTTGATCTGGACGTCGCCCTCCTGAAGGATGTTGAAGAGGCCGACCTGGATGCGCCCGGCGAGGTCGGGCAGCTCGTTGAGGGCGAAGATCCCCCGATGCGCGCGCGGGAGCAGGCCGTAGTGCATGGTCAGCTCGCTGGCGAGGTCGTGCCCGCCGCGCGCGGCCCGAATGGGATCGACGTCGCCAATGATGTCGGCGATGGTCACGTCCGGCGTGGCCAGCTTCTCGACGAAACGATCGTCGGGCGACAGCCAGGCCAGGGGCATCTCGTCCCCCCGCTCCTTCAGGAGGTCGCGGCAGCGGCGGCACAGGGGCCGCAGCGGATCGTCGTGGATCTCGCAGCCGGCGACGATGGGCAGGGCCGGATCGAGCAGGTTGGTGAGGCTGCGCAGGAGCCGGCTCTTGGCCTGGCCGCGCAGGCCGAGCAGGATCATGTTGTGCCGCGACAGGATCGCGTTCGCGACCTGGGGCACCACCGATTCGTCGTAGCCGAGGATGCCCGGGAAGAGCGTCTCACCCGACTCCAGCTTGCGGATGAGGTTCCGCCGCATCTCTTCCTTGACGTTGACCGTCTTCACGCCCGACTTCTTGAGCTCTCCGAGTGTCCGCGCCTGGGTCATCGTCCGGTCCCCTCCCCCTCGGCCATTATGGAGCAGCTTCGGCGCGGCCGCGCACGGGTGAGTCCGGGGCCAGGGGCTCGCCCCAGATGTAGTGCGAGAACCAGTCGAGGTTGTGCTGCAGGACGGCCCGGTTCGATTTCGGCTTGGTGATGCCGTGGCCGTAGCCGGCGTAGACGATCATCGTCGCGGGCACGCCCTGGTCGCGCAGGCCCCGGAAGAGCTGGTAGGCGTTCGGGATGGGCACGCGCTTGTCGTTCTCTCCGTGCTGGATCAGGGTCGGCGTCCTGGCCTTCTTGATGGTCGCGATGGGGGAGGTGCGCGCGTAGATCTCGGGATCGTCCCAGGGCGTGGCGTGGAGGTACTGGCGCGTGAAGGGCGTGATGTCGGTGTTGACGTAGTAGGTCATCCAGTCGCTGATGCCGGCCCCGACGGAGATGGCCTTGAACCGATCGGTGTGGGTGGCGAGGAACGCGGAGATGTAGCCGCCCTGGGACCAGCCCATGACGCCCAGGCGGTCGGGATCGGCCAGGCCCTGGGCCACCAGCGCGTCCACTCCGCTCATCACGTCCGCCATGTCGCCCACCCCGAGGTTGCGCACGTTGAGGGCGCGGAAGGAGCCGCCGTACCCGGCGCTGCCGCGGTAGTTCGGCTCCAGCACGAGGGCGCCCTTGGAGAGGAAGACCTCGATCGGGTAGTAACGGTTCCCCGGCGCCAACAGGGCGCGCGAGATCCCCGTCGGCCCGCCGTGGATGACGACCAGCAGCGGGTAGCGCTTGCCCGCCTGGAAGTCCGCGGGCTTGTGCAGGACGCCCTCGATCTCGGCCCCGTCCCCGCTCTTCCACCGCACCAGAGAGGCGGGGCCCACCGTCCATCCCGCCGTCTGCGCGGTCATGTTCGTGAGCGTCCGGGGCCGGAAGAGATCGAGGGGAGAGACCGCGATCTCCGCGAGGTGCCGATCGTCGGCGGTGGTGAAGGCCGCGGTCTTGAAGTCGCGCGTGAAGGTGACGCCGTTGATCGCCAGGCGGTCCGGGCTCGACACGCGCGCGACGGGACCGGCGGCCGCGATCCTGAAGAGGTGCGAATCCGTGCGCCGCAGCGCCGTCATGTAGATCCCGTCCGGGCCCCAGGCCAGAAGGCTCGCGTCTTCGTCGAAGGAGGCGGTCCGGTCGCGCACGTCCGCGGCCGCCCGCGCGGGCCGGCTCTCCACGTCCGCGACGCATACGGAGGCGATGTGGCCGTTCGCGTAGTAGTGATAGGGCGCGCCCAGCGCGGTCTCGAACGCGATCTCGCTCCCGTCGGGTGAGAAGGTGGGCGAGTC
>WNFI01341390.1_pt2 | contig 33412 bp, 21 predicted proteins | sample 5400471 | NCBI WGS metagenome assembly WNFI01 (sample SAMN13153348, study PRJNA577476) | soil metagenome | isolation source: 100 cm saprolite on Douglas fir-dominated hillslope | place: USA:California | collected 2013-09-17 | reverse complement strand
CCGATTCGGGGTCATGGCTAAATTGTTCTGTCGAGTTGGTCTTCCCCAGACCGGGACCTTCGCCCGCATCCTCATCTATGACAGCACCGTCGTCGCAGTCCCCAACCGCCTGCGCCGGGCTTTTCCCGGCGCAGCCAACCAACAAGGCCAAGCCGCCCATGCACGCTGGCAGATCGTTTTCGACTTGGTCTCCGGCTCCCTCTTGCACGCGACCCTTCATCCTTTTACTCGCAATGACCAGGCCGCTTCCGCCGACCTCCTTTCCTCTCCCGCCTCCGCTTTGGATCAAACCTTTATCCGCTCGAGGGAACTGACCCCCTCGATTTTTAAAAGACGCTCAAAAGAGGAAGACCCTGGGATGCGACCGGGCGCCTGGGACTTCAAGGGCCTCACGTCCGCGTTCTGGCCGTGCCGCTCGATCCTGTAATTGCCGCCGCACGACGCCGGCAAGCACGGCACAATCGCGACCTTTGCCTGCACCGTAGCCGCCTTTACTATTATTTACTCGGCTGGACGATCCTCATCACCAACGCCCCGGCCGAGCGCTTGCCGCTTTCCTCCGCCCCCAGTCTCTACGCCTTGCGCTGGCGCATTGAGATCCTCTTCAAGGCCGCCAAGTCCCATCTGTGGACTGGGGGCTTCACCCAAACCTGCAGCTTGCCCCAGTTGCAGGCCTTGCTGTGGGGGCGCCTCCTCGCTACAGGTATGTCTGCAAAGCGCGGAGAGCGAAAACTGAGATATCGAAATGCGAACGAGCTTGACCCAACAGGTTGCCGACACCCAACGCCGCCTGGACCAACTATCCTGACCAGGACCTAAACGGGGTCGGACTCAAACTACTTGGGTTCACCCTGATTCATTCGGAAAAATCATCGCTTTAATTGGGTTGGTGGAGATAAAGAATTCAATTGATTGAACTGAGCTGGTTTTGATCAATCTTGGGCTCGACTTTAATGCATCTTCCGTTCGTGGGACTTTGCTTTCCTCCTTCGAGATCCCCTCCGTTATTGTCGCTACCTAACTCACCCCAAATGCATAACCGCTTATCTATTCCAAATAATTATAGCTCCTGTAAACTATCGCATCCTGCAGTGTTATTCCAACGAGTCCTTTGTTCTATTCTTTTGTGCGTCTCACCTGTTCGAGCGCAGAGTGTTTTCTCCGAGAGGAGTGATCCCGGGCAAACCGGGCCAGTAAAGCCCGCGAGCGACACCGTCGTACTCGATATCTTTAGCGTAGTTTCAACCCAAGACACGAGCTATCGCGCAGCGAACTCGATTACCGCTACGAAGCTGGCGGCGGAAGTTAGGAACATTCCGCTCACGATCGATATCTTCACGTCCGATTTTATGAAAGACGTGGGCGCAGTCGAAGTGTCGGATGTTCTCCGGTACGCAAACGGAATAAATGCCTTCCGCAGCGGATTTCAGGACGATTTTACCTACACGATTCGCGGATTTACTTCTGCTGCCAATGTTCAATTGAGAAACGGCATTCGCAAATCCGGATTGCTCGATGCTGCCGGTCTTGAACGGGTGGAGGTTGTAAAAGGCCCTGCCGGTGTGATTAACGGTCAGCAAAGTCCAGGCGGACTCGTCAACAGCATCACGAAGCAACCGCTGGACAAGTTTGCCGCGACCTTCGACCAATCGTTTGGATCATTCGATTTTTCACGGTCCGTTATCGACGTAACAGGGCCCGCTTACACGGACGACAAAGGGCGATCGGTGGCATACCGCGTTGTTGTAGCTGAAACCTTCAACGGCGATTTCCGCGAACTCGCTACGATGAAGAAACAATACCTTTACCCCATCGTGGTGCTGAAGAACGGCAGCACGGGCACACAGTTCACGATCGATACGGAATTCAGCCAGTCTCGCGGAGATCCTGCTCGAAGCCTGGACTGGGTTTACGATCCATCGCAAGGAATGCGTGTTCCCGCTCCCGTTCCGTACAAATTCAACCAGAACACGCACGAGACGTTTTATTTCTTTCGATCGAGCAACACGGTCCTCGATTTTAAGCAGAAAATAGGGGAGCACCTTATTTTGAGAGCGGATTATCAATACCAACGCCGCACGAGAGATTTGTTCACGTACCAGGGCTTCGTGAGCTCCAATCTTCAAACGATCTCGCGCAACGTGAATCGGATCATTCAACAGAACTTCAATCAAAATTATTACGTTTCGGCTCTGACGAAGTACAATGTAGGACCGGTGGAAGGGCAAACGCTTGTGGAGTACGATCATCTACGCGGTCCATTTACGTTTCACTCGTTTCAGAGCACACAGCCGATCGAGACGCCCTGGCTGGTGAACGATCCCTCGACCTGGAATCGCAATACGAATGTGCTGCCGACGTTCGCCCAGCAGACGTGGCAACAAGATAACTTTCCTTCGCAGTCGGCCATGATCTTAAATCAGTTCAACTATAAGAATCGTATTTATCTGTCGGCGTCGGCTCGATGGGACGAGCTGACTCAATCGGTACTTACGCTCCAAGGGACTCCGCTCGGCTATCAGCAACTCGCTTACAACCGGCACGTCTCACCGATGGCTGGACTGCTTTACCGATTTACAAAGAATACCGCAATTTACGGGACGTACGCCGAGTCGTTTGTTGCCAATTTGAACATCGTCAGGAAGTCGGACGGTAATTTCGGCGCTCTTGATCCGACCCAAGGCAAGGGATTGGAGATGGGAATTAAAACAGATTTTTTTGAAGGTAAACTATCGGCAAACGTTGCGGTTTTCCGCGATGAACAGACGAACGTGCCCCGTACGGTGAGCCTGCCCGATCCCCAGGCTCCAGGTCAGAATTTTAACGCGACGATTCAAACCGGGGTTGAACGGGCGACGGGCGTGGAGCTCAACGTAAACGCTGTGATTTCCGACAGCGTGCAACTCGTCGGCGGTTACTCTTATGTCGACGCTCATATTGTCAGCAATCAGCAGAACCGGGCCTTGGAAGGCTTGCGCGAAATCAATGCTCCGAGAAACAAGTTCAATGTCTTTGGAAAATACAGTCTGCCCAAACTACCGTTTGGAAGTGCATATGCGACCATCGGGTACACCTACTACAGCAACATGCAGGGTTCGGCGGATACGATTAAGACGATCATTCCGGGAGTTTCGCTGATTGCGGCAGGGGTGGGCGTGCGAACCAAAATCTATGGCCGCGAAGTCGGTGTGCGTTTCAACGTGGATAATCTTTTGGACAAAAAATACTGGTCGGTGGCCACCGGTGGCTCAATCCCGGGCCGTCCTGTTTCGTATGCTGGCACTGTCTCGCTCAAATGGTGAAAATCTCCCATCGGTAATGTCGAGCACCTCCGTCAAGGTAGACCCGAATTCCCGACATCGCGTTCGTGTGGTGCTCGATACCGATACGTACAACGAGGTGGACGATCAGTTTGCGCTCGCTCACCTTTTGTTATCGCCTAACCAGGTCGAACTCGAGGCGGTCTATGCCGCGCCGTTCAAAAATCCCCGGTCATCGAGTCCGGAAGATGGCATGGAAAAGAGCTACCGCGAAATACTTCGCGTGATTGAACTCGTCGGGAAATCGCCTCGGGACGGTGTGCGTCGCGGAAGCACGGCCTTTCTAAAAAATCCCGACAAGCCCATTGACAGCCCGGCGGCGAGGGATTTGGTGCAACGCGCCCTAGCGCCAGCGGAGGGCCCGCTTTATGTCTGTGCAATCGCGGCGATTACCAACGTGGCGTCAGCGCTTTTATTGGAGCCGAAAATAGCTGAACGGATCAAGATCGTGTGGCTCGGGGGACACGCGCCGTACTGGTCCGATACGCGCGAATTCAATCTGGAGCAGGACATTCATGCATCGCGGATCGTTTTGGAAAGCACTGCACCTCTGGTGCAAATTCCGTGCGTGCCCGTGGCATCACATATGATCACGACCGTGCCCGAGCTGGAGACGCACCTCGCTCCGTTTTCAAGGTTGGGACGCTACCTCACCGACATTGTCCAGCCTACGAGGGAAATCCTCCCGTCTGGTCGAAAGTGATTTGGGATATTACGGCGAGTGCGTATGCGATTAACGAGGACTGGCTAACGACCTACGAGGCGCCGAGTCCGCACTTAAATGACGGTTGCACCTGGAGCAGCGAGGCGCGGCAGCGCGCGATTCGTTATGCGCGTTCGGTAAATCGAGATGCCATTTTTGGAGATTTCTTTTTAAAGGCGAGAAACAGCGACCGCTGAATTATCTTTTCCTGCGTTCGGGGAGAACTTTGAATCTAAAAGACGCAAAGGAAACTGCACGTAGAGAATGTTCTTCGAGACGTGTTCGAGAAATTGGGACTCGAGGTCGATGATTCTCAACGACTTTACCTAAGTGCCACTCGAGAAGACGATCGTTAAAGGTCGCGCTCTCCGAGCCAGTTCCATTCGTCCATAAACTAAGTCCTGAAAATGGTGATAGGTTCAACTGATTGAACCAATCAGATTTTGCCCCTTGGACCTGAATCACCGTAGGAGTTAATCAGAGATACCCGCATCGATCCGTCACCCCTGTTTGTTTCCGCCCTCTCTGGTTACTCGGAGAGGCGAATTGCCCAAGCCGTCAACTAATCCCCCTTAGTTCTCAACCCCTGATTTTCATGAAAAGAGTATTGGTTATTTTCTGTGTGCGATCCCTAGGTGTAATCGCTCTTTCGGGCTTTATCCTGTGTGCTCAGGTAACGCTGTGTACAAGGTTGTGCGCAGCAACCTACACCGTCTCCAACGTCACCGATCTTCAAAATACCACTGTAACGGCTAGCTCCGGATCTACAATCGTCCTGCGGAGCAATAGCAACGGTGGCTCGTGGACCAATGTAGGGGCAGTAAACCTGGTGCCTTCATCAAGTAATATCCTGATACAAGCGGAACTGCCGGGACAGGTCATTTTCTCTGGACAGACCGCGTTTTCGATCGGCACCGTGACGCAATCGGTTTCTCTTCTCACCCTCTCTGGTCTGAGATTCGATAGCGCCACTAATTCCGGGCAAATCATTTCCCTCTACAACACCTTCGATAGTCGCATCACAGAATGTGCGTTCATCAACTCCGGCAATCCCAGCACCGCGTCCGGAAACGGTGGTACCACTGCAGGGACAAGTTCAAATATCATTAGCATTCGTGACGGGAGTCAGCGACTTCGCATTGACCATAATTTCTTCAAAAGCTCATTGAGCCAGAGCATCAGTTTTCTCGTTAATTCCACGCCAAGCGGATCAACCGGAGCCTCGGCAGGATCGTGGCATTGGGTGGATCACAACTACTTCAAGGACATAGAGCCATTCGCTGGAAATGGCCAGGAACCCATTCAAATCGGGCAAGGTAACAATCCGAATGCCGAAATGGACGTCATGGTGGAATGGAATCTTTGGGACAACGCCTTTGGGGATCCCGAGTTTGTTTCGAGTAAGACGAACAATAACTTTATTCGGTATAATACTTTCAAAAATGCCCTCCTTAATTTGAACGGGCTTAGCCTCCGGGAGGCCAGCAATGCGGTCGTAGACGGGAATTTCTTTTACTCCACCGCGACTGGAATTGTGGCGTTCGGTGAAAATCACGTCATCGTGAATAATTATTTTCAGGATACGACCGACGGATATGGAAGCAAATCCTACGGTGGTATTAATTTGCCGGCGGGTAGCGGCGAACTGGTAAGCGCTCTTCAGGAACCGAGTTTCCATAGCTTGATCGCGCATAACACGGTCGTAAACAGTCACAACAATTCCCCGACAGGAGCACCGACTGGCGGCGTGATTTTGGGCGAGACATTTAATTTGGGTTATCCTACTTATCCGGCTTTGCCCGCGGGGGGCGGGATTGTCGTACCTACGAAAAATTTTATCTCTAACAATCTGGTGGTTGGGTCGGAGGGCACGCTCCTTTACGACAAAGCGTCGACCTCGACGAGCTGGTCAGGCAATTATTCCTATGCAACCAGTACGGCCTCGTATGGTTACACGGGCACGGGCGTTACGACGGGTACGGACCCCTTGCTTTATTCAGACACCAGCGGCACTACCGCACTCTATCGGCTCGCGAGCAACAGTCCTGTGATTGGCAAAGGAGACGCCTCGTTTGTCACTGCGGAAGACATGGACGGACAAGCTCGCACTTTAACGGCGCCTGATGTGGGTGCGGATCAATATTCCGTTTCGACGATTACGCGTCGGCCCTTACTTGCGACTGATGTAGGTCCTGCCTGGATCGGAAGATCGACGACTCTTCCCGACAGCACAATCGTTTGGGGGTACTAGCGATTCGAGTTGGTCGTTGCCCACGACGACTTTTGCTTCGAGCACCGCAACATTCTCGTCGGTCTCGGTCACACCAAATCAAATTTACTCGTTTCAGGTGCGGGCGCTTGGAACTGCCAGCGATGGTTCGGACGGTTCTGCGTGGTCAACGGTCGCGACAGAAGCTTCTCCGTATGGTTACCTCGAAGCAAGCGGCGGTACTGCCACGGTCGAGGGGGAAGATTTCACCCAAAAATCAAATCCAACTTCGACCTTTAGCGCTTGGACGCTCCAAACCGCGAGCCTGAGTTCAGCTTATGTGGGTCCCGGTTATATGCAGGCGTCCTCAGTTACGGGACAAGCCCCGTGGGCGAGTTCACCTGGAATAGATTATGTCATATACTTTTCCGACAACAACGTTTCGTTCGATGTCTGGGCTCGCTGCTATGCTTTCGATCCGGGGAGCGATTCATTGCGCTGGGGAGTTAACGGAACCGAGTTGAGCGATCCAAGCGGGGGCGTTTGGGTGAGCACTGAAAATTCATGGACGTGGGTAAAACTCGGAACCACCACGTTCTCATCGGGTGTTCAGACGGTGAATATTCGGCGACGTGAACCACGGATTTGCGTGGACCGCATCTACCTCACCAAGAATGGCGATATACCGACGTTAACTGGTCCCTTGGAAAGCGACACCTTGGATACACCCCTGATAACGCCAGTAACACTCGATTCGACCGTAACGACCGGAGGCTCGTTCACGATGAGCATAAGCGCGATGGCAAGTCCTTCGCCGTCCTATCAATGGCAAACCGTAACCTATAGCACGGCCACCACCGCCAACAATGTCAGTACTGCAACGATAGCAGGGGCGACGTCGTCCTCGTATACGATCGCCACCGCAACTGCCAGTAATTCGACCTTCTACAACGTGGTTGTTTCAAATCCGGCCGGCAGTTTCACCAGTCGTGCGATTGATCTTGGAGTCGTCACCGCGCCCGTTTTTGTCACTCAACCGACGGTAACAGGATCGCACGGCGCTTCAATTAGTTTTGGAGACACGATGAGCTTGTCGACCCAGGCGGCAATTGGTTGGACATCAACCGCAACGTGGTACCTGAACGGAGTAGCGTTAAAAGGGAGTTTGGTGTCGTTTCCAACAACACCTACCGCAACCGTATCGACTTTAACTTACACGGTGCCGAGCGCATCGCGGACTGACGTTGGCACGTACCAAGTGGTTTTGTCCAACTCGGCTGCAACGGTTACAAGTAGTTCGGTGATCGTCACGGTGGACACATCTGGATCAACCGTTTCGCCCTATTGGCAGGAAACCGGCGGCACTGCTTCCTTCGAGGCAGAACTGTACGATTCCACATATGCCGGCAACACTACGACCTATAGCGCGTGGGTCCAAGGAACGACGACGACCGGTTCTGCCGCTGCTGGTTACATGCAGGCATCGGGGCCTGGTACGGTGTCCGACTGGACCGATGGCCCGGGCTTGAACTATAACATCAATTTTTCGGATCCAGGCACCTACAATGTTTTCCTTCGCGCCCTCGCGTCTGACAGCGGAAGCGACTCGATCCGATGGGGGGTGGGTGGAAATGAGTCGAGTGGTTCGGGAGGCGTACTAATTCCCCAAAGCGGCTGGACGTGGGTTAATCTTGGGACGTATTCGTTTTCTTCCGGTGTGCAAACGCTAAATTTGAGGAGACGCGAAGCCCGACTGCTGGTTGACCGAATCTATCTCTCTACGTCGACCACAAGTCCGACCGACCTCGGTCCCGCGATCAGCTCGGGCAATATTCCTACGATTCTAACTCAGCCATCGAGCGTTGTCGCAACGTTGAGCATGAGTTCAAGTTTGACCGTCACCGCGAGCAAAGCGTCCTCTTACCAATGGAAACGAAACGGAGGCTTGATCTCCGGTGCTAAAAACGCGACCTACACGATCTCGAGCGTCGCCGACTTGCCGCCGTTTACTTCGAGCGGTCACGTTTCCGGCCCGGCGGGTAGCTATGTGGTCGACGTCTATAACGCTTACGGCAAGGTGAGCAGTTCGCCTGCGGTGGTGCTTGTGAAAAGAATCGAAGATTTAGCCAACCTCGGTGGAACCGTACCGACTCAGACAATCAGTTCAGGAGCCTCGACATTACTGGCGGTGACTCCCGATGGGTGGAACGACGGAAGTTCCAGTTCTCTCGTGCAGCCGACACTCCAATGGTATTTGAACACCGGATCAGGTCCCGTCGCGATCAGTGGAGCGACGGGTGCATCGTACTACATACCGAGTATGTCGACCTCCAACACGGGGACTTATTCCGTTCAATTGACAATAGGAGGAGCCGTTTCAACCGTTCCGGTGAGCGTCCTTCAGATTCACTAAGGTGGATGATCCAACCGCCGAAAATATCCGTTTCCGTTGAGTGAAGATCAATAATTCGCGGCGGAGAACATCATTCAGGAGCGACTGCTTCGAATGACTTCGACCGCTCCCGTTTTCCAATTTGCGCTGAAAAGAAGGGGTACGCTGAGTTCTCCGATCTTAGGCTCTGCTCGGAAGAAATTTTCCCAGCGAGAAATCACAATTCCTCCGAGTGCATCGAAAATTCCCCAGATAGCGACACCTCGCGGATAGAAGTGGAGGTCGTTTCCGTCGAACGTTTCAAAGAAAAGGGCGGCCTCCCGACTATTGGTGACCAATTGCCATTCCCAATAGCGTTCAGTCAGATTGCGCAGATCAATGCCTCGATAGAATGCGGCTAGATCTCGCGTGATGTTCATCGAAATCCAGCCAGGGTTGCGGCTCGCGCCTGCGAGTCCCGAATGTTGGCTAAGTGCGGCCAGTGCACCGCGATCGAAATCGGTATGAACGCAGCCGTATTCGCGCAAGCAGCGAGCCGTTGAGGTGACGAGATCCTGGCGCAGCTTGTCCTTATCGAGACCGAGGTCGAAGCCCACCATATCCAGGATCGGCAGGGTGTTTGCGGTATAGATATGCGGCGCGTCCCAGCCGGGGATTGTTTCCCAGTGGATCTTTTTTCCCGACCAAGGATCCTGTAAGGTCCCGGATTTTTCGAGGAGAACCGCGAAGTGATCCGCCATCCAGCCGTCCCGTTCAATGGTCGTTCGTAATCGCGAGGCTTGGTTTTCGCATCGTGTCGCCAGATCGCTCCTATTGAGCGAGCGCAATAACTCTCCGCCCGTTTGAAGAGCAGCCAGAACCTTCACCGCAAGGTAGGTCTGTTGTTTTCCATATTGAATGGCGGGCGAGCCGTCGTCGATCGTATTGGCAACGCCGATATCGGGCACTCCGTTGCCGCTGGTATCGCAGGCGAGAAGAAAGCGCAGGTAGCGACCAAGCGTGTCTGCGTGCCGATTCAGAAGCGAGCCATCGCCGGTTCGCCGCGAATAGGAAAACGCCATCAGGACATAGTTGGCCGTCTCTTCGACTTCCATTTCGTGCGGATAGGCCTGGCCCGTCGCCTCGGTGTAAGAGCCGCAATCGTGAGATAAAAAGGAAGTGTCTTTTCCTGCGTCCCCAAGCAGCTCCTCTCCGGACTTTGAGAACTCGGGCCATTGGTCGAGTTCGAGACCGAGAAGCTCCGGCCATACGGCGAGGTAGAACGGGGCCTGGGTGAATTCGACATCCACCGTCGAGTGGAAATAACAATTTCCCTCCCAAATACTAAACCATTCCGACGTCGATCGAAGGGTCCACCATGAGCAGGCGAGCCAGGAATGAAGCGTTTGGGCCAGAAGATGGTGAACCGAAATTCCGACGGTCGCTTTGGCGACGATGCCGTCAACCTTGCTGGCATTTTCGAAAATTGATCCGCCTTCTTTTTTGGCCCATGTTTCCACATCCTCCAGGCGTTTGAATCGTCGAGTATAGCGAAAAGGTGTCAGCACCTCCTTCACGCGCAGGATCGGATCGCTCCACGTACACCATACCACCCGGAGCGCTTCGTTCACGGCATCGTTTTGCGGCACGATCTTTTTTAAGAAGGTCGTTCCGACGAGTGATCCGCTCAATGCCACCAAGCGATCCCGCTGAAATACACGAGATGGATTTGGCGCGGAGTTGCTTGGGTCGTATGACGGCCGCACCTCGGTTGAAAAGTTCAATTCGAGACAGCGTTCATCGATATGCGCAATTTCGAATACATCTCCTCGGATTTCCAGAAATACATCCACTTCCGCGGGAAGTCGTGTGGGCACCTTTTCCCAACGAAACTGGCCGCCGATCGGTTCCACCGCGAGTTCGATTCCGAGAGCAGGCGTGGTTGAGAAGTCAGCGTCGCGAGGACGGAACGGAGTGACAAAGCTCAGGCGAATTTTCAAACCGGACGTCGGATCAAGACCAATGAGCGTTGATGCACAAGGCGATATCCTTTGGTCCAGGAGGCGAAAAAGTTCTCCGTCATTGCTGAGAGGGAAAATCAATTCACGCCCGTCGACGCGAAGCCCCGCGCGAAACGAAAATGCGGGAGACTCGTCGAAGCGATCGAAACGAATCAGTTTTGTTTCACGCGCATGGGGATTGAAAAGAAGGCCATGTCTTGAGCCGAGAACGGCGACAGCATCTGAGATCAGTTGCACGGATGAATAGCGTGAGGATCAGGACCCTGAGCCTGTGAAGATAAGGGCGTCGAGATTGAGAGCGCCGTTGGGATTTGTGAGACGAATTTCATGATCGCCCGTGGTCAGCGGAAATTTTAGCGGGTGGCGTTCTCCCGTCCCCAGTTGAAGATCTTTCCAATCGTCTCGCTGAGATGACCATCCCCCCGTCGATGGAAGCTCGATGTGACATGCGTCTTCACTGGGAGCGGCGCCGTCGACAAGAACGGCGAGCGTGACTTGGTTTGATGCGGTGCAGTATCGGAGCGAACAAACATATTCGCCTGCCGTAGAAACATGGATTTTCCAACCCAGGGTGTGAGCCGACGATTCTTCGCCAAATCCTTTAACAGCCCGTCCGCCGGAAGCTGCGATTTTTTTAATAACCTCGACGGTTCCGCCCGATTCAAATTTGAAATCCTCGGCCTCGATGCGCAGCGCCATCGATGATGGTAGCGGCGCTAAAGCGGGCAGGGTATGAATCGGCAGCTGAATATTTCGAGTCATGCTCGTTGCAGAGAGCCAATGCGCCGCGAGATCGCGATGTTCGTCGCCGTCGGAGAAGATATAGCGCCCCGCCTCCAAATTTACGGGTGAAGAAAGATCGACGGCTGCGATTACGCCTGAGGCGAAAGCGGGTGTAATTTGGGCGTGAGTAAAGGCTCGGATCGTTCCGTGCAAAAGGTGTGGATAAATCGAGGATCCACGCATGAGGACCGATCCGTTGAAGAGCGAAGTCCGTTGAGGTGTGGGCGTCGACGGCGATTTCAGCCGCGCGAAAAAAGCGGGCACCGAGGGCCACAACCGATTCCATGCCGTCCTGGTTAAAGCGTACAGCGGCGGCGATGCCATCAGTCGAAACGAACGTATCCTGTCCGCGCCGAAATTCCTCCCGGGGCGAGAGCACAAGCGGATTCGCTCCCGAAGAAGTGACCACCACGTCGTCCCAGGTGGATCCGCTGATTCGGTAAAAAGCGGCAGGCACGGACTCCTCGATAGAGTCGGTTTGGACTGGGCTCGGTTGATTTGAAAAAGTGGGAAGCAGAAGGATCGCTTCGCGTTCTTTAATTCCGGTGGCCGCTGCGGCAAGGGTTTTGAATTTGCCGGGAAAGACGTCGACGTGAACGCTTTTAGGGGTGCGAAGATAAAAGGCCGAATCAGGGGAGAGAAGTCGCACCGTGAGTTTCCCCGCGCGGCTGGCCACATCGATCGATTTACCCGAGGAGGCAGCGTTCGGTGGAACTTGCACGAGCGATTCAACCTGCACGGGCTTTGCCGCGGCCACCTCGTCTGCAACAAGGATGTACTCGCCTCGGCGGTGGACTACGAGGCGCCGCGCTGACTCGATCCCTTCATAAGCGCCGCTGAGATTGATTTCGGTGAAACACCAGGAGGGACTGCTTAAAAAATGTTCTACGGCGGATCGCGCTTCATGGGCGATCGATTGATTTCGTCCGCCGATGAGCAGTGTGCTGTGCGACTCGGTGGCATTGGAAAAATAATTCCACCGCGGTCCGGTGGAATTCCAAAAGTCGGCGTTGGTGGCGCCGCTGCCGTAGCCCGGAGCGCGGATGAGCCATTCTCCACCGAAGCTGAAGGCGATCGCGCCCGCGTCCAAGTGGCTGTGATTCCTATTTGTGGGACCGGATTTTATGGTCAAAAGGTAGTCGCCAGAATCCCAGCCGCTGCGTGTGGTCACGATGTCATTGATGGAATTGTGGTGGTCGAACTCCCGCGGCGGAGTCTCTTGAAGGGAAGGATCATACCAAAGCAGGGTCCAGACGCTGACGTCGCCGTCTCCCTGCGGCGGATACGGAATGTGATTTGCGAGGTACTGTCCCGCTGCATCTCGATATTGGGATGCGAGACGGTACAGAATGTGTTGAGGGCCGTAGTAATCGCGATTAGGCCCGTCGCCCCAGGGAAGTGTTCCCGCAAACCCGGGCGTCGATGCATTTAACCGGAACGAAATGGCGTTTTTTAAAAACGCAGCGCGGTAGAATTCGTCACCGAGTGTCGGCTTGAGGCCTTCAAGAAAAATGAGAATGTAGCCGACACTGTACGTCCAGTAGGGAACCCCTTCATCCGAACTTCCGTCCGCGTAGGAATAACGCATCACGTAGTCATAGTCGGTCAAAGCCGCGGAAAGCCATTCTGCGGCCTCGGGTATCTCGCCGTAGAAAGCGAGTCCGCATAAGCCGATTCCGGCGACATCTACGTGATTGTGATTTTCGTTGTAGTTCCGGCTCCAGTAATGGGCTCCATAAAGCCCGGCGGTGAGTTGGCGTATTCGCTGTTGGACGGTCGAGCGAATGCAAGCTCGTTCGTCCGTCGACCAAAGCTTCGAATGCCAGTCGTAGGCGATCGCAATGCCTTTTGCGATGTGTGCGCACGGAAGATCCATATTGTCGGGATTCCGTCCCCACGTTGGAAATCCGCAGGCGGCTAAAACGGTATCGTGTAGTTTTTGCCGGATCGCTTCGTTATCGTGCAAGGCGAGCGCGAAACTAAGGAGGACGATGCTGTCGCCGACAGGCCTTTCCCATAGTTCGTTGTCTGCAGAATATTTAGTTTCGCCATGACCGACGAACGATTCCGGCGGACGATAGCTCGGCGTGGGTTGGGATATGAGCAGGCCGACTTGATCGTTGATCCGCTGCAGAAGAGCCTTTTGCACGCGATCAGGATTTTGAAATCGTTGTGCCAGGAAGTTGTCATCGAGCTTGCGGAAGAAAAGTCGCGGATGATCGGTCGAGATTTTTTCGGTCCATATTTTTTCCGATGTAGCGAGACGCTTGAGCACCGCTTCCCGCTCGACGGCGGGCCACGATGATTCTTTTGCGTAAGAAAAATGACCGGAGATAAATTCCAAGACGACAACAAGACTGACGAGAAAGCGGGTTCGTCTTGGAGGAAAAATGTCCATGAGCTGTTTTGACGAACAGTCGGGTTAGGCCCGCACGCCCGATACCTTGGAGGACGATAGCTCTTGTGCGATTGCTGGCGCACCGGCGATCCGTTTCTGCACAAAGCGGATGAGCAGCCCTCCCACCGTAGCGAGGGCGGCGGAACAAAGTGCGATCTGAAAACGGCCGGAAGATTTATTTGGCAGAAGCATAAGCGCCAGAATAAAGCCCGCGTAGACAAAGCAGAGGACTCCAACTTTGCGCAGTCCGCCTAAATCCTCCCGATCCGTCATTTCCGCATCGGAGAGTGGGCGTGTGATCGTTTGAAAGAAGGATTCGATTTCCACTTTTCGTCGTGGAGGGATGCGATTCCGGAAGAGTACCGATGTGGCCAGAAAAAAAGCGGTGCAGAACACGGTGCTTCCTAGCGTCATGGCCGCATAGTTGTGGGATCGCATCCACGAGAGAGACTTGCCTAGTGTTGTGCCTGGCAGCGACAGAGCCCATGACGATTTTGCAATCAACCCGATGGATGCATTAAAGATCATTCCGGCGAGAACCGTGGTCCACGCGGCCCAGTCGGGGGTTCGCTTTATCCATAAACTCCAAAACATGATGATGGCGCCAGGGGTGGTGAGCATCGCAGTGAATGTGAGCATGAGATTGAACAAGCTCATCTCTTTCCACGTGCTGTAGAACAGGGCCATCAGGATGATCAAGACGCCGAACACCAGCGTACAGATTCGCCCTACGAAGACCTGCTCCTTTTCTGGCGCTGCCGGGCGAAAGAGCGGCACATAAACGCTTCTCACAAAGATTCCGGCATTTGCGTTCAGTCCGCTGTCCATCGATGACATCGTGGCGGACATGATGGCGGTCACCATGATCCCGGTGAGCCCGACCGGCAGAACTTGGCTTGCCATCGCGATATAGGCTCCTTCCGAAGCGCGAGCCAAATTGGGAAATAAGCCGGTGAGGTTCGTTGCTTGAGTTCGGGCGAGCAGCGGTGGAATAAACCAGAGAAGAGGGCCAATAAAGGTCAATACGGCCGTGAGGAGGGCCGCTTTTCTTGCCGATGCCCCGTCCTTTACAGGAAGAAATTTGGGTCCTCCTCCATTGATCGAATTTAGACTAAAAAATTTTTCGAGCAGGACCGATACGATCCACCATTTGCCAAATTCCGAAGCGCCAGAAGCGCTGATATCCCAATGCGTGGCAGGGAGCCTGTCGGATAAGGCGGACCAACCACCCGCCTTTTGCCAGGCCACAACCGCAGTGATGAGGCCAATCGGTACCAAAACCAGGCATTGCATGAAATGTCCGGCAATGACAGCCCATGATCCGCCGCTCGCAGCCAGGAACATCGCAACGCAACCGCAAATACAGATCAAAGACTGGACTTTGATGCCGAATACCGGAGCGCAAAAAATGGCAAGCCCGTAGAGCCAGATTCCTGCGACCAAAATGCCAACGGGCATACTGAGCCAGGAGAAGAATTGTTCGTTTGCCGGACCCAACCGGGCACGCACAATTTCCATGACGGTGACGCATCGGGTTTGCCGCAAACGAGCCGCAGCGAAGGCCCAACTGAATAAGCCTGCGACGGCCGTGCTCCAGTAGATCAAAAAGACAACGATTCCGTAATCGTACGCAAGGCCGGCTGCTCCAGTAAAAGTCCATGCACTGAAGCTACCCATGTAAGTTGCGGCCCCGACCATCCACCAGGGCATTTTTCCGCCGCCCCTGAAATACTCGCTGCTGTTTTCCCCAAATTTGCGGAAAAACCAGCCCACGCTGAGCATGAAGACAAGGTAGAAGACAATGACTGCGTAGTCGCCGATCGAAAGCATGAGGGGTATGGTGCGGGAAAGACTAAGTGGATCGGTCGTAGATTTCGAGCGTCACCGTGGCTTCCAGAGGCTGGCCGCTAAAATAGCGTTCGAGATTCTGGAGGGCGAAATCTCCACAGAGATAGCTGCGATCGTCGGAAGGACCGCCGATGTGGGGAAACAGCGTCACTTCGGGCATGCTGCGGAGAGGAGACGCGTGATCCAAAGGTTCGCGTTCGTAGACATCGAGAGCGAATCGAACTCGGCCCTCGGCCGCGATCTGAATGACTGCCTTCTCGTCGACGACACCTCCACGTCCCACATTTATAAACGATGAACCGATGGGCATCAAGCGAAGGAGCCGCTCGGTCACAGCACCCCGGGTTTGCGGCGTGAGCGCTTCGACCTCCACCACAACGTCCGATTTCGAGAACAGTTCATCGAGCGATGCGCATTTGATGACACCTGCATCGTCGAAGTGGGCGTCGGGAACACCGTCGGAGTACGCGGAAATCGAAACACGGAAAGGACGAAGCAGAGGAACCAATCTGCGGGCGATGGCGCCAAAACCATGAATGCCCACTTTGCGATCAAACAGACTTTGTGTTCCGGCCGGAAAATACGTCCATCCCCGCTGGACGTGCATTTGATCTGCGTAGAAATGACTCCTCCTCAAAGCCGACAAAACGAGCATCAAGGCAAATTCCGCGACCGTCTCGCTAATCGACTGTCCCCAATTTGTGACCGCTACGCCACGCTCGATTTGTCGGCGTGAAACCAATTTTTGAATACTTCCGCAAATATGACACACGTACTTTATGCTATCGACGTCGTCCGGGATGGCGGGGGTGGTCCATGCTGACAGCAAAACGGAAGGTTTCTGATGCCGGACTGCTTTTTCCCATTCCGATGTCCCACTGTCGGTATCGAAATAATGGAGATTTGGTATAAACCGCTGCAACCGAGCCAGTCCTTTGGTGGGCCCGTCAAAGAAAAGTTTTAGCTCTCGGGGAGAGACTGCGATCATTACGCGGGGAAGCATGCGTCGTTCGGCTTGGGACAATGGTTCGGGGAATGCGCATGATAAATACACGCAGTAAACTCGGAGTGCTGCAGACTTGGATATTTGCCGCTGGAAACAACCTCGTTTCTAGTCAATTAATTGAATATGCCCATGCCTATCACGCAAAAGCACATCGCGGAAAAGCTCGGTCTCCATCCCGCGACCGTCTGTCTTGCCCTGAAAAATCACCCCGGAATACCGCAGAAAACACGGGAGCGTATTCTCGAAACGGCCCGGAGCCTGGGATACCGCCGCGATCCGATGCTCGGAGCATTGGCTGCATATCGGCGGAAATCACGTCCACCGGCATTTCACGGAGTGCTGGGATGGCTGATCAGCACCAGCGAAGGCGTGCAATGGGCGCAGGTTCCCGAGTATCGCGATTACTATAAAGGAGTGTGCGCCGGGGCGAGCAAACTGGGTTACAAAGTCGCCGTATTCGACTTGCGGGATTATCAGGATAATCCGCTTCGGCTCGTTAAGATTTTTCGCGCGCGCAATATCCGTGGCGTTTTCGTCTGCCCGCAACCCAAAGCCCATACGATTTTGAATTTCGATTTTAGCGAGCTGGCCGCGATCGTTTTTGGTTATACGATTAAAAGTCCCCAGCTTCACGCGGTCACTTCCAATCACCATCGATCGGTGGTCGAGGCGTTTCAACGCTTGCGGGCGTTGGGCTACGAGCGGATTGGTTATGCGATCGGCAAGGAACACGATGAGCGTCTTGAAGATCATTATTTGGCAGGCTTTTTGACCGAGCAGCGGCGGATCGCAAAAAGGACTCAGATTCCACTGATAGGGAAGGACGATACGTCGCTGGACGCCTTCAGGACTTGGCTCACGCGATATAAACCCGATGCGATCATCATATTCAGATCAAACTTCATCGATCACCTAAAAGCCCTTAAAATAAATATTCCGAAACACCTTGGCGTCGCTGTTATCGGAGTGATGGATGGCTTCAGGCAATATTCTGGAATCGACGAGGACTCGGAAGAGATTGGAAGCGTGGCGGCCGAATTTCTCATCGGAAAAGTTGAACGTGGTGAGAAGGGTGTTCCCGCAAAACCGCAGCGCGTGTTGGTCAACAGCCATTGGCACGACGGACAGACGCTCCAACAGAAAAAGATCTTCGATTAGGATGTGCCGTCGAAATAAATGCTTCTGCCAATTCTGTCCAAAAGAGGGTGGAGAATCTGAAAAGTTCGCGCCAAGGCGCAAAGCAGAGAAATAATCTGAAGATGGGCCGTCCCGTAGGTGCGCGGGACGCCCCCTTCTCTCAAAGCCGAGCCTTCAGACTTCTAGATTCTAACCCTAGAAAATTGATTGAATGGCGTAGCGTTTGAGGACGTCCCCTCAATCGAGGCAAATGGGTGCATGCCTTTGATCGATAAACCTCTGGAACAGTTGCGCACCTATCGTGGGATCAATCCACGGCCGGAAGATTTCGATGCATATTGGGCAACTTCATTGGATGAAATGAGGGGAGTGGCAGCCGATGTAGAGCTTCGACAGTTCGTATCGCTTTCCACGCAGACGGCGGAATGCTTCGACCTCACGTTCACCGGGATTGGTGGTGCGCGGATCTATGCGAAGTACCTCCGTCCTAAGCGCATCGTCAAACCGGGACCTGCGGTGGTGCAATTCCACGGCTATTCGGCAAATAGCGGGGAGTGGGTTGATAAATTAGCCTACGTAAACGAGGGGTTTTCAGTCCTGGCGATGGATTGTCGCGGGCAGGGTGGCAAATCGCAGGACGTCGGAGGAGTGAAGGGGACAACCCTCAGAGGACAGATTATCCGCGGTCTGGACGATCCGAATCCGCGCAATCTCCTCTTTCGTTCGATCTTTCTCGACGCGGCAAAATTGATTGACGTGACGATGTCGCTTCCCGGTATCGATCCCGATCGGATTGGTGTGATGGGCGGCTCTCAGGGCGGAGGCCTTGCCTTGGCGTGTGCTGCATTGGAACCGCGCGTGAAAAGGACCGTATCGGTCTTTCCCTTTCTTTGCGATTACCAACGGGTGTGGGAGATGGATCTTGCGAAGGATGCGTTTGAGGAATTGGCGTATTATTTTCGCCGTTTTGATCCACGCCACGAGCGCCAGTACGAAGTGTTCAGCAAGCTGGGATATATCGATTGTCAGCATCTGTCGCCACGTATCACTGCGGATGTGCTCATGTTCACGGGCCTGATGGACACCATCTGCCCTCCGTCGACGCAGTTCGCCGCCTACAATAAAATATCTTCGCGCAAGGAAATGAGAGTGTACCCGGATTTTGGACATGAGCACCTGCCTGATAGCGCGGATCTGACCTTCAATTTCCTGATGAAACTATGATCCTTTATTTCGAGAACGGGCGCCATTCCTTCAATCCATGCACATCTCTGTGAATTCGACTAACCAAGCCTCGAAGGCCGCCGCCGACATGATGCCGTCGGGTTTTTTCCAGCTGGGCTGCAACTACTGGGCATCCCATGCCGGCACGGCCATGTGGAGTAATTTCGATGCACCAACGGTCGATCGTGATTTTGCCCAGCTGCGGGAGATCGGCATAACATGGGTTCGGCTCTTCCCCCTCTGGCCCGATTTTCAACCGATCCAATTGCTCACTGCCAATGAAGGAGAACCGATTGAGCATCGATGGGGCGAAGAACCATTGCCATATACCGACGCCGGAGAAGCGGGCGTATCGGAGACGATGATGCATCATTTCAAGACCGTTTCAGATCTTGCAGAAAAGCATGGGCTCAAACTGATCGTCGGACTTATCACCGGTTGGATGAGCGGTCGGTTGTTCACGCCGCCAGCCTTTGTGAACCTTAACGTGATCACCGATCCGACGGCGCTTATGTGGCAGGCGAGATTTGTTCGCTATTTTGTTCGCACCTTGGCGTCGCATCCTGCGATTGCGGCTTGGGATTTGGGCAATGAATGCAACGTGATGGGCAAGGCGACGCGCAGCCAGGCCTGGGTTTGGACCCATGCTGTCGCCACGACGATCCGATCGGTGGATCCTAGCCGGCCGGTAATATCGGGCATGCATAGCCTGCCCGCGGAAGCGCGAAAGCCGTGGTCGATTCGGGATCAAGCGGAATTAACCGACATTCTGACGACGCATCCCTATCCTGTGTGGACGCCTCATTGTACCTACGATCCCGTTACGACGATGAGGCCTCAATTGCACGCAACCGCCCAAACCTTGTTGTATCGGGGAATCGCGGGCAAACCGTGTTTCATCGAAGAGATGGGCACGATCGGTCCCATTACGGTGAGCGATGATCTCACATCTTCTTATCTCAGGGCTTCTTTTTTATCGGCTTGGGCACACGACTGCCGCGCTGCGATGTGGTGGTGTGCCTATGATCAAAAGCATCTCACGCAGGCTCCGTACGATTGGTGCCTGGCCGAAGAGGAATTGGGCTTTTTCCGGAAGGATCGATCGGCCAAACCGGTAGCTCAGGCGGTAAAAACTTTTTCGGAAATGCTCGAAAACCTTCCGGTTGAATTCAAACCGCTGCCACCTAGAATTACGGAGGGGATCTGCGTTCTTTCTGACGACCAAGACCAATGGGCGGTGGCGTACGGCGCGTTTCTTTTGGCCAAGCAAGCGGGTGTCGACATCGAGTTTCAGATGTACGACCAGCCCTTGCGCGATGCACAGGTTTACCTCCTGCCATGTATCAACGGAGCGAAACCACTTTCGCGACGGGCGTGGCTGGGGTTGATGGAAAAAGTAAGCGAAGGCGCCACGCTCTATTTTTCCTTGGATCAAGGGATCGTTCATGGACTCGAAGAAGCGACGGGTGTGGAAGTTAAAACCAGGGAGCGAGTTTCCTTTGAGTGCTTGTGCCGTTTGAATAACGAACAGGAAATCAGGATTCCCACCGATTTTCGCTATGTGCTCGAGGCAAAACGCGCAAAGGTACTCGGGGCGGACGCACAGGGTAATCCAATTTTCACCGAGGCCGAATATGGGCGCGGCAAAGTATTTCTCCTGACCGTACCGCTCGAATCTAAATGGACCTTACAACCGCGTGCATTGTTGTCAGAGTCGTTTGCCGCTGCGTGGAAAATTTACTCGACGGTGTTTTCGAGTAAAGCCTCTGCACGTGCCGTTCATGTCTTCGGTGAAGACATAGGTGCAACTGAGCATGTCATCAGTTCGACGCAACGTGTCGCGATCATCATCAATCACACGACGACGCGTTCATCACACCGGTTTGAAATCACGAAAGGTTGGAGTCTGGGAACCATTTACAGGGGGCAGGTGAGGAACAACTCTGTCGATATTGAGCCCTGTGACGCGGCGTTGTTGATACTGCAAATCGAAAGCTCGTGAAGCGATCGACGATCACTAGAGTCTGTTCGCGCTTCTGCAAGTTGATGCGTCCGATTTCACTCTTTGACTCATGATAAGCGTTGTCGTTTCCATCTTCACAGGTTCCTGTTTTCTTTAAACCCTATGCCGCGAATTGTGATGGGAATCGACGTCGGTGGAACGAAATGTGCCGTCCTGGTGGGACAAGACGATGGAGTGGTTCTTACGAGGAGAGAATGGCTTTCCGGAGCGACACGAGGATTTGCCTCCATGTTCGCAGATATCGAGGCTGCTGCAAAAACGCTACTGGCCCAATATCCTCTCGTGGATTCGATTGGCGTTTCGATTGGCGGTCCCTTGGATGTGGCGAAAGGCGTCATTTATTCCCCGCCTAATTTACCGGGTTGGGATAATATTCCTTTGAAGGAAATGCTGTCAAAAAAGTTCGGTCGACCGTGTGTCGTGACTCATGATGCGGCGGCCTGCGCTTTGGCTGAATACCTTTGGGGAGCGGGGGCCGGAGCAAAGCGGCTCGCTTATTTAACCTGCGGTACCGGCTTCGGCGTAGGGCTCGTATTTGATGGTCTTATGTACATGGGAGCGAACGGTCGCTCATGCGAAATTGGGCATTGGCGTTATGCGACGGACGGACCGGTCAGTTTCGGAAAGCAAGGCAGTCTGGAAGCGTATTGTGCCGGAGGCAGCTTACCGAAGCTCGCCGCTTGGCGATTTCCCGAGCGATTCGCGAAGAACCCGCCGTCGTCCTTTCAACTAAAGGAAATGGCCTTGAGCGGAGATGTATCTGCAATGGAAGTTTTACACATGAATGCACGTGCGACAGGCCACGCGGCGGCTGCGTTGGCGGACCTGCTTATGCCGGACAAACTGCTCGTCGGCAGCCTTGCCCGTTATCTGGGTTCGAATTGGGTGAGTGAGGTGAAAAAAGCATTTGCAGAAGAGGCTCTTCCCGAAATCGCCCAGACGTGCACCGTCGAACCCGCAAGCTTAGGCGATCGTTTACAAGACCTCTCTGCTTTGGCCTCCGCGCTTCGACCCAATCTGTGAAGACGAGGCACTCGCCGTGCTTTTGAAGGAACTCGATCCCAGTCTTAAAATAGAGATTTACGAAGTGCTGGGCAGTGAGGCTCAGGAAAGCTCAAACGCATGAAACAACGCCGGTACCGGCCATGCAGCCCTCTGTGAGTTGAGTTACACTCCTCAGGAAAGTGACGGTAGCATCGCCATTTCAAAGGCTTTGGAGGGTCAATACGGAGTTCGATCTTTCCGTCAGCTCTGGGCCTATTTGGTGAAAAAGGGAGCCATCAAAGATCCGCAGTCTTTTATTCATCCTGTCCCTCACATGAGTTTTGTACGCGGACTGGAGAGCGTTGCGGTTCCCTGGTTTCATGTGTGACCGTTTTTGTCTTATTCCGGGTTTCATGGTTCCGGCTTAGTGCTTATACAAGATCGTTTAGCGCTTCGTGAGCTTCGTGTTCTTCGTGGTGAAAAATGCTTCGAACCGGGCGAGGGCTGAAACGCCGCGCACCTTTTCGGACTCTTTCTCGTTCGTCACCGCCGAAGTTGTCAATGCGCACGCCATGGGACTTAGGTCCAATGGCATTCGTCGCTCAAGCGGGTAATGTTGAGGTGTGAAAAATCGATCACAGTCGATTCTAGACATCAAACGGTTCTTCGGTGCGTATCATGGCCATCAGCCATCTCGACGCGCCGGCCGCGAAAAAACGGGAAAGCCAAATAAAACGACAAAACCATGAACACAAAAATTCCAACAGTCCTGATACTCTCCATCGCGATGCAGTGGGTCGCGATTGCCACGCCCACCCACACAGCAACGCCCGCTCCGGCGCGGGAAAATCCTGGCGACATGATACAGCCTTTTGTCGTAACGGTGCCCCGAATCACCTCGCGTGACCTCCAACTCAGGGTGGTGGCGAATCTCGATGTGCGCCCCTTGCACAACTCAGCCGACCAAGCACTTGCCAATCGCTTCCAGACGGAATTCGTTGCAAAGGGTTTCAAGGGAAACGTAGATTTCCTCTCCGCCACCGACACCCCGATTTCCACGTTGCCACTCCTGAACGTCGTGATCACCGATTGGCGCGCCAGAGTTGGGAAAATGCCAGAGTGTGTGTTTTCCGCCACGTTGGTAACGTCGATGGGGACCAAGCAGCTGGGCACCTTCGAAGGCGTCTCCAAGCTGCCAGACGGAATACCTGGAGCTGAAGCGCGCACCAATGCGCTTCGGGCCTCAGCGTCCAACGCGATCGACGAGGTCTACCATGATCTTCAGTCGACGCATGTGCTATCGGGCGCAAGCGACTGAGCCTGCGCTAGTCCACGGTCGCTAACTAATTTCCGCCGTGAATCTGCGTACGAGATTTGATCCTTCCGCAACTCGCGCGGCCCGCTCCGCGACCCTGGCTCCAGCCAGTTCACCGGCGAATATATCTCGGGCTTTTTTCTCATCCGCTCGGGCGGGCTGCGCGCTATTTGAAGACAGTACTGTAAAACGCCCGTTTTATAAGACTTTTGCATGTCGCTGCCAATTCGTCTGGGCTCTTGTTGTGGGTGCGAAACTCCCCATAAGGGCCGTTAAGGATAACGGCCCCTACCTTCGGAATCTCTCCGGAAGCTCGTTCCGGGTTTCATGGTTTCCGGCTTAGTGCTTATAACAAGATCGTTTAGCGCTTCGTGTTCTTCGTGGTGAAAAATGCTTCGAACCGGGCGAGGGCTGAAACGCCGCGCACCTTTTCGGACTCTTTCTCGTTCCTCTTTATCTTAATCGTTCGTCAGGGCGTTTGTTTGAAAACGCTGGAATCGGAGGAGAGAAAGTTTAGGATAGAGAATAAAGAGAAAGAGTTTCGGGGCTGATCCTCTTGGGATCGCCTCATCCGTGTTGATCCGTGTCCATCCGTGGTCAAACCGCTTGGTCCGTTTCCAATCGTCGTTGTAGCCGGGGTCGCTGACCCCGGACGCATTGTCTTATAAACCACCCGGCCCAGCGAGCCCGGTTACAAATTGACCCGAACCGAGCCCGGACATCACTTTTTCTGAACTGTACTGGTCAAGTTTTGCGTTATCGGTGCGAGCGAGTGTTATTTGCATGCGCTTGGATTCGTACTAGACGCATTTTGGACTAGTCGATAAAACGACGACTCCCCCATCTTACCATGTTGCTTCTTGTTTCCCTGGTTCGGCGCTCCTGTCTTGTTATTTTTTCAGTTGTGTTGGTTTGGACAAGTCCGGCTAGGGGCGATCTCGCACTCCGCTACAACCAGCCGGCGGAACGCTGGGTAGAAGCGTTACCCGTTGGCAATGGCCGAATGGGCGCGATGGTGTTCGGAGGAGTGGACAAGGAGCATCTTCAGCTCAATGAAGCGACACTTTGGTCGGGAGCTCCACGCGATTGGAACAATCCCGGCGCGCGGGATATTCTCCCGCAAGTTCGCAACGCCATCTTTGCTGGCGACTATGTCGGGGCGGGCGAACTCTGTAAGAAAATGCAAGGGCCGTACAACGAATCCTACCAACCCTTGGGTGACCTTTACTTAACTTTTCCGTCGAATGAATACGTCGGCTACGAGCGCAAGCTCGATCTCGACCGCGGGGTAACCTCGATTCGATACCGCCAGGGAAACGCAACTTTTACGCGTGAGATATTCAGCAGCTTTCCAGATCAGGTGATTGTGGTTCGACTGTCGTGCGATAAACCGGCGCAGCTTTCTTTTCGCGCCTCACTCAACAGTCTTCTTCACCACCGCACCGAGGCTGCTCTCGCGGATGGGCGGAAGGCAGAGTCCAGCAGCAATTCGTCGGTCTTGGTTTTGGTGGGCAAATGCCCAGTCCATGTCGACCCGAGCTACCTGCACTCTGCTGATCCCATTCGCTACGAGGATGAAGGCGAAGGCATGACGTTCGATCTCCGCGTACAGGCGATCGCGCAAGGCGGCACGGTGACGTGCGACGGCAGCGTTCTGTCAGTCGAAAATGCCGACGCAGTTACACTGCTCATTTCTGCGGGGACCAGTTTCAATGGCTACGACAAGTCGCCCACCAAACAAGGCCGAAATCCTGCGGTCGAAGCGCTCCGGCCCTTAACCGCCGCGCAAGCGCGAACCTATCCCGACCTGTTGTCCCGTCATTTGGCGGATTATCAGGCGCTCTTTCGGCGAGTGGATATCAACCTCGGTCGAGCCGACGGGGCCAGCTCTCGCACAATAGACGAACGACTGATCCACTTCGCGCAAGGAGAACCAGACCCCGAGCTATGTGCGCTGTTGTATCAGTACGGTCGCTACCTTTTGATTTCGAGTTCCCGCCCGGGCGGCCTCCCCGCTAATTTACAGGGGATCTGGAACGACTCGATGCGTCCGCCGTGGAGTTCCAATTGGACGCTTAATATCAACGCCCAGATGAATTATTGGCCGGCGGAAGTGGCCAACCTTTCTGAATGCCACGAACCGTTTTTTGATTTTATTGAAGAGCTCGCGGTCAACGGACGCAAAACGGCGGAAATCAATTATGGAGCCCACGGCTGGGTTGCGCACCACAACGCGGACATCTGGGCTCAAACAGCGCCGGTTGGCGACTTCGGTGGCGGCGATCCGGTCTGGGCTAACTGGGCCATGAGTGCGCCGTGGTTGAGCCAGCACCTATGGGAGCACTACGCTTTCAGCCAGGATAAAAACTTCCTGCGTACGCGCGCCTGGCCGGTGATGAAAGGAGCGGCGGAATTCTGTCTCGACTGGTTGGTCGAGGATACCGAGGGCCACCTCGTTACGGCACCCTCCGGCTCACCGGAACTCGCTTTCAACACACCGGATGGAAAACACGCCAGCATCAGCATGGCCTGCACGATGGACATGTCCATCATTTGGGATTTGTTCACGAACTGCATCGAGGCTGCGAGTGTGCTGGATGTGGACCGGCCCTTTGCCGCGAAATTGGAAACAGCGCGGGCTAAACTTTATCCGCTCAAGATCGGATCGCGTGGGCAATTGCAGGAATGGTTTAAAGATTTTGCGGAAGTAGATCCTCATCATCGTCACACCTCCCATCTCTTCGGGGTCTACCCGGGGCGTCAGATCACTCCGGCGACGCCTGGCTATTTTGCCGCGGCGCTACGCTCCTTGGAATTGCGCGGGGACGACGGCACGGGTTGGTCGCTCGGATGGAAGATTAATTTTTGGGCGCGCTTCGGGGACGGGGATCATGCGTACCGGCTGGTGAGAAATCTCTTGCGGCCTGTCGGAGGTAAGACGTCAAAAAGTTCCGGTCCGGGTGGGGGAGTGTATCCGAACCTCTTCGACGCACATCCTCCTTTTCAGATCGATGGCAATTTTGCGTTCACCGCCGGTGTGTCCGAAATGCTTCTTCAGAGTCATCTCGGAGAGTTGCACTTGTTGCCTGCACTGCCCGCTGCGTGGCCGACCGGCTACGTATCCGGTCTTCGCGCACGCGGAGGATTCGAAGTAGCCTCCCTCACGTGGAAAGACAGCAAATTGACCGGCGTTTCGCTCAAGGCGAACAGCAGCGGGAATTACCGCGTTCGCTACGGAAGCGAGGCAGCCGAAATCAAATTTGAAAAAGGCAAAACGATCTCCTTGGACAGTCATTTAAAACCCCTAAACTGAGAACTCGCGCAAAGGCGCGAAGACTCAAAGTCCAGAGGGTGGGGCGGGGATTGGGTGATGAAGAACCAAGATTTCACGTAAGCAGATTACGTCTGTAAATAACTAGATCTGTACGCTTTGTTACGTGATAGCGCGCCCGGCGGTAGCGCATTACCTTTAAATCGTTTCCCGACTTCAGTGTCCTTTGTCCTCCGAAGCTCTATCGAAGGAGGGATGCATCTTTATGCGAGATTTCAAGCTTCCTTGTCATAATTGGACAGTTTTTCTTCGGACTCGGCTCTGTGGCACAACAGTAGCTAGGACGAAAAGGCTCCTACTCCTTATATGACCATTCGCCAAAAGCCGGGTTTTCTCTCGACCCATTCACGTATCAGCCGTCACTTGCTGGCTGCTTCGTTCACTTTATTGCTCGGCGCAAGCGCGAGCGCATTGGAAGTGCCCTATGACTACTACGTCAAGTGTACTCCGGAGAACGCAATCTTCGGCTATTTTTCGCCGACCAAAAAACCGGTTGTCACCGTCAAGTCCGGTGCGGTTGTGCGGATCGATGGAGGCGGTGGTAACAAGTGGGGCGACAACGACGATCCCGACACGTGGCTGAAGGCTAACAATATCCCGCTTACCGTGGAATCCAGTCCGGTCCTGACGGAGATTGTGAAAGCCATCAAGGAGACGCCCCGGGCTCCGGGTATTCCTCGCGGACATTTTATGATCGGACCGGTGTATGTTGAAGACGCCGAGCCGGGTGATTCCTTAGAAGTGCGCATTCTCGATGTGACGCCCCGCCTCCCTTACGGAGCCAATGGTGCCAATCCGGGCGGCGGTGGTTTGCCAGACCTGGTTCCCCGTCCGTACACGCAGGTGTACATGCTCGATCTCAAGCGCAACGCTGCCGTTTACGACAAGGACGTCCAAATCCCGCTCATGCCGTTTAATGGTGTAAACGCCACATGCCCGCCGGATTCCGAAGGACCGAATCGCCTTTCACGCGAGCCCGGAGTTTTCGGCGGCAATCTCGATTGCAAATATCTCAGCGCTGGCAGCACGCTCTATCTACCCGTTTTTCAGAAGGGTGCTCTGTTTTACACCGGCGACTGCCATGCAGCCCAGGGTGACGGTGAAATTGCCGGCGATGCCATTGGTACCGCCAACACCTGCATTCTCCAATTCATTCTTCACAAAGGTGTGACCCTCAAAGGTCCTCGTGCCGAGACGCCGACGCACTTCATTGCATTCGGGCTCGATCAGGACCTCAACAAGGCGATGCGTAATGCGATGATCGAGACGACCGAGTTCCTGAAGGAGAAAAAGGGCTACAATTTCATGCAGTCCTACACCCTGATGAGCGCGGCGATTGACTACCACGTCACCCAGTTCGTTGATAAGACGCTTGGTGTGCACGCCATGATCCCAAAGAAAATTTTCGTCAACGAGCCGAACACCTATTGGTACCGTACTCAGTAAGTCGGCAAGCGAGGCACATCGGTTGAATCGAAACTGAACGATCAGTTTTTCCAAAATGCATGCTTTCCCGCAGTCCCTGCTTTTGAAATCAATTCGGTTTAAAGGGTGTGCCTTGATACGTCCCGAACCGAAGCCAGCTTGGATCGCCCGTGCGGCGATCCCTTTGCTGGCTTTGTTATTTTTGACCGACCTGGCCGCCGCCGATATGCTGGCGCCGGCTGGAAAATCGCAAGAAGTCCCCAAGGTGAAGGTCGATGGCAAAGAGTACTTTGAAGTCGGTTTCGAGAAGCTTTCAGCCTTCGACTACAAGGTGATTGACCTTGGCACGGGCGCTTCTGCCGCCGAGATCGAGGTGGCGAAGAAGCGAAATCAGATACCCGAGGACATCAAGAGCTTTGACAACAAACCGATCAGCCTCACCGGCTACATGCAGCCGCTGCTCATTCCAAATCGACGAGCACTACGAGGACGGCTACCTCGTTTCTCTGTTCAAAATGGAGTGCGACAAGTTTCTTGGTCGGCAGTGAAGCAAAGGTGAGGTTGGCCGGCGCGCCTTGAGATCGTTTCTTTGCGTGAACTGCGTAGTTAATTGCCTGATACGCGTCTCCAAGATCCTCAAGGCTAGTTCGCTCACGTTTTAGCCGGTGCGTTGCTTTTAGCCTGCATCCGAACTCCGTGAGACGTGGGCTGAAGCGCTGCGTTCCTTCCAGTCAGTCACCACGCTCGGCTTATTCGTGCCCGGTTCGCGCAATTCGTGGATGCTTTTGCGCTGGATTGCCTTTGCAGCTCATCCCTCGACGTCACAGTTGGCACATTCTGCAAGAGGTTTGGCGCAACCCGCTAGTCACAACCACGCCTAAATCGGATAGAGTGCATGCGTCGCTAACGGATAAACCGCGCGCGGCACTTCTAAAACATCATGAAAAAAATTTGGTTCATCACTGGTAGTTCGCGTGGCTTTGGCCGCGCTCTGACGGAAGCCGTCCTTGAGGCCGGCCACTCAGTTGTCGCCACGGCCCGCCGGACCGAACAACTCGACGATCTGGTTGCCCGCTATGGCCAGCTCATCCGACCCGTTACGCTGGACGTCACTTCGCCCGCCGACGCGGAAAAAGCCATCGCATCCGCGATCGAGGCCTTTGGTCGGATCGATGTGCTCGTGAACAACGCAGGCTATGGTTTTATCGGCGCGTTCGAGGAGATGACGCCCACCGAATTCAAGGACCAGATCGACACCAATTTCTGGGGTGTCGTGCACGTCACCCGCGCTGCACTTCCGGTCCTACGCCACCAGGGCCACGGGCATATCATCCAGATCACGTCGATCGGCGGCCGCATCGCGGTGCCGGGTTTATCGGGTTACCATGCCGCGAAGTTTGCGGTGGAGGGTTTCAGCGAAGCGCTCGCTCAGGAGATCAAGCCACTCGGCCTCAAACTCACGATCGTCGAGCCGGGAGGGTTCCGCACCGATTGGGCGGGGAGCTCGATGGCATATGCGAAATCCATCGAAGCTTACAGCGCGACGGTTGGTGCGATCCGTGGCTACATGCAAACTCACGGGGGACAGGAACCGGGTGATCCTCGCAAAGGCGCCGCTGTTCTCCTCCAGATTGCAGAGCACTCTACGCCGCCGCTTCGGCTTGCCTTGGGCAATGACGCGATGGCCTTCGGTCGCAACGGCTATCAACGCAGTCTGGAGGAACTGGACCGTTGGGCATCGCTCACCCAATCGACCGATTTCGATAATACACAAACCTCGACCACCGATCACGCGGTGATGAAGATCCTGGCGAACGCCTGAAGGTAGCCAATGCATGTGGCGCGTGATAGTGTAACATGTAACGTGTGACGAAGGGAACGCACAGGGCTCTGGGGTAAAGAGAGATCGCGGAGAAACTCAGGCATTTTAACAACATGCTCGTCCTCTTTTTGCTCCAGCGCCTTTAGCAGGGTAGCTATGCAAAATAGCCACGAAAGATCACAAAGAACTCAAAGAAAATTCCTGCGTTCCATCTACCACACATCTGGATATGATATTCTCTGATCAAAATTCTCCTATGTTACCGAACAGACAAGCAAATCGCGGAAACGCGGAAGAGCCGAAGCATGGAAAACTTAGATTGGGACCGCAGGCCGCTGGCCTGCCTCAAAACCTGCAGGCCAGCGGCCTGCGCTCCCAGAAATCCATTCCTGGTTTTCTGCTTTGGTTTTTCGTTTTGCTCGCTTCCCGCTTTTCGCTCCACGCTTCTTTGGCTTAACTTTCTCCTTCTTCCATGCCTTCCAATCCGCCGGACAAATTCAAAGCCTCAAATGCCTTCTGGTACGGGCTGAAAAAGATCGGACTCACTCCGGCTGCGGTGCTGCGCCAGAGTAAATTGCCCGTCACCCTTTACGACGGCGAAAAAAACCTTGTCACGACGGAACAATTTTTTGCGCTCTGGCGTGCGGTCGGTGAACTCAATCCCGACCCGGCTGCGGGACTCAAACTCGCTGCGCAAATCGACATCCAGCACTTGCCACCATCAAGCCTTGCTGCGTTTCACGCCTGCAACTATCGAGACGCGCTCACGCGCATGGCGCGTTACAAGCAACTTTGTTCCCCTGAAGAGATGCGCGTCACTGAAAGCAAGGACGAGTGTGTGGTCGAACTGGCCTGGCTGTATGCCACCGAGGAACAACCGACGCTTTTGACGGATGCTGCGTTTGCGGGTTTTGTCGAACTCGGCCGCCGCGGCACTCAGACATCGGTGAATCCAAAACGCGTGGAGCTAAAACGCGCGCCGGAGCCATCGAAGGCTCACGAGACTTATTTTCAGTGCCCGGTGAAATTCGGAGCGAAGCGCAATGCACTTATCCTTCGCAGAGACGATCTCGATCGCCCCTTTGTTACCCACAACTCCGAACTCCTGGAGATGTTGAGTCCCGGACTGGAAAAAGCGCTGGCGGGTCGCAAGGCGCGGGCAAAGATCAGCGATCAGGTGAAATGGATTCTGAAACGCCTGCTCGCGGGCAATCGTCCAGACATTCTCGCGGTGGCCCGTGAGCTCGGAGTCAGCGGACGCACACTGCAGCGCCGGATCACCGATGAGGGCGCCAGTTTCCGTCAATTGCTGCTCGAGGCGAGACAGGAGCTCGTGCGCCAGTATCTCACCCAGTCCTCGATCGAGATCAACGAAGCCGCCTATCTGCTCGGTTACGAAGATCCCAATTCTTTTTACCGCGCGTTCCGAACATGGGAAGGCACCACGCCGGCCCATTGGCGATCGGCTCATCGGGAGGAGTCTGCGAATCGCAATTAACAGGGAACGCAGAGACCCGAAGGGGAAGAGAGCCCACGGAGAAATCCTTCTCTGAATCAACAAGCCGGTTAGCCGCAAAAGGGGCTGTTCTGAAGGCGAGCATCGTCCGGGCGCCTACAGGCGCCTTGTAATTTTCATTCGCGAAAAGTTTTTTTGGATCTCTTCCGTGTCTTTCGTAGTTCCGCCAAGCGGAACGAAGTAGGATGTGGCCATTCCTTCCACAGATTTTAGATCGGGATTTCGATTTGTTTTTACTCTGTCATTCTGTCCTCTGCGCTCTGATTGGAAACTCGTCACACATCACTCATCACTTCTACGAAGATATCGCATGAAAATCATTTTATTTGGAGCGTCCGGCATGGTGGGGCAGGGGGTGCTGCGTGAATGCTTGCTCGATCCTGAGGTGGAGAGCGTTCTTGTGGTAGGGCGCAGTCCGATCGGGCGGCACGACGCCAAGCTGCGTGAAATTGTGCGCCGCGATGTCGACAATCTCGCGGCGGTGGAGGATCAGTTGCGAGGTTATGACGCCTGCTTTTTCTGTCTCGGGGTTTCTTCTGCGGGCATGACGGAGGCCGACTATGCGCGGGTGACGTGCAATCTCACGCTGGCAGTTGCGCAGACGCTGGTGAAACTCAACCCTGCGATGACGTTCATTTATGTGTCGGGAACGGGCACCGATAGCACAGAGCGCGGACGGGTTATGTGGGCTCGCGTGAAGGGCAAAACGGAAAACGCCCTGCGTCGATTGCCGTTCAAGGCTGCTTACATGTTTCGGCCCGGTATCATCCAGCCGCTGCATGGCGTCACATCGAAAACCAAGCTCTACCGTATCGTTTATTCCACGACGGGTCCATTGATCTCGCTGCTGAAGTTTTTCCTGCCGAACCTAGTGACGACCACCGAGCAAGTGGGACATGCGATGCTCGCAGTTGCCAAGCACGGGAGTTCGAAATTCGTGCTGGAAAACAAAGACATCAACATGGAGCGCTAATTTAGTATTCCCACGGAATACACGGAAAGACACGGAAGTGATTGGCCGCATCCTACTTCGTTCCGCCAACCGGAATGAATTAGGATGTGGCCATTCCCTCCGCGGATTTTAGGACGGGTTTCGATCTATTTTTATTCTGTCATTCTGTCCGTCCGACCTCTGCCCTCTATGCTCCGATTGGTAACTCGGCACACATCACACATCCTTCGTTGATTGTTAGTTTTTGGCGGCAAGAGAGTCCGTCGCAGTCGGAATGAATTTTTGAGTGGCCAGCCATGAGCGAAAGCGGATCGGCCAATCGGCGGAGGGACCGGGGCGCAGGCCAAAACCGTGGCCCACGCCCGCGTAGATGTGCAGTTCGACGGGCACGCCCTCATGCTTGAAGAGCAAATAGACTTTTGGCAGACCTTCTGAAATATCGGGGCGGTCGTCGGCGCCACAAGCGAGGAAGGCGGGTGGGGCGCCTTTCGCCGGGCTAATTTTTTGGGACTGACCAGGATAGATCAGGCCTTGAAAACTCGGCCGGGCGTCGAAGCGATCGATCGGGTCCGCCGCATTTGCATTGCCGGCATCGTGATGCATGGCGGCGAGCGCGGCGAGTTCTCCGCCCGCGGAGAATCCGATGATGCCCACCTTGGCAGGATCGAGACCCCATTCAGAGGCACGGCTGCGGATGAGACGAATTGCGCGCTGCGCATCCGCGAGCGCGTCGCGTTCGACCGTGTAGGGCTGTGGCGTGCCCTCCGAAGTCGCGTTGTCGTGCGCGAGCCGGTTTTTCAAAACGAACGCGACGAAGCCGTGATCTGAGAGCCATTGCGCGATGTCGTAGCCTTCCTTCTGTACGACGAGCGTGCGGTGACCGCCGCCCGGGCAGACAATCACAGCGCAGTCGGTGGCCTTGTCTTTCGCGGGAAGGTAGACGGTGAGCGTTGGAAAATGGACGTTCGACACACTGCCGCCCACGACCTTTTCAGATTCGTCCTTGCGCGTCTCGGAACCGGGC
>WNFI01004708.1_pt2 | contig 33429 bp, 30 predicted proteins | sample 5400471 | NCBI WGS metagenome assembly WNFI01 (sample SAMN13153348, study PRJNA577476) | soil metagenome | isolation source: 100 cm saprolite on Douglas fir-dominated hillslope | place: USA:California | collected 2013-09-17 | reverse complement strand
CAAGCCGTACCTGCAGCTCGACAAGCTGCGCGAGGGTATGTTCTGGGCGGCCGGAAGACTCTATGGCTACAGCTTCGCCGAGATCCATGGTCTGCCCCTAGCCGACCCGAACGTGCGGGTATGGGAGGTCCGCAGCGCCAGTGGCCAGCATGTGGGCCTGTGGTACTTCGATCCCTACGCGCGGACGGGCAAGGGCTCCGGGGCCTGGATGAACGAGTACCGGACGCAGCAGCGATTCGAGGGCGTTTCGCCCATCGTCTCCAACAATACGAATTTTCTGCCGCCCAAGCCCGGCGAACCGGTGCTGATCAGCTGGGACGATGCCGTCACGCTGTTCCACGAATTTGGCCACGCGCTGCACGGGCTCAATTCGGACGTCACCTATCCCACCCTGGCCGGCACCAATGTGGCGACCGATTTCGTCGAGTTCCCCTCCCAGCTCAATGAAAACTGGCTGACGACGCCGGAAATCCTCAGCCGCTTCTGCCTCCACTATCGCACGGGCAAACCGATTCCGGCCGCACTGGTGGACAGGATCACGCGCGCGCGCACCTTCAATTCGGGATTCGCGACGGTCGAGTACCTGGCGGGGGCGATTGTGGATATGAAGTTGCACCTCGCAGGCAATGTCACCATCGATCCGGATACCTTCGAGCGCGATGCGCTCAAGTCGCTCGGCATGCCGGATGAAATCGTCATGCGCCACCGCACGACGCAGTTCGGGCATGTGTTTTCGGGCGATGGGTACTCGGCGGGCTATTACAGCTACCTGTGGTCCGAGGTGCTGGACCATGACGCCTTCGAGGCCTTCCTCGAGGCGGGCGGGCCCTACGATCCGCGCGTGGCCAAGCGCTATCACGATGACATCCTGAGCGTCGGCAATACCCTCGATCCGGCGGAGGCCTACCGGCACTTCCGCGGCCGCGACCCGCGCATTGACGCCTACCTGCGCGCCAAGGGTTTTCCGCCACAGGCAGCCAGCGTCGCGGGCGCGAACGTTTCGCCCTGAGCGAACGGCGCCGATCCCTGCTTGAACCGACCCGTCACTGCCCGCGGCCGGCTGGAGCAGCAAGGGGCGCCGTCCACGCGCGCCGCGGCCATCGCGCTGCTCCTGGCGCTGGCCGGGGTACCGCCGCTGCGTGCCGAGGCGATGCCGGGTGCCTTCGGCAGCTATCCCTACACGCGCGAAGCCTCGGGGACGTCCTGGCAGCCCGATGCCTCCGTGCACGCGGGGCGCCATGTCATGTCCGGGAAGTGGATGTTCATGGGGCACGCGCTTCTGGACAGCGTCTATGACTGGCAGGGCGGTGCACGGGGCGATGAGAAATCGTTCCTGTCCGGCATGTTGCTTGGGATGGCCCGGCGCAGCGCGGCGGGCGGTGATGTGCTCCAGCTGCGCGCGATGCTGAGTCCCGATCCGCTGATGGGAAAGAGCGGCTATCCGCTCCTGCTCGCCACCGGCGAGAGCGCGGACGGGCACACACCGCTGATCGATCGACAGCACCCGCATGACCTGTTCATGGAATTGTCGGCGAGTTACTCACACCCGTTGACGGGATCGGACAGCGTGTATGTCTACGCCGGACTGCCGGGCGAGCCCGCGTTTGGTCCACCCGCGTTCATGCATCGCCTGTCGATCATGGACAGTCCGGAGGCGCCGATCAGCCATCACTGGCTGGACTCCACTCATATCGCCTTTGGCGTCGCGACCCTGGGCTACGTGCACGATCGCTGGAAAGTCGAAGCGTCCAGGTTTCGCGGCCGCGAGCCGGACCAGTACCGCTACAACATCGAGACAGGTCCGCTGGATTCCACGGCCACACGAGTGTCCTGGAACCCGGACAGCGAGTGGTCGCTGCAACTGTCGTGGGCGAGCCTGAGGAGTCCGGAACAGCTCGAACCGGGCGTAGATCAGAGAAAATGGTCGGGCAGCGCCATTTACACCCGCGCCTGCTGCCGTCAGGGGTGGTGGTCCACGACGCTGGCCTGGGGCCGGCGCACGAGCGATCGGGGCTGGCTCGACGCGGTGGCCTTCGAAAGCGCGCTGAAACTGGGTCCGGCGTGGACCGTATTCTGGCGCGGGGAGCGCGTGGAGAACGACGAACTGCTGTGGCTGGGTGGCCAGCCCGGGCCGGCCTTTACGGTGGCCAAGGCTGCGATCGGAGCGGTACGGGACTTCCGCGGGCAGGAACGGGTCGTACTGGGTTTGGGCGCTCTGTATGCCCGCAATTTCCTGCCCGGCACGCTGGGCTCGCTCTACGGTACGGCGGCCCCGGAGGGCCTGATGGCCTTCGTGCGGCTCAAAATCCAGTAGCTGGGGCTTCCGGTCGAGTGCCCTGGCCGCCGGCGGATCCGGCTATTCCCAGCGCGGCCGAGTGGAGTACACTCGGTCCCGACCCGCGGCCACCAGGCGCCCAAGAACACAACAGGCCTGGACCGTGCCCTCGGCAGCTTTGCTGGGCGGGGCGGACTGGGTCGGGCGGGACAAGAACGATAATTCCAAGACTCCCAAGGAGATACACCGTGACTGTATACAAGATTGTTTACGCGGTTAGCCTGCTGCTGGCTATTGTCGCCGCGTTCGTGAACCTGAGCTTTGCGCCGACCTTGCTGGCGGTGCTGGGCGCGGTCGTCGCGTTCTCGATCATGGCTGACCATCATGTGCGCGTCATCGTCTCGGCTCTGGTGTTGCACGCCGCGGCGGCGAGCTTTGACGGCATTCCGACGGTTGGCCCTTACCTCACCACGATCATCGGCAACCTCGCCGTCGTGGCCGGCGGCGCTGCGATCATGATTGTGCTTCGCAACATGTACAATCGCCTGGTGAGCTGAACGGGAGACTGGAAATCGCGGGAGGGGGCCCGCAGCCCCTCCCGGCCTTTACTGAACCGCGGCGGTCCTTGAGTGGCCAAAAGGTTGAAATGCGGGGGTGCAAAGCACTAGAATCCGCCCCCGGTGGCCGGGACTGGCTTTGGCGGCGGTTCCGTGCAGTCGCAGATGGTGCGGCCAAGAGCTTGATTTAAAAGCCCCACTTGGGGCTTTTTGCTTTTTAGGATGGGCCGCTGGCCCATTTTTTTTGTTTTGGAGGCGCAGGAAGGGTCATGGCGGTGATGCTGCGCGAGAGGCTGGTGGAGCTCGTGGAGCCGCTCCTGGGCAATCTGGGCTATGAACTGGTGGACCTGGAGTTTTCCTCGGGTGGCGGATCCGGAACAGTGCGGGTCTACATCGACCGGCCCGGGGGCGTGGGCATTGAGGACTGCGAGCGCGTCAGCCGCGAGGTTTCGGCACTGCTGGATGTGCACGATCCGGTGCCGATGGCCTACCGGCTGGAAGTGTCGACGCCGGGGCTGGATCGGGTGTTGCGGACGAAGGCGCATTACGCGCGCTTCCAGGGTGCCCGGATCGCGGTCGAACTGGCCGCGCCGCGCGAGGGACGCCGGCGCTACACCGGCAAGCTGGAAACGGCCGGGGCAGAGGGCATTGATCTGGAAGTGGACGGCACGCGGGTGCCGCTGAATTACGCGGAGATTTTTCGCGCGCGGCTGGTACCGGAGTGGCCGGATAACTCCAGCAAAGGCAGGAGACGATGAACAAGGAAATTCTCATGGTGGTCGACGCCGTCTCGAACGAGAAGGGCGTCGACAAGGAAATCATCTTCGAAGCCCTCGAGGCCGCGCTCGCGGCTGCGGCGCGCCGCAAGCACAGCGAATTGTGGGACGTCCGCGTCGCGATCAACCGCAAGACCGGCGACTACGAGACTTTCAGGCGCTGGAAGGTATTCGCCGATGATTCGCGCGAGATCGAGAATCCGGAAGCCGAGCTGCGCCTCGAGGACGGCCTCGACATCGACAAGGGCTCGGAGATCGGCGCCTACGTCGAGCAGCCGATGGAATCGGCCACCTTTGGCCGCATCGCCGCGCAGCAGGCCAAGCAGGTGATCGTCCAGAAAGTGCGTGAGGCCGAACGCGCGCAGGTGGTGGAACAGTACAAGGACCGCGTCGGCACCCTCGTGAGCGGCGTGGTCAAGCGCATCGACCGGAACGGCATCTATGTCGATCTGGGCAGCAATGCCGAGGGCTTCGTGCCGCGCACGGACATGATCGTGCGCGAGCAGCTCAAGCCGCAGGACCGCGTCAAGGCATTTCTCAAGGAGGTCCGCGCCGAACCGCGTGGACCGCAGCTGTTCCTGACGCGGACGGCACCGGAATTTCTCATCGAGCTGTTCAAGCTCGAGGTGCCGGAAGTCGGACAGGGCATGATCAAGATCCTCGCCGCGGCGCGCGATCCGGGCATTCGCGCCAAGATCGCCGTGAAGAGCAGCGATCCGCGCATCGATCCGGTGGGCGCCTGCGTCGGCATGCGCGGCTCGCGGGTGCAGGCGGTCTCCAATGAAATTGCGGGCGAGCGGGTCGACATCATTCCCTATGACGAGAACCCCGCGCAGTTCGTGATCAACGCGATGTCACCGGCGGAGGTGCAGTCGATCGTGGTCGACGAGGAAAAGCACGGCATGGATATCGCCGTCGCCGAAGACAAGCTCTCGCAGGCCATCGGCCGCGGCGGGCAGAACATCCGGCTCGCCAGCCAGCTCACCGGCTGGGAGCTCAACGTCATGACGGAATCGGACGCCGAGACCAAGAGTGACGCGGAGTCCAAGGCGCTGATCGCCACCTTCATGAAGCAGCTGGACGTCGATGAGAACGTGGCCAGCATCCTGGTGCAGGAAGGCTTTTCCACCATCGAGGAAGTCGCGTACGTGCCGGCCGCGGAACTGGCGGGCATCGAGGAATTTGACGAGGACATCATCAAGGAACTGCGCAACCGGGCGCGCGACGTGCTGCTGACGCAGGCGATCGCCAGCGAGGAATCGCTCGATGCCTCCATGCCGACCGAGGACCTGCTGACGCTGGAAGGGATGAGCCCGGATCTCGCCCTGGCGCTGGCGCGCCGCGGCGTGCGGTCGCGTGATGACCTGGCCGACCAGGCCGTCGACGACCTGGCCGACATCGAAGGCCTGTCGGCGGAAGAGGCCGGGAGTCTGATCATGAAGGCGCGCGCGCCGATGTTCGAGGCCCAGCGCTGAAGCGGCGCGCTGGCAAGGTGCAAAATCATGGCTGATGTGACCGTTTCCCAATTCGCCGAAGCACTGAAGGTGCCGGTAGACAAGTTGTTGACCCAGCTGGATCAGGCGGGCATCAACGTGGCCGGTCCCGAAGGGGTGATCAGCGAGGATGCCAAGCTGGAACTGCTGACGCACCTGCGCCGCAGCCACGGGAGCGGTGCGCCCGGTGCCGGCTCCGCGCCCGCGCGCATCACGCTCAAGCGCAAGACGCAGAGCGAACTGAAACTGGCCAGCACCCAGGGCCGGGCGCGCACCGTGAACGTCGAGGTGCGGGTCAAGCGCACCTACGTCAAGCGCGATGTGCTCGAGGAACAGAATCGCGCGCAGCAGGAGCAGCTCGACGCGCAGCGGCGCGAAATCGAAGCGGCGCAGCAGGCCCAGCAGGCCAAGGTCGAAGCCGAGCGCCGCGAGCGCGAGTCGCTCGAATCGGCCAACCGGCGCCGCGCCGAGGAAGAGCAGGCGCGGCTGCGCGGGCGCGGAAGAGGAGGCGCGTCCCAAGGCCGCCGGCCGCCAGGAACTGCACATAGCCGGGGATGTCAGCGCCCGGCACAAGAAGAAAAAGCGCCTCAAGGCGCGCACCGCGCCCGCGGACAGCGAGCCGCGCCACGGATTCGAAAAACCCACCGCGCCGGTCAAGCGCGAGGTCGCGATCGGCGCGACCGTCACGGTCGCCGATCTGGCGCAGAAGCTGGCGATCAAGGCCACCGAAGTCATCAAGGTGCTCATGAACATGGGCGTGATGGCGACCATCAACCAGGCCATCGACCAGGATACGGCGATCCTGGTGGTCGAGGAGCTCGGTCACAGTGCCACGGCCCTGAAGGAAAACCAGATTGAGGCGGACCTGCAGGACAGCCGCGCGGCATGGTGACCTTCCTCGACACCCCGGGTCACGCGGCCTTCACGGCCATGCGGGCCCGCGGCGCCCGGGTGACCGATGTCGTGGTGCTGGTGGTGGCGGCCGATGACGGGGTCATGCCGCAGACCATCGAAGCCATTCAGCATGCGCGCGCGGCGGGCGTGCCCATGGTGGTTGCGGTCACGAAGATGGACAAGCCGGACGCCGATCCGGAGAAGGTCCGCAATGAGCTGGCGAAACAGGAGGTCAATCCCGAGGACTGGGGCGGCCAGAACATGTTCGTCAACGTCTCGGCCCGCACGGGCGCGGGCATCGACCAGTTGCTCGAAGCCATCCTGCTGCAGGCGGAGGTGCTGGAGCTGAAGGCACCGCACGGCGGGCCAGCCACCGCCTTCGTCGTGGAGGCGAGCATGGAGAAAGGGCGCGGCGCCGTGGTCACGGCGCTGGTCAGGAAGGGGACGCTCAAGCGCGGGGATTACATCCTGGCCGGCAGTGAATTCGGGCGCGTGCGCGCGATGTTCGACGAGGCCGGCAACGCGGTGGAAGCCGCGGCGCCGTCCGTGCCGGTGGTGGTGCTCGGATTGTCCGGGGCCCCCAACGCGGGCGATGAATTGCTGGTGGTCGAGAACGAGCGGCGCGCGCGCGAGGTGGCCCTGCATCGCAGCGGCAAGACGCGCGACGTCAAGCTCGCGAAACAGGGCACGCGCAGTGAGGACGTCTTCTCGCAGCTGGGCGAGGCCAAGGTCGGCCAGGTGGCGCTGCTGATCAAGACCGATGTCCAGGGCAGCGCAGAGGCCCTGCGCGACGCGCTCAACAAGCTGTCGACCGATGAGGTCGCGGTGCGGATCATCGCCAGCGGGGTCGGTGGCATCACCGCCTCGGACGTGCAGCTGGCGGCGGCCTCCAAGGCACGCGTGATCGGCTTCAACGTGCGCGCCGACAGCGGCGCGCGCGAAGCGGTCAAGGAGACCGGCGTCGAGATCCGCTACTACAGCATCATTTACGAAGCCATCGACGACGTGAAGCAGCTCATGAGCGGCCTGCTGGCGCCGGAGATCAAGGAGACGATCGTCGGTGTGGCGCAGGTGCGCGAGGTGTTCCGCTCCAGCAAGTTCGGCGTGGTCGCCGGCTGCCTGGTCACGGAAGGCGCGGTCAAGCGCAACAATCCAATCCGCGTCCTGCGCGACAACGTGGTGATCTTCGAAGGGGCGCTGGAATCGCTCCGCCGCTTCAAGGATGACGTCAGCGAAGTGCGCGCCGGCACCGAGTGCGGCATCGGAGTGAAGAATTACCAGGACGTGCGCGCCAACGACCAGATCGAGTGCTACTCCCGCACCGAAATCGTCCGCACCATCCAGTAGCACCCATGCCGCAGCGCAATTCACGCCACCAGCGCATCGAGGCGCAGATGCAGCGCACGCTCGCCGAGCTCGTGCCGCGCGCGGTGAAGGATCCGCGCGTCGGCAATCTGACGATCACGGCCGTCTCGCTGCTCGAGGACCTGAGCGCGGCGCGCGTCTGGTTTGTGCCCTTCGGCAAGGACCGCGTGGCCGAGGAGCAGCTGGCGGGCCTGCACAGTGCCGCCGGCTTCCTGCGCGGCGAGGTGGCGCGCCAGCTCGGGCTGCGTCACGCGCCGCGGCTGGAGTTCCTGCTCGACACCACGATCGAGCGCGCCCAGTCGCTCACCGAACTCATCAACAGCGCGGTAGCCAGCGACCGGCAGCGATGAGTCCGCGCGTCGAGGCGCTGTGTGGGATATTGCTGCTCGACAAGCCGCCCGGTTTGTCCTCGAATGCCGCGCTGCAGCGCGTGCGCGCCCACCTGGGCCGCCCGAAAGCCGGGCATACCGGAAGCCTGGACCCGCTCGCCACCGGCATGCTGCCGATCTGCATCGGCGAGGCGACCAAGCTGGCCGGGGAACTGCTGGCCGGCGTCAAGGCCTACACGGTGGAGCTGCGGCTCGGCGAGCGCACCGACACCGGTGACGCCGCCGGCCAGGTGGTGGAGCGCTGCGGGCTGCCGGCCCTGAGCCCGGATTCGATCGAAGCCGCGCTGCGCGGGCTGCGCGGGCCGCAACAGCAGGTTCCACCGATGTTTTCGGCGCTCAAGCGCGATGGTGTGCCCCTGTACCGCCTGGCACGCCGCGGCCTGAATGTGGAACGCGCGGCCCGCAGCATCGAGATCTACGCGCTCGAGCTGCTGCGGTTCGAGGCCGAGCGGGTGCAGCTGCGGGTCGAGTGTTCCAAAGGCACCTACGTCCGGACGCTGGTGGAGCAGGTGGGCACCGCACTGGGCAGTTGCGCGCACGTCTCGGCGCTGCGCCGGGATTTTGTCGAACCCTTCCGGAACGAGGCCATGATCACGCTGGAGGCGCTGCTGCAGACCGCTGAGCCGACGCTCCTGCCGGCAGATCGGGCGGTGGTCCAACTGCCTGCGCTCCGTTTGAGCCCCTCACAGGCCCGGTCCATCTCTTTTGGGCAACAGGCGCTGATCGAGGGTGCCCCGCAGGGCCGGCTGCGCCTGTACGGGGACACCGGCCGCTTCATGGGCCTGGGAGTCGGCGCTGATTCCGGACAGGTGCGGGCGCTGCGGCTGTTTGCGCCGAGCGGCGAGCCTGCTGTAACTGACTGTTCTGCTTGAGGCTTGGACAGGCCCTCGTTACAATGCCCGGCTTCAAATCAGGGTCACATATCCAGATCAGAGGTTGCTCACGCAATGGCTTTGTCCACGGAAAAGAAAGGCGACGTGCTCGCCAGGTTCCGCCGCAGTGCTAAAGACACCGGATCGGCGGAAGTTCAGGTTGCGCTCCTGTCCGAGCGCATCAACGGCTTGGGTGAACATTTCACCGCTCACAAGGCCGATCATTCCTCGCGCCGCGGTCTGGTCCGCATGGTGAATCAGCGCCGCAAGCTTCTGGATTACCTGAAGGCCACCAAGCCGGCCAGCTATCAGCAGGTCGTAGAGAGCCTGGGTCTGCGCCGCTGATGCGGCGCCCGCGTCGCCGGGACTACTGCGGCGCCGAATCTGGCATCCCACTTTTCCGAACTCCCGAGGGTTGAAGCGTGACTGTCTGCAAGAAATCTTTTGTTTATGGACCCCACACCGTAACGATCGAGACCGGCGTGCTGGCGCGCCAGGCCAACGGTTCGGTGCTCGTGACGATAGGGGACACCGTCGTGCTGGTGACCGCCTGCGCTGAAGCGCAGCCGCGTCCGGGCCGCGATTTTTTCCCCCTGACGGTCAACTACCAGGAAAAGACCTACGCCGCGGGACGGATCCCGGGTGGTTTTTTCCGCCGCGAGGGGCGCCCGACGGAACGCGAGACGCTCACCTCGCGCCTGATCGACCGCCCGATACGTCCGCTGTTTCCCGAGAGCTTTCTCAACGACGTGCAGGTCGTGGCGACGGTGCTGTCGCTGGATCCGGAAATTCACGCCGACGTGCCCGCGATGCTGGGCGCTTCGGCGGCACTGTGCCTGGCGGGCCTTCCCTTCAACGGGCCGATCGGCGGCGCGCGCGTGGGCTACCGCAATGGTCAGTATGAGCTGAATCCCAGCCGCTCGGACCTGGTCTCCTCGCAGCTCGATCTGGTCGTGGCCGGCACGGCGCACGCGGTGCTGATGGTCGAATCAGAGGCTGCCGGGCTGTCCGAGGAGATCATGCTCGGTGCGGTGGTCTACGGGCATGAGCAGATGCAGGTCGCCATCCGCGCGATCAAGGAACTGACGGCCGAGGCGGGCAAGCCACGCTGGCCCACGCCCCCGGACAGCCGCGAGGCATCGCTCCAGCAGGCGGTGAGTGCGAAGGCACTGTCGGCCCTCGGGGATGCCTACCTGGTCACCGAGAAGCAGCAGCGCTATGCGCGCATCAAGGAGATCAAGGCTGAGGTCACCGCCGCACTGTGCGCGGGTGAGACGCCGGCATTCACGGCCGACCAGGTGAGCGATGAGTTCTTCCGCCTCGAGAGCAAGATCGTGCGCGACCGCATCCTCGATGGCAAGCCGCGCATCGACGGGCGCGACCTCAAAACCGTCCGGCCGATCACGGTCCGGGTAGGCGTCCTGCCGCGCGCCCATGGCTCGGCGCTGTTCACCCGCGGCGAGACGCAGGCGCTCGTGACCACGACGCTGGGTACGACACGCGACGCGCAGATCATCGACGCGCTCGAGGGCGACCGGCGCGAGCGCTTCATGCTGCACTATAATTTTCCGCCCTTCTCGGTCGGCGAGACCGGCATGATGGGCAGCCCCAAGCGCCGCGAAATCGGCCACGGCAACCTGGCGCGCCGGGGCATCAGCGCCATGATGCCCGACATGGCGGCCTTCCCTTATGTCATACGCGTCGTTTCCGAGATTCTGGAATCGAATGGCTCGAGCTCGATGGCCAGCGTCTGCGGCACGAGCCTCGCACTGATGGACGCGGGCGTGCCGGTCAAGGCACCGGTGGCCGGCGTGGCCATGGGCCTGGTGCTCGAGGGCGAGCGCTTCCAGGTGCTGACCGACATCCTCGGCGACGAGGATCATCTGGGAGACATGGACTTCAAGGTCGCCGGATCCCGTGAAGGCATCACCGCGCTGCAGATGGACATCAAGGTCGAGGGCATCACGCCCGAGATCATGCGTGTGGCGCTGGCGCAGGCACGCGAGGGCCGCCTGCATATCCTTGGCGAGATGGGCAAAGTGCTCAGCACGCCGCGAGCCCAGATGTCGGAGTGGGCCCCCTCGATCATTACGCTGAAGATCGACCCGGAGAAGATCCGTGACGTCATCGGCAAGGGCGGGTCGGTGATTCGCCAGATCACGGAGGAGACCGGCACCACGATCGACATCGAGAATGACGGCACCGTGAAGATCGCGTCCGTGATCGGCACCGCCGGCCGGGAAGCCCAGCGGCGCATCGAACTGATCACGGCCGACGTCGAAGTCGGTCGTGTCTACGAGGGCAAGGTCGCGAAGCTCATGGATTTCGGCGCTTTTGTCACGATACTCCCGGGCCGCGATGGTCTGGTGCACATCTCGCAGATTTCCGAGGAACGCGTCGAACGCGTCGCGGACAAGCTGCGCGAAGGGGATGTGATCCGGGTCAAGGTCCTCGAGGTCGACCGCCAGGGGCGCGTACGACTGTCCATGCGCGACGTCGGACCGTCCTGAATCAGCCCCGCTGCGCAGCTAGCCGCGGCGCACGGCGTACTCCGCCACTTCCTCTTCGGGCTGCAGGCTCGCTTCGAGCTGCGCCGCCACCACGGTGGCGGGCGCTGCCTCGTAGCTGCGAATCAGCTCGGTGAGGAAAGCCTCGCTCAGGCGGGCGCGCGGGCCGGCTTCCAGCTCGGTCACGACCTGCAGCAACACCGCTCGCGTAATTTCGAGGCCACTGCGCTGCTCAACGATGCGCAGCGGAGTGTTTGTAGCGATCAGCTGGCGCACGTCCTCGATCGTCACGTAGCGGCTCAACTCGGTATCGTATAGTCGTCGGTTCGGGTACTTCTTGATCAGGCGCAACTCATTCATCGCACACCTTCCTGGAGGCGGCCTCACTCCCACGAGGGCTCTACCATAGTACAGGCCGGGCCCTGCACCCAAATCGGACTCCTCAGATTGCGTTGAGGGAAGCCAAATCCCGCAGTTTCTCCAGTCGCCAATGTGCGACGGCCCAGGGCCACAGCTCCGCAGGCGGTGCCCGCTGCAGCTCCAGCGGTGGCTCCTGGCGCAGCAGGCGCAGCACGCGCCAGAGCAGCCCGGATTGGCCGTCCGTCGCGCCATCCACGGCGTGGGCGGACTTCGAGAGCTTGGTGCCATCCGCCTCGCAGACCAGCGGCAGGTGCGCGTAGCGCTGTGGTGGCATTCGCAGGGCCTTCTGCAGTGAACGCTGCCAGTAAGTACTGGGCAGCAGATCGGCGCCGCGGACGATGTCACTCACTTTCTGTTCGGCGTCGTCGACGACCACGGCGAGCTGATAGGCATAGAGACCGTCGCGACGGCGCAGGATCGGATCGCCGGCCGCCGCCTGCGCCGGGCCGCAGGTCCCTCGCAGCCGGTCCTGGAAATCAGCCACCGGATTGAGGTCGGCGCGAAACCGCGTGGCCACCGGTCCGGAACGGGTGGGACCTGCCCGGCAGGTACCCGCGTAACCGCCGGCGTCGTCGGTCCCGCCCCGGTCACGCCTGGAACAGCTGCAGGCGTAGACCAGGCTGCGCCGGGAAAGCTCATCCAGGGCCTCGCGATACAGGGCATGGCGCCGGGACTGGTGCGTCACCGGCCCATCCCAGCTGAAGCCCAGGCTCTCGAGGGTGCGAATCATGGCGTCGGCGGCTCCGGGCACCACGCGCGGGGTATCGAGGTCCTCGATACGCAGCAGCCAGCGCCCGCCACAGTGGCGCGCGTCGAGGAAGCTCGCCGCGGCGGTCGCCAGTGACCCGAGGTGCAGAGCGCCGGTGGGAGAGGGCGCGAAACGGCCCACGTAGGGCACGCCGGCCTCAGCGGTAGCGGTCGTCCCGGTCGCCGTATTGTCGTTCGCGGCGCTCACGGCGCTCCTGTGCCTCCAGGCTCAGGGTTGCAACCGGCCGTGCTTCCAGGCGCTTGATGCCGATTTCTTCGCCGGTTTCGAGGCAGTAGCCGTAGCTGCCATCTTCAATGCGCTTGAGTGCATCGTCGATCTTGCGGATCAGTTTCCGCTCGCGATCGCGGGTGCGCAATTCGAGGCTGAATTCCTCCTCCTGCGTGGCGCGATCGTTCGGGTCGGGGAAATTGGCGGCTTCGTCCTTCATGTGGGTGACGGTGCGATCGACCTCCACCATCAGGTCGCGCTTCCAGTTCAGCAGGATCTGCTGGAAGTGGCCCAGCTGCTGCTTGCCCATGTACTGCTCGCCACGCTTGGCGATGTACGGTTTGACGTTGCGCGGGCCGGCGAGCAGGCTCCCCGGATCGGCACTGTCATGCTCGTCGATATCCACAGGCAGGCGCGGGATATCACGGAGCGTCGTCGTGATCAGGGCAGGGGGCACCGGCGCATGCCGCGGCGGAGCAGTCGCGCGCGCAGGTGCGGCACGCGCCGCGGGTGTAGCACGCTGGGCCGGGCGCTTCGCGGCCGCGGACCTGGAGGCATCGGCACGGCCTGCCGCACTGGGGCGGGCGGCGGTGCGCGCGACCTCCTGGGCGGGCCGTACGCGCCGGGTCGAAGCCGGTGCCTTGCGCGGCTGCGTCCGGTGTGCCGCCGCCTTGCGCACGCTCGAGCGGGCGGCCGCCGGCCGGGCGGCTTTCCGGGCTTTGGACGCCGGCTTCTTGCTTGCCATCGCGCGCTCCTGCAGGGCTGATCTACCACGGTTGGTCGATTTTCGAGCGCGCGATTATACCGGGGGCTGCCGGGCTGTACAGTGCTACCACCGGGGCGCACTCTGGCGCCAGTCCCAGCCGGAAAAGACCTAGGGGAGCGTGACCGCCGCCGGCGCCACCCAGGCCCGATCGCGGTGCTCCGCGACGATGGTGGTCGTGATGCCGCCCCGCACATTGAAGCGCGCCGTCAGGCGCAGAAACCGTGGCGCGAGCGTGCGCACCAGCTGCGTGAGAATCTCGTTCGTCACCGCCTCGTGGAAGGCCCCGCGGTCACGATACGACCAGATATACAGCTTCAGGGACTTGAGTTCGACGCACAGGCGATCGGCCACGTACTCGAGCTCGAGCGTCGCGAAATCCGGCTGTCCGGTCCGCGGGCACAGGCAGGTGAACTCCGGGATGATCATCCGGATGGTGTAGTCGCGCTCCGGTGCCGGATTGGCAAAGGTCTCCAGGGCGGTGTTGGCTGATGGCGACATGTCAAACCGGGCGCTTATTGATCGATTGCAACTGCCGAATAATTTACACTACCGCCATGCGGACCGCCGCAATCCTTGCGGAGCACAGGGCAGGCTGATGCGACTGAGCAAGATCCGACTCACCGGCTTCAAGTCCTTCGTCGATCCGACCACGGTGTATCTGTCCAGCAACCTCACGGGCGTCGTGGGGCCGAATGGTTGCGGCAAATCCAACGTCATCGATGCGGTGCGCTGGGTGATGGGCGAGCTGTCGGCGCGGCATCTGCGCGGTGACTCGATGGCGGACGTCATCTTCAATGGTTCCAGCTCGCGCAAACCCGTGGGCACGGCCTCCGTCGAGCTGGTGTTCGACAACAGCGACGGCAAGATTGGCGGTGCCTACGCCAGCTACGCCGAAATCTCGCTCAAGCGCCTCGTGGCGCGCGACGGCAGCTCCAGCTACTTCATCAACAGTGGACGCTGTCGCCGCAAGGACATCACCCAGCTGTTCCTGGGCACCGGCCTGGGTTCACGCAGCTACGCCATCATCGAACAGGGCATGATCTCGCGCGTGATCGAGGCGCGCGCCGACGACATGCGCGCCTTCATCGAGGAGGCCGCCGGAGTTTCGCTCTACAAGGAGCGCCGGCGCGAGACCGAGGGCCGCATCCACGATACGCGCGAGAATCTCGCCCGCGTCCAGGACCTGCGTGACGAGGTCGACAAGCAGATCCGTCACCTGCAGCGCCAGGCGGCGGCGGCGCGGCGCTTCCAGGAGTTGCGCGTCCGCGAACGCAACCTGCACGCCGAGCTGCTCGCCCTGCGCATGCGGGAACTCGATGGCGGCGCACTCGTGCAGGACGGAGCCACGCGGGCGCGCGAACTGGTGATGCAGCAGGAACTCGCCGAACAGCGCTCCTGCGAGGCGGCGCTGGCAAAGCAGCGCGCCTTCCATGGAGAGCTCGGCGAGGCGCTCGATCGGGTGCAGGGCCGTTACTACGATCTGGGCGCCGAAGTCACGCGGACCGAGGAGAACATCCGCTACACCACCGAGCTACGCCAGCGTCACCGCCAGGATCTGGCGCAGGCGGCCGCCTCCCTCGAGGAGGTGAGCGCGCAGAGGCTGACGGACCAGGAACGCGAGGCGCAGCTGCAGGGCGAAATCGCGGCACTGGAGCCTGAGCTGGCGCAGCTGCACGCGGCCGAGCAGGGCAGCGGCGAAGCGCTGGCCCAGTCGGAATCCGCGCTGGCCCAGTGGCAGGAGCGCTGGGAAGCGTACAACCGGGAACTCGGCGCGGCGCGTCAGGGCCGGGGCGTCGAGGCCGCGCGCATCGAGCAGCTGGAGAGCCAGCTGCTGCGGCTGCAGGCGCAGGCCGACCGGCTGCTGCTGGAGCAGGAATCGGTCGGGACCCTCTACGCCGGTTCCGCTGTGCAGCAGCTGGCAGAGCGTGAAGCCTCGGCCGGCGCACTTGCCGCAGCCCTGGATGGCAGCCTGGCCGCCGCGCTGGCCGAGGCGCAGCGGCTGCGCGGAGCGCAGCGCGACAGCGAGCAGCGGCTCGAACAGCTGCGCGCGCAATGGGACCGCGTGCGCGCGGAGTTCATCTCCCTGGACGCGCTGCAGCGGGCGGCGCTGAGTGAAAAAGATCCGGCCGCCGCGGCCTGGCTCGAGCAACTCGGTGTGCGCCTGGGCTCCGGCGTTCCGGCACGCGTGGCCGCGGCGCTCAGCGTCGATCCGGGCTGGGAACATGCGGTCGAGACCGTGCTCGGCGATTACCTGGAGGCCGTGTGCGTCGGCGATCTGGATCGCCTCGGCGACGAGTTGCAGCAGCTGGCGAGCGGGAGCGTAGCGTTCCTGGAGACGAGCAGTGCCGGGGCCGGGGGCGAGGCGGGCACTTTGGCCGCGCGCGTGCGGGGACCGGATGCCGTGCTGGCGATGCTCGCGCGGGTGCGCACCTGCGAGTCACTCGCGCAGGCCCTTCGCGAGCGGGGGCGCCTGGCAGCCGGGGAGACGCTGGTGACTGCGGCCGGGGAATGGCTGGGGCGGCACTGGCTGCGGCTGCGCCGCGGCGGCGATCCGCGCGCCGGGGTACTGGAGCGTGCCCAGCGCCTGAAAGCCCTGGGCGTGCAGTCCGCAGGGGCTGAGGCGGAATTGCGCGCCGGTGAGACGGCGCTCGAGCAGCTGCGTGGCGAGGCGCTCGGCGCGGAAGGGCGGCGCGACGAAGCCCAGGCTCAGATCCAGAGCGCGCATCGCGACCATGGCGAGCTGCGCGCGCAGCTCGGCGCACAGCGGGCGCGGCTGGAAGAGGCGAACCTGCGCCGCGCCCGCCTCGAGAGAGACCGGGCCGAAATCGAAGCCGAATTGACGCGTGCGCGTGCCGGCCTGGGCACGGCCCGGCAGGCGCACCTGGCCGCACTCGAGGAACTGCAGCGCCTCGATGCCCTGCTGCCCGAGCTGAGCGCCGAGCGCGACCTGCAGCGCGAACGCTCCGCCGCCGCCCGTGGCGCGGCGCAGACCGCGCAGCTCGCGCTGCGCGATGCGCTGATCCGTCACGAGAGCCGCCGCTCGAGCCTCGAGTCCATGCGCGCGGCGGCGGCACGGCTGCTGGACCAGCGCACGCAACTGCTGCAGCGCCACGCCACGCTCAGCGCCGAACTGGCCGATGGGGATGCGCCCGTGCTCGATCTGCAGGAGCGGCTCCAGGCCGCGCTGGACCGGCGGCTGGACGTCGAGGCGGACCTGGCCGTGGCGCGCCAGGCGCAGGCCGACGCCGATCGCGACCTGCGCTCGCTCGAGGAGCGCCGCCTGCTGGCCGAAGGACGCGTCGCGGAAGCCCGGGCGGCCATGGAAGAGGTGCGCCTCGCGGCGCAGGAATCGCGCGTGCGGCGCGAAGCGCTGGCCGAACAGTTCGCGCAGACCCGCGCCGACCTCGCGGCCGTCACGGCGGCACTGCCGCCCGATGCCCTGATCGCCGACTGGGACGTGCGGCTGGAAGAGGCACGCGCCGATATCGAACGGCTCGGCCCGGTCAACCTGGCCGCGATCGAGGAGTTGCAGCAGCAGTCCGAACGCAAGACCTATCTGGATCGCCAGTTCGCCGATGTGAGCGACGCGCTGGCGACGCTCGAAGAGGCGATGAAGCGCATGGACAAGGAGACGCGCGCGCGCTTCGAGGACACCTTCACACGCATCAACGCCGGCCTGAAGGAAAAATTTCCGCGTCTGTTCGGCGGTGGCCACGCCTATCTTGAGCTCGTCGGCGATGATCCGCTGGCCGCCGGCGTGGCGGTCATGGCGCGGCCGCCGGGCAAGCGCAACAGCACGATTTCGCAACTGTCGGGCGGCGAGAAGGCGCTGACCGCGGTAGCCCTGGTGTTTTCGATCTTTGATCTGAACCCGGCGCCGTTTTGCCTGCTCGACGAGGTCGATGCGCCGCTCGACGAGCACAATGTCAGCCGCTTCTGCGAGATCGTGCGCGAGATGGCCGGCCGGGTGCAGTTCATCTTCATCACGCACAACAAGACGACGATGGAGCTGGCCTCGCAACTGCTCGGTGTCACGATGAACGAGCCGGGCGTGTCACGCCTGGTGTCGGTCGACGTCGACGAAGCCGTGCGGCTGGCGGCGGTGTAGGGTCCATGGCCTGGTTGCGCCCGATCCTGCTGGCCGCCGGAGCGGTGTTCATGCTCGTGCTGGTCTGGTTCGAGCGCCGCCGCGCGCATCAATCCCAGGACCATGAGCGGCCGCGGGACGGGCCGCGCCGCACCACGCCCGGCATTGACTGGTCGGACGCTCCGGCGCCCATCAGTCCGGCACCGCCGCTGATGGCCATGCCCGCACAGCTCCGCGATGCAGACGATGAGGTGCAGGTCGGTCTGGTGCTCAGCTCCCCAGAGCCGGCGACACCGGAACCGGAACTGCCGCCGCTGCGCGTCGACTGGCCGGCGGACGAGGAGCGACATATCGCGGCGCTGCGCATCGTGGCCGCGCGCCAGGATCGTATCGCGGGACGGGTGCTGCGACAGGGACTGGCCGGTTGTGGCTTCCGGCACGGACAGCTGGATATTTTTCACCTGCCGGCCGACGACGGCCGGGTCGTGCTCAGCGCGGCCAGCCTGGTGCGGCCGGGTACCTTTGATCCGACGACCATGGATCTGGAGCGCTACGCCGGCGTCAACGTGTTCGCCGTGCTGCCCGGGCCGGTGGCCACTGGCCAGGCACTGGAGCGCCTGGCCGCCGTGGCCGAGGAACTGGCCGGCCGCGTCTCGGGTCTGGTGCAGGATGAAAGTGGCGCACCGTTCACCGGCGCGGCGCGGGCCCGGTGGCGCGAGCGCTGCATGAGCGCCCTCGAGACCGGGGGCGCGCCCGCGGAGCCTGCGCATTGAGCCAGGCTGCGGCGCGCGCGGCCGCCCTGCGCACGCAGATCGCGCGCCACGATCACCGTTACTACGTACTGGACGAGCCGGAAGTTCCTGACGCGGAATACGATCGCCTCATGCAGGAACTGCGCGCGCTGGAGGCGGCTCACCCCGAACTGGTCAGCAGCGATTCGCCCACGCAGCGGGTCAGCGGCTCCGCGGCTGCCGCCTTTACGCCGGTGGCGTATACGGTGCCCATGCTGTCGCTGGACAACGCGTTCAGCGAGAAGGATGTCGGGGATTTTGACCGGCGGGTGCGCGAGCGGCTGCTGGGCAGCGCGGCGGCCAGCGCGGCGGCCAGCGCGGGGGAGCCGAACGCGCTGGTCGAATACTGCGCCGAACCCAAGCTCGACGGGCTTGCCGTATCGCTGCGCTACCACCGCGGCAACCTGGCCCAGGCGGCCACGCGCGGCGATGGCATGACCGGCGAAGACGTCACCGCCAATGTGCGCACGATACGTTCGATCCCGCTGCGCCTGGCAGGCCCGGCACCTGAGCTGCTGGAAGTGCGCGGCGAGGTGTACATGCCACTGGCCGGTTTCAGGCAGCTCAACGAGGCCGCCGCGGCCGCTGGTGACAAGCTGTTCGTCAACCCGCGCAACGCGGCAGCCGGTGCCCTGCGCCAGCTGGATGCGCGCGTGAGCGCACGCCGGCCGCTCGCGGCCTTCTTCTACAGCGTCGGCGCCTGGCAGGGCGCGGCCGAAGCGGCGAGCCAGCGGGAGCTGCTCGGACAACTGGCCTCCTGGGGACTGCGGGTCAATCCGGAGACGCGCGTGGTGAGCGGGGTGGCCGGATGCCTGGAATACTATCGCGCGCTCCTGGCGCGCCGGGACCAGCTCCCGTACCAGATCGACGGCGTGGTCTACAAGGTCAATCGCCGCGCGGATCAGCTGCAGCTTGGGCAGGTGAGCCGCGCGCCGCGCTGGGCGATCGCGCACAAATTTCCCGCCGATGAGGCCATGACCGTCGTCCGCGACGTGGATTTCCAGGTGGGTCGGACCGGAGTCCTGACGCCCGTGGCGCGTCTCGAACCGGTCATGGTCGGCGGCGCCTCGGTCAGCAACGCGACGCTCCACAACATGGACGAGATCGAGCGCAAGGACGTGCGCCGTGGCGACACCGTGATCATCCGCCGCGCCGGCGATGTGATTCCGGAGGTCGTGCGCGTGCTGGTGGAACGCCGGCCGGAGGGCGCGCGACGGATCAAGCTACCCTCAAAGTGTCCCGTCTGCGGCTCGCCGGTGCTGCGCGTGGAGGCGGAAGCGGCGGCGCGCTGCAGCGGCGGCTTCAACTGCGCCGCGCAACGCAAGGAGGCCCTGCTGCATTTTGCCAGTCGGCGCGCACTGGATATCGAGGGCCTGGGCGACAAGCTCATCGAGCAGCTCGTGGATCGCGCCCTGGTTGCGACGCCCGCTGACCTGTACGCGCTGAAAATCGCGGACCTGGCCGGCCTCGAGCGCATGGGCGAGAAATCCGCGGCGAACGTGCTCGCGGCCCTGACACGCAGCAAGCACACGACCCTGCCGCGGTTCCTGCATGCCCTGGGCATCCGCGACGTCGGCGAGGCGACGGCCGCGGCGCTGGCGCGACACTTCGGCACGCTCGCGGCGCTGCAGAGTGCGAGCGTCGAGCAGATCCAGGAGGTGCCCGACGTCGGCCCGGTGGTCTCTGCCCACGTGCAGGCCTTCTTCGTGGCGCGCGCGAATCAGCGCGTAATCGAGCGACTGCTGGCCGCCGGCTTCACCTGGCCGGAGAGCGCGGCCCGTCCGGCCGCGGCGCAGCCGCTGGCGGGACTCACCGTGGTGCTCACCGGCACGCTTGACTCGATGACGCGCGAGGCCGCCACCGCGGCGCTGCAGGAGCTGGGCGCACGCCTGAGCAGCTCGGTTTCCGGGCGCACCAGTTATGTCATCGCCGGGAGCGAGGCGGGCTCCAAGTTGACGCGCGCGCGCGAACTGGGTGTCACGGTACTGGACGAAGCGGGCCTCGCAGCGCTGCTGCGCGGCGAGCCGCCGCCGCGGCCGGCGGGCTGATCACTGCACCGGGTGCAAGCCGGTTTCGCCTGCAGCGGGCGCGCTGACCGGGGTCTTGACGACCTTCGCCGCGGCCAGCAGGCCGTCGCTGTAGACCTTGAACTTCTTTGATTCAACGATCTCGGCCAGCTTGTCCTTGACGGTGTCAAAGGCCGGCGGCGCCGTCTCGCGCGTGTCATCGAGGCGGAGGACATGCCAGCCATATTCGGTCTGCACCGGCGCCGGCGTGACCTGGCCCTTCTTTAGCCCGGCGGCCGCGTCGACCAGGGGTTTGAGCATGTTCGCGTAGCTGATCCAGCCCAGGTCCCCGCCGTTCGCGTTGGAGCCACCAATCGGCTGCAACGCCGCCAGGGTTTCGAACTTGGCACCCTTTGAGAGCTGCGCGATTGTCTTGTCCGCCTCCTCCTTGGTCTTGAGGAGGATATGGCGCGCCCGATACTGCATCTTCGGCAAGGCCGCCACCTGCCTGTCGTATTCAGCCTTGAGTTCCGCGTCAGTCGCCTTGCGGTCCTTGAGATAATTGATCCTCAACGCCTGCTCCATGATCTGCTGCCGAGTCAGGGCAAGCAAAGTTATGGTGTCGCTCTGCTTGTCCAGACCGTCCTTCTCTCCCTGCTGCGCGGCGACTTCGGCGCGTACCAGAACGTCGAGCGCCTGTGCGCGCTGTTCGGCATTGAGTTCCGCTGCTTTCTTGCCGGCCACATTCCTCGTGAGCAAGTCGAATTCCGCGCTGGACAGCGCCCGGCCATTGACCGTCGCCACAGGCGCGTCGCTCGCGCTCGTGGCCTGGCCGGACTTCTGCGCGCAGGCGCTGATCAGCAGGGCCATTCCGAGCACCGAAAATCTAAGAATATTCATGTGGTCTCTCATATAGTTACAGTACCTAGTTAAGACTTTTCATCAGGCGATCTGGTCCTCAACACCAGCGCATGGATGTCGGACTCCAGCAACGGCGCGAGCGCATCGTGCACCAAGCGATGCCGCTGCACCAGCGTCTTGCCGGAAAACACTTCCGACACGATCAGCACACGAAAGTGCCCCTTGCCGCCGCCGCCGACGTGACCCGCGTGCGCCGCGCTGTCATCACGAATTTGCAACTGCACCGGATGCAGGCGCTCGTGCAACAGCGCCTTGATGCGTTCGACCCGGGTCGCGACATCGCCTGCGGCGCTCACGCGGCCTCGCTCCGCCGCTGCAACCACACGGCCTGGCCCGCGGCCAGGGCGGCGAGGGCGATGGTCAGGCCGAAGACCTTGAAGTAGACATAGGTCTGCAGGCTGGCGAGGTGGATCGCGACGAGGTGGACCACGAAGAGATTGAGCACGCCCAGCAGCAGGTAGGCGAGGACCCACACGAGATTGATGCGCAGCCACAGCGCCCGCTCGATGCCAGCTCCACTGCCGAGGGTGGGTTCGAGCATCCGCTGCGCCAGCGGCGCGGCGCCGATCCACTGACTGCCGAGAAAGGCGAGCGCCAGGAGCCACAGCAGTATCGTCGGCTTGAGCTGCAGATACAGAGGATTGCGCAGGGCCAGCGTCGCGGCGCCAAACACCAGCACCAGTACGGTGCTCAGGGCGTGCATTTTCGACACGCGCCGCACCCGCGCATAGTCCACCAGCGCGAGCAGGACCATGGCGGCCATCAGCACGCCGGTGGCCACGTAGATCCCGGCCCACTTGTAGGCCAGCAGGAATGCCGCCAGCGGCAGGAAATTCAGCGCCGCCTGCATCGGGAGCCGCCAGGCGGTGCAGATCCTGCGCAGCGGCGGGCTGATCGCCTATCCGACGGACAGCTGCTACGCGCTCGGCTGCCATATCGGCGACGCCCCGGCGCTCGAGCGGATCCGCCGCCTGCGGGCCGCGGACCGCCACCATCACTTCACCCTGGTCTGCCGTGATCTGGCGGAAATTGCCCGCTACGCGCGCATCGAGACCTGGCAGTTCCGCCTCCTGAAGGCCGCGACACCGGGCCCGTTCACTTTCCTGCTGCCTGCGACCCGCGAGACGCCGCGTCGATTGCAGCACGCGCAGCGCCACACGATCGGCATCCGGATCCCGGACCACCAGGTGCCCCGGCTCCTGCTCGCGGAGCTCGGTGAACCGATCATGAGTTCGACCCTGCTGCTGCCGGGCGAGGCCGTGCCGCTCACGGACGGACGGGAGATCCGCATCCGCCTCGAGCATGAGATCGACGCCGTGCTCGATTCGGGAAATTGCGGCCTGGAACCCACGACCGTGGTTGACCTGGCGGTGTCGCCGCCGGTGATCCTGCGGCAGGGCCGGGCGCGCCTGCCCGGCGTGGGCGGCTGAGACGGGCGGGAGCGCGGTCCGTATAATGCCGGCTTCGCCACTGACGGCCTGCCCGGATTCAGCCTTGATCAGTTCTGCTCCGCAAGCCAGGCGCGTGCTGTCCGGAATGCGCCCGACTGGCCAGCTGCACCTGGGAAACTACCACGGTGCGTTGCGCAACTGGGTCGATCTCCAATACCAGTACGAGTGCTACTTCTTCGTCGCGGACTGGCACGCCCTGACCACCGACTACGACAACACCGCGAATCTGCAGTCCATGATCCACGAGATGGTGGTCGATTGGCTCAGCGCGGGGCTGAACGCGGGCGTCGCCACGCTGTTTGTGCAGTCCCACGTGCCGGAGCACGCGGAACTGAATCTGCTGCTGTCGATGATCACGCCGCTCGGCTGGCTCGAGCGCGTGCCCAGCTACAAGGATCAGCAGGAACAGCTGCGCGAGAAGGACCTGGCGACCTTCGGGTTCCTGGGCTACCCGCTGCTGCAGAGTGCCGATATCCTGCTGTATCGCCCGGCCTTCGTGCCGGTCGGAGAGGACCAGGTGGCGCACGTCGAGATCACGCGCGAGATCGCCCGGCGGTTCAATCACCTCTACGGGCAGGAACCGGATTTCGAGGCGCGGGCGGAGCGCGCGATCAAGGAGCTGGGCGGGCGCAACATCACGCTGTACCGGCAGCTGCGCAAACAGTTCCAGGAAAAGGGCGACGCCGGCGCGCTGGAGCGGGCGCGCAACCTGGTCAGTGGCAACACCCGCATTACCGTCGCCGATCGGGAACGCCTGCTGGGCTATCTGGAAGGCACCAGCGTCAGTATCCTGCCGGAACCGGGTGTGCTGCTGACCGCGACGCCCAAGGTGCCCGGGCTGGATGGACGCAAGATGTCAAAGTCCTATGGCAATACGATCGGACTGCGCGAGGATCCGGACAGCGTCGTGCGCAAGCTCAAGGCCATGCAGACCGATCCGGCGCGCGTGCGCCGCACCGATCCGGGCAACCCGGATATCTGCCCGGTCTTCGACCTGCACCGGATCTACTCCGACGAGGCCACCCGCAGCTGGGCCAGCGCCGGCTGCCGCAGTGCCGGCATCGGCTGCCTGGAGTGCAAGCAGCCGCTGATTGAAAAGGTGGTGGCCGAAGTGAACGGCATGCGCGAGCGGGCGAAGGACTACGAGGACAATCCCGATCTGGTGAAGAACCTGGTGGCGCAGGGGGCAGAGAAGGCGCGCGAGACGGCGCGTCACACGCTGGACGATGTGCGCCGTGCCATGCACCTGCGCGCCGAATAGCACTCACGAGCATGAAACCCGATCTGAAAGTCGTCGTCTCCAATCCGCCACCGGCGCTGCCCCTGCCGGCGCCGCCCGAGCAGGCGGAGATGCCCTTCGCCATCGTCAATGGCGAGCCGGTGACGCAGATGCCGCGCGATCTGTATATCCCGCCGCAGGCGCTCGAGGTGTTTCTGGAGGCCTTCGAAGGGCCCCTCGATCTGCTGCTGTACCTGATCCGCCGCCAGAATCTTGACGTCCTGGATATTCCGATTGCCGAGATCACGCGCCAGTACATGCGTTACATCGAACTGATGCAGGATCTGCAGCTCGAGCTGGCCGGCGAATATCTGCTGATGGCCGCCACGCTCGCGGAGATCAAGTCGCGGATGCTGCTGCCGCGTGCCGCCGACAGCGCCGACGGAGAGGCCGATCCGCGCGCCGAGCTGGTGCGCCGCCTGCAGGAATACGAACGCTTCAAGCGTGCGGCGAGCGACGTCGATCAGCTGGTGCGCCTCGGTCGGGACGTGTTCCAGGCCAGCGCCGAGTTACGCGAGCGGCCGGTCGCGCGGGTGCTGCCCCAGGTGACGCTGCGCGAGATGCTGCTGGCCTTCCGCGAGGTGGCGACGCGCGCCCAGATGTTCGCGCACCTCCACGTTCAGCGCGAGGCGCTGTCGGTGCGCGAGCGCATGAGCAGCATACTGGCGGCGCTGGAGCCGGGGGACTTCGTCGGTTTCGTGCGCCTGTTCACTCCAGCCGAAGGCCGCATAGGTGTCACGGTCTCCTTCGTGGCCATACTGGAGCTGCTGCGCGAAGGGCTGATCGAGATCGTGCAGACCGAGGCCCTGGCACCGCTCCACGTGCGCCGTGCCACGCCGGCCCCTACACTGCAGATCGTGCCCGATGCGGGCGAAATCCTGTCGCAGCCCCCGAGTCGATCATGAACGAGCAATACATCAGGAACGTGGTGGAAGCAGGCCTGCTCGCGGCCGGGCGCTCGCTCGGGCTCGAGGAACTGGCGGCGCTGTTCGGCGAGCACGCCCGGCCCGGTACGGCGGCGATCCGCGCCAGTCTTGCCGCGCTGGAGAAGGAATATGCCGGGCGCGCGCTCGAGCTGAAGGAAACGGCCAGCGGTGTGCGCATCCAGGTGCGGCGCGAGTTCGCCTCCGAGGTGTCGCGTCTCTGGCCCGAGCGGCCGCAGCGTTATTCGCGCGCGCTGCTCGAGACCCTGGCGCTGATCGCCTACCGCCAGCCCATCACGCGGGCCGAGATCGAAGCCGTGCGCGGCGTGGCGGTGAATTCGGACATCATCCGCACGCTCCTGGAGCGGGGCTGGGTGCGTGTCGTGGGGCACCGGGAAGTGCCGGGGCGGCCGGAATTGCTGGGCACGACGCGTGAATTTCTCGACTACTTCGGGCTGCGCACCGTGGACGAGCTGCCACCGCTCGCGGAGCTGCGCGGGCTGGCCGAGATCAATCCACAGCTGGTGCTGCCGGTGGGCGCGGAAGGTGAGAGCGACCCGGACGCGCCGCCCGATCCTGCGCTGTTCGCGGACGATGCGGGCGACCTGGACGAGGAGCCCGCGCTGGCAACGCAGTCGCCGGCCGCTGCGCCGGGCCTCGTGGCCGCCGGCGCCGCCACTGAAGACTGACACCGGCATGGCGCACGCGCAGGAGCCCGAGCGCCTGCAGAAGCTCCTGTCCCGCTTAGGGCTAGCCTCGCGCCGCGAGGCGGAACAGTGGATTCGCGCCGGCCGCCTCTCGATCAATGGCCGTGCTGCGGTGCTGGGCGATCGGGTGGATGCCAGCGATCAGCTGCGGCTCGATGGCCGGCTGATCCGCCAGGCCCACGCGGCGCGGGAGCTGCCGGTGCTGCTCTGTCACCGATCGCCGGGTCTGCCGCTGCTGGCCACGCCCGCCCAACCCGATTCCTTCGCGGCACAGCTGCCGCGCCGCAGCGGGGCGCGCTTCCTGAGCATCAGTCCGCTGCCGCAGGTGGACGGCGGGCTGGAGTTGTTGACGGCGGACGGTGCCCTGGCCACGCGCCTGCAGCGCGCCGTGCGAGCGCAGCCCGTGGCCTACAGCCTGCGCTCACGCGGGGAACTCAGCGCCGTGCAGCGGGCAGGCATCCTAGGCGGTCAGCTCGATCGGGGCACGGCCCTGCGGGTGATCCGCATCGATGAGGCCGGCGGGAGCGGCAGCAATCGCTGGTACCAGATCGAGACGATCGGCGCGAGCGGCAATGATCTGCGGCAGCTGCTCGAGCGCCAGGCCGTGGTGGTCAGCCGCCTCATGCGTGTAAAGCTGGGTCCTCTGCAGCTCGAGCGCAGCATGCCGCGCGGGCGCTGGCGGGAGTTGCTGCCCGCGGAGATCGACTCGCTCCTCAGGCCCGCTGGAGCGCTGAGCTCAGCGGCTGACAATCCAGGCTCCGCCCGCTGACACCGCGACTGTCCGGTCCGAGCAACCACAGGTAGGGTTGCACCAGGGCCGCAGGTTCCGGGATGTGGGCCGTGTTCTCGGCCGGGAAGGCCTGGCGCCGCAGGCGGGTGCGCGCGGGGCCGGGATTGACCGCATTGGCCCGCACCGCGGAAATGCCCTCGAGCTCATCAGCCAGCACCTGCGCCAGCCCTTCGAGTCCGAATTTCGAGACCGCATAGGCACCCCAGTGGGCGCGCCCGCGCCGGCCGACGCTGCTGGAGCTGAAAATCACGGAGGCATCCTTCGAGGCGCGCAGTGCCGGAAGCAGCACCTGGGTGAGTGCGAAGGCCGCCGTCAGGTTCACGTGCAGCACGCGGCACCAGGTCAGCATGTCGTAGTGTTCGAGCGGGGCGAGCGCCCCGAGCTCCGCGGCACAGTGCACCAGGCCGTCGAGACGGCCGTAGCGCGCGCTCAGCGCCGCGGCCAGCGTGTCGTAGTCGGCCGCGAGCGCGCGTTCCAGATCGAGTGGCGCAATGCTCGCTTCGCCGCCCACGGCGGAGCCGGCGGCACGGGCGGCGCTGATCTGTGCGTGCACCGCTTCAAGCCGTTTCACGTTGCGCCCGACCAGCACCAGCTGCGCGCCGCGCTCGGCGGCGGCCAGCGCCACCGCGCGACCCACTCCATCACCGGCGCCGGTGACGGCGATGACGCGGCCGGCCAGCAAGCCCGGTGGCGCGAGGTATTGGCGGACGGCGGTCTCATCCAGCGTGGGGGCGCCGCTCATTCGCTCCCCGGCACCTGATCGTCCGGATGCAGGTTGACGCTGCGCGCCAGGCGATCCACGGGCGCCAGCTCGGGCAAGGGCTCCGCGCTGATGGCGCCCAGGTCGGTGAAGCGGCGCGCCTGCGGCATGACCTGGCGTTCCAGTGAGCCGACCGCGCTGTTGTAGGCATCGACCGCCTGGCCCAGGCGCTGGCCGGTCCGATCGAGATGGCCGACGAAGCTGGCCAGGCGCCGATGCAGATCCTGGCCCAGCTCGAGGATCCGCGCGGCATTTTCGGCCACCACCGACTGGCGCCAGCCGTAGGCCACGGCCTTGAACAGTGCGATCAGCGTGGCCGGCGTGGCGAGCACGATGCCCTGGCGCATGGCATTTTCGAGCAGCTCGGGCCGCTCCGTCAGCGCGGCGCTCAGGAACTGGTCGCCCGGCAGGAACAATACGGCAAACTCCGGGCTTTTCTTGAATTGGCTCCAGTAGGCCTTGCTCGCCAGCTCGCGCACCCGGGCCTCGAGCTGCTGCGCGTGGCGGCTCAGGGCCGCGGCCCGCGCCTCATCGCTGGTGGCGTCAATGGCGTCCAGGTAGGCATCGAGGGGCGTCTTGGCATCGACGACCAGCTCACGCCCTTCGGGCATGCGCACCACCAGATCCGGGCGCATCGGCCCGGCCACACCCGGCACCGTGGCCTGTTCGGAGAAATCGCAGTACTCGGACATGCCCGCGACTTCGACGACGCGGCGCAGGGTCAGCTCGCCCCAGCGGCCGCGCACCTCGGGCCGACGCAGCGCCCCGACGAGATTGCGTGTCTCGCGCTGTAGCGCACTTTGTCCCAGCGTCAGCTGTTCAATCTGCGTGCGCAGGCTGCTGTAGGCATCGCGACGCTCGCGTTCCAGGCCGACCAGCTGCTGCTCGGTTTTCTCCAGTGCCTTGGCGAGCGGTTCCACCAGCTGCCCGAGCGCGGCCTCGCGCTCGCGCAGCGTCGCTTCCGCCGCGGTCTGCTCGCGCGCAAAGGATTCGCGCGCCAGTTTCAGGAACATGTCGGTGTTGTTGCGCAGCGCGGTGTTGGCGAGTTCCGCGACGGCGGCACCCAGCTGGACCTGCGCGGCGGCCAGTGCCGTGCGCTGGCGCCGGGCGAGCAGCCAGGCCAGCAGCGCGAGTCCGGCGGCGGCCGCGAGGCCGGCCGTCGCGAGCAGCCAGCCCGGACTCATGGCGAAACCCCGATCGGGCGGCCCGGTTGCGTCCGCTGGCCCTGCAGATGCAGCCAGGGCAGCAGGTCCGCGGGCGTCTCCAGCCAGGCGGCGACCGGCCAGGCTTCGGGGTGGTCGGCGGGGTCCAGATAACCGAAGCGCACCGCCAGCGGCACCATGCCCGCCGCGCGCGCGGCCTGCACGTCGCGCAGCGCATCGCCGACGAACACGCAGTCGGCCGGGGCCACGCCGATCCGCTCGGCCGCCACCAGCAGGGGTCGCGGGTGCGGCTTGCGTTCCGGCAGCGTATCGCCGCTCAGGACGCAGGCCGCGCGCGAGTGCAATCCCAGGTCAATCAGCAGGGGCTCGGTCAGCCACCGCGCCTTGTTGGTCACGATTCCCCACGGGAGCCCTTGTGCCTCGAGCGTCGCGAGTACGGCCTCGAAACCCGGAAACAATCGGGTGTGCACACACACCGCCGCTCCGTAGAGTGCGAGAAAGCGATGGCGCAGGCGCTCGAAGTGCTCACCGCTGACGCCCGGAAACCCGACGCGCACCACGGCCACCGCGCCGCTGGACACGTGTGGGCGGATCGCTGCCAGCTCCAGTGCCGGCCGCTGCTCCTCGCGCAGCAGCGCATTCAGCGCTGCGGCCAGGTCAGGCGCGGTGTCGAGCAGCGTCCCATCCAGGTCGAAGAGCGCCGCTCGCGCCCGCCAGGCTGTCATGGCGAATCCAGGGGGCGGCTGAAAAAAGCGAGATAGTTGATCGCGGTGTCCGGAACCAGACGCGCGGTATGCGCGAGCGGGTCGTACGCCAGGCCGCTGATCTCGCGCAGCTCCAGACCGGCACCGCGGGCCGCGCGGGCCAGCTCGGCGGGCGGCAGGAACCGCGCATACTCGTGCGTGCCGCGCGGCAGCAGGCCCAGCACATACTCGGCGGCCACAATGGCGCCGAAGAAAGCACGCGCGGTACGGTTGATGGTGGAAACGAACAGCGAACCGCCCGGCCGCAGCAGCGGGGACAGCTCGGTGACCAGCGTCGCCGGTTCGGGCACGTGTTCGAGCAGTTCCATGCAGCACACGCAATCGAACTGCCCCGCCGCGGCCGCGGCCAGTGAATCCGCGGACTGCTGGCGATACTCGATCGCCAGGCCGGCGGCCCCGGCGTGGAGCGTCGCCACTTCGATCATCGTTGCCGACAGATCGATGCCCGTGACCCGCGCGCCCTGTCGCGCCAGTGCCTCACACAGCAGGCCGCCACCGCAGCCGACGTCGGCCACGGCCGCGCCGGCCAGCCGGACGCGCGCCGCGACGAACGCGGCGCGCACCGGATTGAGGCTGTGCAGTGTGCGCAGCGGCCCGGAGCTGTCCCAGTACTGGTGCGCCAGGGCGTCGAATTTCGCCAGCTCGGCCGCGTCGACATTCAGTGCGAGGCTCATCGGTACACGCCGGCTTGCCGCACGCCGGGCAGGTACGCCGGAGCCCGCGCGGCCGGGCCGGGCAGGGGCCAATGTGTTAAACTTTCGAGGCTAAAAACCATGGTTTGCTCATGATGGAAATAGCGCGCGAAATCCTGCCGGTCAACCTGGAAGACGAGATGCGGCAGTCGTATCTCGACTACGCCATGAGCGTGATCGTCGGCCGCGCGCTGCCTGACGTGCGCGACGGGCTGAAGCCCGTGCACCGGCGCGTGCTGCACGCGATGCGCGAGCTCGGCAACGAGTATAACAAGCCCTACAAGAAATCGGCGCGCGTCGTCGGCGATGTCATCGGCAAGTATCACCCGCACGGCGATACCGCCGTCTACGACACCATCGTGCGCATGGCGCAGCATTTTTCCATGCGCTACATCCTGGTCGACGGCCAGGGAAACTTCGGCTCCGTGGACGGCGACGCCCCCGCCGCCATGCGCTACACCGAAGTGCGCATGTCGAAGCTGGCGCACGAGCTGCTGGCCGATATCGACAAGGAAACCGTCGATTTCGTGCCGAATTACGACGAGTCGGAGACGGAACCGGCGGTGTTGCCCACCCGCGTGCCGAACCTGCTGGTCAACGGTTCCTCTGGAATCGCGGTCGGCATGGCGACCAATATCCCGCCGCACAACCTGACCGAGATCGTCACGGCCTGCCTGGCGCTGCTCGATGACCCGGCCATCACGCTGGCCGGCCTGATGCAGATCGTCCCGGGCCCCGATTTTCCGACCGGCGGCATCATCAACGGCGCGCAGGAAATCGCCACCGCCTACAAGAGCGGCCGCGGCCGCCTGTCGATCCGTGCCCGTGCCACCGTCGAGGAGATCGATGGCAAGAGCGGGCGCCAGGCCATCGTCGTGACGGAGCTGCCGTATCAGGTCAACAAGGCGCGCCTGATCGAGCGCATCGCCGACCTGGTGCGCGAAAAGCTGCTCGATGGCATCGCGCAGGACGGGTTGCGCGATGAATCCGACAAGGACGGGATGCGGGTGGTGGTCGAGCTCAAGCGCGGCGAGGTCGCGGAGATCGTGCTCAACAACCTCTATGCGCAGACACCGATGGAAACGGTGTTCGGCATCAACATGGTCGCGCTCCAGGATGGCCAGCCCAGGCTCATGGGCCTGCGCGACCTGCTCGACGCCTTTCTGCGCCATCGCCGCGAAGTGGTCACGCGCCGCACGGTGTTCGAGCTGCGCAAGGCGCGCGAGCGTGCCCACGTACTCGAAGGGCTCGCGGTGGCGCTCGCCAACATCGATGCGATCATCGCGGTGATCAAGGCGGCCGCTGCGCCGCTCGAGGCACGCGCAGCCCTGATGAGCCGGGACTGGGCACCGGGGGCGGTGGCCGCCATGCTCGAGCGCGCCGGTCCCACCGCCTCGCGCCCCGACAAGCTGCCGAGCGAGTATGGCCTGAACGCGGGCTGGTACCGCCTGAGCGAGGTGCAGGCCCAGGCGATCCTCGACATGCGCCTGCATCGGCTTACGGGGCTGGAGCAGGACAAGATCGTCGGCGAATACCGCGACCTGCTGACCCGCATCGTCGACCTGGGCGAGATCCTCGCCGTTCCGGACCGCCTCACCAGGGAGATCCGTGCCGAGCTGGTGGAAATACGCGACACCTACGGTGATGAGCGGCGCACGGAGATCAGCCGTGATCACCTGAATCTCTCGACCGAAGACCTGATCGAACCCCAGGACATGGTGGTGACGCTCTCCCACGCCGGCTACGCCAAGGCCCAGCCGGTCTCGGACTACCAGGCGCAGCGCCGCGGCGGGCGCGGCAAGTCCGCGACGGCGGTCAAGGATGAGGACTTCGTCGAGAAATTCTTCATCGCCCACACCCACGACACGCTGCTGTGCTTTTCCAACCGCGGCAAGGTCTACTGGCTGCGGGTCTTCGAATTGCCGCAGGCCGGCCGCGGCTCGCGGGGCAAGCCCATCGTCAACCTGCTGCCGCTGGAAGCCGGGGAGAAGATCAACGCGCTGCTGCCGGTCAAGCAGTTCGACGAGCAGCATTTCGTCTTCATGGCCACGAGCCTCGGTACCGTCAAGAAGACGCCGCTGGCGGCGTTCTCGCGCCCGCGCGCGTCGGGCATCATCGGCGTGGACCTGCAGGTCGACGATCACCTGGTGGGCGTCGCGCTGACCGACGGCACCCGCGAGATCCTGCTGTGCACCAGCGGGGGCAAGGCGATCCGCTTCCAGGAACAGGAAGTCCGGCCGATGGGCCGCGACGCCACCGGCGTGCGCGGCGTGCGCCTGGGGCTGGGGCAGCGCCTGATCGCGCTGATCGCCCTCGGCGAGGGCCACATCCTCACGGCTTCGGAGAGCGGCTACGGCAAGCTCACGCCGCTCGAGGAATTTCCCGCCCACAGTCGCGGCGGGCAGGGCGTCATTGCCCTGCAGACCAGCGAACGGAACGGTGACATGGTGGCGGCGCTTCAGGTCGAAAACGCGCATGAGCTTATGCTCATCAGTTCGACCGGGGCGCTGGTGCGCACGCCCGTGCGCGATATTTCAGTCGTAGGCCGGAATACGCAGGGCGTACGCCTGATGCGCCTGGCCGAGGGCGAAAGGCTCACGGGCATAGAGCGCGTCGAGGGCCTGGAGAACGGCGAAGGCGAGGGTGCCGGTGAAGCCGTCGGGCCCGAAGGCATGAGCGGCGCTGAGGATGCGAATCCACTGTAGCCGCGACCTTGCTAGACTGAACGCTTCCTGGCTTCAATCCGCGATCCGCCCTTCATCCTGTTGAGGAGTCCCGTGCGCGTATTCAATTTCTCTCCTGGTCCGGCCGTTCTGCCCCTGGAAGTCCTGCAACAGGTCCGTGACGAGCTGACCGACTGGCAGGGTCGCGGCCTGTCGGTGATGGAGGCCGGCCACAGGAGCAAGGCTTTCGTGGCCTGTGCCGCCGAGGCTGAAGCGGACCTGCGCGAGCTCCTGGGCGTTCCCGCCAGCTACAAGGTGTTGTTCCTCCAGGGCGGGGCCACGGGGCAATTCGCGGCCATACCGCTGAACCTGACGACTCCGGCAAGCGTCGTCGATTACGTCAACACCGGGCACTGGTCGAAGAAGGCGCTGAGCGAGGCGCAGCGCTACTGCCAGGTGAACGTGGCGGCGGACGGCGCGAGCAACGATTACCACGACGTGCCGGCACAGGCGGGGTGGAAGCTCAGCCGCGGCGCGGCCTACCTGCACTACACGCCCAACGAGACGATTGGCGGCGTGGAATTCCCGTTCGTGCCGCAGGTCGAGGCGCCCCTCATCGCCGACCTGTCCTCGACGATCCTGTCGCGTCCGATCGACGTCAGCCGCTTTGCGCTCATCTACGCCGGCGCCCAGAAGAATATCGGTCCGGCGGGGCTGTGCGTAATCATCGTCCGTGAAGAGCTGCTGGGCCGGGCGCGGCCGGAGACACCTTCGGTGCTCAACTACAGGCTCGTCGCGGACGACGGTTCGATGATGAACACGCCCCCCACCTTCGCCTGGTATGTCGCCGGGCTGGTGTTCAAGTGGCTGCAGCGGCAGGGTGGAGTGGTGCGCATGGGCGAGCGCAACCGGGCCAAAGCCGGGAAGCTCTATCGGGCCATTGACGAGTCGGATTTTTATCGCAATCCGGTCGCGCCAGCGAGCCGCTCCTGGATGAACGTGCCCTTCACGCTGGCAAGGCCTGAACTGGACCAGAGCTTCATCACCGGAGCGCGCGAGGCCGGCCTGGTCAATCTCGAGGGTCATCGCTCCGTCGGGGGCATGCGCGCGAGCCTCTATAATGCCATGCCGCCGGAAGGGGT
>WNFI01361708.1_pt1 | contig 33435 bp, 32 predicted proteins | sample 5400471 | NCBI WGS metagenome assembly WNFI01 (sample SAMN13153348, study PRJNA577476) | soil metagenome | isolation source: 100 cm saprolite on Douglas fir-dominated hillslope | place: USA:California | collected 2013-09-17 | reverse complement strand
CGACTCGACTTGGGCCTTCGGCATCGGGCTTGGCATGTTCGGCGGCTTCTAGTTCGCGCGGGCCCAACACATTCAGGGTCGTGGCGACCCTTCCACGGCCAAGGGCCGGTTGCGCTCGGCTTCACGCCACCGACTTGGCGTCACGCCCTCCCACGCATGGAACGCACGGGTGAACGAGTTCAGCTCTTCGAAGCCCAAGAGAAACGCGACTTCGCCGGGGTCGAGATCTGAGTCGACCAAGAGACGACGCGCGGTGTCGTGTCGAACGTCGTCGAGCACTCTCTGGTAGGTGGTTCCGAGCTCCTCGAGGCGCCGCTGAAGGGTGCGCGGGCTCGTCCGCATCTCCTTGGCAACCTTCTCGACGCTGGGGCGCTCCCCGGACATGCGGCGGAGAGCTGTCCTCACATCGTCAGCCACCGAGCGCGACGTCAGGCTCTCGCTCAAAGCGGCTTCGAGGCCGGGCAGCATGACCGCGAGCAGATCTTCGTTGTGCGTCACGAAGGGCTCGGCGAGCGCGCTCTCCTCGAGGACCAGGAGATCGATCGGCGCGTTGAATCGGACCTTGCATCCGAAGTGGCGCGTCAGGATCGCCTCGTCCGCACGTCGCCGCGTCAGCTCGATGCGTCGCGGAGAGAGCGGCTTGCCGGTGCCTCGACGGGCGAGCGAGACCACGGTCGCGAAACTCCCATCGACGACGAGCATCGGCAGGTGCTCTTTGGCGAGTACCCAATCGAATCGAATCCTGGCTTCCCCGTCAGCGATCTCGATCGTGATCTCCTCTGGGCAGATGAGGCGCTTGTAGCGCGCGAGCTTCTTCAGCGCCTCGCCGAGGTTCGGCGAATGCAAGGCGGCGAGCGACGCGACATCGAGCTGATGCGGGCGCGCCTCCGAGCCCAGGCGCAGGCCGAGATCTCGAGCGCCTACGACCTCCTCGACGGCGCGCCAGAATGCGAAGAACTCGCGCGTCGTGAGCCTTGCCTTCGGCAGGTGGAACCGCGAAGGCAAGACTCCGGCGTGCCGGAGCACGGCCGCGACGTCGACCCCGAACGCCGCGAGGCGGTCGAGCAAAACGCTCGGCACGGGGACCAGATCGGCGGGCAATTCAGCTCACTTTCGCGGCCACCGGGGGGGCCAGTACGCGAGCGAGGATCGTCTTGGCAAGCGGCGTCTCGGCGAAGTCGACGGAACCGTCGAAGTCCGTCGACGCGCTGAGCGGCCTCCAATTCGCGTCCTCCGCGGCTCGCGCTGCGGCGATGGCCCCCGCGAGAAACACGGCGTCCGAACCGAGGAGGAGCCGGAGCGGCGGCTGCTTCTCCGCGGCGATCCGGAGGATGGCCTGCGCCGCTTTCGCGGGATCGCCGCGCGCCGTGGCGTGATTGCGGAGCTGGGCGATGCCGCCGACCGTCGCCAGGTAATCTGGTTGAATCTCGTCGATGCGCATCGACGAGCCGGCCCAGTCGGTGCGCATGCCTCCAGGCTCCACGATGGTCACGCGAAGGCCGAGGGGACCGACCTCCTTCGATAGAACTTCGGAGAACCCCTCGACGGCCCATTTCGCCGACTGGTAGGCAGCGAGCCCCGCGCTTCCCATGCGTCCCCCGATGGATGAGATCTGGATGAAATGGCCGTTGCGCTGCGCGCGGAGCACGGGCAGCGCCGCGCGCGTGACGTTCACGACGCCGAAGAAGTTCGTCTCGATCTGAGCGCGAAAGTCATCCTCCGCCACGTCCTCGATCGAGTTGACGTTGGCGTACCCGGCGTTGTTGACGACGACGTCGAGGCGGCCGAAGGCGGAGGTTGCGGCCGCGACCGCCGCACTCGCGCCTGCGGGCTCGGTCACGTCGAGTGCGACCGCGCGCACCCGGTCGCCGTATTGCGAGACGAGATCGCGGAGGTCCTCGGCCTTGCGCGCCGTGGCCACGAGGCGGTGGCCGGCGGCGAGCACTGCCTTCGCGAGCTCGCGGCCGAGGCCGCGCGAGCTTCCAGTGATGAGCCAAACCTTCGACATGGGGGCGGTCCTTTGCAGCGCCGGGAATTCGGCCCGACCTAGATAGGAAGTGGGGCCTACGGGGGCCAATCCGATCGCGCCAAAGAATCATCGGATCGCGCCGCGCCCCCACTCATTTGCGCACGGGGAACTTGGCGAAGAGCTGCGCCGCCCCCTCCTGGATCTGCCGGGCGCGTTCCTCGGCCGAGGCATCCGCCGCCAGCTCTCCTTTGCCGACGCCGCGCCAGGCGAGCTGCTTGCTCTGGACCTCGAACACGTCGACCACGATCGCCCCCACCGTCAACTCGCGCACGTGCGTGTCCGGCGACCCGGCCCAGCGCGCGCCGCGGCTCGCGCCCCAGACTTGCTCGTCCGTCTCCCGATCGGCCGAGGCGTAGAAGCGCACCTCGAGGTCCGCCGGCGCGTGTACGCGCACGAGGCCGTGCGCGAGGAGCTGCGCATCGATGGCGTCTTCGATCTGGCGGTCGACCTCGGCGCCGCTCGGGGCGCCGCCGCGCGGGCCCCACGCGTAGGTGCGGAAGCGCGAGAAGTCGAGGCTGAGATTCGAATCGACGACGGACGTCTCCACCGTAGCGCAGGAGGCGACCAGCAGGACCAGCATCAGCGATGCGGTATGCATGTGAGCTCTCCGGCCGGGCGGCGGGAGAGCTGGCCGCGGGGCGTGGCTTCCCTGTACTGCGATGCCCGTCGCGAGCGGCGGTTGCGCGGGCATGGACGGATTGGTAGCCTCCGCAGCCCTTTGCGCGGCCGCACGCGGCGGCGCGGTTTATGGTAGACGGTCCGCTCCTTCCGGGACGCTGGACCGGGGACCGGGCGACGGCGGGTCGTGAACCCGCCAGGCCCGGAAGGGAGCAACGGTAGCGGCTTCAACCGTGTGCCCGGTCTCCGGTCCAGCGTCCGGGAAGGACTCCGAATGACCACAGCGTACCTCGTCCTCGCCCGCAAGTACCGCCCGCAGCGCTTCGCCGATCTGACCGGGCAGGAGCACGTCGTCCGCACGCTTTCTAACGCGCTGCGCACCGGCCGTGTCGCGCACGCGTTCCTCTTCACCGGCCCGCGGGGCTGCGGCAAGACCACCTCGGCGCGCATCCTCGCTCGCGCGCTGAACTGCGCCACCCGCGCGGTGCAGCCCGACGGTCCGGTCGAGCCCTGCGGGATCTGCCACCCCTGCATGGAGATCGCCCAGGGCATCGACGTGGACGTGCAGGAGATCGACGCCGCCTCCAACAACGGCGTCGACGACGTGCGCGCGCTGCGCGAGGCGGCGAAGTACCTGCCGGCGCGGGATCGCTACAAGATCTACATCGTCGACGAGGTCCACATGCTCTCGGCGGCGGCCTTCAACGCGCTGCTCAAGACCCTTGAGGAGCCGCCCGGGCACATCAAGTTCCTGCTCGCGACCACCGACCCGCAGAAGCTTCCGGCGACCATCCTCTCGCGCGTGCAGCGGCACAACTTCCAGCTGGTGCCGCTGGGCAAGATCGCCACCAGGCTCCGCGAGATCGCGCAGGCCGAGAAGGTCGCGGTCTCCGACGGCGCGCTGGCGCTGGTGGCTCGGCAAGCGCAGGGGTCGATGCGCGACGCGCTCAGCCTGCTCGACCAGCTCTTCTCAGCGCACGATCCGGCCGCCGGCGAGATCGGCGATCCGGAGGCCGCGGAGACCCTGGGCGCGCTCGACCGCTCGGTGGTCGCCGGAACCATCGGCGCGGTGCTGCGCCGCGACGCCGCCGCCGCGCTGCAGGGGCTGGTCTCCGCTTACGAGGCGGGCGCCGACTTCAAGCGGCTCGCCGAGGAGCTGGCGGCGCACGTGCGCAATTTGGTGCTGGCGTCCCTGCCCGGCGTGCGACAGGACCTCCCCGATCACGAGCTGCGCGCGCTGGCGCAGGAGGCGGCCGGGCACGATCCTGCCCAGCTCGCGCGCGTGTTCGAGCTCTTGCAGGCGGCCCAGGACGAGGTCGCGCGCGCGGCGACTCCGCGGCACGCGCTGGAGGTCGCCCTCCTGCGCGCGGTGCATCTGGCTCCCTCGGGCGGGCTGCCCGACCTGGTGGCGCGCGTCGAGCAGCTTTCGGCGCGCCTCGGCGCCGCCGGGCCGCCCGCGCCGCCTGCACCGGCGACTGGCGGCTCCGGGCCCGGGGGCCCATCGCGCGCCGCGCCGGCCGCCCCGACCCCGCCTTCGCCCAAGGCGCCGCCGTGGGTGGCGAAGGGCGACTTCGCCGCGGCCGCGCCGGAGGGCCGCGAGCGCGATCGCAAGGACGTCCCCGCTCCTGGAGCGGACCGCGGCAGCCCTCTGCACGCCGCGCTGGGCGCCGAGCTGCCGCTGTCCTCGAGCAGGCCTTCGAGCGCGTGCTCGGCGCGCGGCCTTCGGTACGCGTGGTCGAAACGGCGAACGCTCCGCCGCCAATCTCCGGGGCGCCCGAGCCAGCGCCCGCCGTAGGCACGCTCGCCGGCCAGAAGGAGCAGGCGCGAGCCCGGGCGCAAGCGGCCCGGCTTTCGCTTGGCCGCGAGCATCCCGCCGTGCGGGCGGCGGTGGAAGTTCTCGGCGGCGAGATCGAAGATGTCCGTGACCTGGGCGAGGAGTGAAGCGATGGCTGGCATCGACATCAACCAGATCTTCCAGCAGGCGCAGCAGATCTCCGACCAACTCCGCAAGGCGCAGGAGGCGCTGGCGCAAAAGCAGGTGAGCGGAGAGGCGGGCGGCGGAATGGTCACCGTCACCGCCAGCGGGCGCGGCGAGCTCCTGCGCGTGCAGATCGATCCCAAGGTGGTGGACAAGTCCGACGTACCGATGCTCGAGGACCTGGTCCTCTCCGCGGTCAACGCCGCCCTGGCCAACGTCAAGGCGCTGGCGGAGGAGCAGTCGGGTCCGCTGAGCAGCCTGCAGGACCTCATCCCCGGCCTGATCAAGTGAGAGGGAGACGGCGCTGAGCGACCCCTCCGTCATAGACCCCATCGCGCGGCTCGGGCTGCTCTTCGCGCGCCTGCCCGGCGTGGGCGAGAAGACCGCGCAGCGGCTGGCGTTCCACGTGCTCAAGTCGCCGCCCGAATACGCGCGCGACCTCGCCGCCGCGCTGCTCGCGCTCGAGCGCGAGGTGCGGCTCTGCTCGAACTGCTGCAACCTGACCGCGCAGGACCCCTGCGCCATCTGCCGCGATCCGCAGCGCGACGAGCGCATGCTCTGCGTCGTCGAATCGGTCCCCGACTTGCTCGCCATCGAACGCACCCGTGAGTTCCGCGGCCGCTACCACGTGCTGCACGGCGCGCTCTCCCCACTCGACGGGGTGGGGCCGGACCAGCTCAAGCTCAAGGAGCTGCTCGCGCGTCTGCATGGCCAGCCCGCGAGTCCCGTGCAGGAGATCATCATCGCCACCGACCCGACGGTAGAGGGAGAAGCCACCGCGCTCTACCTCGCGCGGCTGATCAAGCCGCTCGGCATCCGCGCCACCCGCATCGCGCAGGGCCTGCCGATGGGAGGCGATCTCGAGTACGCCGACCAGGTGACGCTGGCTCGGGCGCTCGCTGGCCGGCGCGAAGTGTAGGCGGCTGCGCGTCGTTTCCCCTTGCGATCGGTTCCTTGCCCGGCCCGGGCGCCTCTGTTAGCGTCGCTCCCTCCGCATTTCCCGATGACGAGGTCCCGCCCGTGACGACGCAGATGGTGATGTACGACGAGGAGTTCCAGCAGATCAGCACGATCTGCGAGCGCCTCGGACGCGAAGCCAATGCCAAGGTAGTCTTTCTCGTCGACAAGAACGGGCAGCTGATTGCGTCGGTGGGGGCTACCGAGAACATCGACACGACCTCCCTGGCCTCGCTGACCGCGGGCAACATCGCGGCGACCGGCGGCCTCGCAAAGTTGATCGGCGAGAAGGAGTTCTCGATCCTCTTTCACGAGGGGGAACGCGACAACCTGCACATCAGCATCGTGGGCGGACGGGTGATCCTGGTGGTCATCTTCGACAACCGCAGCAGCCTGGGCCTGGTCCGGCTGCGCGTGAAGAAGGCATCGGACGAGCTCAACAAGATCTTCGACGCGCTCCTGAAGAAGGTCCAGGTGCCCGGAGCCGGCTCGCCGTTCGCCGAGATTACCGACGACGACATCGACAACCTCTTCTCCGAGTAAGAAAGAGGCGCCGCCGGCATGAGCTTCATCAATTACAGCTCGCGAGAGATCAACTGCAAGATTGTCTATTACGGCCCTGGGCTGTGCGGAAAGACGACCAATCTCCAGTATATCTACGCGAATACCAACGCGAACGCGAAGGGCAAGATGATCTCGCTCGCGACCGAGACCGAGCGCACCCTGTTCTTCGACTTCCTTCCGCTGTCGTTGGGCGAGATCCGCGGCTTCAAGACCCGCTTTCACCTCTACACCGTGCCTGGCCAGGTCTTCTACGACGCCAGCCGCAAGCTGATCCTCAAGGGTGTCGACGGCGTGGTCTTCGTGGCTGACTCGCAGATCGAGCGTATGGAAGCGAACATCGAGTCGGTCGAGAACCTGCGCATCAACCTCTCCGAGCAGGGCTACGACCTGGACAAGATTCCCTACGTCATCCAGTACAACAAGCGCGACCTCCCCAACGCGGCGCCGCTCGAGGAGCTGCAGAATCTGCTCAACCCGCGACAGATCCCGCACTTCGAGGCAGTGGCGCCCAAGGGCGACGGCGTCTACGACACGTTGAAGGCGATCGCGCGGCTGATCCTCACCGAGCTGAAGAAGGGTACCTAGCAGCAGTCACTTCGAGTTCTGAGCTTTCTTGCGCTGCGTCTCGAGCGCGCGGGTCACCGCATCGGTGATCTGCTCCAGGTCGAAGGGCTTGCCCACCAGCTCGAGGGTGTCGGTGGGGCCGATGATCTCCTCGAGGACCCGCCTGTTGGTGGTGGTGACGACGAACGCGCGGCCCCGCATCACGTCCGACGACATCATCAGGCGCAGGAAGGTCCAGTTCGTGTCGTAGGGCGGCGCGACGTCGTAGACGATCACCTCGGGCTGGTGCTCCTCGACGAACTGGATCATGTCGAGGCGGCCGCGCTTGACCTCCTCCACGTGCGCGATCACGGCGGCGTATCCGCTGACCTGCAGCGCCTCGCGAAGCAACTCGAGCACTTCGGAGTTGCTATTGAAGAGGGCGACGGTGATCTTGTCGGGCACGCTGGGTCCTCCGGCCGTCCCCCCGGCCGCTCGATAGACCGCAACGTGCGCAGCGTTCACCGGCGGTGCAAGGGGCTTTCAAGGGCGAGTTCCGGTCGTCCGGCTTTGGGCAACAGGCCGGCGCCGCATTGCGAAGGATGCGAGGCGGGCAGCCTGCCCCCTGGTTCTCCTGGAAGCCACCGCCCGGCACGGCCCTCTGGCGAAGGACGGCATGGGCGCAGCGGTGCCTTCGGGCCGCTTTCTCCCGCGGCAGCGTGCTAGGCTTCGCGCGTGGACGATCGACTCGCCCAACTTCTCGCCCTCGCCTGGCGCGTCGTTCCCGCGGCCGACGCCAACGAGGCCATCGACCGCGCACGCCAGAACGCCGACAGCGGCGAAGAGAGCGAACAGAAGGCCCGCGCCTACGAGCTGGTGCTCGGCGCCGACGCCACCCTGGAGTCGTTCGCGCGCGACCAGCTCCCCAAGCTGGTCTACCACCTCGAGTCGGTGGGCGCGCACCTGCCCGACGCGGGCGGGGTCCTGCTCGCCATCTTCGCGGGGGACAAACTCCACTTTCTCCGCGCGGGCGAGGCGATCCGCAAGGTCGGCGAGCTCCTCGGCACCGGCGCCACGGAGCTGGTCGAGCGCTACGGCACCGGCGAGCGGCGGACGGCTGTGCAGCTCGGCCCGAGGCTCGCCTTGGGTGGCCACAAGAAAGAGCAGTGAAGCGGCATCCTGGCTCGGGGACCGCCTCCTCCTGGGCCACCCTTCCGGGGTCAGAGGCCGTTCTTCATCTCTTTGGCTGGTCTGAAGCCCACCGTCCGCGAGGCCTTGATGCGCATCTCGGAGCCGGTCTGCGGGTTGAAGCCCCTCCGCGCCCGGCGCTGGCGGATCGTCCAGGTCCCGAACCCGGGATAGGTGAAGCGGCCTTCCTTCTTGATGGCCTTGCCGATGGTGGCGAAGAGGGCGTCCACCAGCTCGGCCGCGGCCTTGCGGGTCATGCCGTGCTCCGCCACCGACCGAATCAGGTCCGCCTTGGTCATGGGCTGCTCGGCTACCAAAGGCGATCCGGGGTTGTCAATCGGCGATCCCCCAGCGGTGGTGCTCGCCCGCCTGGATGTTCCCTGTACCTGGTGGTTACTCCCTGGCGCCGCCAGACCCCGCGCACCCACATTGCGGCCGCTGCGAGGCCGCCCAATACTCAGCGAGGGGCCGCCCGCTGCGGCGCGGGAGGTCGCAAAGGGCTTGCGCAACTGTAAGGTGCCCCCGCGCGCGCTTCGCCGCGTTCTCGTCCTGCTCGGCGCGGTGGTCTCCTCCTGCGGGATGGGGGCCGCCCGCCGCGAGCGCGAGGTGGCTTTCGCCGTTCTCGATGTCTCTGCGCGCCGCGGACTGGACGACGCCTCCGCCGACGGGTCGCCCGCGCGCCCCTTTGCGACGCTCGCCGCCGCGCTCCGAACAGCTCCGCCGGGCGCCCTTGTCCGACTCGACCAGGGCGACTACGAAGCCGGCCTTGTCCTGACGCGGCCGGTGGTGCTGGCGGGCCGCGGCCCTGCCCGGACCCGACTCCTTCCCAGCCCCGGCGGCGGGCCGGTGCTCCTCGTGCGCGGCACCGGGCGCGTCGCGCTGCGCGGCCTCGCCATCGAGGGCGGCGGTATCGGTCTGCTCATCGATGGCGGCGAGGGCCACGTGCTCTCGGACGTGGCCTTCCGCGGGCAGGGCCGCGCCGCGTTGCTGTCGAGCGCGGCCGAGGTGACGCTGCGCGGGAGCGAGATCATCGACGCCGGCGGCGGCACGTCGGGCGTCGGCATCGAGGCGATCGGCGGCTCGATCCATCTCGAGGACTGCCTGCTGCGGAGGGCGGGCCGCCTCGCGCTGGTGTTCAAGGGCGCGCGCGCCCAGCTCGAGGCGGTGGATATCGCCGGCTCAGCCTTGGCAGCGGTGCAGGCGACCGATGGGGCCACGGTCCGGATCCGGGGCGGCTCGTTCGCTCATCACGGCGGGGCCGCGCTCTATGCCGGCGGCGCTCGGCTGTCGGTCGACGGCGCCCATCTCGCTGACAACGAGTTCGGCGTGCTGGGTTTCCGCGGCGCGCATGTTTCTGTGGAGGGGTCGCTGCTCGAGGACCACCGCGTGGCGGCGGTGGCGGTGGTCGGCTCCAGCGGCTCGATCAAACGGAGCACCATCTACCGCGGTGGTATCGAGGGCGGCATCTCGGCCCAGAGCACCTCCGAGCCGCTCCTGGTCGAGGACAGCCGGATCATCGAGCCTGGCACCTTCGGCATCCACCTCAGCAATGGGAGCGCGATCATCCGCGGCAGCGAGATCGCCTTCGCCACCACCGATCGGCAGCGCGAGCTGGGCGACGGGATCTACGCGGCCGACTCCTCGCTGATCCTGCAGGGGACGGTGCTGCGCAGCAACCAGGGAAGCGGGCTTTCGTTGCTCCGCTCCCAGCTCACGCTCGAGAGCAGCGACTTCGTCGGCAACGGCCGCGCCGGCGTCTCGCTCCTCGATCACACCACCGCCACTGCCGCGGCCAGCTTGTTCGGGAAGAACGGCGCGGGGATCGTGGTCGGGGAGCGCTCTGAGCTGTCGCTCGCGGGAAACGTCTTCGACGCCAATGCGCTCTTCGCCATCGACGCGAGCTGTGGCGAATGGGTGGTGATCCGCGAGCGGGGCCGGCGCACGCAATATCTGGGGCCCTCGCCGCGGAAGCGCGCCTGTCCCTAGCAACCGTGTTAGCCTTCCGCCGCCATGAACCGGGCCTCTGAGCGCAGACGCAAGCCGCGCCCGAACCTGCGCAAGCTGATGTTCGTGCTGCCCAACCTGTTCACGGTGAGCAGCATCTTCTGCGGCGTCTACTCCATCACCGTCAGCGCCGGCGAGACCGGTGGGGACGGCTTCTACCGCGCCGCCATCGCCATCTTCTTCGGCAACTTCTTCGACGCCTTCGACGGCCGGGTCGCTCGCTTGACCCGCACGCAGAGCGAGTTCGGCGTCGAGCTGGACAGCCTCGCGGACGTGGTCACCTTTGGCGTTGCCCCCGCCATCCTGGTCTACAAGTGGGCGCTCGCCAGTCTGGGGACGCTGGGAATCGTGATCTGCGCCGCCTATGCAGCCTGCGGAGCCATCCGCCTCGCCCGCTTCAACGTGCTGGCCCGCGGCGACGAGGGCGGCGCGTCGCGCTACTTCGTCGGGCTGCCCATCCCGCTCGCGGCCGGCATGATCGTCTCGCTGGTGATCGCGCTGCAGCACTCGCACGTCCCCGTCGCGGACTCGGTAGGCCTGGCGCCGATCGCCGTCCTGGTGCTGGTGCTCTCGTTCCTGATGGTGTCGAGCATCCGCTACCGCACCTTCAAGCACGCGGGCCTCACGCCGCCCACGCTGCTCGCCTTCCTCGGCGTGATCTTGGTGTTCGTCTTCTTCGCGGTGCGCGGGCGGATCTCTCAGGTCTTCCTGGTCTACTTCTCCTTCTACATCCTGCTCGGGATCGCGGAGGAGCTGCTGTTCGGTCGCCGGCGCCGGGCGCTGGCCCGCGCCCACGCGGCCGCCCACGCCGAGCGTGGGGGGAGCCACCACGAGGTAGAGGAGCCGCTTCTTCCCGCCGAAGAGGACGAGGTGCCCCTGGAAGGCGCGCCGGCCCCGGCCGGCGATGATCACGACGATGATGCCTGATCCCCTCATCCCCGCCGCGGGATCCGGACCCGCCGCGCCCGTTCGCGTGGTGCTGAAGCCGCGGCGGGTCCCCGGGGACCACGGCCCCGCCCCGCGGCTGGCGCTCGTCTGGTCGAGCTTCTTTGGCGCCGGCTACGTTCCGGTTGCGCCGGGCACCGCCGGCACGGCGGCCGCGATCCCGCTCTGGTATCTGCTCGCGCCCTTGCCCATCTGGGCCTACCTGCTCGCCACGCTCGGCGTCACCCTGTCCGGGATGGTCGCGGCCCACCGCGCTGGGAAGTATTATGGTGTCGCCGACTCGGGACACATCGTCATCGACGAGGTGGCCGGATACCTGGTGACGATGGCGTTCCTGCCGCGTTCGCCGTGGGTCGCTCTGATCGGGTTCGTCTTCTTCCGCATCTTCGACGTGCTCAAGCCGCCGCCCGCCGCCTTTTTCGACCGCGACCCGCGCTGGAAGAACGGCGCCGGGGTGGTGCTCGACGACGTGTTCGCGGGAATCTGGGCGCTCGCGGCCACCGCGCTCGCCGCCGCGTGGCTTTCGCGCTGGGGCGTCCTGCCGGCGCCGCGCTGAGTGGCCCAGGGAGGATCTCCGATGTCGATCGAGGACCCCAACGCCAGCCCCCTCGGCGCCGCCGGCGCTCCCAGCGTCGGAAGCCCGCCCACCGTCGAGTTCGTAGTGACCGGGGACGAGGTCATGCGCGGGACCATCGCAGACACCAACACCGCGTACACAGCCGCGCTCCTCTATCCCCTCGGCCTGTCCCTGCGGCGCACGGTGGTGGTGGGCGACCGCGGCGAGGACGTCCGGCGCGCGCTCGAGCGCTGGAGCGCGCGCAGGCGCGAGCCGATGCCGGCGAACAACGAGCGCCAGGCCCTCCTGCCTCAGACCGCCGAGCTTTTGGGCAACCCCGAGGGCACCGCCCCCGCCTTCGCGCTGCGCATCGATCGCTGCAGCTTCTTCTTCCTTCCCGGCGTGCCGCGCGAATATCACCGCATCGTGCAGGAGACGGTGCTCCCCAGGCTGGCGAGGGCGACCGGGCACGCCGCGCTGCGCACGCGCGTGCTGCAGTGCTACGGCATCAGCGAGAGCGCGCTCGACGAGGCGGTGCGGCCCATCCTCGATCAGCATCCAGAGGTGCGCTTCGGCTTTCGCACCCGGTTTCCGGAGAACCATCTGTCGCTCGCGGCCCTCGCCGCCGACGAAGCGTCGGCCGCGCGCAACCTCGCCAGGGTCGAGGAGTTGTGCCTGGCGCGCCTGGGCGCGCACGTTTTCGGCGCCGACGGCGTCACCTTCGCCCAGGCGGTCGGCGAGCAGCTCGCCGCCCGGGGTGCCACCGTGGCCACCGCCGAGAGCTGCACCGGAGGCCTCGTCGCCCAGCTGCTCACCGAGATCTCCGGCAGCTCCCGGTACCTGCGCGGTGGCTATGTCGTCTATGCCGACGAGCTCAAGCAGAGCGCGATCGGCGTCCCCGGCGAGCTGATCGCCGCCCACGGCGCGGTGAGCGAAGAGGTCGCGCGCGCGATGGCCGAAGGCGCCCGCCGTGCCTCCGGGGCCACCTACGCGACGGCGATCACCGGGATCGCCGGCCCCGGCGGCGGCTCTGCCGAAAAGCCGGTGGGCACCGTCTGGCTCGCGCTCGCCTCCCCAGGCGGGACGCGCAGCAAGCTCTCGCGCTTCCGCGGCGACCGCGGACAGATCCGCCTCCTCTCCGCCTACGCGGCCCTTCAGCTCGTGCGCGAGGAGCTGGGTGCGCCCTCGCTGCGCGGCGCGGTCGGGACGCCTTCCGCGCCCGCGATCCCCGCCGCGACATGAAAGAGTCCGGCTTCCGGCGCGCGCTGCGCGAGCAGCGAGTGGAGCTGCTCCTCTTCGGGTTCACGCTCGTCGCATACGCTCTCTCGAGCTGGTCGATGTTCCCGCGCCAGTCGCTCGCGCCGCACTTCGTCTACCAGGCCGACGCGTTCCTCCACGGGCAGCTCGCGCTGACCTCGCGGCCGCCCAACCTCAACGACTGGGTGTTCGAGCACGGACGCTGGTACGTCTCGTTTCCCCCGTTCCCCGCCGTCTTGATGGTGCCGTTCGTGGCCCTCTTCGGCCTGGCCTTCGACGACACCGCCTTCACCGTCGTCTTCGGCGCGCTCAACGTGGCGCTGCTCTACCGGCTGCTGCGGCGGCTCGGAGAATTGGGAGAGGAGGACGGCCCGGCATTGGGCGAGTGGGATCGCGCGGCGTACGCCCTGTTGTTCGGTTTCGGCACGCTGGCCTGGAGCTGCGCCATCCGCGGCGAAGTCTGGTTCACCGCCGAGACGGTCGGCGTGACGCTCACGCTGCTCTACTTGCTCTCCGCCCTCCGCGCGCGGCATCCCATTCGGGCCGGGTTCCTGGTCGCCTGCGCAGCGATCACCCGCGCGCCGCTGGCCTTCTCGGCGATCTTCTTCATCCTCGAAGCCGTGTTCGAGAAAAAACCGGTGCGCTTTCAGGAACTCGGCGAACTGGTGCGCGATCCGGTCCGCCGCGCGCGCGCCGCGCGCAAGCTCGGGCTCTTCGCTCTGCCGATCGCGGCGGTGGCGGCGCCCATCGCGTGGATGAACTACGTTCGCTTCGGGAACCCGGCCGACTTCGGGCACGGCCATCTCTATGCCAACCGCGTGAATCAGCAGATCCAGGAATACGGCCTCTTTCACTACCGCTTCCTCGAGCGCAACCTCCACGCCGCCTTCACCCGGCTGCCCGAGATCCAGTTCCATCCGCTGCGCATCGGCTTCAACGGCGAAGGGATGAGCCTCTTCGTCACCACGCCGCTCTTCGCTTTCCTGCTCTGGCCGCGAGAGAAGCCGCGGCTGCATGTGCCGTTGTGGCTGACTGCGGCGGCCATCGCGGTCCCTGGGTTCTTCTATCAAAACAGCGGATGGTTCCAGTTCGGCTTCCGCTTCTCGCTCGACTACACGCCGTACCTCATCGTCCTCCTCGCGCTGGGCCGCAGGCCGATGACCGCGGCGTTCTGGGCGCTGGCTGGGGCCGGCGTCGCGGTGAACGCATGGGGGGCAGCGGTGTTCAACCGGCAGTTCTAGCCGCCGCGGTCTCGACATTTCCAGGAAGCCGAGCCCGTGCTCGTGCTCGTCCTCGAGGCGCAGCAGGAGGCAGCGTTGGAGCGATGCTGCCCGCCGCGCGCGGCGCGGAGACCTCACCAGCAACGCCTCGCGCAGCCCGCCTTCGATGGACCGGAGAAACGCCGCCGGGAGCGAAGGCAAGGCCTGCCCGCCTCCGCTCCCGGCGCCCCCTGCTTGCGCGTCTTCCCTCACGCTCGACTCCTCCCCCATCGCCCCGGGCCACGGCGCCCGCGGGAAGTCGCGCAACCCTGTCAGCGCTAGGCAGCCGCCTCCGCCTGGGCCGGGACCACGGGGGGCGGCGCGGCGGCCACCGAGTCGCGCACCGCCTGCTCCAGCTTTCCGGCCAGATCGGCGTTCTGCCGCAAGCTCTCCGCCGCCTTGTCGCGGCCGGGGCCCATGCGCTCTCCGCCGAAACTGAACCAGGCGCCGCTCTTCTCGATGATTCCCCGCTCGGCGCCCAGGTCGACCAGCTCGTGGAAGCGAGCGACGCCCCCGCCGTAGAGGATGTCGAACTCGGCCTCGCGGAACGGCGGCGCCAGCTTGTTCTTCACCACCTTTACGCGGGTGCGGTTGCCGAGGAACACGTCCCCATCCTTGACCGCGCCGATGCGGCGGATGTCGAGGCGGACCGACGAGTAGAACTTGAGCGCGTTGCCTCCGGTGGTGGTTTCCGGGTTGCCGAAGACCACGCCGATCTTCATGCGGATCTGGTTGATGAAAATGACGGTCGCGCCGTTGCGCGCGACCACCGCGGTGAGCTTGCGCAGCGCCTGCGACATGAGCCGCGCCTGCAGGCCCATGTGCTGATCGCCCATCTCCCCGAGCTTGCGCGCGTACGCGACGTCGAGCGCGTGCTCGGCGTCGATGAACGCGGCGACGCCCCCGGCGGCCTGCACCTGCGCGATCGCGTGCAGCGTCATGGTGGTCTTGCCGCTCGACTCCGGCCCGTACACCTCGATGACTCGGCCGCGCGGGTATCCGCCGCAGCCGAGCGCGAGGTCGAGGCCGAGTGAGCCGGTGGGGATGGTCGCGACCGGCTGCACCTCGGTGCCCTCCCCCAGCCGCATGATCGCGCCTTTGCCGAACTGCTTCTCGATGGCCCCGATGGCGGCGACCACTGCCTTCAACTTCTCCGACAGCTTGCTCATCATCCCTCCCGGAAGGCGGGTTCTGCGCCGGGCGAAGTGCCCGGCGATCCGTGCAGGCGATCCGGCGGCGGCAACAGCGGGCCTGGTTGCGCCGGAGGTCGGTCGAGGCTGCGGTATTGGATGGCCTCGAGGACGTGGTCCGGCTCGACCGCGGCGGCGCCGGCGAGGTCCGCTACCGTCCGCGCCACCTTGAGCACGCGGTCGTACGCGCGCGCGGAGAGCTTGAGGGCGCCCATCGCCTGGGTCAAAAGCCTGCGGGCCTCGGGCGTGGCGGCGCACAGCTCGCGCAGGCCGCGCCCGCGGAGCTGGCCGTTCGCGTAGACGCCGCGCAAGTGGGCGAAGCGGCGCCGTTGCCGCTCGCGCGCGGCCACCACCCGGGAGCGCACCTGCGCCGAGGGCTCGGCCTGGCCGTCCGCCGTGATTTCGTCGGGGGCGAGCGCGGGCGCCTCGAGGTGCAGGTCGAACCGATCGAGGATCGGCCCGGAGACGCGCCGCCGGTAGGCCTCGCGCGCGGCGGGCGTACAGCGGCAGCGAAGCGGATCGGCGTCGGCCGCGTGGCCGCAGGGGCAGGGGTTCATCGCGGCGACGAGCATGAAGCGGGCGGGCAGCGCGACCGACGCGCGCAGGCGGACGATGGAGACCTCGCCGTCCTCGAGCGGCTGGCGCAACGCCTCCAGCGCCCCGCGGCCGAACTCGGGCAGCTCGTCGAGGAAAAGCACGCCGTTGTGGGCCAGCGAGATCTCGCCGGGCCGGGACGGCGAGCCGCCTCCGATGAGGCCCGCCACCGAGATCGTGTGGTGGGGAGCGCGGAACGGCCGCTGGGTGACGAGCCCCTGTCCGCGCTTGAGCCGCGCCGCCACCGACCACACAGCGGTGGTCTCGACCGCCTCTTCGAAGGTGAGCGGCGGCAACAGCCCGGGGAGGCGCCGCGCCAGCATGGTCTTTCCCGCTCCCGGCGGCCCGACCAACAGCGCGTTGTGGGCGCCAGCCGCCGCCACTTCGAGCGCGCGCTTGCAGCCGAGCTGGCCGCGCACCTCGGCGAAATCGGGCCGCGTCAGCTCCTCCTCAGAAGCTTCGATCAGAGCGGCGGGGAGCGCGGGGCGGCGCGGGGCCTCGCCGGCGAGGATCATCCGAGCCTCCGTGAGCGAAGAGACGCCGAGCACGCAGACGCCCTCGACCAGGGCGCCCTCGGCTGCGTTGCCCTCCGGCACGAGGAGCGTCCGCGCTCCCGCTCGCTTTGCGGCGAGCGCGATGGGCAGGACGCCGCGGACCGGCATCACCTCACCGCGCAGCGACAGCTCCCCGACCACCCAGGCCTCCCGGGCGGCCGTCGGGTCGAGAAGGCCCGAGGCGCAGAGGACGCCGAGGGCGATGGGCAGATCGAATCCAGCGCCCTCCTTGCGAAGATCGGCCGGCGCGAGGTTGACGGTGATGCGCTTCTGCGGGAGCGAGAGGCCGCTGTTGCGGATGGCCGTGAGGCAGCGAACCTTCGCCTCGATGCAGGCCGAGTCGGGAAGGCCGACGAGAAAGAATCCGGGCAAGCCGAGCGAGAGGTCCACCTGGACCTCGACCGGGGCTGCCGACGCGCCCGAGAGGGCGCCGCTGTGCAGGGAGGCGTGCACGGCGGCGGGCATTGCGAGCCGCGTGCCGGCTTCGCGCAGAGCGAGGTCCGGCCGCGGGCGTCGCGCGTTGAAGCAGGGGAGGGAGCGTTCTGGGACAAAGCAGGTCAGTCGTCGAAGAACCACATGCCCCAGCGCCCGCGCCACCTCCGGCGGCGGGGCAGGAAGAGCATCAGCAACGCGAAGAAGAGGAGCTGGGCGATCGAGAACTGGTTGCTGCCGGCGGCGCGAAGCGACAGATACCCGAGGAGCAGCGCCAGACCAAGGAGGCCCAGCGCGGCGGCGAGGCGCAGGCCGGGGTCCGCAATCAAGCGCAGCAGGCGCAGGCCGAGGGCGGGCCGCGCGTCGACCCCGCCATCGTCCATCCAGGCGAGCCGCCGGTTCTCCCGCTCCGCCACCTGCTGCGCGATCGCCTCGCCATAGTCGACGGTTCCGCTAGCGGGCGCTGTCGCCGCTGCGGCGCTCGCCGCGTGGAAGCGGGCGAGCTCGTCCTGCTCGCGCAAGGCCTGCTCGCGGCGCCCTGCCCAGAGCCGCGCGTTGAACGCGCGCTGCTCGGCCAGCGTGAGGTCGCCGCCGCAGTTCTGGCACCGGGTCGCAAAGCGGTTGTTGTCCTGCTCGCACAGCGCGCAGCGCAGGAAGGGCTGTTCCGAATCCGGCTGATCGTCCAGCTCCACGCCGCTCTCGAGCTGGCGGCGCCGCTCGCGCCGGAGCCCATCGAGGTCCGATTCGGGCTCGAACCGCCCTTTGCTCACCGGGGCGCGCGGCTCTCTGCCGTCGTCGGGCCGCGGCCGTTCCAGCTTGAGGAAGCGGCTGAGCTTACCGGCCATGCCTCACCCGCCGAATCGCGTCGCGAACGGCGCCGCGGCGGCCAGAGTCCCCGAGGACGCCCTGCGGGTGCGCGCCTTTGCCCAGTCGCGCAGGCGCGCGATCTCCTCGCCCATGGTGGTCGCGAGCGGAAACGTCTCCTGGAGCGCGCGCAGGACGTGCCCCTGCTCGAGGTCCGTGCCCTGCTGGAAGGCGTGGTAGAGGCCGGTCACCACGGCCTGCTCCAGCTCGGCCCCCGAGAACCCCTCGGCCGCCGCCGACAGCGCCGCGAGATCGAAGCGGGCGGGGTCGCGCTTGCGGCGCTGGACATGGATGCGGAGGATCTGCTCGCGCTCCGGCGCTGCCGGCAGATCGATGAAGAAGATCTCGTCGAAGCGTCCCTTGCGCAGCAACTCCGGCGGCATGCCGTCGATGCGGTTCGCGGTCGCGACCACGAACACGGGGCTGGTCTTCTCCTGCAGCCAGGTGAGCAGCGCGCCGAAGACGCGCGCGGTGACCCCGGAGTCGTTGGCGCCCGAGGAGCCGCTGCCCGCCAGCCCTTTTTCGATCTCGTCCACCCAGAGCACCGCCGGGGAAACGCTCTCGGCGACGCGGATGGCCTTGCGCATGTTCTCTTCGGAGCTGCCGATCAGGCCGCTGAAGATCCGCCCCATGTCGAGCCGCAACAGCGGCAGGCCCCAGGTGGCGGCGATCGCCTTGGCGGTCAGGCTTTTGCCGCAGCCCTGCACGCCCAGGAGCAGGAGGCCCTTCGGCGCGGGCAGGCCGAACTTGCGCGCCGGCTCGCCGAAGGCGGCGCTGCGCGTCTCCAGCCAGGCCTTCAGGTCGTCGAGGCCGCCCACGCCTTCGAGGTCCTGGTCGGCCGGGTAGTACTCGAGCAGACCGCTCTTGCGGATGACCTGCCGCTTCTCCTCCATCACCAGCTTGATGTCGCTTCCGTCGAGCCGCCCATCGTTGGCGATCGCCTTGGCGAACGCGTTCTCCGCCTCGCTCAGGGTCAGGCCCTGCGCGGCCTTGATCAGCCCCTCGGCCTTCTCCTTGTCGAGATCGATGACCGCCTTCTTCCCCTGGCGCACGACGGCGACGATCTCGCGCAGGAGCGCGTACAGCTCGCGGAAGGTGGGGAGGGGGACGTCGAGGACCGAGACCTCCTTCTCCAGCTCGACCGGGATATTGAGCACGGGCGAGAGCAGGATGACCGTGGTGTAAGAGCTCTTCAGATCCTGCGCGAGCTCGCGCAGGGCGCGGATCACGCTGGGGTCGTTGAGGAAGGGATGGAAGTCCTTGAGCACCACGAGCGACGCCTCGGTGAGCTTGCCGATCGCGGCCAGCATCTCGACCGGGTCCCTGCCGGCCTCGACGTGCGGCCCCCCGCGCGAGCCGCCGATCCGCCGCAGGCCGCGCGTGATCGACCAGGAGAGCAGCACCTTGCCGTGTGCAGACGCCAGGTCCTGCAGGATGGCGTCGAGGCGCTGCTCCTCCCAGGAGACGAGGTAGATCAGCGGGTAGCGGGCGCGGATGAGGATGTCGAGGTCGGCGACGAAGCGAGGTTGGTGCGACGGAGTCGGCGCGGACATTGCCGCGGGCACTTCCTCGACCGGCTCGGATGCGGGCATCGCTCGTGAGTCTAGCAGGAGGGGTCCCGCACGAAACAATCGGGGCGGCCGCGGCTCAGCGGAGCTGCGCGGCGGCCGTACCCAGGCGCACAGCCGCTTCGGCGACCGCCTTCGCGGGGACGTCGAGGTGGGTCACCAAGCGGATGCGGGCCGGATTCACCGCGTTGATCAGGACGCCCTGCGCCTTGGCGGCCGCGACCAGCGCGGGCGCGCCGCCCGGAAGCGAGATGTCGGCGAGCACGATGTTCGTCTGGGTGGCGTCGGCCGAGCAGCGCAGCCCAGGCAGGCGCGAGAGGAGCAGGGCGAGCTGTTTCGCGTTCGCGTGGTCCTCGGCGAGGCGCGCGAGATGGTGGGTCAGCGCGTACGAGCCGGCGGCGGCGAGGATGCCGACCTGGCGCAGGCCGCCGCCCAGGCGCTTGCGCAGCCGCCGCAGCGTCGGCATGCGGGCGGCCGTGGTCGCCGTGAGCGATCCCGCGGGCGCCCCCAGACCCTTGGACAGGCACACCGAGACGGTGTCCGCGCACGCGGCGGTGTTCTCCAGCGCGAGCACGCGCTGCCTGGGGAAGTGCACGTCGTCGCCGTGCCGGAGCACCGCCTGGACGGCGGCCTCGTCGAAGATGCCCGCCGGCCCGTCGATGACCAGGCTCTGCGCGCCCCAGAGAGCGGAGATGGCACCGCCCTCGTAGTTGACGATGTGGCTGTTGCGCTCGCAGACGATCTCTTCGCCCATGCCGGCGAGCGAGCCGAGCGCGATCTGGTTGGCCATCACGCCGGTCGGCACCCACACCGCGGCCTCCTTGCCGAGCAGGGCCGCCACCCGGCGTTCCAGCTCCAGGACGCTCGGGTCCTCGCCGTAGACGTCGTCGCCGACCTCGGCCTGCGCCATGGCGGCGCGCATCTGCGGAGTGGGCTTCGTCACCGTGTCGCTGCGCAGGTCGATCGTGTCCATGGGGCATACTTAGCAAATGGCCAGGGAATCGAGGGAAGCGAAAACGCGGCGGGCGCGGCGGATCGTTGCCCTGCTCGAGAAGGCCATGCCGGAGGGGAAGATCGCGCTCGACTACGGCGACGAGCTGCATCTCCTGGTCGCGGTCATGCTCTCGGCGCAGTGCACCGACGCGGTGGTCAACACGGTGACCCCGGCGCTCTTCGCCCGCTATCCGACGGCTGCCGACTACGCCCGGGCCTCGCCGGAGGAGCTGATGGAGATGATCCGCCGCGTCGGGCTCTTCCGCACCAAGGCGCGCAACCTGGGGGCGGCGATGAAGATCATCGACGAGGTGCACCAAGGCCGGCTGCCGCGCGACCGCGAGGCGCTGCGCGAGCTGCCCGGCGTCGGCTGGAAGACCGCCGGCGTGGTGGCGAACCACGCCTTCGGCACGCCGGCGCTGCCGGTGGACACCCATGTTGGGCGGGTCTCCCGGCGCCTCGGGCTTGCGCGGCAGCTCGATCCGGACAAGGTCGAGCGGGAGCTGTCAGCGCTCCTGCCCGAGGAGCTCTGGGGCCGCGCCCACCAGCTCCTCATCTGGCACGGGCGGCGCACCTGCAGCGCGCGGTTGCCCGCATGCTCGCGCTGCCCGGTGCGCGCGCTCTGCCCCCGCGTCGGCGTGAAGAAGAGCGCCTGACTCTGGCGTCAGCGCTGCTGCGCCGTGTGCCAGCGGGCCACGTCGCTGCCGTCCTGCTCCAGCGCCTCGAAGCTTGCCCAGCCGGTGCCCACCTGCGACTGGTACCAGGCCCACGAAGGCTCGGTGAACACCGAGTCGGTCACTGCGACATAGCTGAGGTACGCCTCGATGGGTGGGCGCGTCGCCTCCCTGTCGAGCGACGGGCAGGGCACCGCGTCCGGGCGGCCCAGGGCGAGGATCGACCCTGCCTGCAGGTAGCCGCAGAGCTCCTTCTCGCGGCCCGGCGAGGGCGGAGCGCGGGTGCTGGCGATCGCCACGATGAGCGGCGCGGGCAGGTGGCGGAGGACCGCGTTCGCGATCCCGATCGCGTGATGGAGCGGCGCTTTCGCGAGCAAGGGCTCGGGGCCGCAGGTGCCGTCCTCGCGCCAGGGCAGCGTCGCCGCCATGCCGGTGCCGTGCCAAAGCGCTGCGGCGACCAGCCAGCCGTCGTCGAGCTGCACGCCATAGACGGCCCGGTAGTCGGCCGCGAGCGAGCGGGCGTGGAGCAAGCTCGCCCAGGAGAGCACCGCGAGGCCCCCGGGATAGGCGTGCTGGCCCGAGGGGCAGGGGCCGCCGGGGGCGGCGGCGAAGCTGCCCCGGCCCGGAGGCGGCAGCGAGAGCTTTTCGCTCGCGGCGAGGAGGCCCGCGCTGCGAAGCCGCGCCTCGGCCTCGGCGGTGTGGCCGTAGGCGAACGCTTCCGGCAAGAGCCAGGGGGCCTGCAGCTGCGCCTCGACGGCCGCGCGCAACGGGTCATCCTTGAGCTCGGCGGCAGCGCGACGGCACTCGCGCAGCGCCTTGCGAGTGAGCGGGATGCGGGTTGCGAGCGCGAGCGCGCGCGCGGCGGGATCGGCGGGGCCAGCAGGCTGGGGTGCGGCCGGGGAGGCGGGGGATGCGAGCAATGCGCAGGCGAGAAGCAACGGTAGGGAAGGGTGCACGGCGACTCCTAGGAGGCGGGCAGGCCGCCCCAGCGCGGCGGCACCACCAGCTCGACTGCGCTTTGGGCCACCCAGCCGGTGAGCCCGTTGGCGAGCCGGATCCGGACAAAGCCGTTCTGGCGGTCGTCCACCCGCACGGGCGTGGCTTCGTGGACCTCGAAGGGGCTCGCGCTCCGCGGATCGGGTCCTTCGCGCGCGGGAGCCGACGTGGCGATCACGACGGCGCGCCGCAGCCCGAGCCGGTGTCCCGCCGCCGCGCCGGCGGCCACCAGGGCGGCGACGGCGGCGGCCGCGAAGAGGGCAGCGGAGATCGCCCCCAGCGGCGCGAGGCGCAGCAAGTCCGGCCTGTAGAGGCGGAGGCCGAGCGCGATCCAGGCGAGCATCCAGAGCGCGAGCAGCGCGAACGCGGACGCGTTCCCGAGCAGCGGCCCGGAAAGGCGCGTGAGCACCTCGCCGCCGCCGTCGTCGGACTCACCCTCGAGGCGGTCGACGTTGGCCTTTCGGATCTCGAGAAGGTCGGCGCGCGCGTCGTCGTCGGAGGGCGCGAGGAAGAGGGCGCGCTCCAAGTGCAGGGCGGCAGCGCCCCGCTTGCCCTGGCGTTGCAGGGCGGCGCCCAGGTTCGTCTCCACCTCGGGGCTCGCGACGCCCTCGGCGAGCAGCGCCTCGTAGAGCGCGGTCGCCCGCGAGAGGTCGCCGGAGAGGAAGGCGGCATTGGCGTCAGCGAAGAGGGCCTCCGCGCCGGCGGACGGGCTCACCTGCGCGGCCGCGGGACCTGTGGACGGGCTGACCTGCGCGGTCGCGGGGCCAGCGCCGAGCAAGGCAAAGAACAGTGCGAGGGACGTCATGCGGCCTCCTTGCGGCCGCGGTCGAGCGCGACGAGCAGGGCATCGGCCTTCTCCAGCAGGGCCTGCTGCGATTTCGGGTCGCGGGACCCCGGCGCGAAGCGCGCCCGGTCGCACTCGTCGAGGACGCCGCAGAGCCCCTCCACGACGCCCTTGAGGTGCCCGCGCGCGAGCAGCGCGGCCACCAGCTCCTCGCGGGTGAGCCCGGCGGCGGCGACGCCCTGCCGGTCGGCGAGGTAGCCGGTCAGCGCGCGCGCGACCTCGGCGTGGAACTCGGGCCCGCCGCCGCCGACGCGGGCGAGCAACGCCTGCGCGCCGCGCAGCCTTCTGCGGGCCGCGCTGCGGGCGCCGCGCACGCGCAGCTTGTCCGGATCGCGCGCGGCGAGCTGCAGCGCCCGGCGCCCGCCGATGAGCAGGCCGAGCAACAGCGGCGCCAACAGGAACGCAGGCCAGAACCAACTGGAGCTCCACGGCGCCGAACCCGCCTCCACCCGGGTGAGGCGCAGCCGGATGGGCCGCAGTCCCCCCGCGGTCAGTAAGTTTTGCGATCCGGCCGCGGAGCCCCGGTCCAGCGCGAGGGCGCCCGGGCCCTGGCTCAGGGGCGCGCTCACGGCGATGCGCAGCGGTTGGGTCCGCAGCGTCCGGTACTGCTTCGCTGCCGGGTCGAACGTCTCCAGCAGCAGCGCGGGCAGCTCGATGTCGCCGGTGCGCTCCGGGACCAGGAGCTGCTCCACCGTGCGCGTGCCGCCGACGCGGCCCTGCTCGGTGGCTGGTTTGTCGACGGTCGTAGCGTCGTAGGCGCGCACGCCGGCGATGACGGGCAGGCGGGGCATCTGCACGTCGCGCAGATTGCCGCGCCCGCTCAGCACGAGGCGCAGGGTGACCGGCTGGCCGGCGTTCACTGCGGGCGGCTCGACCGAAGCGGTCAGGTTCCACTGTCCGACGTTGCCCTCGTCGAATCCGGGCGGGCGCGGCGAAGGGAGCGGCTGCACTTCGAGCGCGATCGGCTGGGAAGCCCGGCGCACGCTCGAGCGCGAGAAAAGCAACCCCATGCCGGTGAGCACCTCGACCTCGGCCGGATCGATTGCGACCTTGCCCGGGCGCAGGGGAAACAGCGCGCGCCTGCGCAGGAGGTAGGCCTGCATCGGGGCGCCATCGACGATCCGCGCCTCGCCGACGAGCTGCTGCGGCGCCTCCACCTCTTCGGTCCAGAAGCCGTCCATCTTTGGGAGCTGGAGCTTGTCGATGCCGCTCACGTTGACCCGTGCGAACAGCCAGAGCGAGTACGTGACTTGCTGCCCCACGAAGGGCCGCTCGTTGTCCACCGACCCGCGCAGGACCAGGTCGCGGGTGCCGATGCGTCCCTCCGAGAGCGGGTCTTCGCCGGGCGGCGCCTGGCCGGCGAAGGGGTCGAGCTGCGCAAACGGATCGGGCGGCGGGCGGCGCTGCGGGCGCGCTTTTGCGGCCGGCGTGCCGGCTGGCAGGACGTGCACCGAGAGCTGCTTGCTGGAGTAGGTCTCGCCGTGGAAGGCGAGCCGGGCGGGCTCGATGACGAGGACGCCCGCGCGGTGCGGCGTCAGCGACAGGGTGGTGACGGTGGTGCGGCGGAAGCTGGGGGCGCCGGCGCTGAAGACGAAGCTCACCTGCTCCGAAGACGAACGGCTCACGACGTCGAAGTCGCGCAGCGCGGGGAGGTGCAGGTCGCCCGCCTCGCCCCTCGAACTGACGGTGACGGCGATCGACAGGGTCAGGGAATCGTCGAGCGCGACCTCGTCGCGATCGAGCGAGGCCAGGATCTCCGGCTCGTCGGCCGCAGCAAGCGCCCGGGCGGGGACGAGAGCGAGCGCCGCCGCCAGCGCGATCGCGCAGACGCGAAAGGGCGCCGCAGACGCGGTTCCCGCGCCTGCCCTGGCCGATCCCGAAGAGCTCACCGCCTTCGCCGCTCTCACCAGTCCTTCACCGCCTCTTTGCGCCGCACGTCCCTGGCGCGCTTGCCGAAGCGCCAGACTTGCAGATTCTTCTCGCTCCCCCGCAGCGCGTCCAGAAGCCGCTGCGCCTCGCTGCGGTCCAGGGGCTGCGCCGAGGCCTGTGCCGCGGACTCCGGCTTCTGACCCTGCGGGCGCGGCTCCTGCCCCTCCGGCGTGCCTTCGCTGGGGCTGCGCTCGGCGGGCTTCTGCTCCTTCTGCTGTTCCGCGCCCTGCTTCTTGCTGCCCTGAGGGTCGTTCCGCGCCTGCTGCTGCTCGCCTTCGTTCGGCCGATTCTTGTCCTGTTGCTTGCCAGGCGCCTTCTTCGGATCGTCGCCCGGCTTCTGCTGTTGCTTCGGGTCCTCTTGCGCGGATGGGCTGCCCGGCTGCTTCTTCCTTCGTTCCTCCTCGCGCAGGAGCAGCTCCAGGTTGACCTTGGAGTCCGCGTCGGAGGGATCGAGCGCGAGCGCGCGGCCGTATGCGGCGATGGCCTGCTCGGCCTTTCCAGCACCCTCCAGCGCGAGCCCTGCGTCGTAGGCGCCCAGCGCGCGGGTCGCCGCGTCGCGCGAGGACAACGCGCGGTTCGCCTCGGCGAGCGCGCGGGGCGCTTCGGCCGGGCCCTGCTTGAGCAGCGCGGAGGCGCGGTCGTGGGCGAGCGCCCCAGCGGCCGGGCCCTCCGGCGGCAGCGTCTTCTCCGCTGCGTCGTACGCCTCCAACGCCTTCTCCACCTCGCCGCGCGCAGACAGCGCGTTCCCCCGGACCGCGTTGGGCTCCTCGCGCTCCCAGAGCCTTCGCGCGGCGCGCTCGACTGCGCGCCTCGCGCCGTCCAGGAACCCCGGCGCCTCCCGGACCGCGCCGCCGAGCTGCACCGGCCCCTCCGGCGCCGCCTGGGGTACCTGTGCCGCAGGCGTTGCGGGGCCCGAGGGAGAAAGCTGCGCGCAGAGCGCGATCGCGAGCAACCACGCAGAAGCGGTCATGCGCGCCTCCGCGGGCGCAGCGGCCCCTCGCCGAGGGTTGCTCCGAGGCAGAGCAGCGCAAACGCGGGCCAGGCGAACCACGCATAGCGGTCGTCGTACTGCACGGTCAGGCGCGACTCGAGGTCGCCGCGCTGCATGCGGTCGAGCTCCGGCAGAAGCGAGGCAAGGCCGAGATCGGCTCCCTGCCCGCGCAGCAGCGCGCCGCCGCCGCGCGCGGCCAGATCGCGCATCCCGGAGACGTCGGTGCGGGTGAGCACGGTGCGGCCCTCTCGATCCTTCTTGTATCCGGCCACGTTGCCGCTCTTGTCCAGAAGCGGAATGGGCTCGCCCTCTTCGCTGCCCACCGGGACGGTGAAGAGGTGGATCCCGGAGTCGGCAAGCTCCTGCGCGGCCTCCAGCGCGGCACCTTCCTGGTCCTCGCCGTCGCTCACCAGCACCACCACCTTGGCGGCGCCCGGCCGGCCGCCTCCGTCGAGCACCCGTTTCGCCTCCTGCAGCGCGGCGGCGACCGCGGTCCCCTGCTGCGGCATGGTCTGCGGGTCCACGGCGCGCAGGAAGAGCCGGGCCGCGCTGTAATCGACCGTCAGCGGGCACTGCACGAACGCCTCGCCGGCGAAGACGACGATGCCCACGCGATCGCCCTTCAGCCGGTCGAGCAGCGCGGAGATCTCCAGCCGCGCCCGCTCCAGTCGCGAGGGGCGCACGTCGCGGGCCAGCATGCTGGCCGAGGCGTCCAGCGCGATCACCAGATCCAGGCCGCTGCGCTTCACCATCTCGGTGCGCTCGCCGCACTGCGGGCCGGCGGCGGCGAGGCAGAGGAGGGCGAGCCCGGTGCCCAAGAGGCCGCCGCGCAGCGTGCCCTGCGCCACGCCGGCGCCCTCCAACAGCCGCTCGCGACGGGCGGGTGGAACCAGCGCGAGCGCCGCCCGCTGCCTCAAGAACGCGCGCGTAGCCACCAGCGCGCCCAACAGGAGAGCCAGCGGCGCGAGCCACAAAAGCCACGGCTGCACGATGCGCACGCGGGTGCCGAGCAGCGTGGTCTGGAGCCCGGCGGCGAGCGGCGCGAGGCCCGCGAACAGCAGCGCGGTGGCCGGCTGTGTCATGGCGCCCCCGCGAGCCGCGTCGCGCGCAAGAGGAGCCCCGCCGCCGCGAGCAGCGCCGCCGGGGCGAGTAGCCGAGCGTACCACTCGTCGTACTGCGTGCTGCCGCTCGCCTCGTAGATCTTGCTCTTCTCCAGCGTTCCCAGCACCTGCGCGAGCCCGCTCACCAGCGTCTCGCGGTCGGTGGCCGCGTAGAACGCGCCGCCGGTGGTCTTCGCGATCTCCTGGAGCAGCGCCGGGTTCACGTCGATCTCCACCTGCTCGTAGTTGGTGCGCCCGAACAGGTCGGTGCCGACCGGGTAGGGCACGCGCCCGCCCTTGCCGATGAGGATAGTGAAGACCTTGATGCCGAGCTCGCGAGCGATGCGGGCGGCCTGCACGGGGGAGATGTTGCCGGCGTTGTTGTCGCCGTCGGTGAGGAGGATGATCACGCGGCTCGTGGCGTCGCTCTCGCGCAGGCGGTTCACCGCGGTGGCGAGCGCGTTGCCGATGGCGGTGCCGTCGGCGATCACCCCGGTGCGCACCTGGTCGAGCAGGTCGCCGAGCACGCGGTAGTCGAGCGTCAGCGGGCACTGCGTGTAGGCGTCGGCGGCGAAGACCACCAGCCCGATGCGGTCGTTCTGCCGCGAGCCGATGAAGTCCTTGAGCACCTCCTTGGCTACCGTGATGCGGTCCTTGGGCTTGAAGTCGGCGGCCAGCATCGAGGTGGAGAGGTCGAAGGCGACGACGATGTCGATCCCCTCGACGGAGAGGTCGCGTCGCTGCGCGCCGCGCAGGCGCGGGCCAGAGAGCCCCAGCGCGGTGAGCGCGACCGCCGCCACCAGGAGCGCGCCCGGCAGCCACCACAGTCGCGCCCAGATCGAGGCGCGCAGCCCGCGCAGGGGCAGCGCCGACGGCAACAGGAAGCGCGGGCCCCACAGCCGCCGGCGCGAGAGCCGCCAGGACAACAGCGGCGCCGCGAGCAGCGCCAAGAGCGCCCAGGGGTGCGCGAACGACACGCCGGCGAGCGCCCCCGGGCCGGGCATGCCCAGGAGGTTCGTCACGGGGGCGCCTCCCCGGCGGCGGCGGGCGGCCCGCCCGGCCCGGGCTGCTGCTGCGGCGCGCGCCCGGTGCGCCGCACCACTGCCTCAGCCAGATCGATCGCCGAGAGGCAGTCGGTCGCCTGCGCGTCCGCCTTGGCGAACTTGACCAGGTCCTCCCACGCAAGCTCGTCGCCGAGCGCGGCCAGGTCGAGGCCCGGCAAGGGCCGCCCGCGCAGCTCGCGCAGCAGCTCCTCGCTGGTGAGGTCGAGCGCGTCGAAGCCGAGCCGCCGCCCAAGATAGCTGCGCAGCGTCTCGGACAGCTCGAAGACGGCGGACCGGCCGTCGCCGCGTTTCCACGGCTCGCGACTGCGCAGCGCCGAAAGCCGCGCCAGCGCGACCTCCTCGAACGAGGGCTGCCGCGGCTCGACCACGCGCGTCTTCCGCCTGCGCCACAGGCGCGCGAGCGCGAAGCCGGCTGCGGCGAGGAGCGCCATGCCAGCGAGCAGCCCCGCCCAGAGGAAGCTGCGCACCAGTACCGGCACCGGCGGCTTGGGCCCGTGGTGCGCATGCGCGGGGTCGGGGGCGCCCTCTCCTGCCACCAGGCTCTGCAGCTCGAGCTTCTGCCCCGGCACGGTCAGGGTGCGCGGACCCGTGGGCCCCTGCACCGCGAGGGCGATGTCCGGCACGCGCGGTTCCAGCGACGAGACGTTCGCGACCCGCAGCGTGAAGACCGTGCGCGCCCCTTCGGGCACGCGCTCGCGCACCGTCTCCGGCGGGGCGCGCAACGTCAGGGGAGCGAGCTGCAGCGGGTCGGGCAGCGCTACCGCCTCGGCGGCGGCATGGATCACCTCGATGCGGAGCGTGAACGGCTCGCCCAGGGAAACGCGGGCCTTGTCCACGCTCGAGGCCACGCGCGCGGGCCGCGCTGGCGGCTCGGCCCGGGCCTCGCTCCCGGGCGGCGCCGCTCCCCCCACCGAAGAGGCGAACGGAGCGAGGAAGGCGAGCCCCAGGGTGCAGGCGGCCCTGCACGCTGCACGGCCGGCCGCAAGCCGGCTCATGCGCCCCTCCTGCGCGCGCGCGCCCGGAACAGCGCCGAGAGCGGCGCGACGTAGTCGTCGCCTGGGCGCACCCGCACGGCGTCGAGCGAGAGCTTGCGGGACAGCCGCTCGCGCTTCTCCCGCGCCGCCGCGGCAGCGCGCGCGTAGGCTTTGCGGCCCTCGCGGTTGGACAGTCCGACCAGGGCCGTCTCGCCCGTCTCCGCGTCGGCCAGCGGCCACAGGCCGGAGAGCCCGGCCGCGGGCAACTCCTCCTCGACCGGGTCGCTGACCACCACCGGCACCACGTCGTGGCGCCGCGCAGCCACCGCCAACGCCTGCGCGTAGTCGCCGGCGAGGAAGTCCGAGACCACGAAGACCACGGCGCGCCTCCGCTGGGCCTGCGTGATGTGCCCGAGCGCGCCGGCGAGGTCCGTCCCTCGCCCTCGCGGGCGGAAGGCGAGCGTCTCGGTGATGAGCCGCAGCCCGTGCTTGCGGCCGCGCCGCGGAGGCACGTACCGCTCGATGCGGTCGGTGAACAGCACCAAGCCGGCCCGGTCGCCGTTCTCCAGCGCGGAGAAGACCAGGAGCCCCGCGATCTCCGCAGCCACCTCCGCCTTGGCCTGCGCCGAGAGCCCGGCCTCCTGCGAGGCCGATCGGTCGACCGCCACCAGCGCGGTCAGCTCGCGCTCCTCGGCGAAGACCTTGACGAACGGTTCGCCGATCCGCGCCGTCACGTTCCAGTCGATGGCGCGGATCTCGTCTCCCGGCTGGTAGGGGCGCACCTCCGAGAAGGCCATGCCCCGGCCCTTGAAGACGGAGTGATATCCGCCGGCGAGCGTGTCCAGCACCGCCCGCCGAGTGGTGATCTCGATGCGGCGGATTCTGCGGATCAGGTCGGCGGGAGCTGCCATGGGGGTCTGCGCCGGGCTGCGCGCGAGCTACGGGACCTCGATCTTCTCCAGCACCCGCTGGACGATCTTCTCGGCGGTCAGGTTCTCCGCCTCTGCTTCGTAGGTGAGCGAGACGCGGTGGCGGAGGACGTCGTAGGCGATGGTCTTCACGTCCTCGGGGGTGACGAAGCCGCGGTGGCGCAGGAAGGCGTGCGCGCGCGCGGCGAGGTTCAGGTAGATGGTTGCGCGCGGCGAGGCGCCGTACTCGATCAGGCCGGCCAGCTCCGGCAGGCCGGCCTGGGCGGGCTCGCGGGTGGCGAAGACCACGCTGACGATGTAGTCGCGGACCTTGGGGTCGACGTAGATCTCGCTGACGACTTGCTGGGCGCGCATCAGGTCGTCGGCGCCCACCACCGCGGTGAGCTGCGGCAGCTCGCGGCCGGCCACCCGGTCCATGATCTCGCGCTCCTCGGCGCGGGCGGGATAGGTCACCTTGACCTTGAGCATGAAGCGGTCGACCTGCGCCTCCGGCAGAGGATAGGTGCCCTCGTGCTCGATCGGATTCTCGGTGGCGAGCACCAGGAAGGGGCTCAGGTTCGCGAAGACCGGCCCGCGCTTGACGGTGAAGCTCTGCTGCTGCGGCTGGTAGATCTGCGTGCCGACCAGGTCGGCCGGCAGCAGGTCGGGGGTGAACTGGATGCGCTTGAAGCTGAGCGCGAGGCAATCGGCCAGCGTCTTCACCGTGAGCGTCTTGGCGAGGCCGGGCACGCCCTCGAGCAGCACGTGGCCGCCGGTGACGAGGCCGATGAGCAGCCGCTCGATCATGTTGCGCTGCCCGACCACGACCTGCCCCGCCTGGGCGAGGAGCTGATCGACGAACGCGGACTCCCGGACGATGCGATCGTGAAGTGCACGGATGTCGGGAGCGGGCTGGATGGCCAAGGCTGGTTCTCCTCCGGCGGGCGCCGGACGTTACCCTGAAAACGCGCAGGCGGTCGCATCCTTTCCGGGCGCCCACCGCTTCTAGTCCGAGTCGGCGGTGAGGGCGCCAGGCTCGGGCTCCTCGGCCACCTCGGCGGGGACGGTGCCGTCCTCCGGGAACAGGCGGTCGAGGGCTCTGCGGATGTCGTCCACGGTGTGCAGAGCCGGCGCCAGCTTGCGGAACGCGAGCCCGCCCCGGCGCCCGCGCGTGTACCAGAGCAGGTGCTTGCGCAGCTCGCGCACCGCCGCGCGCTCCGCCTCCGCGGGCGACAGCTCGTGCGGGGGGTGCCCGCCGTTCGGTCGTAGCGCTCGCGCCCGCTGCTCGTCGCCATGGCCGGGCATTCGGGCGAGGCGGAAGGCCCCCCGCTTGTCCTGCACCGCCAGGTCGACGTGGCGCAGGATCATCTCGCGCCATTCGTGCAGGGTCACCTCGGGCACCGGCTCGCCGCGCTCGAGCGCGATGAGCTCGCGGAAGATCCAGGGATAGCCGCAGGCGCCGCGAGCGATGCGGGCGGCGTCGGCCCCCGTCTCCCGCAGCATGCGCTGGGCCGCCTCGGCGGTGAAGAGATCGCCCGAGCCCCACACGCTGATGCCCACCGCGCGCTTGGTGCGGGCGATCAGGTCCCAGTCGGCGCGGCCCCGATACATCTGCGCGCGAGTGCGCGGGTGCAGCCCCACGGCCACCGCCCCGCCCTGCTCGCAGGCGCGGGCGATCTCGGGCGCGTTCTTCGTCTGGTCGTCCCAGCCGGCGCGCAGCTTGACGGTGCCCGGCAGCGGCCCCACCGCCTCGACCACCTTGCGCACCGCCCTCTCGACGGCGGCGGGGTCCTTGAGCAGCGCGGCGCCCGCCCCGTGGTTGCAGACCTTCTTCACCGGGCAGCCCATGTTGATGTCGACCGCATCGACCGGGCCGTACTGCTCGACGGCGACGCGGGCTCCCGCGGCCAGCACGTCCGGGTCGTGGCCGAACACCTGGATCGCGAACGGTCGCTCCTCCTGCGGGCGCTCCAGATAGCTGAGCGTCTGGTCGCCGCCGTAGACCAGGCCGTGGCTGGAGATCATCTCGGTGTGCGCGATCGACGCGCCCTGCTCGCGGCAGAGCAGCCGGAACGGCCAGTCGGAGACGCCGGCCAGCGGCGCGAGGAAATAGCGGTTCGGGAGCGTGAGCGGGCCCAGCTTCACGGGCTGCGTGGGGCGGGCCTCCGAAGACGGCGCGCCTCCGCCCGCGCGCCCGCCGTCGCGTCCGGCGCGGCCCGCGAAGGGAGCATCCTGGTTGAGCGCGCCGACGGACATGGGCGACGGGCTGTAACGCGGCCCACGCCTGGCGGCAAGCTCCCCGCGGCGATCCCCCACGGGATAGAGTGGCGGCATGCGCTCGTCCCCGAGGTTGCAGTCGCCGCTCGCCATGGCGCTCGCCGCCGCGGTGGTCGCCTGCTCCTGCCGCGAGGCGCCGCCCGCCCGGGAAACGGCGCCGGCCGCGTCCGCACCCCCGGCGGCGGCTGCGCCTCCACCGCAGACCCCCGGCGCTCCGTCCCACGCGCTCCTCGTCTTCTCCGCCTCACTGGCGGGGCAGATCGTCCCCTGCGGCTGCTCGCCGGACCAGCGCGGCGGGCTGCCCCGCGCGGCGGCGGCGCTCGCGAAGCTGCGCGAGGCCGACCCGCGGCTCGTCTTCATCGACGCAGGCGACGCGCTCTTCGCCTCGGCCCGGCCCCCGCCGAAAACGCTCGCCCCGCAGGCGCGACTGAAGGCGCGCTACCTGGCGGAGGCCGACGCGCTCCTCGGCACCGCCGCGCGCGTGCTCGGGGCCCGCGACCTCGCGCTGGGCCCGGCTTTCGCGGTGGAGACGGCCTTTGGCGTGCCCCTCCTCGACGCGGGCGGGGCGCCGGTGCCGGGCGCTCGGGCGGGCCTTCTGGTCCGCGCCGCCGGCGACGTGCCGGTGGGCATCTTCGCGGCGGGCCTGGGCGAGAATCCCGAAAAGACCATCGCCGCCCGCGCCGCCGACCTGCGCGCCCAGGGAGCGCGCATCGTGGTGCTGGTGCTGCACCCGCGCGGCGACCGCGCGCTGTCCGCTGCCGAGGCGCTGCTGCCGGCAGCGCGCGAGGCCTCGGTCGATCTGGTGGTGCTCGGCCGGTGCGACGACCCGGCGACCGATCCCCCGCGCATCGTCCCGGGGGAGCCGCCGCTCTTCGCGCTGGAGGGGCACGGGCAGTCGCTGCTGCGCATCGACCTCGAGCTCCCCGCAACCGCGGCGCCCTCCGCGAAGGTGTTCCTCGCCAGCGGGAGCGCCGGGCGGGACGCCGCGCTGAAGGAGCTGGACGAGCGCATCGCCCTCGCCCGCGAGCGGGCGGCCGGGGCCGATCCGCGCATGCGCGAGCTGCTCGAGGCCAAGGTCGCCGAGCTGCGGCAGCGCAGGGAGGCCCTCGCCTCCGCGGTCGAGGTCGCGCCCGCGGGGGCGATCGTGGCGACGCCGAGCTTCCTCCCCCTCGACAAGAGCGTGGGGGAGGAGCCGCGCGCGGCGGCGCTGGTCGCGCGCTATGACGCGCAGGTCGCCGAGCTGAACCTGGCCGAGGCGCGCAAGCTGCCGGCGAGCTGCCCGCGGCCGGCCCGCGGAGAGCCCGCCTACGTGGGCGTCTCGGCCAAGGTGTCGGGCGGCGCGAGCTGCGCGAGCTGCCACCAGACCGAGGCCGCGTTCTGGGTGCGCACGCCGCATTCGCGCGCCTACGAGACGCTGGAGAAGGTGAAAAAGCAGTTCAGCCTCGACTGTATCAGCTGCCATGTCACGGGCTGGCAGCAGCCGGGCGGGGTGTGCCGCATCGACCGGACCCACGTAGGCGGGCCCGGCCTCGCAGTCGGCGGTCGAGTGGCGGGCCTCGGCCGCCGCGACGTGCAGTGCGAGATG
>WNFI01041954.1_pt1 | contig 33461 bp, 33 predicted proteins | sample 5400471 | NCBI WGS metagenome assembly WNFI01 (sample SAMN13153348, study PRJNA577476) | soil metagenome | isolation source: 100 cm saprolite on Douglas fir-dominated hillslope | place: USA:California | collected 2013-09-17 | reverse complement strand
GCAAGAAGTCTCGTTCCTGCATGTACATTGCGCCGCGGATGGTCAATATCAATATCGCGTGCATGAATGGCTCGGTATTATCCATCGCAGTGCTATTCGTAACGTCGAAACCGGTACGGCGCTTGCCATGATCAACGCCGATATGGTACCGTCGCTTGAAGTCTTTGGTGTAGCGGAGCGGCAATTTGCACTTGGTAGGCGTTTGATTATGTGCGCTGCGACCCGCACCATGACCGAGGATCACCCCCCGATTGGCGCCTCTTCGCGGCAAGTGCTCGATTGGACCTGGGACCACCGTCATCCTTGGATCTCGGATTGCATCTGGGGTTCGGGACGCACGCGTGACCCGGCACTGATTTATTTTGATGATGGCCACAATGTTATTGCCCATGGATTTCACTTGCATCCATTTGCTTTCTTCGCTGATGGGCGTCGGCTTGACTTTCTCGGTTACAGCATCGATGATGACTTTCCTCTAGCCTTTCGCACAGACGAGATTCATGTGGTGACTGACGCTGACGAGATGGCGTTTGCCGAAGTGAGCCGAGGGGCGCAGACCCATCGCTTTCGTCGTCAGGACAAGCCAATGACGGCCGAGGACATTGCCCGCTGGGCGCGGCGCTACACTCATGCGCGGCACAGATGGCTATTTGGCCACCCCATTGTTCTGCGCGGGCACCCCAAAGACCTTGTTGACAAACAGGTCTGTCATGATATTGTGACAGCGTTTGAAGCCAAGGAGGCTGCTTGAATAAATTAGGAGCGATGCACGCCGCGTCGTTTGCCACCGATCCCAAGCACCTGGGATTTGTGTTGGCGCGTTACAAGTTCGTTTCCAAGATGCTGGTCGGAGTGGACAGCGTTTTGGAAATCGGCTGTGGCGACGGAACCGGCGCTCATGTCGTGCTCCCCGTCGTGACTAAGTACACCGGCATCGATTGCGATGCGGGTATTTTACCGTCCGACGGATTGGTGTGGAGACAATGGAACATTGTGACGAATGCTTTCCCCGGCACGTTTGATGCGGTCTATGCGCTCGATGTTCTGGAACACATCTCTCCCAAGGACGAGGATCGCTTCTTCACTCATATCAAGATGTCGCTGAAGCCGCGGGGGTTTCTCATTATCGGGACGCCCTCGCTGGAAAGTCAACCCTACGCGTCGTCACTTTCGAAGCTTCATCATGTGAACTGCAAGACTGAGGACGGATTGCGCGCGACGCTCGCGTGCTATTTCCATAACGTCTTTCGTCTTTCTTTTTGGGATGCAGGACGAGACTCTGCACTGTGGCTACGGCCCAATGACGCATTATCGTCTCGCCCTGTGTGCTTGCAAGAGGTGATATTTCCTGACACCTGACCTGGGTGCCTTCGTTTTTAATTAAATGGGAGGCTACTATTTGCGATTACAGTCTAATGCACGCTAAGTCCCGCCCAGCGGCGGTTAGCGATAAACTGACTATCAGAAGCTTCGGCATGGGTACCAAAGGCTTCATGGATTCCAACACCCTCGCATCTGAGCGGGTGTGTTCGGATGATGTTGCGGTATGTCTATTGCCAGGCACGGAAATTGCCTTCTCTCAGCCAATTGAGTATGCGGTGGCAAACTGGTCAAGCGACTACCAGAACACAGGATGTTCGGTAGCTCGGTTTCGCCAGATCAACACCGGCAACGCAATGACTCATCACGATGCTATCGAACTTCCGGATGGCCAGCAGATCCTGTTGACATGTCTGAAAGAAGGTAGCGAAGCGACCGTTCTGCAGCTTCCGGCCACACCAAAAAACGAGGTCGAGGCAAAGGAGCAGACCCGGCTTGAGATCGTCCGCTAACTATTTCCCCAAACTAGGCGGTGCGAGCCCGCGCCAAAGAGCGAAAGCAGCCTGATTTTTTTATGCAAGCACAGAAGGACGTCGCTGGTCCTGGCAACCAGCAGGTCATCGATTTGTTTGAACGATGGCTGGAACGAGCCAAAGAAGGCAAGATCACCTATGCCGCGCTGACGGTTTGCCAGCCACCCAATCGCGCCGATTATGATTGTGGTGGCCAGATTGCATTGGAATCCGTCGCCAATCTCGCGCTCAAAAAGCTTCAGGATAAGCTCGATGTGCGGATCAGAAACAGATTTCCGCCCACGCGCGACTTCGATCTCGATGCCAGTTACGCCTGCTATAATATGGCGGCTAATCCCGCCAGCTTTGATTTTCTGACCTGGCTTGTCGATGCTGAGATGACACGCAAGCGTTTGGGTGCCCCGGCCCCGCTCAAGGTTGGGTTCTGGGCAGCCAAGGATTGCCCAGGATTGACAACCGACTACTATCGGATGATGTTTGAAGAGATCGCGCGGCCATTGCTGGGTTTCATCGGAGCAGTCGAAGACGAGGCTGCGGTTGGCGGCCGCAGCAAGAAGTTCTTTGGCTATCGTGATGTTACTGCCGCGGTCACGAAAGGTGAGCAAGTTCCCCGTCTCAAGCCCTCGCAAAAGGCTATGGATACAGTTGCCGAATGCTTGAAAGGGGGGTCTGTACCAATCACCATTACGCTGCGCGAGGCTGAGTATTGGCCACATCGCAATAGCAGTATTCCGGAATGGCTTAAATTTGCCGATCATCTGGAGGCTTGTGGTGAGCGCGTGGTGCTTATCCGTGACACCGTAAAAGCGATGGATCCCATCGCTGGGCGCAATACTTGGGCTGCAGCATCGCTTAATCTCGACGTGCGCATGGCACTTTATGAGCAGGCCAAGTGCAATTTCTTTGTCGCCAACGGCCCGTGGAACCTGGCGCTATTTGGAACCAAGCCCTGGCTGATGTTCATCGAGACCAAGACCGAGGAGGCATTCCTGCCCAACCGGCCGGAGTGGTGGCAAAGCTGCCATGGTATCAATGTCGGCGAGCAGTTCCCGTGGTGCGATGAAAATCAGAAAATTATCTGGAAGACCGATAGTTATGAGAATATTCATCAGGCCTGGCACGAACTTGGCCGATGGGGGCCTCCGGGGCCGCTCCGCTTTTGTAATAGTAAATGACTGACGATACGGTTGCCGTAACGGCCGACCAGGCGATGCACATCGCTATGGACTTGAAGGGACAAGGCAAACGCAAGGAAGCCGAGATCGTGATGCGTGGCGTGCTCGATATCGAGCCGGAGCACTTCTCTGCGCTGAACCATCTCGCCGCGCTCTTGGCCGAAGACAAGAAATACTATGAGGCGCTCTATCGCGTGGACCGGGCGCTCAAGGTAAGAAAGCGCGATAAATACGCCATCTCCAATCGCGGCATGATCCTTGGCCAGCTTGGCCATTTGGAGGAATCCGAGACCGAGTTTCGCCGTTCCATCCACCAGGACGAAAGCGATCCGGTGCTGTGGAATAATCTCGGTAACACCCTGGAGCGAATGGGGCGGTATAGTGAAGCGCTTCCTGCGCTCAATCGCACCTTGGAGCTTGATCCGCAGCGCGCGATCAGCTACATGAATCGCGGCATCGTCAAGATGAAATTGTTTCGCCAACACGAAGCAATAGAAGATCTCGACAAGGCCATTGCACTCAACCCGGATATTGGCGAGGCCTATTACAATCGCGGCATTGCCAAGCTTGCGCTCGGTGATTTTGCAGGCGGCTGGCCGGACTATGAATATCGTCTCGATATCGCAGAAGGCAGTTATTATGTCGGTCCATTTGATCAGCCAAAATGGGAAGGCCATCAAGCCCTCGAAGGCAAAACCATCCTCCTCCATGCAGAACAAGGGTTGGGTGATTCTATTCAGTTTATGCGTTTTGTTCCTCTGGTTCTGGATCTTGGTATTCGACATATATTCATGGTGGCACATACCCCGTTAAGGATTCTGACCTCGACGGATAGGGTTACCGTGCTCAAGGCAGGCGAGGCATATCCGCCGTTTGACTACTGGTGCCCGTTGATGAGCTTGCCACTGGCGTTTGGGACAACGGAAGACACCATTCCACCGCCCTGGGATATTCGCAAAGATCAGATGCCGGAACGCGGACGCCGCTTAAGAGTCGGGGTATGCTGGGCCGGAAGTGAAAACCACAAGAACGACGCGCATCGCTCGATACCGCTCAAGCAATTCTCCGTTCTTTTGCATACTAAAGACATAGATTTCTTTAGTCTGCAAAGGGACATTCGCCACAGTGATGTCGCGGACTGCTCCGAGCTTAAGCATGTGACGGTTCCGCCGATGGATAGCGTTGAGGCGACAGCCAAGGCCATCGCGATGCTAGATCTGGTCATTACAGTGGACACCTCTATCGCGCATCTGGCCGGGACTTTGGACACGCCGACTTGGATTTTGTTACCGAAACAATCGACCGATTGGCGTTGGATGCTTGATCGTGAGGATACTCCTTGGTACCCGTCGGCAAAACTCTTTCGTCAAACGCACGTGGGTGATTGGGAGAGCGTTCTCGCTCGCGTTAAGCGCGAGCTTGCAAAAGAGGTCGCAGACAACGTGATATGGAAGCCGCGCTATCTGCCGGCGCAAACCCACCCGGCCGTTTGGTAAAGAAAACTATATGCTTGAAGATCCAGTCATGCGGCTGGCCGAGCTTCGTATCATCGAAGACTCGGCTGATATCGAAGCCCAACTTGCCAATACCAGTGGGTGCCGTCCGATCCTGTCCATGCTGATCATGGCACGGGCGGAAGCCTCGGAAGCTATTTATGCGCTCTACCGGACCGATCCGGAAGATGCCAAGGCTATCCGTGCGCTGCAGAACGATATTGCCCGCTACGACAACATGGTGCGCTGGATCAAAGAAATTGTCGCTCAGGGCATCGAACTCGACCACGAGATTATCGCGCAAGAGCGCGAGGAAGTGCTTCAGGCGCTTACCCAGTCGAGAGAGATTCGGGATGAGGCAATGGAACTTGGCTTGCTCGATAGAGAGGAAACGGATGGCTAATAACGAAACCAACAAAATGCTCGACAACACAAGGAAAGCATGAAAATGGCAATGTCTAAAGAACAGCAGCAAGCTGAAGCAGCGGCCCGCGAAACTGAGCGTCGGACCAGTGAGATCGAGGCAGCGCCCGAGGTGGAGGCTGAGACCACATCTCCACCGGAAAGCGTCACTCCCAAGTCTGAAACGAAAACCGAGCCGTCGGTCGAGGAGCCATCTCCCCGACCGATGCGTTTGTTGAAGGACACCAAGCGCGACGAGATTGTTGCGCGCTTCCGCACCCAGCGCCAAGAAGAGAGCGCGGACGAGAGCGATGATGTTCAGCAAATTCGCCGCTTCACGCGTGAGGGCATCCCGCCGGAATTGGTTGAGGAGGATACTCCTGCCCCGGTTGAGGAGCCGTCTGCCGAAGAACCGGTTACCGAGGCTGCGCCTGAAGAGCCGCCGCCCGTAGCCGAAGAGCCAAAAACCTCTCCGCCGCCCACCAAACGCAAGGTGGTTATACGCGGCAAGGAAATGGAATTAACCGATGAGGAGTTGGTCGCAGCCGCGCAGAAGTCGCTGGCAGCCGATGACTACCTCGATGAGGCGAAAAGAAAGCTCAGAGAAGTAGACGATCTTTATCGCCAATCCAAGACACAGGGCGAGCGCACCGCCCAACCCGCACATTCCGGGAAAAATGGCGCGCAACCCGAACCAGGCACCCAAGCGGAAGGCGCTGAACAACCCAGTGATCCCTATACGCAATTGGGCGAGGCCGTGCAGTTCGGAGAACCCGCAGATGTCGGCAAGCGACTTTCGGACACAATAGAAGCGTCCAGTCGCAAGGAAACCGAGAAAGCACTGCTCCAGTATCGTCTCAACAGTGAGGCGATTCAGACGCGGCGCATTCTCAGCGACTTCCAGCGGGATAATGCCGAATTGGCCACAGATGACAATGCATCTGCTGTTATCAGGGAACGCCTGATCAGGATGCAGTATGATGATCTGAAAGCCTTGCTCGGCGACGAGGCCAAGCTGCCCAAAACTTCGGATGAGGTCATGAACTGGCATCAGCAATACCGAAGCGAGGGATACAATGTCAGAGACGTTCCAACGCTACTCAAAACCGCGAAAGATGACTATCTGAGTTGGAGAAACCCTGAGCCCGTCAAAAAAACCGAGACGGAAGCGCCGAAAGAAGTTCCTAAACCTGAAACTGTAAAGCCACAAGTGGTGATCAGCAAGGCGCGGGAAATCCGACGCGAGACCGTCCCACAACATCCATCGCGCACCGTTGCGCCGAAGCCTGACACGACCAGAGCCCCCGTTGAACGGGACCGCTCCACAATCGTGCAGGACATGAAACTTGCTCGCCAAGCACCGAAGGTGCTGCGCGGATAAATGATTTCATAAAGCGCGGGGGGCGCCTCACAAGAAAGAATCCCCATGGCAGGACAGCTTTGGTCTGTTCCCGCAGAGGGCGGATTCATGTATTCGGATGAGCTTTCTGACATTCTTCGTCAGCAGGTTCAGCCGCTCACAAAATTTCGTCAACTCTGCGATGCCGAAGATGGGACCAAGAAGGGTCTCAACAGAGGCGACAAGTACAATTGGGATGTCTACAGCAACGTTGGAACTCAGGGCCGTCGCCTTGATGAAAGCGTTCCTATCCCAGAAACTGGATTCACAATCCAGCAGCACCAGCTTACAGTATTTGAAGCCGGCAACTCGGTTCCCTATACTGGCAAGCTCTTGGCGCTTGCAAAACATCAAGTAGCGGCAATCATTGACAAAACGTTAAAAGACGACGCAAGAAAGTATTTTGATATTGAAGCATACCTTCAGTTCAAGAATACCGCTCTCCGCGCCGGTCCTTCTAGCGGCACGTCAACCACCGCGATCAGCCTTGACACGACTGGTACCTCCACGACCACGAACAACGTGGCGCTCGGCACTGGTCACATCAAGGCGATGGTAGATACGATGAAAGAGCGCAATATTCCGCCATACACAGCGGATGATTATGTTGGCGTTTCTCATCCATCTACCTTCCGTACCCTCAAGAACTCCCTGGAGACGGTTCACCAGTACACAGAAACTGGCTTGGCCCACATCTTCAACGGAGAAATTGGGCGTTACGAAAGCTGCCGCTTTATCGAGCAGACCTTCATTCCGAAGGGCGGCTCTGCGGCTGCAACCACATATGACCCGTGGTCGGGAACGGCCCAGGCGTGGACCAATGGTCTGTCGTCCTGGATGTTTCTGATGGGCGGCGACACGGTGACAGAAGCCGTGTGCGTTCCTGAAGAGATCAGGGCCAAGATCCCGGGAGACTTCGGTCGTTCCCGCGGTATTGCTTGGTACTATCTCGGCGGGTTTGGCATTGTCCACACCGATGCGGTCAACAGCCGTATCGTGATGTGGGACAGCGCGGCATAAGGGAGGGAAAACATTATGTCTTACGAACTTCCTGATGTCGTTACTTATGAATGGGGCCAGGACGCCACATTCGGAACCGCCACAGTCACTCACGAAATCGTCGGGCCTCGCGGCAAGGTTGGTTTCGTTCGTGATATCTCCATCGATGTCACCACATTGCTCGTCGGCACCACATCAGTGCCGGAGATCTGCGTGGGATTGACTTCCGGAGATGTGACCTTTGGCAGATACTGCCTGGGCACCACGGCGACCCTTGCGTATGCCACACTTGGCATGCGTTCGGCAAGCGACGAGCTTATCACTGGCAACCCACCGCGGTCGCTCAGTGATTATGCTCCGACCCGGACCAGCTTCACCACCGGCCCGCGCATCCTGTTGGATGGTGCTCCGTTGGGAACACTGGGCAGCATCGCTGGTGGCACGGCCACCACGGTGAACCCACTGGGCAAGATCCCGGCTGGGCCATTCACTGTTACCAACGTGATCAGTGGAGCCGCCAGCGTGTGTCGCGTCTTTGTCAAAGAAGGCACGCACAACCTGGTTGTTGGTCAAACTGTGCAGGTTACCAACGTAGCCGGTGCGACCGGCGCTAACGTGCGGACAACAATCTCCGCGCTTAGCACGGATCGCTCGGGCCTGGGTAATTCCTGGATGGAACTGACCGGCACCACTTTCGGTGGCACATACACTAGCGGAGGTCTTATCAACCTCGTCGCGATTGTCTCGTGTCAGGCCGGATCTGGTAGCTCTGCTGGCGGCGGATTCGTCCGCGTCAAGGTGCAGTGGGTCGGCGTCAACAACCCATAATAAGAAACTACGACATAAACGCAAGCCCCGGTCTCGCGATCGGGGTTTGCAACTTTTTGAAAGGAAGTCTTGCATGCGAGGTCTAGGCCTTTTTTTCGGTGCGGCAAAACGCAACGATAACTTCAAACTCGCGGATCCGCATCCTGTCGATTGTCATCCCGGAAGTGAAATTTCCACGGGTGATCCCGGCAAGGATGGATTCACGCTGTTATCTCGGGCGGACCCATCGCATCAGGGTACGCCTCCCAATGTCGAGGGCACTCTCGGGGGCACATACCGTGGTCCCGATCAGAGCTTCGAACAGTAAAGGAACTTTACACATGACTAAGTACGGCAAGGACGATCCGGGCCGCTTCATTTCTGGTGCTCTTACTGGTGGCTCTGGTCCATCAGATTGCATCGTGAAGAAGGGCGTCGGACGCGGTCAGACGATCAATTCGGCCTACATGCTGGATAATGTCGGCGAGATCGCTGGTCCACATCTCGACCACACGATGGGCTACGACCTCAAGGATTCCGGGGTCAGCCACTCGCTGGGGACTTCGCTGGGCAAGGTGCCCGGCGGTCAAGGCTAAAGATCCAAACTAACGAGAGGTCGCTACACATGGCGAATACTCCTGTCGCAATCACCCTGGATAAGTCGAAGCCTTATTCGACTGTGCATGGTGACCGCACCCAAGAGGATCCGCATTATGTTGTCGTCTATGAGCAAGGGGGGCTTCCCTTTGACGCTGATGGCAATCTGGTGCCGGATGATGGCAAGACAGCACCCTGGACCGGGATCATGGAGGGCGAAGAAGGAAAGCAATACAAGACTTTCTATCGCCCGCTTTATGATGCCAAACGCCGGGAATTGCTTGCCAAGAAGATAACGCGGCTAACGCGGATGGCATCTAAGAGTGCCATTATCGAGCCGGATGAGGATCCGCAAGAGGAACCTCTTCCGGAGGAAGCCGATGATATCAACTTGGTGGCGTGGCTGCAAGGAAAAAACAAGTATCTTCCGTTCCAGATCTTCAAAGCGTGTCGGCAGCGCTATTCGCGCAACCACACCTCGCTGCGAAGCGTGATCGAGGACCTGGTTCTCGATGAGAACTTGGTATCCGAAGAGAATCTGGCGCCGGCATTACGCAAGTATCTGCCCCAGTCAGTTTCGGCAGCCTAAAAGCAAGGGATCAAGGCAAAGTCTTAGCGGCCCCGGCTCATCCTTTCCGGGTGGGTCGGGGCCGCGCTTTGTCTGTGAGGACACCGCAATATGGCAATGAATTACACATCGCTCGTCGCCGACAAGAACACGGCGGGCAGCATTGCTTCATGGGTGAGATATTCCAAACTCGACATCAATCAGATCGTCGATGAGGCTCAAGCACTTTTATATAGCCTTCTGCGCACGAGAGAGATGCGCACGATTTTCAGTTTCAATATGCCGGTTGGGGGGAGTGCCGTGGCGCTCCCCACCGGATTTCTTGACCCGATTGGCCGCATGTATGCGCCGTCGCTCAACCTGACGTTTCGCCACAAGGACGAGAACTTCATTCTCAGGAACCGGGTGTTTACCGAAACCACCGGGACCTTGGGCAATAATCCGTTCACCACCACCTCGGGCTCGACCACGGTTGCTGTCAGCTTATCGAGTCACGGCTTTAGCCAAGAAAGCGAGATTAACTTTGCGGGGGCAACCGCCGTCGATGGCATCACCCCGAACGGGACGTTTAACATAACTTCGATTACCGATGCCAACAATTTTGTCATCGATACTCTGACCCAGGTCGCGTCCTCTTCCACTACGGGAGGTGGCTCTGTTACGACTTACACCTGCGATATCTTGCAGCAAGGGTCGCCTTATAGCTGGGCCATCTGGGACGAGACCATTCATTTCGACTTTGCCTTCAACCAAGCGATGAACTGCCAGTTACAGTATTTCAGAAGCTTGCCATTGTTGTCAAGCTCAAACCTAACAAATTTTCTCACCACTCGCTATCCACAATTGCTGCGCACCGCGTGCGTGGCTCAGGCCGCCGACTTCATGAAAGACGATAGCGAGTACCAAAAGGGCTTAACCCGATTGACCGCGCTCATTCAGACCACCGCCGCCGAAGCTGACATGATGTACCGCGGCGCCGAAATCGATACGGAAACCCCATAACATGGCCGCTGATACCTTTAGCTCTATTCTCGGCATCCTCGTGATGGGAACCGGGAATGATAACAATACCTGGGGCAACAACTGGAATAACAATGTTGGTGCTGTTTTTGAGAAGGCTGTTGCCGGAACAGCAACCCATGCTGTCACTGGTGGGACACTTGATCTGTCTGGAAGCCCGCCTCCCGCCGGGCCATCCGGCGCCATCGAAATGGTGCATATCTTTACCGGAGTCTTGGCCTCGACGCAAACGTTTATCGTTCCGAATCTGTCCAAGCTTTACATCATCAATAATCAGACCACGGGAAGTTTCGGCTTATTGGTAAAAACCACTAGCGGCACGGCAGTTAACGCTCCTGCCGGCAAGGCGACATACATCACTTGCGATGGTGCCAATACGATGCTGCGGCATGACGCGCATCTGGTCGGCACCTGGGTGGATGCGGCCTATGCTGGGGTTCCTTCCGGGGCGTTTGAGACGGTGGGCGGTACCAAGCTGATCGCGGACTATCCCGATCTCAATGCCAAGCTCGGCACTCTCTATGGTGGTAACGGAACCACCACCTTTGGTCTTCCAGATACATTTACCGCTGGTCGCTTCCGGCGCTCGCGCACTGGTTCGGTCAGCGTCGGCACAGCCCAGGCCGACGCCATTGGGTCTCATACGCACAGTGTTACCGATCCTGGCCACATTCACAGTGTTAATGACCCAACGCACACGCATTCAGCAACTGTAATAGATCCTGGCCACAATCACAGTGTCACTGATCCTGGCCATCAACATAACTTCAACTCGCCTCTAGTAGGCGGTGGTATCACTTACTCTGGTGGCCCCAGTACGATGGGAGGAACAACCGGGACCTCAGTGGCCACGACCAGTGTCAGCGTCAATCTCGCGACGACCGGCGTCACCGTTAGCAACAGTGCTAATGTAACGGGTATCGCCATCAATAACCACACAACCGGTATTAGTATTTCGGCAACCGGCGGCGCCGAGACTCGTCCGCTTAATATATCCACTGTTATGGCCATTTGGTACTAGACATTGGCTAACATTGTTCCTGTTCCTATTACGCCACCTCCGGGGGTGGTCAAGACCGAAACTGGCCGGGTGATCCAGGGGCGCTGGATCGATTCCAACATGGTGCGCTTTGTGCGCGGCATGCCACAAAAGCGTGGAGGATGGATCAAGGCGGTTGCGACCCCCACATCGGGGGTTCCGCGGGCCTTGCACGCGTGGCGAGATAACCAAACCAATAACTATTTGGCGGCGGGGACCTTTCGTAAGCTTTATGTCTATGACGCGAGTTTTCTGCAGAATGACGTCACTCCGTTTCGGTTGTCTGGAACCCTCAACGGTCCGTTTTCAACCCTGACAACAGGGGTGACGGGAGCCGCTAATAATGGCAGTGGGGCCATACGCCTTGCGGTTACCTCGACCGTCGGATTCAACGGTGGTCAATCTTATAATGTTAGTGGAGTCACGGGGACGACCGAAGCTAATGGCACTTGGATAATCACCATTATTGATACAACGCACGTTGATCTCAATGGTTCTGTCTTTGTCCATGCCTATAGCTCGGGTGGTTTATTGGCATCAACCCTAGTCTCAGTCACACATGCGGGACATGGGCTGAGTGCTGGGGACCAGATATATTTCGGCACGCTCAATCCGCAAGGTGGGAGCAACTTCACCACCGTTGGAGGCATTACCGTCAATGGGGTCTGGACGGTAAATACTGTAAGCGGTCCCAACAATTACGACTTCGATAGCGGCACCCCCGCCACATCAACGGTGAATAGTGTGGGTGGCGCCGGCAACTTCTGGTACGAGATTCCCATTGGCACCGAATTGGGGGCTTACGGTCTGGGTTGGGGCGTGGGGACTTGGGGACTGGGGACCTGGGGCACAGCGCGCTCAACCTCTTCCATTTACATTGAGCCACGAGTGTGGGCGCTCGACCATTTCGGTCAGATTCTGCTAGCAAACTACAACGGCGGGTCGATCTATACCTTTGACCCGACGCAGCAGCAACCATGGCCCCGTGCCCAAATCATATCTGCGGCACCGACCGACACCCGCGCGATTGTGGTCACACCCGAACGTTTTGTGTTTGCGTTACGCGCAAGCATGGTCGTGCATTGGTGCGATCAGGGGGATTTTACGTTTTGGACCGCGGGACAGACCGGGCATACCGCGCTCACTCGCACGTTGACAGAGGGCACCAAGCTTGTCGCAGGAAGAGTTCTTGGGCCATTCGTGACTCTGGTGTGGACAGACGGTGCCGTCTACTCATTTCAATATACCGGAGACGCATTCGTTTATAACTCACTGCTCCTGGCGAAAAACTGCGGGCTTGCTGCTCCCGGAGCAGCCATTACCGCCGCGGGCGTGGCGTATTGGATGGGCTCGGACAATTTCTGGATGTACGACGGAGTCGTGCGCCCGATGCCGAACGTTGAGGACATCAAGCGATTCGTTTTTCCGCAGTTGGACCCATCGACCATTTATCAGGCGCAAGCGGTCTATAATCCGATCTTCCAGGAAATCGAGTTCTTCTTTACCCCTTCCGGGCAAACCAGCCCACAACAGTCTGTGCTCTATAGTATTCCCGATCAGTGCTGGGCGCCGAATGTTCTGGGCCGCACATCCGGAACCAATTATACTCAGGGCGATACCAGGCCTTATATGGGCTCGGCAGATGGTAATATATTTCAACATGAAAATACCAATGACGCAGCAGGAAGTCCGCTTACCTGGTCGCTGACCTTGGCACCCTATGCAATCACCGACGGACTCTACAGCATGCAGGTCGAGGGCGTCAACTTCGACTTCTTTCAGCAGAGTGGAAATATCACGGTCGCGGTCAACGCTTTTGATTATCCCGACGACACTTTGCCAGTGGATAGCGAAACGGAGACCATCCCAATCAATTCCGGCCGTACCGATTTCCGCCTGTCGGGGCGTTTTCTCAGCATGAATCTAAGCTCCAGTGATCTGGGGAATTACATGCGCTATGGTCGCACCACAGCCTTTATCAGGCAGACCGGCCGCCGTCCATGAGGCGGGTAAATTTGAATGCCGGGCCGGGGCCGACCGCGACCTCGCAGCAAAAATTTGCCTGGACCTTGGAATCGTTTCGCGAGATCGAGCGCGCCTCCCAGTTTCTGGATATTGGATCCTCTCCTTCCACAGTACGCACAGCGCTAGGCGTGCAGCAGGCCGTCACCGCCAACACAACCTATTTTGTTCGCAGCGATGGCAATGACGGCAATACCGGACTCGCTAATTCATCGAGTGGCGCCTTCCTGACAATAGGGAAGGCATTGAGCGCTACGTCGCTACTTTATCTTGGTGGCTTTACCGTTACCGTCCAAGTTGTCGATGGGACTTACGCGACAGGGGGGTCGCTGACCTTGCCGGCATCTGGCGGGGCTATTATTCTTCAAGGCAACACCTCGTCGCCGCAAAATGTCGTGTTGACGGACAGCGCGATCTCGGTAAGTAACGGGGCGGCACTCTCTATTTTAGGTTTTGAATTGCGCGGCACATCCAGCGCGCCCTGCCTCAGTGCCACGACCAATGGCATCATAAACTTGACTGGGGCCATGCGCTACGGTGCCGCGACAAACTCCCATCAGTTTGCCGCCGCAGGCGGCATTGTCATAAATAGCGCTAATTACACGATCAGCGGCAGTCCAGCGCTTGGGCACTGGCGAGTTAGTGCTGATGGCATCCTTCAGGCGATTTCGCGCGTGATTACGCTTACCGGAACTCCAGCTTTCGGTAGCGGAACAAGCGCTTTCGCATGGGCAGAGATCGTCGGAAACATTACGGCGACCTCAACAACGTTTGTCGGATCGGGAACCGGACAACGATATTTTGCGCAGGCCGGAGGCGTTATTTTTACCAGCGGCGGCGGCGCTAATTATCTACCGGGAGACTCTGCCGGAAACAATATCACCGGTGGTATCTACGCATGACATTTGTTATCAGTGACTGGTATTGGATTGTCAACGACACCAATCCGACCACGCAAGTTTATTCTACCGCCTCTGGGATGATGGTTAGCAACACCGCCGCAGCCTATTTCACCTGGCTTAACAACGGCAACTTTGGCTCCGGCAGGATCATCACCAACGCCATAAATAATAATTCTGGTAGGATTCGTCTGACGGTCAATTCAACTGCCGGGCTTCAAACCGGGCAGTATTTCAACATCAGCGGGATCGTGGGAACGACCGAGGCCAATGGCAATAAGCAGATTACCATTATAGACTCAACCACCATTGACTTGAATAATGTATCTTTTGTTACCCCGTATGCGTCTGGCGGGTTGCTACAAGGACCAACCATCATCGACACGGCAGCTAACCTTGCCATTGCCCTGAATCAGGCCGCTGTTGTTACCTACGTTTCTGGGGCCTCTGTTTTATCCGCCAGCAGCGATATTACGCTTACCAATCCGCTTCCACAAAGAACTATTATCACGCTGACGGGAGCAGCCTCAAAGATAATCTTGCCTGCGATGAACGCTTCCAATAGCGTTCCGTTAGGAACACCTTTTTATATTGCTTTACCAGACGCCTCCAAAATTGGAAACATATATCTTAACGACGGCGTTTCGCTTGTTCGCACTGTTCTTCCAGGAAGCCTATGCGACCTTACACTAACTGACAATAGTACTCAGAATGGAACGATTGATAATTTAATAAGGTCGATTGCCGCGCCACAGGCGGCATTCAATGTATTTGGTCTATCGGCAGCAAACGATGCCGTTTCGCCGAATACAAAAATGACTATCAGTTATCACTATGCGACGCTGACAAAATTTGGTGTGGGGTCTACGGCTTTTGGAGGAAGCACGGAAACGGTTGATATATCTCTCGCCGGGCCAGCGGCCAATGGCAGAGATCAGGCAGCGGCGTTCACGGCTAGTACCTATGTTCATTTTTGGGCGATTTCATCGTCTGATGGAGTACTTAATCATTATATTGCCACGCAAGCTACAAGTATGCTTTTCCCAGCATTTCCGTCCGGATATACGCGGGCTTGTTTTTTGTTTTCTGCTCTGTTGGATGCCGGCGGCAACCTAGAAACCATCAACATTGGCAACGGAAGCGTTGCTCTCATAAGAGAAACATCGCAGCCGGGCACCCCTGTTCGGCGAGGATGGACACAAAAGCCAACTGCCGGACAGCTTTTGGTTGGTCAGACGGGAACGGCTGCCGATCCTGCGTTTGTCAGTCTCTCTGGAAATGCCACGATCACACCTAGTGGTGTCCTGACGATTAGCGCCGCTGCGATTACAAATTCCAAACTTGCCAATATGGCGGCATGGACATTCAAAGGCAATAATACTGGATCGAGTTCCGGGCCGACCGATTTTACAATCTCTGGTCTTACTCAAAAAGCCACACCTGCTGGCACAGATTTAACAATCATATCTGACGAGGCGGCCAGCCACGCGACGAAATATGCCACTTTATCGTCGTTACCCCCCACTATCACTGATGGGGTCTTGAACTTTGTCGCGTCGGGGGTGAATTTCAACTCCGCCAATTCCGACACATCGATCGCAATTGCTCTTCCGGCCGGCTTTACTCGCTACGTCGTCAATTCTGTTTTTATCTCTGGCGCATCGGCCAGTATCAGCACGGCGACGTGCGGCGTGTTCACGGCGGCGGCTGGCGGTGGGACCGCTATCGTCACCGGTGGTTCTGCGATCACGATCACGACGGCGAGCGAGAACACCGTTAACAATGCGCAGTCCTTGACTATTAACAATTCGAGCACCCAATCCTATACCGCTGCCACGCTGTTCTTTCGTGTCGGCACGGCGCAGGGCAGCGCCGCCACTGCAAACGTGTTAATCGCGATTCGACCGGTGTCGTAAAGAAGTCTTCCCATTATGTCAGATGCTAATATGGTCATCTCCTATGTGGAGACTGACGAAGAGTGTGTGGAGCTTCACAAGTTTCTGTGCGTGATCTCGCAGCCGCAATTATTTGCGCCTATCGATGCCCAAGACAGCATGGAAGAGGTCTTGCGCGTGCGTGACGAAGGCGCATCTCTTGTGGTCAAGATAGATAATGAGATCGTTGGTGCTCTTGGCATTGTCCCGGTCGGTTGGTGGTACAACAAGAAAGAGCAGTTTCTCGCGGATCGATGGTTCTTTGTATATCCGCAATTTCATCATAAGGGGATAAGTGCTACCTTATTAGCCGAGGCTTCTGCCATCGCGCATAAGGCAGGGCTCCCTCTTATTATTACCGGAAAGAAACGAATTAAACGTCTCAGCAATGGAACGAATTTTGTTTTGCCGGAAGTTATTACTGAGGAAAATGAATTATGTGCTTCGGAAATGCGCAGACTAAGCAAGTAGACACGACTCAACAGCAGTTTCAGAATCAACAACTGCAGCAGTCGCAGCAGCAAGCGCAGCAGCAGTCGCAGCAAACCGGGAACACACAGGCCGGACAAACCACCGGGCTCACTTCTGCGGCTAATCCTGCTGTCCAGCAGGCTGCGCTTGGCAATCTTGCGTTTGTACAGAATTTGCAGGCTCAGGGCTTTCAACCTTACACAGGGCAGCAGGTCGCCGATTTTGGTCCATTGCAAGCCCAATCGTTTGGCATGGCAAATACTGTGGCGACGGATCCGACTTACGCGAGCGGAGCGCTCGCCGGCATCCAGGGCTACGCAAATGCGCCGGCCGGCAGCGTGAGCACCAACTCCATTTCCTCGCAAATGTCACCCTACATGAATCAGTATGTGCGGCAGTCGCTTGCTCCACAGCTTGAATTGCAAAACCAGCAATTTGCCGGACAGAACAGGGCTTGGGATGCTGGGGCAACATCGGCGGGGGCTTACGGTGATACCGGCTGGGGACTTGGCAAAACTAACCTGACGCAACAACAAGACACCGCGCGCGCCGGACTGATCGGACAAGCCTACAACAGTGCTTTCAATACTGCGATTGGCGCTGGAGCGCAAGATGTTTCCAATCAACTGAATGCAGCAACCACGACCCAAGGCTTACGCGAACAAGCGCTTAATCGCCAGTTGGGCGGAGCGGGGGCACTGGAGGGTTTACAAAATCAACAACTTGGTGTTGCCGGAAACCTCAACCAACTGGGTCAACAGCAGACCGCGCAACAACAAGCACGACTCAATGCGCAATATGGCCAATGGCTCATGGGTCAGCAATATCCATTTCAGACAGCGCAACTCTTCAATCAGAGCCTGGGTCCGACGATGCAAGCAACAGGCGTATCACAGGCGGGAACGCAAGCAGGAACACAAGCGGGAACGCAAGCTGCGAGCAGTGCCGGCACGTCCACTGGTACGGGTACTAGTACCAACTTTGGCTATGGCACTGGTCAACAGACGACTTCCCAGCCGAATAATGCGGGCTGGGCGCTGCTGGGCTCTCTAGGCGGAGCCGCGCTGGGCAATTCTGGGTTCGGTACCGCATTTGGCGATCGCGTATTTGGGAATCAGTAATTATGAGCATCCTTGATACCATTGAGCACGCCTTCGATCAGATCGTCTATGGCGGCCAAGGACCAGGTCCTCCCCCAGCGGGTGAGCGGCCGGGTGAATTGGGTGGACCGGGTGGGCCGCCACCAGGATCACAAGCGCCGCAAGTCGCCCCCGTTCCGCAAAGGTTTGATCCATTTGGTACGGACCGGGTTGGCAATCTTCGTCCTGACTTAAGCCCGTCTGGTGGCGCGATTGCTGCGCCGGCACCTCCGCCGCCATCTGGAGATGCCGCGGCGCCAATGCAGCCGTCACCACCGCCGACGGCGCCTATCCCAATGCCGCGCTCCCGACCGGAAATGATGCCGCCGACTGCTGCGCCAGTGCAGGCACCGCCACCGCCGCCGCCATCAATGGCAGGAGGAGGTCCACCGCCAATGGCGAGCGGCCCGCCGTTGGCCAGAACTGGAGCAAGCCCGGACTAGCCGCAGCCGCGGGAAGCGCCGGGGCCGCTATCGAAGGCGCCGAAAAAACGCGCCGCAACCAGTTCCGTGAAGGCATCGTCGAATGGAATACAGCTATCCGTGACCGTGCCGCACAATATCACATTCCTTTGGTGCAAGCTCAGACCGAACTTATCCAGAGAAAAGCGGCGCAGAACTTTGCTACCCAGTCCTGGCGCACCAGCGAATATGGTCGTTGGGATCAGGCCAATAAGATTGTTCAAAATCAAGAGAAGATGTTGCGTAACACCAAGTACAAAGACTATGCCGGTATCGCAGGAAAAGAGGCCGAGCTTAAGGCGGAAGTTGATGCCTATAGAAATCAAGTCTATCAGCAATATGGTCTCGATCCGAACAAGGCCAAGGACATTGAAGATCGTGGCTATCAAGGACCAGCAAATGTGATCAAGCACCTGCCCGCAGGCGCTCCGTTCTGGGATCCCAACTACACTAACAAGGACGGCACCAAGGGAGCGAAGCGCTGGCGCAAGGCTGATGAGAATAACGCGTCGCATGACGATGCTTATACCTACGCCAAGCTGGGTGCGTTGAATACTCCGCAGACTCCGGACGATACCAGTGCCGAGGATCTGGGCGCCACGTAATGCCGATTGACGACGCATTCCCCGATACCCAGCCTTCGCAGGCGGCGCAGAATATTTATGGCCAGTCCTTTCCTGGCCTTCCAGACGATAATTCGGCGCTCGGGCATACCGTCAATCCGCATCTGATCGCGCAGCGTATCATGCGCAAGGCGGGGCCGAAGTTTCGCTCATCTGGAGAATCGGCTCCAAAGCCCGCAACCGAAGATCTCTCGCAATATGGCGATCTTGCTCCGCAAGAAGATCTTTCCGCGCTTGGTACCGATGAGCCGCCAAAGAAGACCGAGGAAAAGCCAAAAGAAGAGTCAGGAGATATCAAGAGCGCTGTCAGAAAAGCAGTTGAGTTTCTTGCACCGAATATTGCCGCTCAGCATCCAATAGGACAACCGGCAACCGGTGAGGGCATTGTTGAGGGTGCCGTTAAGGCTCCGCAGAGAGCAATGGCTGGAAAAGAGCCACTGTTGTCTGAGGAATCGCTGACTGCACAGATCCCGTTGGCTGAGCAAATGGTGCCATTTGCCGGATCAGGGACGGTGTTTCCCCGCGTTGCTACGCGTCCGGCTCCTGGACTTCCTGCTATCCGGTCCGATGTGGGTGCGCGCCAACCAGAGGGTGCTATTCTTACTCCTGCTGAACGCGGCTTGCCGTCACCAGAAACCGGTGCCCCACCACCCGAGGCTGGACCACCACCATCAGATATTGGTCCTACAGGCCAACCACCCGCACCCGAAGGCGGCCCACCCCAGGCCGGTGGCGGCGGCGGACGCACATTTGCGGAGGATCGGGCTGCTGCGCGCTTGCGTGACGATGCAGCCGAAGCGCGTGCGAAAAGCGAAGAGTGGGCCAAGAACAAACCCTATCAAGATGACATGTTGCGTCAATGGGGAAAGACCGACGAAGAAATTGGCAACATGACTACGGAGCAGCGCGCCATCGAACTCCAGAAGGCGCAGCGCGCGGGTATCACCCCATCAGAGCCACCGCCTTCTCCACAGGAAACACCAGCACAGCAAGCCGCACGCGTGCGGGGCGAACAAGTCAGGGCCGACGAAGCGGTCAAGAATGCGGCCTACCAGGCACGCATGGCGGAACGCACGGCAACGCAGACAAAAGTTGGAACGCGCGAATCGCCGGTTGAGCTAAAGACCGCCGATGACGTCATCACGGCAAGCGAGAAAGTCGATCCCGCACCAACGCGGGCGCAGACCGAGGCTGGGAATTACCAAAAGGGCCACGTCAGGTGGGAAGACCCGCAAGGCGGCCTAATTGGGAATATCTCAATTGAAACTCCCGTCGGCGGGATCCGGAAAGGGATAGGACCGGACGGTCAACCGTGGCAGGCCCGGCTTCCAGTTGCTTACGGCTACTTCAAACGTACCACCTCGAACGAGCCGGGTCAGCAACTCGACGTGTTCCTCGGGCCACGCATCGAGGGTAACCCCACTGTCTACGTCCTCGACCAAGTTGACCCCGTTACGGGCAAGTTCGATGAGCATAAGGTCCTCGCTGGCTTTACGTCGCCGATGGATGCGGTCCAGGCCTATGTTGGTTCACACACTGGCGAAGACGCGCGCGCCCGGATCGGCGGCATCACCCCCATGGATATCCCAACCTTCAAGGATTGGGTCAAGACCGGGGATATGTCGAAGCGACTTTCCCCGGAAGAGGGAAAGGCCGGTCGTACAGGGGGGGCACCGCCGCCAACCGGCCTCCCTGTTACGGAACCGGCAGCGTCCGCACAATCCGGCTCCGCACCTCCTCCTACCCCAATTCCAGGCGAAGGTCAAGAGCCGGTCACGGGCCGCGAAACCCACCATGCCCACGCCCAAGTCGAGGATATGCTGCGGTCATTCGGCGAAAATCCTGACCAAGTCGCGCCTGCGCATGTCGCCGAAGCTGCACATTATATTGTCAACAAGGGTATGAACCCGCGCGACGCTTGGTTGGCCGCAGTTGCCAAGGAGGCGTTTGATGCTGGTCGGGTCACCCGCGCTGACGTTGAGAAAGCACTAGGCCATGAAGAAGCAGCAAGAATATTGGACACCGTCCCAGCACCTGGGCATGGCCTGGATGTTGCGGCATCAGGCCCCGCAACTCGTGGGACGCCTGTCAAGACCACAGAAGAAAAGCCTGCAGGCGGCGATCAGGGTGTCGGCCGCGGCAGCGAAACGCGGGCAGAAGGTGGGGGCGGCAAAGCCACCCCAACTGCCGAAGGGCGCAAACTCGCTGCTGCCAACGCCCCAGGCCCAGGCGCCAACGCCACAGGCGAAAACGTTTCCGAGCGCGCCGCCGCCCGTGGGGAAGGCACTCCCCGCGGTACCGCTGCAGGGAAGCCTGCCACCTCCGGCGCCAAACCCGCTGAAGGGGTTAGCGGCAAAGCCACCGGCTCAACTCCAGCCAAGCCTGCCGAGACTGCCGCCGAAGCTGCCGTAGATGTTTCACATCTGCCACCGGTCCCGAAAGGAAAGGTCAGACTCTATCGCGGCGAATTCGGCGGTGAAAAAGCAGCCTTGCCAGAATGGGTCGAGCAGGGCCGCAAGAACCTCGGCATCGAGAACGCCGAGGGTCGATGGTTTACTCATGATCCAGGGATTGCTCAATGGTACGTCAACGACGCGGGGCCGCAGGGTCGGCTGACCTACGTCGATGTGCCGAAAGACGTGGCGGAGGCAGGCCGCGTTGATAAGAACCCAGCCGCAAGGCAATTCTCTAAAGACCCGAAGAGCGAATATTTCTTGCCTGCCTCCTTCAAGGGGCAAGCAAAGCCCGTGGGGTCTCCTGCCGAGACTGCCGCCGAAGCTCCTATAAAGACTATTCACGTTGGCGAAAAGAAACCCCGTGGGCCGCGTGCCAAGCCGAAAGAACAATGGAGCGTTGCAGAATTTATTGCATCGGAAGGCGGCATCGATGTCAACGACAAAAACATCGGTGACGTGCGCTCTGTCCTCGGTACCAAGAATAAGCTCATTCCTGGCTTTGGTCCGCTGATTCGTAAAGGCGGTAAGAAACTCGATCATATGCGCGAGAGCGCGGTTGAGGCGGGCTACATCGATGATCCGGGTTTCAGAGGCGGTGGCGAAGCCACCAGCACGACGAGGGATCTGCTCAATGCGCTCGATAGCGATTTGCGCGGCCAGAAAGTTCTTCGTCAAGGCGTAACTGCTACTGAGGATACTCACGCGCAAGAGATCGCGCAAGAGCAGAACGAGCAACGCGAGAAAGAAATAAGACAAGCGCACAAGCGGCTGATCTATGTTCTGGCCGCATCAAAAAGCTCGCCGCAGATGTACGCGCCGGACGATCTTGATGCTGCTGCCGCTAACATGGTAGATTATAACCTTGATTCATTTGACGCATTGACCAAAGTTTTAGCCGAGCGCGAGATCGAGGTCGGCTGGATGGAGCCGGACGAAGCCGGCCAATTGGAGCCTTATTATGAAGCTGCCAAGTATGAAAATGAAGATGCCCAGCCTGAAGCCAAAGGGACTGAAGTTAAGGCTGCCGAAGGCGACCGCGGGCGGGCACCGCCAAGTGGCGAAGGCGCTGCGGCAGAACGCCCAAAGCGCGCCGAAGCTACAGAAACCAAAGATGCTGAAACAAGCAGGACTCCATCTAGGCCTAGCGCGAGCGATAGACAACCAGGACCAGAACTTGGACAAGCAAAACTTGAACTTGAAACTGGGAAGCGGGGCGAGCCCACTGTCGAGCCCGGAGCCGAAGGAAAGCCCCAGCTTGTCCTCCCTGGAGCCGAACGACTCTCTGACGCCGAACTCAACAAGCGACGGGTCCAACAGCGAGCCGGAGAGCGCCTAAAGCCCAAGGTCGCGCAGAAGCCGGCCGACGAGGGACTCTTTAGTGATGAGTCCAAGCAGACGGATCTGCTCGATGTTCTAGCCAAGAAGCCACCGACCGAGCTTGCCCAAGATAAGCCGGACCTAATCCGTCAGCGCATTCGCCAAATCAGATATGATCGTGCGCTAGCTAAGAAAGGCGGCTTTGATGTAGAAGGCGAAGCATACGCCCCAGTCAGGAACGAACTCAAGCGACTTGCTGATCGCCTCAAAGAGAGTAAATCAGAACTAGCCGCGCCGTTCGTCCCCCGTCGCCCCGCCCCAGCGGCACACTATCTCGGTGAGTTTCTCGCCGATCTCGGTGTTCCGCTCGGTCAACAAGCCCAAGCCTATGTCTTAAAACATGGTCGGGCGCAAGGCATCGAGTTTCTGGTGGCCTTCGATGCCAACGGTAATGTCGTTGCCCATCAGTCTGGCGACGAGTGGGGGACCGGACGACTCCCCGAAAGCCTAGTCAAGCCTCTGCTCGATCCAACGCAGTCCGTTGTCGTCCATCACAATCATCCACGCGACGTCGATCTAAGTCACATTGATATCTCTCTCTTGGCAGCACCTGGGTTACAAGCGATATGGGCGCATGGAAACGGAAAACTTGTTTCCCGTGCCGCGCTCACGCCCGAGGCAAAGGCGAGATTAAAGGGAACAGATCTGGGTGCGGCCGTCAAGATTCTCCATGCCCTTGCCGCAAACACCGTCGGCAATATTATTTTCCATCCGCTAGTAGACTTGGCCGCAGCCGGGCGCATACCCCAGCTTCGGACTCAGTTCATTTTTGCCCATCTGCAAAACGAGGCGCTGCGCCGGGCTGGAATTCTCGACTATCGTACCAATATAAACTATCAAGACGAGATCGACAAGTTCGGGCTTGAGAAACTTATCGATGTCGCGGCCCGCGAGGCAAAAAGGAGATTCTTTGGTGCTGAAAGCCAATACGCCAATATTCCTGATAGACGAGCCGAGCCTCTTCGCCACGTTGGCGACCTGGGAACATCATTTGGCGAAGGTACAAAGCCTGCCGCCGAATACGTTGCTGAAAGAGGACATGCTCCGGATCGCCCAGCGCGTGGTCAAGTCCAAGCGCGAGGACCTCCGCAAAAAACAGAGCAGCTAACTCTTCCTGGATTCTTCGAGGGCGGCTCGCCACCCAACGAGCATCTGATCGCCGGTCTCAAGGCGGTCGGCACCGAAGTTGTTCCGCTTAAGCGCAAAGTTATTGAGCGCGGCCCTTCCGGACGCCCCACCAAGACCGAGCCTATTCCCATCGGCACCGAGGAGCAAATCCTCGAAAAGGGCATCCGCAAGATCAGGGACACCGAAGCCGATAGGGCTCTGCGCCATAAATTAGAAAGCCAAATTGCCAAGGTCATCGACCACATGGTTGGCAAGGCCGTGCGGGTAGAGTTTCCTGACGAAATTGTAATGGGGGCAGTCTCAAACGAGGCATGGAAGGGTATCGCACCGTCAGGGGCGCGCAATCTTGCTTCCGGCATCGTAATACCCGCTGATCGGCTTGTTAAGATTGCCATGGGCGATCCCAAATACTATGACAGAGTTTCTTCGACCATACTACACGAAGTAACGCATGTCTTTGAATTTTTATTGGCCTCGGATCAACAGCGTGCCCTGCTTGAGCGCGAAACCCCGCGCATGCGCAAGGCCCTGGTAGAGAGCTACCAAGGATTGACGGCCGAACAAATTGCCACGCTTCCAAACTTTGAGGTTAGGGCGCTTATGGGCGAGGGCTACATGCGCGCCCGCGCTTCTAGCCATCCGGGTAGCACGCTTGGGCTTCATGTGGGTGTTCGCGCCTTCTTCGAAAATGTCATGGGCGTTCTCAATCGTGTGGGCAATCTCTTGCGCGGCCTTGGTTATCAGAACGCCGAGGACATCTTCGACCGTCTGTACAAAGGGGAGATGGCGCATCAAGCCGAATTCCTACCAGCAAAACAACCGATGGAGTTTGCCGCCGCCATGCCGGTCTGGGTCGGACCGATGGCGCAGAGGCTTACCGAGAGCGACTTCGTCCAATACTGGAAACAGGGGTACGCCAACCTGGTTGATCCGGCCATCATTAGCGACAAGTCGCTCATGGCGGACGCGCAGTTTGCCCACATGAAAGCAGCAACCGCACAGGAAATCGATGCTCTTCTGCACGCAAGCGAAAGCGAGTGGCGCTACTGGAACAAGATCCCAGAGGCTGACCAGCTTCGCTACGTCGATACCGCTGAGCATGGAAGGCCACCTCCTGCCCTGACCTATAAACCAGATTGGTACGAGCCGCTTGTAAAACCCAAAGCGGCTCGTATGATATTTGGGACCAAGGCCCCCCTCCATCGAGTCTCGCTTTCCGCAGCAACTCTACAGGGCATGTCCAATCGCCACCACTCCATGATGAATGAAGCTTTTGCTCAGGAACAATTGTGGGGATCCCCGGCCGCTTATTACAGCGACTATTGGGCACATCAGTGGAAAGACGTTGGCAAAGCTCGTATCTTCTTTGTCAACAGGGCGACGGGATCCTCCGGGCCAAACTGGTTTACCAAGAAACGTTTCTATGAAGACATCAAGGCCGGCATGGCCGCTGGCCTTGAACTCAAAACCACTAATCCAACCGAAATGATCGCCAACCGGCTGATCGCGGGTGTGCATTTTCGCCAGCAGATGCAATTGCTGGACAGACTTGAAAAGATGGAGCTTGCCTATCAGACTGTTTTGGGAAGCAATCGTGCCGAGTATCTCAAGCGCCAGGGCTGGGCTCCAATCAACGCCCCAAGCCGCAAGGAATGGCTTCTCCATCCTGACGTTCAGTTGCTTTGGAAAAACGGCGTAGAGGCCTTGGGTCTCTGGCAGGACGAGCGCTGGACAGGCGGCGTATTTCGCAAATGGATGGCGTTCAAGAATGTCTGGATGCCGATTAAGCTTGCTGCGAGTTTCTTCCACCCGATGCACGTTGGCTTTATTTCGATTGCCGATGCATGGGCGCGCGGCTGGTCAGAGCTTATCCGATATCATGCTCCGGCACAAGCGCTCAAATCGTTCTTGTTGAGTTCGGCTTATAACCCGCTGGGAGCGGCTATCCCGTATGCTCCGCACACGGGTAAACAAGCGCGCATGGCGTGGGAAAAGAAGGCCGCAGATAGAACGCCAGAAGAAAACAAGATGGTCCAGCTAATGGTCGAGGGTGGGTTTACGCCGCGGCTTTCCCAGGAGCTACGTATTGCCGCCTCGCGCAAGCTTGCCGAAACTCTGCAAACCCTGTTCCGTTCTGGTAAGAAAGAACGCGGCAAGGAATTTATCAAGGCCCCAGTCAAGCTTCCTATTCTGCTATTGCGTAGAGCCGTCGAAAAATATTTCCAGGGACCGATCTTCGACCAGTGGATTCCATCAGTCAAGGCTGCCGCCTATATCGATGCGGCAACTTCGCTGCTGAAACATCGCCCAGATCTGCAGTATAATAGCATTGATCGTAAGGTCGCGCTTCGTGCCATTGCCAAGAGCACTGACGACAGGTTTGGCGAGATGTTCTATGGTGCCGTATTCATGAACCCTACACTGAAACAATCTGCCCAAGCCGGCATGATCTCGCTTGGGTGGAACCTCGGCAACTGGCGCGGCCTTATGATGGCTCCTTGGGAGGCGGTTTCACGACCAATCGGAAAGATTTTCCCGCCCTCAAAACCACGTCAGATCATTCGAGAGGCGACGAACAAGGTGCCGTTTTTCTTTGCTTATGGTTTTCTTTATGTGTTCACCAACGCGGTCATGACCATGGGCTTTACCGGAACAGTGCCTCACGGTGCTGACTATTTCCAGGCACGCATTGGCGCGAACGCAGACGGCACCCCCCGTCGCGTTGGTAGTCAGTTCTCATTTCGCGACGTGTTTAGCTTTATCAAGCATTACGAAGAGCAGGCCGGCAGTGTCTTTTCCGCTGCCTGGGAAGTCGCCTACAGCAAGATCGTTATCCAGCCACTCGTTGAGCTTTGGCAAAACAGGAGTTACTGGGGCTACGACATTGTAGAGCAAAGTGCCCCGACCTATAAGCAGGTCTACCAGTATGCCCAATATGCCTGGAACGATATGTTCAATCCGATGTCCGCAACCCAAATCCAGCGAGCAGAGGATCTCAGCGGCACCGAGCACAAGTACGTTCCCGGCACGAAGTTTTCGATCCCGCATACTCCGGAAGGCTGGCTTGCATTTCTCGGTTGGGGACCGGCACCAAAATACACTGAGTACACGGCCGTCGAAAACCGCATTGTCTATCTCTATCGCAGATACGCTGCCCCTGCATCTAAACCTTTTGAGCCGGGCGAGACAACCGCTGAGAAAATGCGGATCAGAAATGCCATCATCATGGCCAAGCAGAAGGGCGATGATACGGCGCTGGAAAAGGCTAAGGAAGATGGCCGCAAACTTGGATTTTCAAGTAACTACATGAACCGCCTCGGCCAAGAACCGCCGATGCTGTTCATGTTCAACAAGCTTCCGGATGCGGCACAACGAGAGATTTTGGAAGCCGCAAAGAAAATTTCACCCGAAGAATACCAGAAATACTTTGCGCGGGCACATTCATCATTGAAGAGGACGCTCAATCGCGAGGCGGCAGAAGCCCCGCCTCCGGCAGTGACTTATACATCGCCCCCACCGTTGCGGGCAACACCCCAGCCAGCAACCCGGCCGCCGCCGGTCCCAAACAGACCTAATCCTAATTTTATCTGATTTGTCAACCATCCTGACATCAGTCTGAGGCCGCCATCGGTTGGCTGGAGACCTCTCAACGGAGGGCTCCATGCGACACTTATTGGTGCTCGGTGGCCTCACCATCGTTCTCATCTTTTTTGGCTTACACTTCTGGTACAAAATAAAACATTTCTTGGAAGATATTGTCCCAAAGCTTTAAGGAGCACAATGCACGACTTATTGCGAATTACCATCTTCACCGCATTTGTTATAGCCGCGACTCTGGGAACGGCGACGGCACAGCATCCGCCGGAGCACCAAGCCCTGCACGAGCAGTTCTACTCCACATGGAAATCGCCATACGAGAATCTCGCCACGCGTACAGAGCGAAGGACGGCTGGCTGTTGCGGAATCAGCGATTGTTTCCCCGCCGACGTAAAGTATGTTGGCGGCAGGCTCTGGATGCATCCTCGTGTTCCTCAACAATCCGCCGTTGAGGACAGGTGGTATCTTGTACCAGCTTCCCTGCTAGAAAACAATCAGCCCGATCCTCGGGAGAGTCCAGATGGCCAGAGCCACGTCTGTATCGTCGGCGACCAAGCATTCTGTGCCATTTTAGGCAGCGGCCAATGAAAGATATTATTGTGAAGAAAGCAACAGCAGTCCGCAAGCAAAAGGTATGGCCAATTTTGGTGACCGTGGCCGTCGTGGTCATGGCATCGGTATTCGGTCCTTTTGCCACCTATTATGACTATTCCATCAAGACGCAGCCCGTTCGTATTCACACCAACTTCGGTGGTGCCATAGATGATTTCATCACCAGGTTCGAGAACCTGCGTGATCAGAACCGCAAGGTCATCATCGACGGTATGTGCATGTCGTCATGCACATTGGCCCTTGGACTGATAAAACCGGAGAATTTGTGCGGGTCCGAATTCGCGTCATTAGTGTTTCATTCGGCGTTTTTCAACGACGGAGAGGGTGGGAAATATTTTTCCAAAGATGGCACCGAGATTGCGTGGCATGTTTACCCGCCCAAAGTTCGGGCGCTATTGCGTGAACGCGGCTGGAATAGCGATGAGCACAACGATCTGATCTTTGTCGAGGGCGAGGAATTGCGCTCGATCTTGCCGCTTTGTAAATCATAAATAGGAGGGGACCATGGGGGCACCAAGCTATGCCACGCGCTGGCCGACTTACGCGCACTGGATTGACGAGGCCAAAATTCGTCTCCAGCAGGCGCAGGAAATTCATAACACGGTCGTCCGGCTACGAAAGAACGAATCGCGCTATCGCAATCTCGAAAGGCTCACCCACGTACCGTGGACGTTGATTGCCGCCCTACACGAGCGCGAGAGTGGCGCTAATTTCGACCGGCAGTTGGCGCAGGGCGATCCACTACATCGGCGCAGCACCAATGAGCCGATCAGCGGACCTTTTGGCACCTTTGAAGATAGCGCGGTCTGGGCGCTACGTCACGATCATCTCGATGGCGTAATTGATTGGCGCTACGAGAAGATGCTCTATTTCTCTGAACTCTGGAATGGCTGGGGCTATTTCATGTATCACCCCGGAACGCCATCGCCCTACGTAGTGGGCGGCACTACGGTACAGAAGTCGGGAAAGTATATCCGTGACCGCGTGTGGTCGTCCTCTGCGTGGGATGAGCAGGTCGGCGTCCTTGCCATGCTTATGGAATTTGCCAAGCAGGACCCGAGCATCAAATACGTGCGCGAGACGCCGTTTGGCACGCCTGGCGATTCGGCAGCCCCACAAAACCCGCCGACTCCGCAAAAGGTCAAGGATCAACCAGCGCCGTTGCCGCCAATGACTGTCATCAAACAGACTCCCATCGTTCCCACCCCCGGCTTGATATCAAAACTTGCCGGCCTTTTCAAGAGAGTATAATATGTTCAAGAAGTTCAATGCCTGGGCGGCGACCAAGCTCGTCGGCCTGAAGACCAAGATTTGGAACGGGTTCCTTGCTGTTTCCAGCGCCGCGCTTGTGGCGATGCAAATGTTCGATGTAATCGACCTACGCAGTTATATCGACGCAAAGATAGCGGGCTGGATCATGCTTGCGATTGCCGCCAGCAATTACTGGCTGCGCGAGATCACCAAGATTGAACACGAGATGAAGAAGTAATTTCATGTGGGGTATGATACTAAGTTTTCTGGGCGGGCCGATCGTAAACGGCCTGATCAGCGCCTATAAGGCGAAGCTTGATGCGGCAAATTCGACCGGACGGCAGGCCGCTGATGTAGCTCAGGCCGCGATGATCGCGGAAGTCCAAGCCCGCGCATCAAAGGATGTGCTTGTCGCCACGCAGTTTGGGCGTTGGTACACAGCGCTGCCTATGGTCGCTACCATGGGCGCGGCAGCAGCGTTTTTTGTTAAGACAGTTGTCTGGGATACCATGCTGGGTTGGGGCGAAACTCCGGCCTTACATGGTGACGTTCAAGTCACATATAATTTGATCATGTCGTTCTGGTTTGGCGGCGTGGCGGTCAAGGGTGCTATTGTGGCGGCACGAACATGGTGGAGATAACCGTGCTCACAGATTGGACGCGCGGTGAGATCTTGCAGCTAGTTGGCATCGTCGCCGCTACCTCTGCGACGCTGGCCGGAGTCATCGTTGCTTACATGGTGCGCTCCGTGCATATCATGGTTAACAACCGCCTGACTCAGATGCTCATTGGAGCAAAAGCAGAGGGACAATTAGCAGAGCAAGGCGAACGGCGGGAACGGGAGCGGGTGCGGGAGCTAAAACCCACATGAGCGAACACTGCCCCAATTTTGCCTTCTGCCAGTCCCGCCGTGCTCACGGCTATATCCTGGACTACTTCTGTCTCTGCCACCTCAAGCGCCTCTCTCCCGACTATCAACCCCCTAACGCCTCCAACCCCTTCACCGACGGCATGAAACTTCCCTCCCATGAGGGGGAGCTACGGCGCTGGGCGGGCATCCTCGACCCGGACAAAATTGAGGGTTGACAGGACACTCTGCTTGGCCTATTTTGACAATGCCCGCGTTCACGCCATGACATGCGGGTATCTTGCAGAATGAGCCCCCGTCTAGCCGCTACGACTCTCTGGTCGGGCGGGGGCCGCAACCAAGGGAAGGACAGGTCTGCAACTCGAAAAGCTTTGGGAACTCAGTGAATGCTTCGCACCCGCCTGGTTGGATCCTGACCCAGCCAGGCGGGTTCATTTTCTTACCAAAATTTCATCAAATTTCCCAAAATTTCTCTTGACTTTTGCTTCGAACTGTGCTAGAGAGCGAAACCATGACGCGCTTATGCCCATTTCAGCTTAGTTCCCGGCAGATGGCCGAAGAGGCCATCGAGGCCGCGAAGGACCATAATGCGACCTGGGCAGAGCTAGTGAAACGCTACCCAAATATCCGGCCCGATCAAGGGTCAACCGAAACAACCTAACCTTCCCGCGGACCACGCCCCGCGGGCAACCGCAGGAGGCCAGATGGTCCAAGCCACCAAAGATTAAAATCTACCGAGAATTAGCCCTTGCGGGGCCAAAGCGCCGCAAAGGTTAATTTTCGTACAGGACGGCGCCCCCTAGGCATAAGGGCGCCCCTCGACCCGTAGGACCGACCAACGGCCCTGGTTTCGGCGAGGCATGCACTTGACGACGGGGCTACGCTATGCTATCGTCGTACGCAAATTCTCAGTTTCCATCAAGCGATTAGGAGATCGCCATGGCACCACTCCGCGCAGTTGCCTTCGACATTATCGAGCAGATCGAGCAAACCCCAGAAGACATCGCAATGGCCGTCCACGCCACCCGAGTCGGGCTGATGGTGGACCACGACCCCAAATTCTTCGATGATCAGGCTCACCGCCCCCTCAACGGGCTGACCCGCAAGCTCCTGCCCCACCCGGTCGGAAATGCCGTTGCGGACGAGATCTTGGAGGGCATGGACACCCGTTTCAGGCTCTGGACCGGCCGATCCATCCACGAATTTCTCAATAAAAAATAAAATTTCGAAAAGCGTAAGTTGTGGTTGACGCAACCAAAACCATCGGTTACAAGGAGGGCGAAAATTCCTCTTGACCGAGAGCTAAACAACTTCTATGGAAAGCGCCCACCCGCGGTGCCCGCTCTGTGCGAGCCCGCTGTTTACGTGGGTTTCGGTTCCGCACGAGACCATCGGGGGGCTGCATCGCGTTACATTCACTTGCTTGAACTGCGGAGAACTGGAAATCGTGGCGGATGAAATTCATCCGTCGGCAAATACCGCGTCAAACTTTTGGCGCAATTTCACGGCATCGGTACCGCGTCGATGAAAAGGGAAGGGGTTTCCATGCAGTCGCTCCTGGACGAACGCTGCCCGTTGTGTCACTCGCGCTTGGTGGTGAGAGAACTGATCCCGCATCTCATGAACAGTAGAGCCTATCGCGTGTTGCTTCACTGCGACAACTGCGGCAAGGTCGAGATGCCAAGTTACATTCCCGCCGCTGTAGCTCAACCGGCAGAGCAGCGCACCCGTAATGCGCAGGTTGGGGGTTCGAGGCCTCCCGGTGGCACCAATTCGCCCGCATAGCTCAGTGTAGAGCAGCCGGTTTGTACCCGGCAGGTCGGAAGCTCAACCCTTCCTGCGGGCTCCAAATTTCTCCTGCGGTGGTTCACCGCTCACCCGCAAAAGCCGGTGGGATGTCGTATGCCACCTTGGACGCGGCAGTGATGCCGGACAACGTCGGTACATCCTTACAACAATCGCAAGGACAAGGCCAGCGGGAGTTTTTTCTTCGGCTGTCGTAGCACAGTGGCAGTGCGTCCGCATGGTAAGCGGGAGGTCGGAAGTTCAATCCTTCCCGGCAGCACCAACATGACCCTAGTTCGTATTGTCGCGCCTCATTTCGTCGCCGGTTTAGAAACCGACGGCGTCGTGCGCAGAGCAGCAGACATAATTGGTTATATGGTCGGCTGGCCCGACGAGCGCGTACGTGCATATATTTACCGCAAGGGTTGGCAAGCATCCATTATTACGCTTCGGTAGTCCAATCGGCAGAGACGATAGGTTCAGAACCTATGCGTTGCGAGTTCGAATCTCGCCCGAAGCACCAAAAAGAAGCCCCGTGCCACAAGGGCACGGGGCCGTACTCACGGGCCGACGCGTTAACGCGACTGCGGTGGACTCATCGGGCTCCGGGCGCCCTGACCCTGCGTGCCCTGGTTCGAATTGCACAACGGCGACTGATTGAGCGTCTGCTCGGCCTCGATCTTCGAGGAGTGGACGCTGCCGACGATCTGCTGAGTGCTGCCGGACGGCCGCTGCTGCAGGATCGAGCATTGTTGCGTAGCGGTGTTCTTCACGACATAGAACTCGGCTGCCAGGGCCGGGGTTGCAGCCAAAACAAACGTAGCAAGAAGGATAAGTCTCCTCATTTGGGAGTTCTCCTGGGTGGTGGTGGATTGCCCTTCCGACAGAAGTGTAATACACCAGAGACCGAAACGTTCCATTAAAATAAGCCCACGTAGCCCAATTGGCAGAGCCATTCCCTCAAAAGGAATACAGTGTTGGTTCGAATCCAACCGTGGGCACCATCAATCGTCGCCGCCTTGCCAACTTCCAAGCCCCATGCCCAGGCACACGACGACGAACACGACGAATAACAATAAGACACCGAGGGCCTGGCCAGTCTCCGGATCAAACATTTAGTCTTTTCCTTTCTGGCTGTGCCTGTAGAGATACCAGATCTGATAAGGCCACCCCACGATCACCACCGGAATTGTCCATAACAAATGATACCAAGGCGGCAAATCTCTGGCCTTGCGCCCGTCGTTAAACTGCGCTACGCAAAAAATAATACCGAGAAACAGGTAGACGTCTAGAAATCCTGCTACTACCGCCCACATTCTAGGTAACCTCGATGCTCATTTTCATGCGTTTTATGGCGCGAGCCACTCGTTCGCCTTGCCAACGAATCATTTGACTCGCCCGCTGTCTGCCTACGCCAAGGCGGTCGCCAATACATTTAAGCGTTTGCCCTTCCGCCCGCAACAACCACGCATGCTCATGGCGGCCC